>Ga0214921_10000395_pt1 | contig 83113 bp, 84 predicted proteins | sample LL1505_MetaG_FD_177992 | JGI IMG/M metagenome (GOLD analysis project Ga0214921, IMG submission 177992) | Freshwater microbial communities from Lake Lanier, Atlanta, Georgia, United States - LL-1505 | ecosystem: Environmental > Aquatic > Freshwater > Lake | place: USA: Georgia | collected... | reverse complement strand
TATCAAAGAAGTAGAATTACAAGATTTACATTTTACAGACATTTTAACCTTCTATTATATTGATTAATATTTGGGGAAATTTTAATTGATATAAATAAAAAGTCCACACATTTAACACTCTCTCCAAAGGAAGGGGAATTTAGATCGAGCAATTCTTGCCAACCCGCACCAAATTTAGATCGAAGTGTGGTTTTAATTAGTGGAAATGGTATAATTAGTTAATTTACCACATAAACTTAAATTTCTAGTTAATAAATCAGAAGCAAAGCCCGAACAATCTAAAACCGTGTCAAAGAAAATATCTTGAGTAAGATTTGGTTTAGAAACATTTTTTTTCGCTTGCAATAATTTTTGTTGAAAAAATTTATTTTGCCATAGTAAATCACTGGCATAAATAAGCATCGGCACAGTATTGGCTTGTTTCCAAACCTCAGAATCATTATTGTTGTTGCCATTACCATAAACATTTTCTTCCCCTAAAAACTGCCCATGATCAGAAATGAAAAAAATAATAGTGTTAGTGTTGTTAAATTGCTGAAATAATTTTGTTAAAAAATGGTCGGTATATAGCACGGTGTTGTTGTAAGTATTTATCAATTCTTGCTTATTGCAATCGCTTGGAGCTTTTTGACAAACGGGCTGAAAAACAGCAAAATCAGCTGGATAACGATCATAAAACCTGATATGGCTACCAAAAGTATGTAAAACAATAAAATTATTTTTTTGTTTGTCGATGGTTTCAATATGTGGCAAAAGTGTTTCGTCGTAGGCAATTGAATTGTTTTTTAATAAATGATCACGATAAAAAGTATGATCACTTTCTATACCTAAGATATTTAAAATGCCATTACCAAATTCTTTTGAACTTTGCGAAGAATACCAATAAGTTTCAAAGCCAAATTTTTTAAAAATCGAAATAATGCTAGTTTCTGGCGGAATATCGAGATATTCTGCTTTCAATCTGTGCGATAATAAAGAGTTGACCGCAGGAGAGGTAAGATTAAAATCTGCTAAAACTTTAAATTTGAGTAAATTATTGATTTTTGCCAATTTAGGAGTGGTATTTTGTTGATAATCATATATTTGCATGATCTGCCCTTAAAGATTCGCCAATTACCAGAACAACATTTAAATTTTCAATGTTTTTTTGATAATCAAATTTTATCTTTTCTGTAATATCTACTCTATTTTTTACCGCTTCTAAATTGTGAGAAAATCGTTGTAAATAAATAACCACAGAAGAAAGATAATTGATAGGTGCATAACGATGAGCTGATGTGGTAAAAATAGTTTTAGAATAACTGGCAATTAAACCAGTAATTATTAATAAAAATACAACAATTGTGCTAATTTTAATTTTATAATTAATTTTTTGTAGCTGAGTTTTAAATAGCAAAAAACTTGGCAAAAAAGCAAAAAAGAAAAAATAAGAAAATAAAGAATTATCAATAATTTCATCTACATGCCCAATGCTTAGCAAGGCATTAGCTATAAGGTTTTCATCTAAGATAGTGCCAAATTTATTGAGTGCAATAAATAAATTACCGAACAAAAAAATAAAAAAGATAAAACTATTTTTAACAACAAACCACTAAAACTAATCAGCAAAAAAACCGCACCAAGCAAGCAAAAAGCGCAAGTAAATTCTATAAATTTATTTATTGAATTATCGAGAATAAAATCAAGAAAAGCAAAATTTTTAGTGTTAAAAAAGAATAATAAATAAAAACTAGCTAAGAAAACAATAAAAATATCTGAAATTTTATAAAGTTTTTTTAACATTATCTAATTACCGTTGCCCCGAATTGCTTATATTGCTGTTCTAAATTCATTTTAGCAAATTACAAAATAGAAACTAGTTTATTGGCGATGGCATCAATAAATTCGGTAGTATAAAGATAGTGCTTGCCATGCTCAACTTGATTACCATAAACTGCCACCGCCAAATCTTTGGTAAAAATACCAGATTCGATGGTGTGTAGGCATGCTAACTCAAGTTTATTGGCAAAATTGCTAAGCTCTTGGTGCTCGTCAAGTTTTGCTCTAAATAACAAGCCTTTTGTCCAGGCAAATATTGAGGCGATTGGGTTGGTTGAGGTTGGTTTGCCTTGCAAATGCTCAATAAAGTGCCTAGTTACCGTGCCGTGAGCAGCTTCGGTTTCGGCTATTTTGCCACAAGGTGTTGTTAAAATAGAAGTCATAAGACCAAGAGAACCAAAGCCTTGTGCCAAAGAATCAGATTGCACATCGCCATCGTAGTTTTTGCAGGCCCAAATAAAGCCACCAGCAGATTTCATAGCAAAAGCCACCATATCGTCGATTAAACGATGTTCGTAGGTGAGGTTTTGTTGCTGAAATTTATGGGCAAAATCTTTTTCATAAACTTCGGCAAAAATATCTTTAAACAAGCCATCGTATTGTTTTAGAATGGTATTTTTAGTAGAAAGATAAAGTGGCAGATTTTTTTGCAAAGCCATATTAAAGCACGAGTTGGCAAAGCCAAAAATAGAATCGGCAGTGTTAAACATTGCCATAACCACCCCGCCGTTTTGATTGAAATTATAAATATTTTGCTCAGAAGAATTGCCGTTTGCATCAGTTATGACTAGCTTGGCTGTGCTATTGTTGCTAATTTTCATTTCGGTTGCTCGGTATTGGTCGCCAAAGCCGTGCCTGCCGATAATTATTGGTTTTTGCCAAGTAGAAACTAGCCTTGGCACATTGTTGCAAACAATTGGCTCGCGAAAAACCGTGCCATCAAGAATATTTCGAATAGTGCCGTTGGGTGATTTGTAGATTTGTTTGAGATTGAATTGTTTTTTTCGAGCTTCATCTGGAGTGATGGTGGCACATTTAATGCCAACCCCATATTGTTTGATAGCATTAGCAGAGTCGATGGTGATTTGATCGTTGGTTTTGTCGCGGTTTTCTATGCCTAAATCAAAATATTTGATGTTTAAATTTAGATAAGGAAAGATCAATTTTTCTTTGATGAGTTGCCAAATTATTCTGGCCATTTCGTCGCCGTCAATTTCTACTATCGGTTGAGTTACAGTGATTTTTTTCATAAAATTTAGGTTAAGAGTTTATGTTTAAGTTCAGGAGAAATATTGGGCAAAACTTGGTTAATTTCTTGCATTTCAAGCATATTGCCGTTGCAGTGCAAAACCACATCGCAACCAGCTTGCAAAGCAGAAATAGCATTATTGCCAACGCTATCTTGCAATGCTTTCATTGAGAGATCGTCGGTGATTAAAATATTATCAAAGCCAATTTTTTGCCTGATAATATTGATTACTTTGCTAGAAATGGTGCCACATTTTTGTGCATCGAGTTGCGAATATAAAATGTGAGCAGTCATAGCAAGTTTTTGTTGATTTAAAGCCATAAAAGGCAAAAAATCGGTATTTTCTAGCTCAGACAAACTAGCATCAACCACTGGCAGTTCGAGATGACTATCAGATTCTGCTCTGCCGTGCCCTGGAATATGTTTGATGACAGGCAAAACATTGGCTTGCAACAAACCTTGACAAGCAAATTGAGCTAAGTCACTCACTTGTTTTGGATTTTCACCGAAAGATCGGTTGCCGATAATTTGATGAGTGTGTTTTGTTAAAATATCAAGCACCGGGGCACAATTAACATTAATGCCAAGTTCTTTTAAAACAAGACCGATTTCATAAAAATTTTGTTGAGTAGCCTCTAAAGCCAATTGCTTATTTTGTTGATAGAGACAAGCAAAATAGCTAGCCGAAGGAAATTGTTGCCATTCAGCAGAGTTAAGCCTAGCAACTCTACCGCCTTCTTGATCGATTAAAATTAGTGGATCGCCTTGCAAAACTTGCTTTAATTGCTGAGTGAGTTGCTTAACTTGATTTTTATTTTTGATGTTTCTTGCAAACAAAATGAAACCGAGACAGCCATTTTGTTGAAAAAATTGATGCTCTTCGTGGGTAAGAGTTTCGCCAGCAATGCCGTAAATTACTGGTTTTTTTGCTAGTGGATTATGGGCTAAATTGGCTAACAACATTTACAAAACCCCTTTGGTTGAATTAATAGTGTTATTTTGTTGAAATATCGCTTGTTTTAAGGCTTTCGCCACTGCTTTAAAAATAGATTCGGCAATGTGATGATTGTTGATGCCAGAAAGATTATGAATATGTAAATTGCAACCAATAGTGTTGGCAAGGGCAATAAAGAATTCTCGAAACATTTCGGTGTCGGTGTCGCCAATTTTTGCCACCGTAAAATTGCTATCAAAAACAACATAAGGCCTACCAGATAAATCAATCACACAACGGCTTAAAGCTTCGTCAAGAGGAATATAAGCAGAACCAAACCGTGCTATGCCAATTTTACCACTCAAAGCTTGTTTAATTGCCAAACCCAACGCCAAACCACAATCTTCGATGGTGTGATGAGAATCTATATGCAAATCACCCGATATTTCAATGTGCATATCGATGCCAGAATGACAAGACAATTGCTCGAGCATATGATTAAAAAAACCCAAGCCAGTGTTGATTTGATATTTGCCACTACCATCAAGATTAACCGAAATGTTGATTTTAGTTTCTTTGGTTTCTCTGTTGACGGTAGCGGTTCTCATAAAAAAAAATAATTAGTTTTTAAAGTTTTGATAGGCGAAATCCCAATTAATTAGGTGATTTAAAAAGGTTTCAATGTAGGTTGGTCGAGCATTTTGAAAATCGAGGTAATAGGCATGTTCCCAAACATCAATGGTAAGCAAAGGTTTGGCATTGGTGGTTATTGGAGTTTCGGCATTGCCAGTTTTGATAACTTTTAATTTGTTTTCTTCAAGCACTAACCAAGCCCAGCCAGAACCAAATTGAGTCGCGGCGGCATTTTTAAATTCGGCAACAAAATTTTCGTAAGAGCCAAAATCGAGTTCGATTTTTTTCAGCAAATCAGCAGATGGCTTGCCACCGCCGTTTGGTTTGATAGAATGCCAATAAAAAGTATGATTCCAAACCTGAGCAGCATTGTTGAAAATGGCGGCTTTGGTTTTGTCGTTCGCTGAAATTTTAATGATTTCTTCTAAAGTTTTAGTGGCTAAGTCGGTGTTAGCAACCAAATTATTTAAATTGGTAATGTAGGCTTGATGATGCTTGCCATAGTGATAGTTGATAGTGTTTTCGGTGATGTGTGGAGCCAAAGCATTTTTAGCATAGGGCAATTGGGGCAGTTGAAAAGGGTAGTGGTTTGACATTTTTTTGTCTCCTAAAAAAAAATTGTTATTAGTTGAGGTGATTTTATTATAACCAAACTTGCAAGCACCAACAAAAAACATTGGCAAAAGCAAGGTAGATTTAATAAATTTTCTTTTAATTATATTCATAAAAAGTGATTTTTTATGGAACTAGCTAAACAAAATTTTAAATTGGCAAAAAATAATGTCAAACTTATTTTAAAAAATTTATTTAATTAAATCAAACACAGTGTTGCACTATGTTGCACTATTTTTAACTAAACACATAATTTTTCAAAAAATACTTGATAACTAAAAAAAAATTACATAATTTTTTTATGTAATGTAATTTTATCAATATTTATGCTACGAATATTAGCAAATATTACCCTAACGGGCAGTTATGGTATACCATTGGGTGCGATTGTAACTTTTTTTCGCACCTTACAATACTCAACTTATCAAGAACAAAATGATAGTGTTAGAAAAAATCTACTTCAAGATATTGCAGTTGGTGTAGGATTTGCTACATCATTAAGTTGTGCTTACCATGCTTATAAATGGTGCAAAAAGGCAATAAGCACAAAACGAGTTGCTCCTGCTTATACAAGAAGATTAGATAATATTGTTCCTTCTGCTACAGTAGGAGCTGCTACAGTAGATGGTAATCTACCTACAATAGAAGAAGGAATAGAAGAAGAAGGATTTCCAAGCCAGAAAAGTGCTGAACCTTTTATGCAAAGATAAGCACAAAATATTATGTTAACTAAAATATGGACCTGTCTATATTTTAGTTAACATAATATTCATTATGAGAAAAATAGAAAAAATTATGTTTTGCTCATTTTAGTAATTGCATCTAAAAAATAAGCTTTTAGAATTAAGCTTTTAGAATTTTTATTTAGTGATGGAAATTTAATTTAATTAGCTATGCAAATATTTACCACAACTTTGCCAGATTTAAAAATTATTCAGCTTAAAATATACCACGATAATCGAGGTTTTTTTGTTGAAAGATTTAATCAAAAAACTTTTGCCGATCTTGGCTTGCCAACACAATATTGGCAAGATAATCATTCTTTTTCTTTGCCAAATGTTATTAGAGGTTTGCATTATCAGCAAAATCCTAGCCAAGCAAAATTGGTAAGCTGTGTAAGTGGCTCTATTCTTGATGTGGCGGTTGATATAAGAAAAAATTCTCCAACTTTTGGCAAACATTTTGCTGTCGAACTTAATTGTCAAAATGGCAAAATGCTTTATATTCCTGCTGGTTTTGCTCATGGTTTTTGTGTTTTAGGCAATCAACCTGCCAATGTTCTTTATAAAGTTGATAATCAATATTCAGCAAGTGGCGATGGCGGAATTCTCTTTAACGATAGCACTTTAAATATTTCTTGGCCAATTCATAATACAAGCCAACCAATAGTTTCTAGCAAAGATTTATCTTTACCAACTTTTTTACAATATCAAAACTCAAATAACACATTTTAAAAATATGAAAAAAATTTTAGTTACAGGCGGTTGCGGTTTTATCGGTAGTTATTTTGTGAAAGAGCAAATTAAAAATGGTAATTTTGTGGTTAATCTCGATAGTCTTACCTATGCTGGCAACCCTAAAAATGTTGAAGCGGTGGCAAATTCTGCTAGTTATGTTTTTGTTGAAAATAGCATCAATAATCAATCTTTGGTGCAAAATTTATTAGAACAATATCAAATTGATTATTTGGTAAATTTTGCCGCCGAAAGCCATGTCGATAACTCTATCAAATCTTCCGAAATTTTTATTCAAACCAACATCAACGGCACCCACAGTTTATTGCAAGCTTCTTTACAATATTATAAACAAAACAACAAGTCTGATTTTCGTTTTTTACATGTTTCAACCGATGAAGTTTTTGGCTCTTTATCATTAACAGATCCGCAGTTTACCAAGCATATTCGCTATCAACCAAACTCGCCCTACTCTGCTTCAAAAGCATCTTCTGATCATCTGGTAAGGGCATGGCACGAAACTTTTAAACTACCAACTATTATCACAAATTGCTCTAATAATTTTGGCCCATTTCAACATCAAGAAAAACTAATTCCCACCATCATTCGCTGTTGCTTGCAAAATAAAGATATTCCAATTTATGGCAACGGCTCCAACATTCGTGACTGGATTTTTGTCGCCGACCATTGCCACGGCATCGATCTCGCTCTTAAAAAAGGCGAAATTGGTGAAACTTATTTGTTTGGTGGCGGTTGCGAATTTACCAATCTTGATATTGCTAAACAAATTTGCATAATTCTTGACAAACTACAACCAAAATCTAATAATATTTCTTATCAACAACAAATTAAATTTGTGCAAGATCGAGCAGGACACGATTTCAGATATGCTATTAACAACACCGATAGTTTTAATGAGTTGGGTTTTTCTCCTTCCAAAAGCTTTACCGATCGTTTAACCGAAACAATAACTCATTATCTTAAAGTTTATGGCAACTAATACTTATACCGCCCTCATCACTCCGTTTTCTCAAAATAAAATAGATGTCGATAGTTTTGTGAAAATTATTGAAACACAAATTGCCAACGGCATCGATGGCATTGTGCCGTGTGGCACCACAGGAGAGTCACCAACTCTTTCTTCTGACGAACACAATATGTTAATCGAAATTAGTGTTGCTACTGCCAAAAACAAAATAAAAGTTATGGCGGGAACCGGCTCTAATTCTACTGCCGAGGCAATAGAATTTACCAAACATGCCAAAAAAGTTGGGGTTGATTCGTGCTTAATAGTTGCACCTTACTATAACAAACCAACACCAGAAGGCATTTATCAACATTTTTCTGCTTTAAATAAACTTGATATTCCTTTAATTATCTACAACATTCCGGGTCGATCTGTTATTAATATATCCGATGCACTTATTGCCAAATTGGCACAACTTGAAAATATTGTTGGCATTAAAGATGCCACTGGCGATTTGTTAAGAATTGCTAGTTTGCGAAAATTAATCAACAAAGATTTTTTATATTTATCGGGAGAAGACGGCATCGCCCTTGGTTTTAATGCTATGGGTGGCAACGGCATTATTTCGGTTACTGCTAACATTGCTCCAAAATTAGTTTCTCAACTACAACAAGCAACCGCAAGCAACAACTATCCGCAAGCCTTGCAAATTCAAGATAAACTCACCACTTTACATTCGGCTATGTTTTGCGAAACCAATCCAGGGCCCGTCAAATATGCATGCAGTTTGCTTGGTATGTGCCAACCCGAAATTCGTTTACCTTTGGTTTTGCCAACTTTAGAATCGCAACAAAAAATTAAACAAGAAATGCGAAATCTTAATCTCATCTAAAATATGCTTGAAAACATCAAACTAGCCAGCATTAACTGCGGTATTAAATATAAAAATCGCAACGATCTTTTGCTTATTTCTTTTTGTTCTGCGGTTAATGTGGCCGGTGTTTTCACCAACTCCTCAATGCCTGCTTACCCTGTGGTGTGGTGCAAGCAGAACCTCACCAAAAAAACCGCCCAAAAAACGGCTAGGGCACTTATTGTTAATGCTGGCAATGCCAATGCTTTTACAGGCAAACAAGGCGAAGAAGTAGTAAAATCAACCGCCCAGGCGGTGGCAACTCAACTAAACTGCCACCCCGAAGAAGTTTTTGTCGCCTCAACTGGTGTAATTGGTGAGCAACTCAACCAGCAGTTAATAATTGATGCCCTGCCCTCGTTATGCAACAATTTAAGCAACACTCAACAGGCTTGGCAAGAGGCTTCTTTGGCAATTTTAACCACCGATACCAAGCCAAAATTAATCACCAAATTTTGCGACATCGAAGGCAAAAATATAAGCATTATCGGTTTTGCCAAAGGCTCTGGTATGATCGCCCCAAATATGGCAACAATGCTGGCTTTTATTTTTACCGATGCCAATATTTGCCCTAACACTTTGCAACAACTTTTGCAAGAAGCCAACGAAAACAGCTTTAATGCTATCACCGTTGATTCCGATCAGTCAACTAACGACACCGTTTTGTTATTTGCCACCAAAACCGCCAAACATCACGAAATCAACGATTCTCACAATCCTCACCTGCATTCTTTTCGGCAAGCCCTAGGCGAGCTAATGCTCGACTTAGCTAAACTAATTGTGGTTGATGGCGAAGGAGCAAAAAAACTCATCGAAATTTCAGTAGAAGGAGCCAGCAACAAAATACAAGCCAAGCAAGTGGCCATGGCAATCGCCAACTCTCCATTGGTTAAAACCGCCATCGCAGGAGCCGATCCCAACTGGGGCCGAATTGTAATGGCGGTTGGCAAATCGTGCCAAGAGGCCTCGCCCGAAACTTTATTAATCAAAATCGGCGACCACCCGCTCACCTTGCACGGAGCAAAGCACCCTAATTATGTAGAAAAACTCGTGCATCAATATTTAACTGGCAACGAGGTAAAAATCACCGTCAATTTAGGCTTGGGCTATGCCTCATTTGTCGCCTGGACTTGCGACCTTAACGAAGAATACATCAAAATCAACAAAGATTACAGAAGTTAGAATGGAATCCGACTATATTGAAATTTGCGAGTTTTTATCGGGATCAAAAAAGAAATTTGTCATTCCCGTTTATCAACGCGACTACTCTTGGCGAAAAACTCCTCATTGTGATAAATTATGGCTCGATCTTAACAATTTAGTTGATTCAGCAGAAGAAAAAAAGCATTTTATTGGCACTTTGGTTGTTGTTATTCATGGTAGAGGCGAAAGAATAGTAGTTGATGGTCAACAACGATTAACCACTGTTTCTTTATTTTTGTTGGCAATGAATAAATTTTTACAGAAAAAACTCAACAAAACTAAAGATGAAGAAAATCTAGAAAATCATATTTTAGACGAATATTTGATTCTAAAAAATTCTTCCGAAGAAAGAAGAACGAGATTAAAACCAAATAAACAAGATCAAATAAATTTTGATAAATTATTTGAAGATATCGAAATAACCAAAACCGACTCGAATATTGTCAATAATTATAACTTTTTTTACAAAAAAATTAGCCAAAGCAATTTTTCTTGTCATCAATTATTTAATGCTTTCGAAAAATTGTCAATTGTGGTTATAGAGCTTGATTCTAAAGAAAATGCACAAGTGATTTTTGAAAGCCTAAATTCTACTGGCCTCGATCTTAATAGCTACGATTTGGCTAGAAACTATATTTTAATGGATTTAAAGCCCGAAAAACAAGAAAAAATCTATAATTTATATTGGCAAGAAATAGAAAAAAATACTGGCTTTGATGTTGAAGAATTTATCAGAAATTTTTTAATTTATTTTAATCGCAAAAAAGTAAAAAAAGAAAATATTTATGAAGAGTTTAAAAAATATGCCCTTAATCGCAACAATGATAAAGAAGAAATATCAAAAGAAATGCATCGTTTTTCTAATTTTTATAGTCAAATTTTGCAAATCAATAAATTTGGCAACGATAAAATTGATCATGCCTTAAAAAATCTAATCCAAAAAGAAGGAGCTGATTTTAAGGTTTGTATTTGTTTTTTATTTGATGTTTTTGATAATCATAAAAATGATAAAATACAAACTCAAGAACTGCTCCAAATTATCAATCTGCTCGAAAGCTATGCCATACGAAAATTTATCGTAAGCAATAGTAAGCAGGGTTTAAATAGCTGGTTTCCAAGCTTGTCGGCAAAAATTGCAGAACAAACAAAAAACGGCTACAGCTATTTTGATGCTTTTAATTTTTTTATCACCAGCAATAAAAGACATACTTATAAATTTTATGATGATCAAGAATTTTTAGAAGCTTTAATACATAAAGAAATTTATGGTAATTATAGCACCAAACATCTTTTAGCGACTCTTGAAAATCATGATGATATTAAAGTTTTTACAGAAGATCTTGACATTGAACATATTATGCCACAAAAAATTACACCGAAGTGGAAATCTGATTTAGGTGACAATTATCAAGAAATTCATAAAAAATATCTCAATACTCTTGGCAATTTATCTCTTGCACTAAAACAAAAAAATAGCAAAATGAGTAATAAAACTTTTAATGAAAAACAAAATATAGATTATAAAACCGCCAAACTTAAACTAAATAAACAACTAGCTAATAACGAAAAATGGAGCGAGACAGAAATTTTAGCAAGAGCAGAATCGTTGGCACAAGAAGCGCTTATGATCTGGAAATATCCAGCAAAATCAACTCTTGATATTGATCAAGACGATAACGAAGATAATCTTTTTGATTTATCAAGTGAAGAAAGTTTTACAAAGAAAAAACCATTGGCAATATTTTTTGAAAAAGAAGAGATAAAATTAAAAACTTGGCGAGATTTTTTGATAGAAATATGTAGATTTTTTAATAATTTATCGCCCACCGAATTTAATGTGATAATGCAATCTTTACCAAAAGTTTTTTCTTTTCAACAAAATAAATTAAGAGAAGCCACAGAATTCGACCATAATAAATATGTCGAAACCAACAAAAGTGCCAACGACATAACTAAAACTTGTCAAATAATTTGTGAAAAAATGAATTATGATCCAGAAAAAATATCATTTACCATAGAACCAAACAATATCAAATAATATCAAATATAAGCCTTTGCTATTGACACACAATTAAACTTTAAACCAAATGCTATATGAAAATAATTAAATCCGATTTATCTTCGGCTGTAGAAAAAAATATCATCAACTCAGATCAAGCAAGCGAATTATGGAATTATTTTGAATCTCTCAGGCCAAATCAAACAAAATTTCAATCTTTACATTTACTATATTATTTTGGCGGAATATTAATTTTAGCTTCAATGTCTTGTTTTTCGCTGAAGCTTGGGACGATGGTTTGGCGATAATGGCCTTATCACTTGGTTTTGCAACTTTTTATTTAGTTGTTGGAAATAATCTATGGAATAAAAAAAATTTAAAAATTCCTGCAGGTTTATTAATTACATTGGCAGTAAGTTTAACACCGCTTTTTTTATATGGATTTCAAAAATATATAGGTGTTTGGTCTCAAAGCTCAAAAATTAATTATCATGACTATTATTTTTTGATGAATAAACAATTGATTTATCTAGAATTAGGAACTATTTTTACAACTCTTTTAGCTTTAAGATTCTATAAGTTTGCATTTCTAACATTTCCACTCGCTATAAGTTTTTGGTGTTTATCAATAGATATTACTCTATTTATTTTTTATAAATATGAATATAGTTTTGAAGAAAAAAGTATAGTTTCATGTATTTTTGGCATTATTTGTTTAGCGATATCTTACTGTGTAGATAAAAAATATAAAGAAGATGATTTTGCTTTTTGGGGCTATTTATTTGGACTTATAACATTTTATGTAGGAATATTTTGTCTTCATAAAAATGAAATTGGTAAATTTCTTTTATTTATTTTAGGCTTATTGATGATTATTTTATCTGTTTATTTGCGAAGAAGAGTTTTTGCAATATTTGGAATAATTAGCATAATTATTTATTTAGGTTACCTGTCTTATGATATTTTTAAAGATTCTTTCATGTTTTCGATTTCTTTGGCAATTATTGGTTCATCAATAATAACTCTTGGAATTAAATATCAAAAAAATAAGAAAAATATTGAATCTTTGGCTGAAAGCTTGTTTCCAAGATTTCTGTTAAAATGGAGACCAGAAGAAAGAGGTTAGTTATGGCATTAAATAACTAAAAATGATTGTTTTTCATAAGATTTGCCGTTTATATTTATTTCAATGATATGTTTTCCTGAAAAAAGCTTTCTTGTTGTCATATTTTCATATAAAATATGATTTTTTTTAAGTATCAAGCTTTCATTTTTAGCAAGAGAAAAATTTTTAAATTTAAAAACCTTTTTTCTATTAGTATTGCCTGATTTGTTGCAAAAATATATAATATAATCAACAATAATTTTTGTTTCTTCATAAGCTTGTATTTCAAACGAAAACTCAAGAGCACTGTTCATTTTAACTTCTTTTGACACTTTTACATCAAAAATCTTAATATTTGGATTATGAGTAATGCCAAGAAATTCTAATGCTTTTACATTGCCATTTTTAATGAGCGAACGAAGCGAATGACGAACTATATAATGCCATTCTTTATCAAGTTTTGCTTGTAATTCTTGCCATCTTGTCAGTATTTTAATTGCTATATCAGAATCTATTTTTGAAATATCGTTGATGTGATTGGCAACCGAACGAGTAACGAAGCGGGTTTTGTCGATAACAAGATTATCAAGAATAGCAACGACACTATGTAGGGGAATATTGATTTTTTTTGACCACGGCAATTTTGGCCTAGTTCCTTCGGAGCACAATCTTCTTACATGATAATTGCTGTCTTTGCTCCACTTTTGCAGTTCTTGCAGTGTTTCTGATGGAAAAGCATTAATAAAATAACGAATCACATCTTCTGCTGAAAATCGTTGAGTTATTTCATAAAGTGCATTTAATGAAAACGATAAATCAGATTCATTACACCCATTTTTTGCAATAAAATCTGCATAAGATGCATAAATAAAATCGCCAAAATCATTATCGGTAAGGTTGGGGTTGTTTGGAGTAGGAAGAGAAGCGATGATTATATTGGTGGCTTGCTGATAATTTTCTGGCAAATATTGTTTTAAACACTGAGCAATGCAAGAAGTACGAGCTTTAATTTCGAGTTTAGGAAATTCTGCAAGGACAGCATAAATAAAATCATTTTTTTTAAAAACAGGATTGACAGAAGAAATTTCTGTTGCTATTTTTATGATTTTTGATTCATTAAACAGTAGATCTTTAAGCAAAACTTTTTTCATCACGATAATTGTCGTTGCATATCTCTTAATCGATCTCTTTTTTTGATGGTTTCTCTTTTATCGAACAGTTTTTTACCTTTTCCTAAACCGATAATAAGTTTTGCAAAATTTTTGTTGTTAAAATAGATTTTCATTGGCACCACAGAAAAACCTTGCTGTATTTTGCCAATAATTTTGTTGATTTGCTTTTTGTGAAGCAGTAATTTTCTGGTTCTTTTGGCTTGATGATTAAAATTGCTCGCAAATTTATAATCGTTGATGTGGCTATTTATTAAAAATAATTCACCTTTTATTTCGGCAACATAGCTTTCATTGATGCTTGCTTGGCCCAACCGCACCGATTTTACCTCAGAAGAAAGCAAAACCAAGCCAGCTTCTATTTCTTCGCTAATTTGATAATGAAAATGTGCTTTACGATTAACAATTTGCATAATAAATTATAACAATTGCAGAATTTTACAAGCAAGATCGGTTTTTTCCCAAGAAAAACTACCGTCATCTTCGTGCGGTCTGCCAAAATGCCCATAAGCCGCGGTTTTTTGATAAATAGGCTTGTTTAGTTCTAGATAAGTTCTGATTCCTTTCGGAGTAAGATCGACAAGTTGATGAAGAATATCGACTAGTTTTTCGTCGTTGATATCGCTATTATGAGTGTTAACATAAAGCGAAAGTGGCTTAGACATACCAATGGCATAAGAAAGTTGTATGGTGCATTTTTCGACCAATTTGGTGCTTACAATGTTTTTTGCTAAATATCTTGCCATATAAGCTGCCGATCTGTCAACTTTGGTGGGATCTTTGCCAGAAAAAGCACCACCGCCGTGCGGGGCAGAACCGCCGTAGGTGTCGACAATAATTTTTCTGCCAGTAAGGCCAGCATCGCCATCAGGACCGCCAATAATAAATTGCCCAGTAGGATTAACTAAGAATTTTGTTTTGTCGCTCACCCAACCATCGGGCAGAGATTTGATAATATATGGCTTAATAATTTCAAGAATTTGAGTGGCGGTAAAGCCTTGTGGATGCTGAATGGAAACCAAAATTATTTTTACTTCTACTGGCTGATTATTGAGATATTGTAAAGTTACCTGACTTTTGGCATCGGGGCCGAAATTTGGTATTTCTTTATTTTTTACTGCCTGCATAATGTTTTGCAAAATACGATGAGCATAATAAATTGGAGCCGGCATTAATTGAGAAGTTTCATTGCAGGCATAGCCAAACATAATGCCTTGATCGCCCGCCCCCTCTTCTTTTTTGTCGGTGGCATCAACACCCAAAGCAATATCGCTAGATTGCGAATGCAATAGATTGGTGATTTTAAGAGTTTCATAATGAAAGCCACTTTGTTGATAGCCAATTTCTTTGACAGTGCGACGAATAATGTTTTCAAAATCTTGGTTGTTGATTTTGGGGGCTCTAATTTCGCCTCCAACAATGATTTGATTGGTGGTAGCAAAGGTTTCGATGGCCAAACGAGATTGATTATCGAGATTGAGATGGGCATCAACCAAGGCATCAGAAATTTGATCGCAGATTTTATCTGGATGACCAGCAGAAACCGATTCGGAAGTAAATAAAAAATTTTGTAACATAAAGTTTTAGGTAGATAAAGGCACTGTTGCATCCCAAATTTGTTTTACTTTATTTGCCATTTTTGGTATAAATTTCAGCTATTTTTAGCCAAATATGTTAAATATGTGGCTAAAAATAGCCAAAATTTCTCCTCAAAACTAGCAAAAAATTAAAACAAATTTGGGATGCAACAGTGCCATAAAAAATATCTCAATATTTAAACATTTTTCTTATAAAAAAGCAAATACAATTAATAAAAAATCACCAAATTCCACGTAAGGTGTCGCCAGGAGCCCCCATTACCTGAAAAACATTCCATACATTATGCCCAAGCGGCTGAATTAGAGCATTATCTCCAGGTAAATCTGGAGTCATGCTAGCTGATTGCAAAGTGCCTAAAACGGTTTGTCGGCAGTAATAGTAGGCGATAGGATGTATTTTTTTATAATCATTAAAATTTTTTTCTACTTCTTTTTGATTTTTCCAATCAACATTTTTTAGTTCTTTTTTATATCTTTTTCTTACCCTTTCGAAATTTGGATTTATCGAGATAATATCGGGATCTTTTTTCCAGGCATAAAACATTTTATAGGCTTCACCACCAAATTGAGTTGCCAAACCAGATTCGCAACCGTGAATCCAGCCAAGATTAAAACCAGGAGTTCCGCCTTTTGGCATACTATCAAAGATTTTTCCCATTGGTTTATACCAGTTTTTATAACAACCGGTAAAAATTAAAAGAACTATTATTAAAAGTTTTTTCATAAAAGATTTTGCACCGCTTGTTGTAAATTTGGCTGTTTCATCAGGCTCTCGCCAATTAAAAAACAATTAATATTGTGTTGTTGAAAAAGGTCGATTTCTGTCTTGGTTTTAATGCCACTTTCTGCCACCAATAAATAATCGTTTGGCACCATTTTTGCTAATTGAATTGCAGTGTTTAAATTTACTTCTAAGGTTTGTAAATTGCGATTATTGATGCCTAAAAGCCTGCTTTTTAGAAGCATTGCTCTTTCTAACTCTTGTTGATTGTGCACCTCAATTAACACCGACATTTGCAAAGAAATAGCCACCTGCTCGAGTTCTTGCAACTGAATATCAGAAAGCATAGCGACAATCAATAAAATACAATCGGCTTGATGCAGTTTGCTTTCGTATATTTGATAAGGGTCTATCATAAAATCTTTTCTTAGCAAAGGCAAAGAACAGGCTTGATGAGCAATATCTAAAAAATTGAGATCGCTAAAAAAATATTGCTGATCGGTTAAAATAGACAAACAAGTTGCCCCCGCTTGTTGATAACTTTTGGCAATTTCTGCGATGTCAAAATTTTGCCTAATTAAACCAGCAGAAGGTGAGCCTTTTTTTGCTTCACAAATTAGGGCGGTTTTCTGGTTTTGACTAGCATTTTTTAAAGCTAAGAAAAAATCTCTATTATGATTATTTTGACTGCATTTTAAGTGCTTGCAAATTTCAGTAAGAGAAAGTTTTTTTTTGCTATCTCGCACTTCTTGTTGCTTGGTTTGATAAACTTTTTGTAAAAAATTAGACATAAAAATGTGTTTTAAATTTTTTTAGCAATTTTCACTCCAAAAAATAAAATACTAAAAGTAGAAAAATAGGCAATCAATTGAGCTAAAGAAGGTTTTTCGATATAACCAAAAAAGAAATGCAAAACTTGCCCAACAAAACTTTTTTGGGCGATAATATTAGATAAATCAAAAACAGGCTCAATAATTGCCGAAATAATGTTGGCATTAACCCAAAAACCTGCACCAGTTGCCGATAGTGAAGAGGCAAAGAAAATTAGCAACAAAGTAGTGATTTGAAAAAAATGTTTTTGAAAAGATTTTAGCAATAAACCAAAATAAAGGGCGAAACTCAACATCAAACCGCAAAAAATGCCAATAGCAAAGCCAATGGCAATATGAGATTTTGCCATACCAGATATATATTGACCATAGCAAAACAGCACAATTTCGGAGCCTTCTCTGGTAATGGTAAGCAAAACCACAATACTTAAAGCATATAAATGTTTTTTGCCTTGACTAACCGATGCACCTAATTGTTTTAGTTCGTGAGTTAAAGTTTTGGCATGTTTTTGCATCCAAATCACCGTCCAGCCTATCATAAAGGCGGTGGTAAACAAAATAAGTCCATTAAAAAATTCTTGCCCAAGACCATCGAGAGCATCAGATATTTTATCGGTAAAATAAGCGATGGTTAAAGAACAAACAATGCCTAAGCCCAAGCCAATTGCAATGGCAAATTTACTTTTCGCAATATTTTTGGTTGCAGAAAATAAAATAGTGAGAATTAATGCTATTTCTAACATTTCTCTTAGAACCACGATTGATACTTGCAAATAAGGCATTTATGAAAAATAAATATTGATAACTAATATCACATTTTAACACCACAAATTATTTTTTGCAATAATTTAAATTGCTATTTTTTTTATTATGGTTTAAATTTCTACTTTTTGAAATTGTAAAATCTTTTTTAATAAAGCTTTGTCTAAAAATAATCAACAAAACACAAATAGCAATTTTATTGCAAAAATAATTAATTTTCTTAATCTGGTTATTGAAAATAGGTTTTTTAAACCATTTTCTCTATCAATCATCGTGGTTGCTGTTTTGTTTTTTTTGCAACAATATAGCGGTTTTTTAATAAATTATTATCAGCAAGTAAAAAAACAAAAATCACTTACCAATCCAATCAAAATCAATGTTTCTCAAGATCACATAAATGTTAGTTTAATCGAAGAACAAACAATTGACTACATCATCAAACCAAACGATAATTTATTAAAAATTTTCACCGATTTAGGCAGTAACAATCAAGATTCTTTGGCGATTATTGAAGAAATTAAAAAAGTTAAACCAAACTACCCTCTTAATTCTGGCAATATTATCAAAATAACCTATTCTGTGCAAATAGATTATCACCAAGCACAGCAAAATCAGCCTTTAAAACCAATAATTTTGCCTAAAAAAACAGAAAATAAAAAAACAGATAAAAAATCACCAAAAAAGTTAAATAAAAATCAGCAAAAATCAGCAAGCAAAAAACTAAAAGAAAGCGATAATAAAGAAAAAAAACCAGATTCACAAATTATAAATCAACAATTGCAAAATCAAAATTCTTTTCATTATCAAGATATTCAAAGAAACATCAAAATAGAAAAGGTAGTTTTTAATCTTAACCACCAGCAACAAATTATTGTGCAAAAAACCCAAGAAAATCCAGTTCAATACATTGCCAATTTGAAAGAAATAAAACTCACTCTCTATAAAATGAGATATTTTGGAGTAATAAAAAACGGTCTGTTTGCTGATGGGGTTGATTCTGGCATTTCCCCTTCTGCGATGATGAATATGATAAGTCTCTATGCCTACGACATCGATTTTCAAAGAGATATTCATAGTGGCGACAAGTTTGAAATGTTGGTAGAAAGTTTTTTTGATGAAAATGGCAAAAAAGTTAAAGACGGCAATGTATTGTATTCGGCAATAAATTTAAGCAACAGACAAGTTGAAACCTATGCCTACGAAACCAATGGCAAACTAGAATATTTCGATGCCAAAGGCAATTCGGTACGAAAATCACTCCTTAGAACCCCCATCAATGGGGCAAGAATCTCTTCTGGCTTTGGCATGAGAAGGCATCCAATTTTAGGTTATTCAAAAATGCATAAAGGTGTCGATTTTGCAGCTTCCACCGGCACTCCTATTTTGGCGGCTGGCAATGGTGTCATAACCTATATCGGAGTCAAAGGTGGTTATGGCAATTATGTGCAAATCAAGCACAATAACGACTATTCCACCGCCTATGGTCATGCTAGTAGGTTAAGCAAAAAATTTAAAAATGGAAGCAAAGTAAAACAAGGCGATGTTGTTGCTTATGTTGGTTCAACTGGCAGATCAACTGGTCCACATTTGCATTTTGAATTGCTTTATAAAGGAACCCAAGTAAATCCAAGCAAAGTGAAGGCAACCTCTGGTTTAAAACTAGTTGGCAAAGATTTGGTTAAATTCGAATTAACCAAAAAAGAAATCGATAAATATCGTAAAAACACTCCTAATCAATATAAAATATAAGCAATGTCTAATCAAAACAGTTTAACTATTATTTTGGTTACTTTTTATAGCGAAAAAATTATTCAGCAAGCCTTGCAATCTTTGACTCACCTGCCTTATCCAATTGTTGTTGTTGATAACGGTTCCAAAGATCTCACTGTTGATATAGTCAAAAATAATTTTCCACAAATTGATTTAATAATCTCGCCACACAACATCGGTTATGGCAGAGCAAATAATTTAGCTTTAAAGAAAATCAACACCAATTATGCTTTATTATTAAACCCCGATGCTCATATTTCTTCTAACGACATTGCAATTTGTTTGCAAATAATGAAAAACAATCACAACATTGCCATTGCCGGACCAATAGTTTACAATGCTAAGATGCAAGATAATAATTTAGTTGATAATGGCATTTGTTTGAAAAAAAATAAAAAATCAAGCAAACAAGTTAATGAAAATTATCTATTAAACCAATTTATTACTGGTGCGGGTATGTTTTTTAATATGTCAATAATGCGAAAAATCGGTTTTTTTGACGAAGGTTTTTTTCTTTACTGCGAAGATAACGAAATTTGCAAAAGAGTAATCAAAAAAGGTTATCATACTGCACTCATTAAAAATACCAAAATTTTACATTTAGGCTCAAAATCTAGCGACATTAGTTTGTCAGAAATTGAAAAAACTTATTGGCACCGCTTTGGCTGGTCAAAGCTCTATTATACTGAAAAAATCTGGGGCAAAACCATTGCCAAACTAAGAGCGGTAAGAATGCTAGCAAAGTTTTCTTTGCTTTGTTTAAAACAATATTTATTTACAAAAACAATCAGCAAACAAAATTCACAAGCTCTCAAAGGCACTTTTGCCTATTTTTGTGGCTCAAAAGCTTTTGATAATCAACAACATCCCTTTGGTTAATTTTTTATGTTTATTTACACTCACAATCTTCATCCCGTTCTTTTTTCTATCGATATTGCCGGTCTACATCTAGAGCTTCGTTGGTATTCTTTGGCTTATATTTTTGGCTTATTAATCGCTAATTATTGGCTAAAATATTGCAATAAAAAATCTGCAATTCTCACCGAAAAAGCCTATGAAAATTGGCTAATATTTGCCATTTTAGGCATCGTGCTTGGTGGCAGATTGGGCTATGTTTTGTTTTATCAGCCACAATATTATTTACAAAATCCTCTCGATATCTTAAAAGTTTGGCAAGGAGGTATGTCTTTTCATGGCGGTTTAGCGGGCTCTATTATAGCGATGCTTTATTTTAGCAAACATTACCAAATACCTCGTTTTTGGCTTTTTGATAGACTAGCTGTTATCGCACCTGTTGGCTTATTTTTTGGCAGAGTGGCTAATTTTATTAATGGCGAATTATATGGCAGAATAAGCTATGGGTTTATTGGAGTTATTTTCCCTTATTCCGATAATTTACCCAGGCATCCAAGCCAGCTTTATGAGGCAATTTTAGAGGGTTTTTTGTTGTTTATAATTATGTTTTGCGCTTTTTTTTATAAAAATAATTATTTTGCCGAAAAAAAACCAAAATTTTTATCTGGATTATTTTTAATTGGCTATTCTCTTGCTCGATCGCTGGTTGAGTTTTTTCGACAACCCGATGAGCAAATTGGTTTTTTATGGCAATTTTTTACTTTAGGACAAATTTTATGCTTACCAACCTTAATTTTAGGCTGTTATTTGGCTTTTCTTTCTTTTTCAAAAAATGCATCAACAAAATAATGTGGTTTTAATTAGTGGAAATGGTATAAGTTATTTATGCATTTAAACATGAGAAATGGTATTATTAAGCAAATCAATTTACATAATTTTCGCAACTTCACGAAACAGCAATTCATTTTTCAGCAACCAATAGTTTTGCTTTATGGCAACAACGGCATTGGCAAAACTAATTTACTAGAAGCAATAAGTTTGTTTGGTAAAAATGGCAGTTTAAGACAGGCAAATAATTTAGAAATGCTCAATAAACAAGAGGCTTTTTGGCAAGTTTCCCTTGATTTTACCTATGATTTTGCTTGCGATTTTTATTATCAAAATCTTGCCCTGCATTTTGAAAAAAACAGCAATAAAAAAACTTGGCTAATTAACCAACAAAACCAAAGCAACAGCAGGCAAAGCGACCTAAAAAACTATCTACCAAATTTTATCTGCCTCACTCCGCAATTAGAGCAACTATTTATTTTAGGCAAAACCGCCAAACGAGATTATCTCGATAAAATAGTTCTCGATGTTAATTTACAGCATCAAACTTATTTAAATCAATATCAAAAACTTTTAAAAGAAAGATTGTTAATTTTGCAACAAAAATCCATCAACAACAATGCTTGGCTTGAGGTTATTGAAAAAAAAATCAGCGAGCTTGCCATTACCATTGCTTTTACTCGGCAAGAAGCTATTAGTTTTTTCAATCAATCAATTGCCACTTTTCATAGCTTTTTTCCCAAAGTTATATTGCAAATAGAAGACGAAACCGAGCAAAACACCCATCATTTATCTGGTTTAGAAAAAGAAAAATTTTATCAACAACAACTAAACAATAATCGACAACTAGATAGCATTTCTGGCAAAACCAACTTTGGCATTCATAAAGCCGATTTTTCTGCTATATTTTTAGCGAAAAACACCCTCGCTTCTTACTGCTCAACAGGAGAGCAAAAATTAATTATGTTAGCCATTAGCTTGGCTCGGGCAAAAATTTCGGCATATTATAAAAAACAACCAACCATTTTGCTACTTGACGAAGTGTTTTCGCATCTCGACAACGATTATAAAAAATATTTATTAACCGAAATTTACGATTTACAAATACCAGCATTTTTTACCGCCACCACCAATTTAATGTTGCCAGAAGGCTTTTGCGATAAAATAGACTTAATAAAGTTATAAAAATTCGGTAATAATTTCATAATCAAAATCAGCAAGTTCTGCTAAATATTCCGATAAGGAAATTACCGCACAACAAGGGAAAGCTCCCACTCTTGCGAACTGTTTGGCAAGTATTTTTTTTGTTAAAATTATTGCAGGAATTGTTGGCACTTGCGGACCATGGCCATTTTTAATAATAATGAACCATTTAATAATTTTCTCTCTATTATTAAAATCTTTTCCTTGCATTATCATATTCATTCCGCCTGCATCTGTGCCAAGAAAATTAAAATAATGACTAAGGTTTAATAGGGTTTCAGAGTACTTTTCTATGTTTTTAATCAATCCAAACCTTACCAACCAAGAACAAAACCAAATACCCAAATGCAATAAACCACTTTCCATACCAGCAGAAAATTGAATTTTTTTAATTTGATATTGCCGATAAAATAAATCGAGATCTGGCGAATCACAATTCGACATAAACCTATAACCCAACATAGGATATTTAATACAATATAAATCTTGCCAACCATATCGACTTTTCTTGCTATTTGCCACAGATTTTAAAGATTTTCCTAAATAAGATAATATTCCCTTAGTTGTTGCTAAGCCTCTTTGTGCTTTTTGACCTGGACTAATTCCAAAAATTAAAGAATCCAAAGAAGAAAAATGATGTTTAAAATTTTCTAAAACAGCAGAACTTAATGCTGGAACACTACTGGCTCCACTGATTACAGCAACTTCCGCTTTTTTTGCCATCTCATCAAGCTCTGTAATATTGCAAACAAAATCTCTGCCATCCGCTAAGTCTATGTAGTGCACCTTATGAATGATGCACATTTTTGCAATATCATAATTAATATCAATAAAAGGACCTGCAGTATTGATAACAATTGCCACATTTTCTAAATTTAATTCTCCTATCATTATTTCAACATCTGCCTGATATTGTTCTAACAATGCCTGTTGCAACAGAATTGCTTTATTTTTATTTCTGCCTGCGATAATAATATTTATTTGATTTTTTACTAATAAAATAGCAATTTTACTACCAAAATTGCCATATCCACCTAAAATTAAAACTTTTTTCATTGAATAGTAAAAATACCTTGATAACAATAAATACAACCAAAAATAGGATGATTAATTTTCATTTTCATAAAAAATTTATTTTCAGAAATCGGCTTTTCTTCTGCATAAATTTTACCAAATAAATATTCTATTGGTAATGATAAAAAAAAGTTAAATATTTTTAAGTAATAACCGCAATGAGTGAGGGTGATTTTATGGTTAATAAAGTTATATTGAAATTTCCAACAAATATTATAATTCATTACCTCTATTACCTTGTTATTTTCTTGTGGAATCATATACGAAAAGAATTTGATTTCTTTTTGTTTGAAAAAAAAATTTCTTTCTAAAAAAAGGTAAGAAGAATTTATTTTGCTTTTTAAATAAACAACGGTTGCAATATTTCTACCTTGCTTTGGAATTAAAATTTTTAAAATATGAAAGAAAGGAAAATTTTAAAAAAATTACCGAATTTAATTTGCATTTTTCCATTGCAAATAATATTACGATTGGTAAATTGATTATGACAATAGTGTTTTTGTAAAACTATTGGTAGTTTCTGATATTCATTGGCAAAAAAAATTAACATTTTTATGGAATTATTGTTAAAATTAACTCATATTATTTCGGCAACAATTTTGTTTGGCACAGGAATAGGCAGTGCTTTTTACATTCTTTTAGCAAATTTAGTAAATAATAAAAAAAATGTCAAGGCAATTTATTTTACTGTCAAAAATGTTGTGATTGCAGATACAATTTTTACTGCTCCAGCTATCATTATTCAAGTTATTACTGGTTTGCTATTGGCAGAACATCATGGTTATTTGATTACAGAAGGTTGGCTTTTTTGGGCAATAATATTATATATTTTTGTTATTTTTTGTTGGCTCCCTGTTTTTTGGATACAAATTAAAATGAAAAATATTGCTAAAAAATGCTTAAAAAACAATAGTGATTTACCTAAAAAATATTGGCAATTAAATTTTTTTTGGATAATATTAGGCTGTTTAGCTTTTATCGCGATGATCATTATTTTTTATTTAATGGTTTTTAAACCAATATAAAAAATATGAAAAAACTCGAACATTCTTTGAATTTTTTGTTAAAAAATAATATCAATCATCACAAGCAAGAATTTTTTATCATTCATCAGTTAAGTAAAAATTGGCAACAAATTGTTGGCAAAGAATATCAAAAATATTGCCAACCCAAGTCGATAAACCTAAATTTAGAGCAAAAAGAAATAAAATTAACCATTGTTGCCTATAATTCGGCAATGGCTTTTTTTTTAGAGCATAATACCAATTTAATTTTAGAAAGAATAGCCATTTTATATGGCTTTAAGGCGGTAGGAAAAATTATTATTAAACAAGAGCCAAGAAATATTTCATAAATTTTTGATGATTGGTATTAACCTCTTAAATCGTCAATAAATTTACAAAATTTTTGTTGTTTTTAATTTTTGTGCAGTTAAAATTATGGCAAATATTTTTTTAAATTTAATTTTTTTTAAAACATGTCCAATGTTGGCAAAATAACTCAAATAGTTTCTGCTGTAGTCGATGTTTGTTTCGAAAATCAACTACCACCAATCAACACAGCCTTGCAATGCAACAATAACGGCAAAAATCTAGTTTTAGAAGTTGCGGTTCATTTAGGCAATCACACAGTAAGAACAATCGCCATGGACTCTACCGATGGCTTGGCAAGAGGAGATCAGGTAATTGACACTGGCAAGCCAATTTCTGTGCCGGTTGGTTCTGCAACTTTAGGCAGAATAATGAATGTTATTGGCGAGCCTATCGACGAAAAAGGCGAAATTAATGCTCAACATCATTTTCCTATTCATCGCCCTGCCCCCGATTTTAGCAATCAAGCTACTGAAACCGAAATTTTGGTAACTGGTATTAAAGTTATCGATCTCTTGGCTCCTTATTCTAAGGGTGGCAAAATCGGTTTGTTTGGCGGTGCTGGTGTTGGCAAAACCGTTCTTATTATGGAGCTTATCAACAATGTGGCGAAAGCTCATAGTGGTTATTCTGTGTTCGCTGGTGTTGGCGAAAGAACGCGTGAAGGCAACGATCTCTACCACGAAATGATCGATTCTGGAGTTATTGATATTAAAAATCTAGCCAACTCAAAAGTTGCCTTAGTTTACGGCCAAATGAACGAACCGCCAGGAGCAAGAGCAAGAGTTGCTCTCACTGGCCTTACTCAAGCCGAATATTTTCGCGATCAAGAAAACCGTGATGTGCTATTTTTTGTCGACAATATTTTTAGATTCACTCAAGCGGGTTCTGAAGTTTCTGCTCTTCTTGGCCGAATTCCTTCTGCGGTTGGTTATCAACCAACACTTGCTACCGAAATGGGTGCAATGCAAGAAAGAATCACTTCTACCAAAAGCGGTTCCATCACTTCGGTGCAAGCAATTTATGTACCAGCCGACGATCTAACCGATCCCGCTCCAGCAACCTCGTTTTCTCATCTTGATGCTACCACAGTTTTATCAAGACAAATCGCCGAAATGGGCATTTACCCTGCGGTCGATCCTCTTGATTCTACCTCTAGAATTCTTGATCCAAGAATAGTTGGCAACGAGCATTATCAGGTAGCTAGAGAAGTGCAAAAAATCTTGCAAGCCTATAAATCTTTACAAGATATTATTGCAATTTTAGGTATGGATGAACTTTCAGAAGAAGATAAACTCACAGTGGCTAGAGCAAGAAAAATTCAACGATTCTTGTCGCAACCTTTTCATGTTGCAGAAGTTTTTACTGGCTCTCCTGGTAAATTAGTTTCTTTACAAGATACTATTTCTGGTTTTAAAGCCATTTGCGAAGGAACATTCGATTATTTGCCAGAAGCTGCTTTTTATATGGTTGGCGACATTAAAGAAGCAATTGCTAAAGGCGAAAAATTATTAGCTTCTTAATTATAATTTTATGTCTAAATTGCATCTTGAAATTGTTTCTCCCAACGAAACTCTATATAACGATTCTTGTTATATGGCGGTTTTGCCCCTAGTTTCTGGTTGTAGTGGTATTATGCAAAATCATTCTGCTTTTGTTTCAACCTTACAATCAGGAGAAATTATTGTTTATGATTCAGAAAACAATATTATCAAAACAATTTCAGTGCAATCTGGTTTTGCCCAAATTGAAAATGGTCAACATTTATTAGTGCTAATAAATTAGGTTTTATGGCACTGTTGAATTCCAAATTTGTTTTAATTTTTGGATACAACAGTGCCTTTATACACTTTTTGGTTTTTTTAACCCCATGAAAATCACAAGAGCAAGAATTAATCATAAACCAAGAATAGAAATTATTCCTATGGTTGATATTATGTTTTTCTTGCTCGCCACCTTGCTTATCACAACCGCTTCTTTAGAAAAACACCAATCTTTACCAATTAATTTAACAAGCGGTTCTGCACAAAATATTGCTACAGACAATGTTTTAAATGTTGTTATCGATGCTAACAACCAAGTTTTTATCAATCAAAAACCAATAAAAATTAATAATATCCAAGAAGCATTAAAATCAATTGCTAATTCTCAAAATACTTCTGTCATTATTTTTGCCGACGAAAAAGCCTATCAAGGCATAGTTTTACAAACAATGTTGGCAATAAATAAATTACAATTTAAACAAGTTTCAATGGCGATAGATCATGCTTCACCCTAAAAGTAGTTTTTTTTTGGCAATATTTAGTTATTTCTTGTTGTTATGGTTAATTCTTAATTTTCGTTTCAATAATCATCAACCAAACTTTACTTTTCAATCAACAAGTGATTTTATCAACATCAACCTTAACAACATTGATTCGTCGCAAAATAATGCTCCTGCAAAAAAAACTGTTAAAAATGTCGCCAAAAATCTTACCAAAAACCTTAATAATCAACCAGTAAATCAAAATCAACAATTAATGCAAACAAATGATGCAGAAATTAACAATAAAGAAAGAAAAATTCTACATCAACCACTCCCAAAAATTCCACAAGATCTACGGTATGAATTGCTAAATGAAAAAATTATTGCAAATTTCGTTATTGACGAAAATGGCAAGCCAATAAAAATAACCCTAACCTCACCTTCTAAAAATCTACAATTAAATGCTTTATTGCTAGAAAAATTACAAGAATGGGTTTTTACTACAAGCAATCAAATTAGCATACAAGATGTACTGGTTAATTTTCTTGTTGTTGATTAGTATTATTTTTATATTTTTCGATCTAAATTCCCCTTCTTTTGGTGCGGGGTGGCACGAAGTGTTAGATCTAAATTCCCCGCACTAACGAAGGGGTGGCGACCGAAGGTCGACGGGGTAGTGTTGGGAGAAGATCCTGCCGTGTGTTGCCAACACTACCCCGCCCGCTATCGCGGGCACCCCTTCTGCAGAAGGGGAATTTTGCACCGCATTCGATCTAAATTTTCCTTCCACGGGATAGGGGAATTTAGATCGAATTTTAACTTTAAAATTAATTAATATCAAAGCAATCACCGCTATGCATTATAATTACTTCAACTATCTACAACAGCCTCTCAACATTTTGCCTGGAATTGGCGAAAGTTTAGCAAAATATTTAAAAAATCTACTACATAGCAATAGGTTTTTTGATTTATGCCTGCATTTGCCAAATAAAGTTGAACAAATCAACTATTCTGTCGATTTTTATCAACAAGAAAAGCAATTGGCAGTGTTAAGCGGAGTGGTGCAAACTCATTATTTACCACAAAATAGCAGACAACCGCATAAAATTGTCTGTTATGGCAAAAATCATTATTTTAATTTAGTTTTTTTTAAAATTTTTCCTAGCCAGTTAAAAACGATGCAAATTGGGCAAGAAATTGCGGTTCTTGGCTATGTTAGCAAAAACACTGGTTCGCTAGAAATTTTACATCCCATCAAAGTTGTGCCCATAAAACAAATGCCGTTTTTGCCAAAAACTCACCTTACCTACCCGTTAAGTGCTGGCATTGCTAATCAATTAATAATAAACAAAATTCAGCAAATATTAAGCAAAGCACCACTTGATCAACTCGAATGGATTTTACCAGAAATCAAACAAAAAAACAATTGGCAAGGTTTTTATGCTTCAATCAAATCTTTACATCAACCAATCGCTCAAACTCAAATAGAAAATTCTTATTGGCCAGCCAGAAGAAGGCTTGCTTTTGACGAGCTTTTAGCTTGGCAACTCGCCACCTTGCTTACTCAACAAAAACTGGTCGTAGCAAGTAAAGAAATAACTATCAGCAACAATAATTTGGTAGATAATTTTATTGCTCAATTGCCATTTGAGCTTACTACTTTTCAACAACAAGCAAGTAAAGAAATTTCTGCCGATATTTTAGCAAATAAACCGATGTTTCGACTATTGCAAGGCGATGTCGGTAGTGGCAAAACGGTAGTGGCAATCATTTCTTGTTTGCAAGCCATTGCTTGTCAAAAACAAGTGGCGGTGCTGGTGCCTACCACAATTTTAGCTTTACAACATTTTAAATATTTTTCACAACTGCTGAAAAATTGCAATATCAGAATTGGTCTACTAATTTCTGATAGCAAAAAAACCGCTAAACAAAAACTTTTACAACAACTAAAAAACCACGAGCTAGATTTAATCATCGGCACCCATGCTTTACTTGAGCCAGAGGTGATATTTTGCAATTTGGGTCTTGCGGTGATAGACGAACAACATCGCTTTGGAGTGTTACAACGGCTCACTTTGGCTCAAAAAGGCAACAATATCGATTTGTTGTTGATGAGTGCCACTCCAATTCCGAGAAGTTTGATGATGGCAATTTATGGCGATACCGCGATTAGCTCTATCAAACAAAAGCCGATGCACAGAAAAAAAATCACCACTCTTCTTATGTCAAATAAAAAAATTCCAGAATTAAGTCAATCTTTACTTGGTTTTCTTGATAAACAAGAGAAAGTTTACTGGATTTGTCCAGCCATTAAAACCGAAGAAGACTCAGAAAATACCAATTTTACCAACACTATTTTAACTTCGGTGCAAACTAGATACGAAGAATTAAGTAAAATAATTCCCGCCAAGCATTTATCGATATTGCACGGCAAGCTGAAAGATCAAGAAAAAGATGCGATAATGTTAGAATTTGCCGATATTCATAGTGAGAAAAAAATATTGATTGCCACCACGGTAATTGAAGTTGGCATCGATGTTTCTTCTGCTACCGCAATTATTATTGAAAATGCTGAAAATTTTGGCCTAGCTCAATTGCATCAATTAAGAGGCAGAGTTGGCAGATCTGACCTGCCTTCGTTTTGTATTTTACTTTACAATCAACAACAACCAAAACAAAGATTGCAAATTTTAAAACAATCAGACGACGGATTTTTTATTGCCGAGCAAGATTTAAAATTAAGAGGAAGTGGCGAAATTATTGGCACCAAGCAAAGTGGGTTTCCTGAATTTAAAATTGCCAATCTTGATGTTGATTATGATTTACTAGAACTTTGTCACCATCAAGCTAGGCAAATTTTAGCAAATAATCAGCATGAAATGTGGCAAATTTATCAACAACTAATGGTTTTATTTAACTATCAAAATTGCCTAGAATACTGCCAAAGTTAGTAGTTTTTATTGTATTATAATTCGATCTAAATTCCCCTTTTTGTAAAAGGGGTAGTGTTGATAGCAGTGTTCGATCTGAATTCCCCTTTTTGTAGAAGGGGTGGCACGAAGTGCCGGGGTAGCGTTGTGAAACACGGTAGGATTCCCTCGAAAAAATATCTGCGATCGGCTCCCAACACTACCCCGTCTTTTTTTTGCCAAGGCAAAAAAAATCCACCCCTTCTACAGAAGGGGAATTGTGCATCGAAATCTACTTGCCCAACACTACCCCGCACCACTTCGTGCCGCCCCTTCATTTAGTGCAGGGAATTAATCAGATAGAGAATTTAGATTTTTTTCTAATAATTCCGATTCGATATCTTTGGTTGTTTCTAAAAAAAAAGAGCGATTTTGTAATTGATAATGGGGAATTTGTAAAATATTTTGATAATTGATATGCAAATTATCTAACAGCAAAATATCAATATCAATTTCTCTTGGAGCCCATTTTTTTTGTTGTTGATAAGAAGAATTTTGCTGATTTCTGCCGATTTGCTGTTCAATACTTTGACAAATATGTAAAACACTTAATATCGGAAACAACAACAAATCGATATCACCTGAAAATGCCACATTTAAAAAATCAAGCTCCCATTCTTTAGGATGATTAGCGGGTAAAAGGGGAGAATTAATCAAAAAAAAAGAAGTTTTGGTGTTTTTTAATTGTAAATTAATTTGTAACCAATTAATAGCAGAGCAAATATTTTGTTGTTTGTTGCCCAAATTTGAGCCAAGACCAAAAACTATTCTGCTAGATTTATTTTTTGTTTGCAACATTATTGCTGATTTAATTTGCTATTTTTATAACCATAAATTGCATAAAAAATAATGCCAATAACAAACCAAATTACAAATGGTAAATAATGCTCAATTAATAATTTATAAATTAAAAAACCACAACCCAAAACCGAAAGAGTAGAAACCAAAAACACCGCAGGGCATTTAAAAGATCTTTTTACTTGCGGATTGGTGATTCTTAAAATTACCACTCCAATTGACACAATTAAAAAGGCAAATAAAGTGCCTATACTACTCATATCACCCATTGTTTTAATTGGGGTAAACCCAGAAATCAAGGCCACAGAAACAGTGGTAATTGCAACACTAATGTAGGGTGTTTGATATTTAGAATGTGTTTTAGTGAAGAATTTTGGCAATAAACCATCACGAGAAATAGCAAAGAAAACTCTAGATTGACCATACATCATCACCAATAAAACAGTTACCATTCCGGCAATTGCACCAGTTCCAACAAGAGCCGAACCAATATTTTTGCCATTTTCTCGTAAAGCAAAGGCAAGAGGTTGCGGATTGTTAAGAGTAGAATAATGGGCTATGCCAGTAAGAGCCAGCGAAACTAAAATATAGATTACTGCACAAATTAACAAAGAGCCAATAATGCCGATTGGTAAATCTTTTTTAGGATCTTTACATTCTTCGGCAGTTGTTGCCACTGCATCAAAACCAAGATAAGCAAAAAATATGGCCGCCGCTCCAGTGAAAATGCCATTCCAACCAAAAGGCATAAAATTTGCATAGTTTTGAGTGTTAATAATTGGAGTAGCAACAATTAAAAAGATAAAAATCACAATTAATTTTACCGAAACCAAAATACGATTAATCATCACGCTTTCTTTAGTGCCAAGAAATAATAATAAACCAATAAAAGAAGAAATAAAGACAGCAGGTAAATTAATGATGCCACAATAGGTTTGATCAGAACATATTTGCGATGGAGCTTTGGTTAGATATTCTGGAATAATAACCCCAGATTGTTGCAAAATTCCTACCAAATAACCCGACCAACCAGCAGAAACAGTAGAAGAAGCCACGGTATATTCTAAAATTAAACCACAAGCAACCAACCAAGCGATAAACTCACCCATAATGCCGTAGGTGTAAGTATAGGCACTACCAGAAATTGGTATCATCGAAGCAAGTTCGGCATATGCCAAGCCAGCAAAAATACAAACCAAAGCCGCCAAGAAAAAAGAAATAGAAATTGCAGGACCAGCATAATTAGCTGCGGCCTGCCCAGTTAAAACAAAAATACCAGTGCCAATAATAGAGCCAATGCCAATAAAAATAAGATCAAAAATGCCTAATGATTTTTTTAGTTGACTGTTTTTAGCACTTTCTATGATTGATTCTAATGATTTTGTTCTAAATAAAGATTTCATATGTTATTTTTTATTATTTTTATAGATTTAATTTTCTTGCGATCTTATTTCTTCTTCGGCTGTTTCTAAAGAAATGGTGCCATTATTTGCCATTTCTTTTAGATAGTCTTTTAATAAAATCATACCTGTTTTTTTACCAAGTTCAATAATAGAATTGATCTGAGCAATTTTATCTTCTCGAATTAAATTACGAATAGACGAATTAGCAATCATAACTTCAAAAGCGGCACAACGATTGCCATCTGGTTTTTTTACCAATCTTTGCGAAATAACTGCTCTTAAAGAATTAGAAAGAATAGAACGAATGGTTGATTTTTGATCTGCAGGAAAAGAATCGATAATTCTATCAATTGTTTGAGAAGCAGAATTGGTATGTAGAGTTGCTAAAACCAAATGCCCAGTTTCAGCCGCGGTGAGTGCTAGTTGCACAGTTTCAAGATCGCGCATTTCACCAATCATAATAACATCAGGATCTTGTCTTAATGCACTTTTTAGGGCATTATTAAAAGAATGGCTGTCGGTTCTAAATTCGCGTTGATTAATTAATGATTTTTGACTGGTAAAAATATATTCAACCGGATCTTCTATGGTAATGATGTGTTTGCTATGATTTTGATTAATGTGATCGACCATTGCTGCCAAAGTCGTTGATTTGCCACTACCAGTTGGGCCAACTATCAAAACTAAGCCCTTTTTATAATTTAACAAACTTTGCACAACATAGGGAGCATTAATTATTGCTAAAGATTTTATTTGATTTGGTATAATTCGAATAACAACAGCAGGGCCAAGTATGGTGTGATAAGCATTAATACGATATCTTAAATTGTTGCTGTCGATAAAAGAAAAATCGTGTTCTTTTTTGGTTAAATAGATTTCTTTTTGTTCTTGTGAAGTTAAAGAAAAAATAAAATCATAAACCTCTTGACTAGTAAGATTATTTGTGTTTTCTGGATAATCAATTATTTCGCCATTAAAACGAAGAATTATCTTGTAATTAGCTGAAATATGAATATCAGAGCAGTGTTTTGTTCTAGCAAAATTCAATATTTGTTGCATCTAAATTAGGGTTTTTAAATTGGAGATGCGATTTTGCACTTCAGAAATAGAAATAGCAGGATCGTTATTATAATTTTTAATAGTTAAATTATAATAATCAATAGCTTGTAAATATTGCTTGGTTCTGTCGTGTAAAATTGCCAAATTATAATAATAACTAGCATTATCTGGCTCAATATTAACGGCTTTTTGATAATATTCAATTGCTTTATTATAGTTGCCAACTTTTTCGTTTGCTAAAGCTGCATTAACATAAATAAAAGCAGAATCTGGGTTTTGTTGCGACAATCTGGCTAGTAAATAAGTGGCTTCTCTTGGTGTTTCTTCAATCATAATGCTGATGATATTATTAATGATTTCTTGTTTATTTTCTGGTTCTTGTTTTAATAAATCTTGATATAAAGTTTTTGATTGACGATATTGACCGAGCTTTTGATATACAGTTGCCAAAGCATATTTTGCATAATTATTTTTTGGATCTTTAGCCAAAATAGATTTATAAAGCTCAATAGCAATTTCATATTGACCTGCCAAAACTGCATTATAAGCAAACTTTTCTTTTTCTTTTAGTTTGTAATTAATTCTAGTTTTATCTGTAACTGCAATATCAAGCTCTGATGAACCATCTTTTTCTTTATCTTTTTTATTTTTTTTAGTATTTTCTGGTTTTTCTTTGATGCCAACAATAACCGACTTGATAGTTTCTTTGTTAAGCGGAGCCTCTTCTGAATAAAAATCAAATTGCTCTTTTGCTTGCTTATCGAACAACAAACTTTTTTCGATATCTTTAGCAACATTATTATTATCAAAAATACTTTCTGCCAAAGCAAAATTTATTTGAAAAAAAACAATGCTAAAAACCAAAATAACCAATCGCAATAAAGCTAACATAAATTAATGATTTTTGTGTTTTAAATAAATTAAAATAGCCATTAAAGAAGCAGGGGTGATACCTTGAATTTTACTGGCTTGATTAATAGTTGCGGGGCGATATTTAGATAATTTTTCCCTCACTTCATTTGATAAACTTTGAATTAGATTATAATTTATGTCAAGAGGAATTTTAGTATTTTCTTCTTGTTGAAATAATAAAATATCTCGTTCTTGTCTTTTTAGATAATGAAAATACAAGGCTTCAATGCTAATTTGTTTTTTAATATTTGTATCAATTTGAGATAATTCTTGTGGCCAAATAGTTGCCAAATCTTCAAAATTAATATTTGGAAAAGATAATAACTGAAAAGCATTTCGCAAAACTCCATCTTGCCTAATATGAAGATTATATTTTTGCAATTTTATGGGAGAAATAGTTAAGTTTTCTAGTGTTGTTAAGGCTTGTTGCAATTGTTGCTGTTTAGCAGTAAAAACTTTTTGCCGATCATTACCAACACAACCTATTTTTATACCCATTTCAGTAAGACGAGCATCGGCATTATCTGCTCTTAAACTCAACCGATATTCTGATCGTGAAGTAAGCATACGATAAGGCTCGGTCACTCCCAAGCTAGTAAGATCGTCTATCATCACCCCAATATAACTGCTGGTGCGATCTAAAATAAATTCTTGTTTATTTTTTAAACTTAATAATGAAGCATTTATGCCTGCCACCAAGCCCTGCCCTGCGGCCTCTTCGTAGCCTGTGGTGCCGTTGATTTGACCTGCTAAAAATAAATTAGCAATTTTTTTAGTTGCCAATGTTGGCAATAATTCTCTTGGATCGACAAAATCGTATTCGATGGCATAACCTGGTTGAGTAATGATACAATTTTCTAAACCAAGAATAGTTCTGATAAACTGCTCCTGCACTTCTTGTGGCAAAGAAGTTGAGATGCCGTTTGGATAAACCAAATCACTGTCAAGACCTTCGGGCTCTAAAAAAATTTGGTGCCTTTCTTTGTTGGCAAAGCGATGAATTTTATCTTCAATAGATGGGCAATATCGTGGGCCGTTGCCTGTAATATTGCCACCATACATTGCAGATTGATGAAGATTGTTAGCAATAATTTGATGAGTTTTTTCGTTGGTATAAGTTATGTAGCAAGGTATTTGTGGAGTAGTGATTTGATAATTAAGGTAAGAAAAAGGGCTTGGAACGGCATCGCTTTCTTGAATTTCTAGATTAGTAAAGTTAATAGAAGAAGCCAAAATTCGAGCGGGAGTGCCAGTTTTTAGTCGACCAAAAGAAAAACCGCATTGTTGCAAAGATATGGCCAAATCAACAGAAGAAGTTTCGTTTTTTCTGCCCCCAACGGTTTGTTTTGCACCAATATGCATAACTCCTCTTAAAAAAGTGCCGGTAGTAATAATTAAAGCTTTGCAAGTGATTTGCTGGTTATTATCAAGAACAACTCCTTTAATTTGTTGATTTTCAACAATAAGCTCTTGGGCGGTAGCAAAAATTATGTCGAGATTTTGATATTCTTGTTGCAAAATTTCATTAACCGCCTGTTTATAAAGCTTGCGATCGGCTTGAGCTCTTGGTGAATGAACGGCAGGACCTTTTGAACTATTAAGAATGCGAAAATTGATGCCCGCCTTATCTATTGCCCTAGCCATAATGCCATCTAAAGCATCTATTTCTCTAACAATTGCACCTTTGGCAACACCGCCAATAGCGGGGTTGCAAGACATTTCGCCGATATTGCTTTCTTGCTTGGTGATTAACAAGGTTTTTACCCCCATTCGCACCGAAGCACAGGCCGATTCGATGCCTGCATGCCCCCCGCCTATAACAATTACTGCATAATCGTTGTTCATGATTTTAAATTATAAGAATCAAGATCGAGATTAAAATTTTTTACCTCACCTAAAACTGCTAAAGTTGGTTGGCTGGCAAAAATTTGACTTGCCAAATTAATAATATCAAGCTTAGTATTGTTGTTGAATTCGTTGATAAGTTCTTGATCGCTATAGATTTTGTTGTAGTCTAAAATGTCACTACCAATTCTTTGCATTCTAGAATTAGTGCTTTCTTTTGCCATCGCCAAACCAGCTAAAAACTGGGTTTGCACCTTTTGCATTTCGGCATCGGTGATGTTTTGGCAAATTTTTTGCAGTTCTTGCTTGGTTGCTTGCAAAAATAAATCGAGTTTTTCAATTGAGGTGCCCCCATAAATGCCAAACAAACCAGCATCGCAGTAGCAACTATTAAAAGCATAAACCGAATATGCTAAACCCAAATTTTCTCTGATCTGATAAAACAACCGCGAAGACATACCAGAACCTAAAATCATCGCCAAAATTTGTTGTGTATAAAATTGCGAACTGTGATAAGATAAACCTTCAAAACCCAAAACCAAATGCACCTGCTCGAGTTTTTTGACTTTTCTTGTTAAACCGCCAACATATTTTGGTTTTTTTGGTTTTTCAATAATGTTGCTATTTAGTTGATTAAAATATTTATTAACCCAATTGACCACTTCTTGTGTTTTTATACTACCAGAAGCAACCACAGCCATATTTTGATAGTTATATTGACTATTGATATAGTTTTGAAAATGCTGCGAATTAAAGGTTTTAATGTTATTGATTTTACCTAAAATAGATCGACCAATTGGCTGTTTAGGAAAAGCTTGTTCTTGAAAATAATCAAAAATGATGTCGTCGGGAGTGTCGGATGTCATGGCAACTTCTTGCAAAATAACCCCTCTTTCTTTTTCAACTTCTTGACTATCAAAAGTAGAATTTTGCAAAATATCGGCCAAAAACTGAATGGCAAACTCGGTATGCTGTTTTAAAACTTTCACATAATAAACAGTTTTTTCTCGAGAAGTGTAGGCATTGATATAACCACCAATACTTTCAAATTCTTCGGCGATTTGTTTGGCAGTTCTGGTTTTGGTGCCTTTAAAAGCCATATGTTCCAAAAAATGTGAAATGCCGTTAATAGCCAAATTTTCGTTTCTGCTACCAGTTTTAACAAACACACCAATTGCCACAGTTTGCAAATGAGGAATTTCGTCAACCGCTATTCTAAGTTGATTATTATTAGTGATGATAGGAATTTCTGACATATTTTTAGTTTTGATTAAAGGGACTGTTTGTATCAATAATTTGTTTTAATTTTTTGCTAGTTTTGAGTAGAAATTTTGACCATTTTTAGCCTTATATAATAATATTAGGCTAAAAATAGGTAAAATCGTGTTTTTGCATTAGCACAACTAAAAAATTTTATCATCCAAAAATGGCAAAAAATTAAAACATAATTAGTGATGCAACTGTTCCTTAATAAGTTCCATCCAGGTAAGAACAGGAGTTTTTGCGGCCTGAACTTCGTTTAGCCTTCTTCTTGGAGTGTGAAGCGGATATTGATGAAACTTATCGCCGTTGCCATTTTTAATTTCGTTTGCAATGTAAATCATGGTGCTAACAAAATTATCAATGGTTTGTTTATTTTCGGTTTCGGTTGGCTCAATTAGCATCGCCCCCTGCACTACTAGCGGAAAAAATACCGTCATAGGATGAATGCCAAACTCAATCAAAGCTTTAGCAATGTCAAGAGTGCTCACACCTTGGGCTTTTTGTAGTTTATCGGTAAGCAAGCATTCGTGCATACAATAGCCATTAAACGGCACATAAAAATGCTCTTTTAATTTAGTTAAAATATAGTTTGCCGAAATAACCGCATCTTCTGCCACTTTTTGCAAAGCATCTGCCCCGTGCGAAAGCATATAAGTAAGGGCTCGCACATGCATACCAAACTGACCGTTAAAACCTTTTACTTTGCCACAAGAATGTTTTGGTTTAGCAAAATAAAACTTATCGTTGGTTTTTTCAACATGAGGCGAAGGTAAAAACTCTGCCAACTCTTTTCGAACCGCAATTGGGCCCGAACCTGGGCCACCGCCACCGTGCGGTGTGGAAAAAGTTTTATGCAAGTTAAAATGCATCACATCAACCCCAATATCGGCTGGGCGAACTTTGCCAACAATGGCATTATAGTTAGCACCGTCGCAATAAAAATAACCACCAGCTTTATGAACTAAATCGGCAATTTCTACAATATTTTTTTCAAATTTACCACAAGTATTTGGATTGGTAATCATAATGCCAGCAAGCTCGTTAGCATGAGTTGCCACCAGCTCTTTAAACACTGCCAAATTTACCAAACCTTCTTCATCAGAAGGAATAACCTTAATATCAAAACCACAAATGGCCGCGGTTGCAGGATTGGTGCCGTGAGCAGAATCAGGAATTAACACCACTTTTCGGTGAGATTGCCCTTTTACTTCGTGAGCTTTTTTGATAACCAACATACCCGCCAACTCACCTTGAGCACCTGCCGCAGGGGCAAGCGAAACACCTTCTAGACCAGTGAGAGTGCCTAACCAGTGTTGTAAATTATACATTAATTCTAAAGCACCTTGCACGGTTTGCTGATTTTGTAACGGGTGAATGTTGGCAAAACCGGGTAGTCTAGCCATTTTTTCGTTGAGGCGAGGATTGTGTTTCATGGTGCAAGAACCGAGAGGGTAAAAACCAGAATCAATCGAATAATTTTGATTCGAAAGCCTCACAAAATGTCTCATCACTTGTGGCTCGGTTACTTGTGGCAAACCAATTGATTCTCTTGTTTTTTTGCCAGTTTTGATTGCGAAATCGGGCACTTCTGGCAAATCAACACCGCATGCACCAGTGTGCGATTGAGTGATTAACAAGGTTGTTTCGTGATTTAAGCCAGTTTGAGTGGGAATAAAATTTTGCATAATATTTTTATTTTGGTTTGTAAATTTTTTTAGTTAATTTTTGTTGATTCTTGGTAAAGAGTATCGGGACAGAAATCTTGCCCACCAGGCCAAGCAATCGAGCCCATAAAAACCCGAACTTTTTTAAAAGTTTCGTAGTTTTTTAATTCTGTAAAAATACCTTTATTAAGATATAAACTAGTATCAAAAATTTTTATTTCGTTGTTGTTAAAAACAAGCTCTAATTGATAGTTTTCTAGTGCTGTTACTTTTATAATTCTTGGATTCATAGTATTATTTTAATGGTTCTATTTTAAATATTTATAATATTAATTATTAAGAATTTAAAAGTAAATCATAAAGAAACTCCGGAGCAAGATCTAAATCGTTACCCCAAACTAAAGTATGGTTTTCGATAATAAAGTTTTTAAATTGCTGTTTGTCTTGCAACCTGTTAAAAACAGAAAAATTGTTGTTAAAAATAAAATTTTTTAAATCTACAATGCCTTTTGATTGATCGTCAAAGACTAAAAAAATTTTATAATCCGCTTCATATTTTGCCTGCTCTATATTGTGTTTGTGCATATCTATGAAATTAATGGTTGAATTTTTTTTGGAGATTTTAAATCTATCATCACCCGACAATTATCAAGCAACTCTTCTTTATGAATCATCGACCACTCAACTACAAAACCAAATATTCTAGGTGGCAAATTACCATTGATTATTTTTAAATCTTTGATATTTATACTGGCTTCATAATTTTCATATTTCACATGAAAATGTGGCGGATTATGATCTTTAAAATACATATAAATTATAATTCCTAAAAAACGACTAATTTCTGGCATATTTAAAAAGGAATTTCATCATCAGCATTATCAACAAAATTTTTATTATTTTGTTCGATGCTTATTTTTTTAGTGTTGAAATCAATATTTTTAATTTTTTCTTCTTGATTTTTATTTTTTATTTTAATTATATCGTCTTTTAAAATGGTTATTTCAATGAGCTTACATAATAAATTTAAAGATGCTTCAAGACAATGATTTTCAATATATTCTTGAGCTTGTTTAATTCTAGTATGAGCAACATTATTACCATTTTCTATGTAAAGAAACAAAATTTCTTTAATATTTGATGCTTTAGATCGCAATACTTCATATTGCGAATCTGTTTCTATTTTTTTTATAAAATCCTCTATTCTTTCGTTTTGTTTACCTGTAATTTTCATTTCTTTTGACCATAGAAGCAAAATTTCTTTAGTATTTAATGCTTTAGTTTCTATTTTTTTTATAAAATCCTCTACTCTATCCTTTATTATTTCATCTTGTTTACCTGTAATTTTCATTTCTTTTAACCATATTTCTACACAAGATCTAATCATAATTACAGTTGCAAAATTATTGCCTGCTTGAATACAATTAAAACATTCATCGAGCACAATTTTTAGATCAGAAAAATTTTCTTTGTTAAATACTTCTAAACATTCATCTTTATCTTCGAAAAAATCAAATATACTTTTTTGGGGAAAAATATAATTATATAAATTTTCTATAGAATCATTTGATGCTTCATAAATAGATCTGTCAAGATTCAAATCTCTACTAGTCCCACAAAGTTCATCTTCGAGAAAAATAATATTAATCTTATAATCTTCCAAAAAAAGAAGTTGATTTAATGGTGTTTGTTTTTCCAAATACTCAATAATCGATTCAATTTTTTTAATCTTGTCTTTTGTATTTTTTGTTGTATTTTTTAGACGTATAACACGACCATATTGTTCTGGAATCTTAATCATCAAGCCAACCTCATTAAGTTATTGACGATGTTGCTGTAAGAATCTTTGATGCTGTTAAGCGAAATGGCATATTGCCCGTTTTCTTTGGTAACATCAACGGTTTCGACATAACCTTTTGAGTTAATTTTTGATTGATTTTGATATATTTTTTTAGCACATTTTAAGCCTTTCAGCTCAATATCGATATATTCGGCAAGAGAAATGTATTTTTCAATATTTTGGCTCCATTTTGATTGCTCGTCGGTAGAATATTCAACCGAAGTTGACAAACCATAAATTGCCGAGGTTAAATTCATTTGCGGATCAGCATCGATAAGCAAAACCTTACAACCTTTATCGGCGAAAATGAACCCTAGGTTATGCACCAAAGTTGTTTTACCAACCTCGCCTTTATGATTAAAAAAAGTAATGATTTTACCCATATTTTGCCAAAAAATATTTAAAAAAACTTAATTTATTGTAAAATTTCTCTTAATTCTTTCGCTAAATTTTTAATATCGTTATCAGAGGTAAGCTCGGTGAAGGCAAGAATCATCTTGTTGCCTTCGGCATAACCGCCGATGATGTTTTTGGCTAAAAGTTTTTCGTTGACTTTATCAGCACTTTGTAAAAACTCAACCGTAAATTCGTTAAAAAAGTTGTTGTTAAGAATTTTTAAACCCTTCACCTTGCTAAGTTCGTCAAAAGCAAAACAGGCTTTTTGATGATTAAGTAAAGCAAGTTTTTTAAAGCCAATTTCGCCAAGCAACGAAACATGAATAGTGAAAGCTGTTGCACACAAACCTTGATTTGAGCAAATATTTGAGGTGGCCTTTTCTCGACGAATGTGCTGTTCTCGGGCATTTAAAGTAAGTACAAAGCCTTGTTTGCCATCGACATCTGTGGTTGAGCCACAAATTCGCCCCGGCATTTGTCGAACAAATTCTTTTTTACAAGCAAAAAAGCCCAATAAAGGCCCGCCAAAATTTAGCCCCACACCCAAAGAAGAAGCCTCGCCCACCACGATATCGGCAACTTCTGGAGCTGGCAATAAACCCAAAGCCAAAACTTCGTTGACCACCACAATTAACAAAGCCCCCGCTTGTTGGCACTGCTCTTTAATGGCATTTAAATTGGCGATGTTGCCATAAAAATCTGGGTATTGCACCACCACACCTGCACAATCGGCAGAAATTTCGTTGACAAAACTAGCTTCGTTTAGGTTAAGATAGGTTTGGCAAACCTCTAAATAATCGGGATGAATGCTGTTGGCAAGAGCAAACTTTTTTTTGCCCGGTTTTAAGCGAAGAGCCATCAGCAAACTTTCGGCTAAAGAAGTTGCCCCATCATACATCGAAGCATTGGCAACTTGCATGCCTGTAAGCAAAGAAATAATGCTTTGGAATTGAAAAATTGTTGCCAAGGTGCCTTGCGATATTTCGGGCTGATAAGGAGTGTAGGAGGTTAAAAATTCGGATCGCTGAATGAGATGATCGACCGCAGAAGGAATGTGATGATTATAACAGCCAACTCCTAAGAAAAAATTGCCTTCGTTGGCGGAACGGTTTTTTTTAGAAAGAGCAGTAATGAAGGCATCGACCTGCTGTTCGCCTTGATGATGTGGCAAACCAGCAATTGGTTGTTTTAGCAAAAATTTATCATCAACATCGCAATAAAGTTGATTAACAGAATCAACACCAATTTCTTGCAACATTGCTTGGCGATCGGAGTTGGTAAGGGCAAGATAACGCATAGTATTTAATAAAAAAATATGAAAAAATAAAACAGTTTTATGGCAAAAAATTTTATAATTAATCACCTAATTTGCAAGCTGTTTTTGTTAAAATTTTTAACAAAAGTTTTGATTGAAAGAAATATTTATTATTGATAGAATTATTGTAGCTTTCTATCAAATATCAAAACAAATAATTAATATTAAAATTATCAAAAAAATGCCACGACGTCAAGAACGAGAAAATATAGAAAGAGATTGTTTAAAATTATGTTTTTTAATGCTAGCAATGTCATCGCTTATATCATTGTCACCGTTTAATTTAACTCCAAATCAACGTTGCATAGCTTTTACATCGTCTTATGCTGTTGAAATTTTATTTTGTATGATATATAAATTCACAAATTTTTGTCAAAATAATGAGCCAAATCAAGAAATGCAATTTCAATTTTTGCAAGACGCACACGGATTAAATCAAGAAGAACTGCAAGAAAAAATAAAACAAATCTTAGAAATATTACAATCTAAGTCAACAGAAAAACAGGCTAATTTTATATTTAATACAATGCTAGCAACTCAACCATACATTAAAGATATAAAAATATTTGATGACGAAAGATTTATAGAATTATTAACAGATAATTTTCCTGAAATTACAAATCCTAGGCAATTTTCTATGTCACTTAAAGAATTATATCAAGAATTTATTGACAATGCTTCATCTGAAACAACAAAAACACCAGAATTAATCACGAAAATTATAGAAATCATCAATTCTTCTTCTGATTCAGATACAGAATATACAAGCTCTAATTCTAGCAATGATGGCGATAATTTTATCTCTAGAATAATTATTTTTTGCAGACAATTAGAAAATTTAATTCATCCAAATAATAACAATATTATGCCGATAGCAGGTGCTCCAGATCAGGTTGTAATGAGATAGTGGTTTTGATTAAAACTTTTCCAGCAACACATCTACTATTTTGTGCTGTTGATTTTGTGCCAATAACCATTGTTTTGCCTTGCTTGCTTTTTGTTTGCAAACATCTTTATTTTGCAACAAATTACACACTTGTTGCTGTAGCTCATCTTGACTCTCAACTAAAAAACAAGCATCGTTTTGCATTAATTCATCGTAAATTTGCTGATTATTTGCCACATTTTTGCCACTAATCACCGCACAGTTATGCAAAATGGCTTCGCACGGGTTGTGCCCGCCCACCAAAGCAAAAGAACCGCCCATAAATATAAAATGATTGGCAAAATAATGATAAAATAACTGCACTTCACCAATGGTGTCGACTAAGTAAAATTGAGTGTGTTCTTGAATTTTTTGATGCAAAGAGCGAATTGCTACAATATGATTGTTGCCTATCAAGTCGAGCACTTCTTGTTTTCGTTGCGGATGTCGCACAATAATGATAGTAAGCAGATCGGTAAAAGTAGGCAGTAAATTTTGATGAATTTCGATCACTATTTTTTCTTCTGGCTTGTGAGTGTTGGAAGCTAAAAAACATTTTCTTGCACCAATATTTTGCTGTAAAAATAACAGATCTTGCTTGGCAAAAAAAGCAGGAAAAACCAAGCATTTTAAATTGCCGTAATAATAAAGTTTTTGTTGAGAAAATAAATTGTGTAGCAAATTATAAGAATTTTGACTTTGAGCAAAAATAACAGTAAAATTGCTAAAAATATCGATACCAATTTTGCTACAAAAATGCCAAAAATTATAGGTTTTTGGCGATATTTTGGCATTTACTAAAAAAGTTGGCACTGCTTTGGCTTTTAATTGCCATAAAATGTTTGGCCACAGTTCGGATTCGATAAAAATCGCCATTTTTGGTTGCCAAAAATACAAAAATTTTTTTATGACAAAATAACTATCAACAGGCAAAAATTGATGCCATATTTTATCAAAAAAAACTGGATTTTGCTGAATTTTATCAACAATAATTTTAGCAGAAGTAACGGTGGTTGAAGTAAATAAAATATAGCAATCTGGCTTTTGTTGCAAGATTTGTTCTATCAACCAAAAAGCCGAGTTAACTTCGCCCACACTCACCGCATGAAGCCAAATTAAATGATGATTTTGTGCTTTTTGATAAAAATCTGGTTTAATATTGGCAAATGCAAACTTTTCTTGCCATCTTTTTGGCAGTTCTTTTTTTTGCAACAAACGATAAATTACCAGCAAAAAAAGCAAGGGTAAAATTGCCACAGAAAGCAAAATATAGAACAACTTAACAAGATTTTTTATCATAAGATAATCATTGTTTCTAATTTTTTGATTTCTTCTCTTAATTCTAGGGCTTTTTCAAAATCAAGATTCTTTGCCGATTTATGCATTTGCTCTCTAAGTTTGGTAATATTTTTTTCGATGTTATTGAGGCTAGTAGGTGCTTTTTCGGCTTTTTTACTATATAAATTATCAAAAACAGAGCTAATTGCCTTGTAGGTGGTGGTTGGATTAATGTTGTTTGCCAAATTATGTTGCATTTGCAGATCTCGACGATAATTGGTTTTTTCAATGGCTTTATTGATAGAGGCCGTCATTTTATCTGCATATAAAATTACCCTTCCTTCTGAATTTCTGGCGGCTCTACCTATTGTTTGAATTAAAGAAGTTTCGTTTCTCAAAAAACCCTCTTTATCGGCATCAAGAATGGCAACCAAAGCACATTCTGGAATATCTAGGCCTTCTCTTAACAAATTAACTCCCACCAAACAATCGTATTTTCCCAATCTCAAATCTTGAATAATAGCAATACGATCAAGAGTGTCAACATCGGAATGCATATAAACCACATTAATATTGTGTTCGTTGAGATAACTAGTTAAATCTTCTGCCATTTTTTTGGTAAGAGTGGTTGCCAAAGTGCGAAAACCGAGATTTTTCATCGCTTGTATTTCGGGCAATAAATTTGCCACTTGAGTTTTGGCAGAACGAACCTCACAAATTGGATCAAGCAAGCCTGTTGGCCGAATAATTTGCTCAACTACTTCGTTTTGAGTTTTGGCTAATTCGTATTTGCCGGGAGTTGCAGAAACAAAAATAGTTTGTGGACGAAGATTTTCCCATTCTAGAAATTTCAAAGGACGATTATCTAAGGCACTTGGCAAACGAAAACCATGCTCAACCAAAGCGGTTTTTCTAGCATTGTCGCCTTTTGCCATACCATCAATTTGTGGAACAGTAACATGGCTTTCGTCAACAAAAAGCAAAGCATCGCTCGGTAAATATTCAAAAAGAGTGGGCGGTGGAAAGCCCGCTGGCCGTTTAGTGAGATATCGCGAATAATTTTCAATTCCTTTGCAACTACCTAAAGTAACCATTAATTCTAGATCATAATTAGTTCGTTGTTGCAATCTTTGCATTTCTACTAATTTGTTTTGTTTTTCTAGTTCTAATAATCTGACATTAAGATCGGTTTTGATAACTTTGATTGCCTCTTGCAAAACCTCGGCAGGTGTGGCATAGTGCGATGCAGGATAAATGGTTATTTGTTGCATTTTTTTGCTGATTTCTGCTGTGAGAGGATCGAACTCGTAGATGTCGTCTATTTCGTTGTCAAACATACAGATTCGCCAAGCTTTATCGTTTAAGTGGGCCGGAAAAATATCGATGCTATCGCCCTTTACTCGAAAAGTGCATCTGTCAAAATCGACATCGTTTCGTTGATATTGCAAATCAATTAAATGAGTTAAGATTTTTTGGCGATTAATTTGCTGTCCCAAAGTAAAAGAAACAATCATTTTACCATAATATTCGGGCGAACCAATGCCGTAAATACAAGAAACCGAGGCAATAACAATAGCATCTCTTCTTTCAAGCAGAGCTCGAGTTGCATTGTGCCTTAAACGATCTATTTGCTCGTTGATGGTGCTATCTTTTTCGATAAAAGTATCGCTTTTGGCAATATAAGCTTCGGGCTGGTAGTAGTCATAAAACGACACAAAATAACCGATTTCATTTTCAGGAAAAAATTCGCACATTTCGGCATAAAGCTGAGCCGCCAAAGTTTTGTTGTGAGCCATAATAAGGGCGGGCCTTTGCATTTGAGCGATAATGCTTGCCATAGTAAAAGTTTTGCCAGAACCAGTAACACCAAGCAAGACTTGATCTTGTTTTTTTTGCTGTAAACCTGCAATTAAACTAGCTATTGCTTTTGGTTGATCGCCAGAAGGCAAATATTTTGAGTGCAGTTTAAACAGCTGTTTAGTTGAAGGCATAGATTTCTTTGATGCTAAATTTTTTATCAAACATAAATTTTGGACTATCAAAACCGCTGTATTCAATTTTAATGTCATCATTGCGATTGTCTTGCACATAAATGTGAGAAGAAGAAACCGCCCCGTTTAATAGATTCCAGGTTGGATCAACATAAAACCACTGATTATTAGCATAAATCATATTCCAGGCATGGCTTTCGAATTTGTTATATTCACCATAAGCATAACCATAAACCACTGCCGAAGGTATGCCTGCCGACCTTGCTAAAGCATTGTAAAGAGTGGCAAACTCGGCACAAACTCCTTTTTTGGTAGTTAAAATTTCGGGCACAGTGAGTAATTTGCCAAAATAACTGGCATCGTATTGCAAATATTCGTAGACAAATTTACCTATTTTAGCATATAAGGGCAAGTTTTGATATTTTGGATTATTTTTAATATTTTCAACAATTGGCATTAACAAATCAAGATCTTCTGCTGAAATTTTTAGATACTTTTGACTATCAAAAGAAGATTTTAAAACATAATTTTCGCCTGTTATGATGTTTGCTTTATTGGTGATGGTTATTTGATTGATAAAGTTTTTTAAAGCAAAGTCAAAAATATTATTTTCTTTAGTAGTTAAATGTTTTTCTGGCAATAAATTAGCAGTAATTATTTGATCATCCACTTCTTGAGCCCCGCCATAAAAAACATAAGGCACCACAACTTTTAATGCACCAGCGGCATTATTAGTGTTGATAACATTTGAAATCAACACCTCCCAAGCAACTTTTTTATTGGTGAATTTTAAAATTTCTTGCACACCTTCTGTTGGCACCAAACCTTGATAAACAAGTTGATTTTCATTAAGAAAAACATTATTATGCATCGAAATTAAGCGAAAATCAGAAGCAAAATTTATGATAACTTTTGCCTTGGCACCAACAGCAAATTGTGGAATATAGATTTGATTTTGATGTAGATATTTATTGAATTTTGAATATTTATGCTTTGCATCATATTGAATTAAAACTGTCTCGTTGTTTCTTTTGCCTTGTGGAAAAAATATTTGCAATACATTATTTTGATAAGAATATTTGGCAACCTTGCCATCTACCAAAACATTATAAAAATCTAGTTTATAATCGTTGGTGGTATTAGTGGTGATACTAAAAGAGCTAGTAAAATAATTAGAGGGAAGATCGTTGATTTTAATCAATAATTTATAGCTAGAATTTTTTTGAGTTTGACTTAAATTAGAATTTTCTTGCCATTCTAAAAATTGCATTTCTGCTTTTGCTTTGTTTATAAAAGCAGAAAACAAGAGAATAGTTAGTAGAAAAAATTTATAATAAGATTGAAAAAACATTGCATCATTCCCATTCTATGGTGCCTGGTGGCTTAGAAGTAAAATCGTAGACAACTCGATTAATGCCTCTTACTTCATTGATGATGCGATTGGCAATTGCACTTAACAACTCGCTCGAAAAATGATAAATATCAGCAGTCATACCATCAACAGAAGTAACAGCACGCAGTGCTAAAACATTTTCGTAGGTTCGAGCATCGCCCATCACCCCAACGGTTTTTACTGGTAATAAAACCGCAAAGGCTTGCCATATTTCGTTGTAAAGAAAGTGTTTTTTGATTTCTTGTAAATAAATATCGTCTGCTTGTTGCAAAATGGCGATTTTTTCGGCAGTAATGTTGCCAATAATTCTGATAGCCAAACCAGGCCCCGGAAATGGATGCCGAGCCACAATTTCGCTAGGCAAACCCAATTCGTAACCGAGCAATCTTACTTCGTCTTTAAAGAGCATTCTTACAGGCTCTAAAAGTTGCAACTTCATTTTTTTAGGCAAACCACCCACATTATGATGAGATTTAATGGTTTGACTCACCCCATTGTTGGGGTGCGAAGACTCGATAACATCTGGATAAAGAGTGCCTTGGGCAAGAAATTTAGCATTGTTAATTTTGCTGGCTTCGGCATTAAAAACTTCGATAAAAGTTTTACCAATAATTTTTCTCTTTTTTTCTGGGTCGGAAATATTTTTTAATTTTGCTAAAAATAAAGCAGAAGCATCGACCATTATCAAGTTAAAATCGCAGTGATGACGAAAAACTTTTTCTACATTTTTTGCTTCATCGCAACGAAGCAAGCCATGATCAACAAAAATGCAAGTAAGTTGCTTGCCAATTGCCTGATGAATAAGGGCGGCCACAACAGCAGAATCAACCCCGCCACTTAAACCGCAAATAACCTGATTATTGCCGACTTGTTTTTTTATTGCTTCTATTTGTTGTGTTTTAAAATTTTTCATTGTCCAGTCCGATTGACAGCCAGCGATTTTTAACAGAAAATTTTTTAATAAAACTAAACCATCAACAGAATGGGCAACTTCTGGGTGAAATTGCAAACCATAAATATTTTTTTCAAGCCAAGCAATGCCAGCAAAAGGAGCAGAATCGGTAGAAGCTATCACCTGAAAATTATCGGGAATTTTAGCAATGCTGTCGCCATGGCTCATCCAAACTTGATTATTGACAAAACCAGCAAATAAAGGAGAGTTAGGCTGAAATTTTAATTGAGCTTTACCAAATTCTCTTTTGTCGCTAGGCAAAACAGAACCTCCCAATAAATGACAAATCAACTGCTGACCATAACAAATACCTAAAACAGGAATATTAAGTTGCAAAATTTTTTTATCGATAGCAGGAGCCGAATTTTCATAGACCGAAGCCGGCCCGCCAGAAAGAATAATGGCACGTGGATTAATTTTTTGTATTTTTTCTAAGGAAATATTAAAATTTTCAACTAAACAAAAAATACCTATTTCTCTGATTCTTCTAGCGATAAGTTGAGTTACCTGACTACCAAAATCAAGAATAAGAACAGAGTTTTCTGATTGATTAAACATAGAATTTTATTGTAAAATAGCAGAATTAAGTTGTTGTAAAATTGCAGAACTATCATAATTTTGACCGTCGGCAATAATTTTAGCGATAACTTTACATAAGTCTAGTGATATTTGCTTTTTTATGGCAAAATCAGCCAATAAACCACAGGCCAAAGCACCTTCGCAGGTGTTTTGTTGATTGATATTTTGCTTTTTACCAAGAGCAAAACCAAAACGATAATTTCGCGATTGACTAGAAGAACAAGTAAGAAAAATATCGCCAAAACCAGCAGGATTATCAAGGCTCGCTTCTACTTGAAAAAAATGACACAACATTTTTATTTCGGCAATTCCGCGACATACCAAAGCAGATTTGGCATTATGACCAAAATCAAGAGCATCTAAAAAACCACAACCAATCGCCATAATATTTTTAAAAATACCAGAAAACTCTGTTGCCACAACATTATGAGAATATTTGGCGAAAAAATGAAAATTATTCAAACATAAAATAACTTCATTTGCTAAAATAGCATTTTCACTAGCAAGTGTTGTGATTGTTGGTTGTTGTTTAGCAACTTCTAAAGCAAAATTAGGACCAGATAAAACAGTAAAATTGTGATTTTTAGTGATTTTTAAAAATAGATCACTTAACAAATTTATTTCTTGATTTTGCACCCCAAAACCTTTCGAACAAAGCACAAAAATGGTATTTTGATGAAATTTTGTTTGTGCTATTTGCCAAAAAACCTCAACACAGTGAGCACTTGGCACTACAACAAAAACTATATCAACATCATTTTCATAAACATTGGTAGCAAATAAATTAGAATGTAAAACAATGTTGGGAAGTTTTTTAAAATTGGTTTTTTGTTGATTTATCTCTTGCAGAGTTGCCAAATTTTTGGTATATAGATAAACAAAATTGTCGTTACAAGATAAATGATTGGCTAAAGCAGTGCCCCAACTACCAGCACCAATTACTAAAATTTTTTTGTTCATATTTTTTCAATAATAACCACAGCAACCGAATATTCTTTTTCGTCGCTTAAACTAAGATGAATATTAACTAAGTCAAATTTATTAGTAAATAAGTTTTGTTTATCGCTAGCAAGAAAAATATTGGGCTTACCAAAATTATCGTTAATAATTTCAATATCACGAAAAGCAAAAACACTGCCAATGCCAAAGCCGGTTGCCTTGGCAAAGGCTTCTTTACCAGCAAATCTTTTGGCAATAAAATTAATTAATTTAGCTTGTTGAAAATTATCAAGGCTAAATTTATTTGACAATATTTCCATTTCTCTTGCAGAAAAAATTTTATTTAGCAAACGAAAACCAAATTTTTCTAGCAATATTTTAATACGCAAATTGTTAATAATGTCTATTCCTGTGCCAATTATCATAAAATTAGGTTTGTGTTTAATAAATTAACTTGCAATTTTGTTTTAGAAAAATCATTATTTTATTTTATCTTGAAATAATTTAAAAATCTAACTTTAATTATTGTAATGTTTCTACAAAAAGCTATTGTCATTCTTATTGGTAACAACGGCATTATTATTGCCAACAGCAATGGCAAAGATATTGAACAAAAATTTATAGAATCACTAAATGATGGCAACAGGGTCGAATTAATTGATTTTTTTAAAAAACATCAATCACAAAAAATTTATATTCTTCTTGATACTATCGATCAGACTTACAAAAAAAAGAGCTATCCTCCGATTAAAAAATCTGATCTTGAAAAAATTATCAAAAGAGATTTAGCGGGCGATGGCGACAAAGAAGCTCTTAAAAACTATATTATTCTTAAAAAAACCAAACAAGAAAGCGTAAAGTTAACTCTTAATTTTAATAAAAACAGCACTGGAAAGCTAGATTGTTTATTTATTAGCTCTTCTAAATCGCAACTTATTAATGATTGGCTAAGTTTTGTTTATGAACTGCCAAATCGCTTGATTGGTGTTTATATGTTGCCAATTGAAAGCTATAATTTTTATCAAAATCTCTATAAAATTAAAGAAAAAAACAAAAATCAAAGCACAGATTTACAAAATATTTTAAATACCGATATTCATTGTTTAGTTATTCAAACCAAAGTTGGCGGTGCTCGACAAATTGTTTTTTCTGGCGAAAATATTGTTTTTACTAGAGTGGTAAATTATAATATTGCAGACGAAAACTTTGCCGAAAAATATATTCAAGACATTTACAGCACTTTCGAATATTTAAAAAGAATGTTTATCGAATTAACTATTGATAAATTTCAAATCATCAACATTTTTCCTGATAGTGCTTTTCAAAAAATTCTCGCTCTTGGTAATAAAGAAATTCAACAAATCAACCACACTCCAACACAAGCTCAAGAAATGATCGGAGCAAAAAATATCAAAATAGAAACAGAAGATCGTTTTGATTTGTTAATGATTATGGCATTTTTAAAAGAAAAACCTATTTTAAAATTTACCACACATAAAATTAAAGAGCTCGAAAACTCTTATTTACAATTTAAATCAATATTAATAGCCAATATTGCCATGTTAGCAATATTAATTTTTGGATTGTTGTTTTTGTTTTTTTCCAACAAAAGCATAGTAGAAGACATTGAAACAGCAGAAAATGAAAAAATAACTCTTTCTAAAACACTAAGTTTAGCCAGAAAAACCGCCATCGAAGGAGCTTCTCTTGAAGGAGAGCAAGAAGATATTAATATCGAAATAATTGGCGATATAGGTAAAGTAGAAGAAGTTTTAGGAGAATTTCAACCAAATTTTAGCCAAACCTATGCTAGCTTATCTTTTGCCAAAGATATAACAGAAATCACTAGTTTTAAATACAGAATAACCGATTTTAACTCTAAATCTCCAAACAAAGGGGCAAAAAAAGAAATGGTGTTTAATGGCATTTTATTTAATCGCAGTGGCACTATAGACGATTTATTTATTGAATTTGATAATTTTATCAATAAAAAACTAAAATCAACTCTCACTAATTTTGATGTTAAATACACCGAAATTAATCGTAATATCGATTTTAATGCTAAATTTTATGAACAACCCATAGAATTCACCTTGCTAGAAAAAAGAAATCAAGCCAATATTGAAAAACAAGATAAATAGTCATGAAAATAACTAATTTAAAACAAAAAATCAAAATTAATGCTCTCATCGCTATTTTAATGTTTATATCTATTATTTCTGTGGCTTTCTTTTATAATTATTTTGACACCAATTTTCAATCAGAAAAATCGCAACTTACCGATGATATCTTTAGCATAAAATCAAAAATCTCAGAAATCGAAAGTAAGGCACAAGAAAACAATAAATACAAAGAAATTTGGAAAAAAACTAGCTCTAAAAAAAAGCTTAGCACCGGCATTAAAAATGAAGAAGTTGAAAAAATTCGCAATAATCTTGCTCAAAAATATTTTATCAACGATTCTAAATTAAAAATGAATGTGCCCGAAAATTTACCCAATAACATTTTTAAAAATGAAGCTCTTGACATTTTATACACAGAAGGTGAGCTTACTTTTTTAGCTTACAACGATGTGAAAGCCATTCAATTTGCTGAAGAATTTTATAAAAGTTTGCATGGTTATGTTGTTTTTAAAAACTTCGAAATAAAACGAGAAAAAAAATATGAAGCCAAAGATTTAAAAGAAATCAGCACTGGTAAAAATCAAGGACATATTACTGGCAAAATTGAATTCGCTTGGTATGTTTTTAAAGAAAATAAAAACAAAGAAAATGCCAATCAAAACCCACTCAACAAAACACCAAAAGAAACCACTAACGAAAATACCAAAAATCTCGAAAATCCATAAAAAATGCTTTATTTTAAATTAATATCAATATTGCTGGTTGCAACTTTGTTTTGCCAAAAATCAATTTATGCACAAGAAAATATCAACAATAGCAATATAATCAATAATCCATCTAATGAGATTAACAAAAAAATAGAAACTGCCAATAGCAAAACTCCCATTTCTGCCTCTTCCATTAAAAAATCTATTGAAGATTTATTTTCTAATACTAAAATGCAGTCGCTAATGTTTGGCGATAGCGATATTTCAAACATCGATAAGGCAATTGAAGCATTTCAAAACAATCAAATATTTGAACTAGAAGGAGGGGAAGAAAATCAAGAAAAATCAATAACCGAAGAAGAAAAAAAACTAGAGCAAGAAAATGTTAAAGCCTACATCTTTCTTTCTTCTATTTTATATTTCGGCAACGATTCTTGGTCTTTATGGATCAACGATAAAAAATATACTGCTAAAAATAATAAACCAGATAGTGAGCTATATTTTAAATCAGTAGAAAAAGATAAAGTTAATATCATCTGGAAATTAAGTGTAAGTAAATGGAAAATACTTTCCGGTTTACGATCAGAAAGTCTGGCTCCCAAAATCAATTCTAACAATCAAGTTGAAATAGATTTTGTTTTACAACCAAATCAAACCTTTATTCTCAACTCAAATAAGGTTGTAAACGGTAAAGCCTCTGTTAATAAGAAATAATATAAAAATATATGCAAAAAGTATCAAAACATTTTAAAAAAGGGTTTTCTCTCGTTGAAATATCTATAGTTTTACTAATAATTGGCATTTTAATTTCTGGCATTTTAGTTGGACAAGATCTTATTTTAGATGCCAAAATAAAATCTGCACAAAACCTTACCAGAACTTCTCCCGTCAACAAAATACCCGATCTAACCTTGTGGCTCGATGTTAATGCCGAAAAGTCTTTAATTAGCACATTAGCCGTCAATAGATGCTTATTAAAATATATGAGTTATCAAGATTTATTAGGCAACGAAACAATTTGTGCTTGGCGAGATATTAATTCTCAAAAATCTTTAAACACAGATTTGTCCAATAAAATAGCATTAAGCATCAACACAACTCATGCCCTCAATGCAATGCCAACCTATGTTGTTAATGGTATTGGTGGTTTACCTTCTTTATATTTTGATGGTGGCGATTATTTAATTTCTAGCATACCGCCATCAACTGATGTAGCCAACACCATATTTGATGTCGATCTATATAGTTTGCTTAGCTCAAGTGAAGTTTCTTTTTTTATCGTTCAGCAATTCGAAGGAACTCCAACTTCAGCAAGCAATCCTTCTACTTTATTTTATAATACAACAGATTTTTTAGTAAGAAGTAACGACAGAACAACGGCAAATGGAGCAGCTCCAGCTGATTATACACCAACCTTAAAATTTGGAAATGATAATCATCGGTTATCAACAGTGTTATCTTCTACAATAACCGCTCCACAAGTTTTAGCTTTTACTCGTGATGCAACTTCTGTAAAATTAACCATCAACTCTGTCAATCAAGCAGTATCCCCTTCTCCTACTAGCACCACCATAAGCAACTCTTCTGCACCAATATACCTGGGCACAGAAGGTTTATCTAGCGGAAACTTAGTCAATGCTTTTAAAGGAAAAATATCCGAAATTATCGTGTTTAACCGCAGAATTTCAGAAAGAGAAAGAATTCAAGTTGAAAACTATTTATTGCAAAAATATAAAATCAAAAAAACTTAACTAAAATTGTCTAAGAAAATTTCGGTAAAAATTCATTATAATTGCCAAAATTGGGCTAAATTACTTGCAAAATATTATTTTTTGCCAAAAAACACTCTGTTTGTCTCCGATCAAAAAATCTGGCAAAATTGTCAAAAAATTTTGCCAGACAGTTTTCTTAACAATTTTGCCGATATTCTTTTATTAAAAAAACCAATCGCCAACGAAAAATATTTACAACAAATCATTGAATCAAGCAAGCAATATCAAAATGTTGTAGCTTTGGGTAGTGGAACCATCAACGATTTATGCAAATTAGTCGCTTATCAACAGCAAAAAAACTACATCATCATTGCTTCTGCACCCTCAATGAACGGTTATTTATCAAAAAATTCTTCTATAACCATTCGGCAACATAAAAAAACTATTTTAGCCACCCTGCCCTTGGCTTTAGTTGTTAACACCAAAATTTTACAATCTGCTCCACCAAAATTAATTCAAGCCGGCATTGGTGATGCGATGTGTTTTTACAATTGTTGGTTTGATTGGTGGCTTGCCAACCAAATTTTTGCCACCCCATTTTTAGCAAAACCTTTTTTGATGCTTCAAAAATTAATGCAAGAATTTTGCCAAAACTATCAGCAATATCAACTTACCAGCCCAAAACTATTAAAATTATTGATGCAAATTTTGCTGGCTTCTGGCAAAGGAATGACAATTGCCTCTGGCTCATATCCTGCAAGCCAAGGAGAGCATTTGTTGGCACACTGCCTCACCACCAAATATAGCAAAAAATTTCGCCTCATTCTACACGGCGAGCTGATTGCTTTTACCACTTTTACCACCGCTCAACTACAAGAAAATCTGCTTAACAACATTTGGCAAAAAAATTTTTCTTGGCTAAAAAAAATCGAAATAACATTGCCAAAACAAGCTTTAAAAAATTATTTTTCTCAAAATACTTACAAGGCTTGCTTAAAAGAATTTACAGAAAAAACACAAATATTGCAACAACAACAAAAATTATCAAACAAGAAAATTGCTAAAATACAAAACCAACTAAGCAAAATTCATCTTCATCCAACAAAAATTAGCCAAATTTTTCAACACTTTCATATCAAACATCAAATCCAAGACTTGCCAATATCAAACACAGAATATCAAGAGGCAATATATTTTGCCAAATATTTACGAAACCGCATCACCTGCCTTGATTTTGTTGAAATTTAATACCATTTTCTTCTTTTAAAGATGATGCGCTATCATTTCTAGGGCATTTTTTATTGCTAATAATCTGATTTCACTGCGATTGCCAGTTAAAGAGAATTCTTTTACAACCGAATCAATGCCAACAACATTGCTAGACAAAGCAATAAAAACTAAGCCTTGCAGTTTGTTAGAATCATTTTTAGATGAATTATCTAGCTTAAAAATAGCATCATCACCAGCAATGCCACTGATGGCAAGAGCAAAATTAGCTTTGGCAATTTGCAAAGTATTTTCTGCCATTTGTTTTGCTACTTCATAACTTACGGCACCTTTTTGTTCTAAAGTTTGAGCATTTACTTGCAAAATTTGCTGTTTAAAATTATTGCCATAACTCACAAAACCCATTTCAAAAACCAAAGAAGAGCCGGCAATTTCGGTAAATAAAGCCGAAAGCAAACCACCAGTGCAAGATTCGGCAACACTGATTTTATAGTGATTTTTCTGGCAAAAATTTAAAATTTGCCAAGCCAATTGCAAATATTGCTGAGGAAAAAGAGAAAAACTCATAATTTATACCATTTACATTAATTAAAACCACACTATGATCTAAATTCCCCTTCCCGTGGAAGGGGTGTCAAACGAAGGTAGATGGGGGCAAATCGCCGATGATATTTCGAAGGAATCCTACCACCTTGGCTTACAAACACTACCCCCGCCCTTGCTTCGCCCGCCATCCCTTCTGCAAGAAGGGGAATTTAGATCATAGTGTGGTTTTAATTAGTGGAAATAGTATTACACCAAATCTCATTTAAAATGCCAAGATAATGCCAATTTCTCCTTCTTCTAGGTTGTGTAAAAATACTTTTTCTGCATAGCTTGAGGCAGAAGATTCAACGATGGTAAAGCTTTTTGCCAAAACTTGACTAGCGATATGCTGTTGAAAAGCCTTCGCCACTTCTAACAAATGTTTATTATCACTTACAATGGTTAAATTAACATGATCGGTAATAGAAAAATTAGCTTCCTTACGATTTTGCTGAACACAGCGAATAATATCTCGAGAAATACCCTCGTTGATTAATTCTAAATTGAGTTCGATATTTAGTTTTACAAGATAATCATTGCTTGCCAAAGCTAAAATATCATAATTTTTTTGGTTATAAGGTTTGGCAACAAGTTTTAGCTCAAATTCATCAGCATTCAAAACCACACCAGCAATTTCGATGTTTTCTTGTTGTTTTTGCCATTGTTTATTTTTAGCAGCAAGAGTGATTTCTTTTACTTTGCTAGTATATTTACTGCCGATTTTTTTAAAGTTAATCTGCAACAATAATTCTGCCACTTCATTGATGTTGTTGCTAAAAATGATTTGCTTGATATTTAATTCGTCGGCAATCATATAGCTAAAATCATTAAGCCAACTAGTGTTGTTGCCAATAATTTCAAGGCTTAACAAAGGCAATCTTACCCTTAAATTATGCTTTTCTCTCAAAGATAAACCGACAGAGCAAATTTTTTGCACAATATCGAGCTGTTCAATTAATTGTAAATTATCTGGTAAAAAATCGAGCCGAGGAAATGTTTGTAAATGCACCGAAAGATTGCGATCTATCATATTAATTCTCCTATAAAAAACACTGTTTCTTGATTTTCTTGCAGTAAAGAAGCGATTTCTTGGGCATGATTTTTATCAACCACCAAAACCATACCAATACCGCAATTAAAGGTGCGAAGCATTTCTTGTTGATCTACCTTGCCTAATTTTTGTAAAATTGTAAAAATTTCGGGCTGTTGCCAAGAATTATAGTTGATTTTAGGGCTGGTGTTTTGCGATAAAACTCTTGGTAAATTTTCGGTTAAACCGCCACCAGTGATGTGAGCTAGGGCTTTTACTTTGCCAGTTTTAATTGCTGAAAGACAAGATTTTACATAAATTTTTGTTGGAGTAAGCAACACTTCGGCAAAAGTTTGCTCGTTATAAGCGATGCTATTAAAATTTAATTGATTTTGAGCCAAAATATATCTCGCCAAAGAATAACCGTTTGAATGCAAACCGCTAGAAGCAAGCCCCAAAAGCACATCACCTGCTTGAGTGTTTTTTGGTAAAATTTCGCCTCTTTCAACCGCACCAACTGCAAAACCAGCTAAATCGTAATCTCCGTTATGATACATACTAGGCATTTCGGCGGTTTCACCGCCAATCAATGCACAATTTGCTTGCTTGCAACCATTAGAAATGCCGGCAATAACTTGGGTTGCGGTTGCAACATCTAATTTGCCACAAGCAAAATAATCGAGAAAAAACAACGGCTCTGCCCCTTGCACAATTAAATCGTTAACCGACATTGCCACCAAATCTATGCCAATAGTGCTATGCATATTGGTTTCGATAGCAATTTTTAGCTTGGTGCCAACCCCATCGGTAGAAGAAACCAAAACAGGATCTTTAAAATTGCATTTGGCTAAATCAAATAAAGCACCAAAACCACCTAAATTTGGGTTAGAGCCAACTCTAGCAGTTGCCTTAGCCAAAGGCTTGATTTTTTCTATCAAATGATTGCCTGCATCAATATCGACACCAGCTTGCTTGTAATTTAAAGACATAGAGAAAAAAATTTAAAAATAAAAAGCGATTATCTAAAATTGTAGATTGTAAAATTAAAAAAGCATAGTATAATTTCAACTAAATAATAAAAATAATCATTAAAAATTATGCCGAGAAATGCATTATTAATAAATATATTGGCAACACTAGGTTTTTCCTTTATTACATACTATTATACACCTGAAATTACAGATGGTATTTTTGTAATAATTTTTTCCGTAATAACCTATGTTGTGATTGTTTTATTTTATCTTTGCTCGAATATAAAAGAAAAAAATAGCCATATAATAGTTTTAAGTTTATTTTTAAATTTTCTTCTTATATCAAGTTGTTTTTATTTTTCTTTCGCTAAACATAAAGAAAATTCGATCGCAGAAATAATTAATAATCAATTATTGATAACAATCATGTTTTTTCAAGATTTATGTAAAATAAATTATGCTGTATTGATTTTAGTATTGTCAACTATTTTTTTCTCAAAATTAAAGTTTTTTTCTATTGCTAACTTTTTGCAAAAAGTAAAAAATAATAATAAAAACAAGATAATTGCATATATTTTTACATTTATATCCGCTATATTAGCAATAGGAAAGATTTTATATAAATTACTAATAATGGTATTTTTCATAGCGGGACTTTTTCTAATAAAGTCTCTTACAGAATCTAATTATCATTTTTTATATATTCTAATTATATCTCTTTACCTATATTACTACTTTAAAAATATTACCAAAGATAAATACATAATAATTAAGTTGATTTTTGCTATTGTTGCAACTAATATAATATTTTTACCTTGGAGTAAAAATTTTTATATCGACGATCAGAAAACAACAATAAGCGATCAAAAAACAAAAATAATGAATAATAAACACATAATAATACCAATAAGAACAGAAGATATAAGGGGTTTAGATGCAGAGCCGTTTATGTATTTAAAAGCAACCGACCCAACAGAAGATGCATTATTAAAAAAAGCTTTTGAAAAAAGTCTGATTAAACATAATATACAGCATAGATTTACAGTAATTACTCCGAGCGAAATAATACCGTCTGGAAGATTTAAACCTGTCTGTTCTTTGTATTATCTAGAGAAAGAGAAAGATACTACAACAGTTTTAATATTTATAGATAAAAAATGGCCAGATATTACATTTGATATAGTTAATCCTTTAGCGAATTCTGTTTATAACTTAAGATACTTTAATAATGCTTATCGCGATCTACCGCCTATAGATGAAATAAGTGATCTATCTATAGAATGGCTTGGTTATATATATAAAAAATATTCAGACAACATTTATAATGATGTTAACCAAAAATTTTCGACAAGAATATTAGAATTTGACAATAATTATCGTAGAAAATTTTGCCAATGGTCTTATTCGGATGAATATTATTTCGAAACTAATTTATAATTTAAATCAAGATATTAAAAAAACCAATGATTAAACAAACTTTTCAATATATCTTCTGTTTTTTGGTGCTTTTTTTGGCTCAAAGTGGCGTTTTTAGCAATGTTTTTGCCCAAGAAATTAACCCAAATGCCACTCAAAACGCCCCTCAAAATGTTGGCAATAATGTGGCTCAATTAACACCTCAAACCATATCTAATATTTATGCCATCGAAGGTATAGAAGCAAAAGCAACCGCCAAATCTCCGATTTTAGCCAGAAATTTAGCTTTTGAAAATGCCAAAAAAGATGCTTTTTTAGTTTTATTATCTCGACTAAACTTACCGCCCGAAACCATCGCCAACATCAATAACGACGATCTCTCTTCGATGGTTCGCTCTGAGCGAGTTTTAGACGAAAAAATTGCCAACAACACCTATTTAGCAACTTTCAACATTGTTTTTGCCAAAAATTTTGTTGACCATGTGCTAAAAACTAAACATCTTACTCAAATCGCAAATAATCAAGCAATTTCAACCGAAAAACCAGAAAATAATAATCAAAACAATCTAGAAAACGAACAATTAAATCTAAACAATTCCCAAGAAAAAATCAACGACAACCCTTTAAATAACAACAATCTCACAATTTTAGTGCCCATTCAGTTTGACAAATTGCAACCTTTGCTTTGGGAAGAAAATAATTTATGGAAACCCGCCCTTGAAAAATTAATTATTAAAAACCAACTGCAAAATCAATTTATCATTCTCAATTCTAACCTAAACTACACCACTGTTTTAAATGCTCAAAACATCAAAAACATCGATTTTGACAACATTAAATTTATACTCGACGAAAAAAAAGCAAATTCTCTAAGTTTGGTGTTTTTAAAAATAGACAACCTAGAAAACAAGGCAATTATTGATGTTGTTAACATTAATTCTTTGCAAAAAACTCAATTTCGCTTAAGCTTTGCCAGCCTTGATTTAGTCAACAAAACAGAACTCATCAACAGCATTGCCAACAAAACCATCGAACAACTCAAAAACAAAACAATAAAACCAAGCCCAGCTCCTAAAAACACTTATAGTTTGCAATTTCCTATTAAAAGCTATCAACAATGGCAAAACTATCAATCCACCCTACAAAACAGTGGTTCTATAGCGAAAATCACCATTAATAATTTATCTTTTGATAACATCACCATCACTCTTGAATATAATGGCAAAATCTCTTTTAGCGAATTTTTAACTAGTTTAAATTTTGAATTTCAAAAATTAAATAATATTTACTTTATTAACGCAAAACAATGAGCACTCGAGACAAAGTAATTTTTTTTAGCATTTTGGCAATTGTTTTTTTTGCACTATGCTATGCTATCCGATCAGTAATAACACCATTTCTTGTTTCAGCAGTAATCGCCTATTTTCTTGACCCCAGTGTTGATAAAATCGAAAATAAATTTCATTTTTCTCGACTTTCTGCCTCAATTATCATCATGAGCATTTTTTTATTTGCATTAATAATAATTTGTCTAATTATTTTTCCTATGCTTTACGATCAAACCCTTAATATTGCTCAAAACACCCCACAATATATGTATTTTATTTCCGATAATTTTTACCCAAAAATTGTGGCTTTTTTTGGCAAATACAACATCAAAATTGAAAATGATTTTTTTAGCCTCTTAAAAAACAACAATATTTTTAATAATCCCAATTTATTTATTGAAAAAATCATTGTAAGCACCGTTGGCTCAACTGCTTTCTTAATTAACTTTTTATCTTTGTTGTTTATTATGCCAATTTTGGTATTTTATCTACTCAAAGACTGGAACAAAATCATCAACAAAATATACTCTATTTTGCCAAAAAAATATGCACAAGAAATTAAATATGTTTTTATTTTAATCGACAAATCTCTATCTAGCTATGCCCGAGGACAAATTATTGTTTGCTTTATTTTGGCAATTTTTTATGCTCTTGGTTTAACTATTTTTAAACTTAATCATGGTTTTAGCATCGGCATTATCACTGGCTTGCTTTCTTTCATTCCCTATGTCGGCTTTAGTTTGGGGGTAACCATTGGCATTTTAGATGGTTTAATTCAATGGGGCTTGAGTTTTGCAAACCTCACCCCAATTATCATTATTTTTATTGTTGGGCAGTTTTTAGAATCTAATTTTCTTACCCCTAGTTTAATTGGCAAAAAAGTTGAGCTTCACCCTTTGTGGATTATCTTTGGTATTTTCTTTTTTGGTGCTTTATTTGGCTTTCTTGGTGTCTTTTTATCGGTTCCCCTTACCGCAATTTCTTCGGTTCTCATTAGATATTTTTTCAATAAACAATGGAAAAATATCAAAACTTAAATCTTTAATCTATGTTTATTCAAACTTCGCAAACACCAAACCCAGCCACTCTCAAATTTATAGTCGAAGATGGCAATGTGGTTTTAGAAAACGGCTCACTTGATATTAAAAATCAACAACAAGCAACCAAAATATCACCTTTGGCTCTGCAAATATTTGCTTTAGGCAATGTAGAAGCGGTTTTTTTAGGGAACGATTTTATTACAGTTACCAAAAATAATCAAACCGATTGGCAATCTTTAAAACTCGAAGTACAAGCAGTTTTGATGGATTTTTTTCTTACTAAAAAACCAATTTTATATCATCCAATCACCAACAATAATCAAGCACCAAACAATCAAAACAGCGATCCTATCGTTGCCCAAATTATCGAGTTAATCGAAATAAAAGTTCGACCAGCGGTGGCAATGGATGGTGGCGACATTGTTTTTCATTCTTTTGAAAACGGCATCGTTAAACTGGTGCTAAAAGGCTCGTGCTCTGGTTGCCCCAGCTCTACCATCACTCTTAAAAACGGCATCGAAAATATGCTAAAACACTACATTCCCGAGGTTGAGGCGGTTGAGCAAGTTGAAGAAGATTAGATAATAAATATGCCACATTATTATTTTTTGGTTGTTATCGCGGTTGTATTGCAAATTTTTCGCCATTACGAACAAAAAAAATTAATCGATCATTTTGATAAAAGCACCATTACTTTAATGAGGTTTTTATTGCCACTGCCTTTTGCTGTTGTTTATTTAACAATATTTCACCATCTATTAGATTTAAAATTTTTATTGCTCTCGGCAACTGTTTCTTTATTGCAAATAAGCGGAGGGATATGTATTTTAAAAAGCTTTTCCAAGCAAAACTTTGCCAATAGTATGGCTTTAGCACACACCGAATTATTATTTGCCGTTTTGCTTGGAATTTGTTTTTTTCAGCAAAATATTAGTTGGTTAATGTTTTTTACTATTGTTATTATTGTTTTGGCGATATTTTTAATTGGCAATTTCAAAATTAGCAAAAGCCAAAAAATTATCAATAAAGCTAGTATTTTTGCTCTTTCTTCTGCTTTTATTTTTGCGATAAATGCTTTTTTAATAAAAGAAACCTATTCATATTTTATAAAAATTAATACAGATATCAATCATACTATTTCTACTTTAACTCTATTTTTTGCCTTGCATTTATTTAATAATATTTTTCTTATCACCTATAAAATTACTCAAAAAAATTTATTCATAGAAATGAAAAAAATATTTAAATACGAAAGTGGTTTTTCTTTTATTAAAATTGGTTTAATAAGTAGCCTCACCACCGCCTTGTGGTATTATACTTACACTGTTGGCGATATTATGATGGTTAAGGCAATATCACAACTAGAAGTTGTGTTGGCAATTGTTATTTCACATTACCTTTTGAAAGAAAAATTTAGTTACAAAGAGATTGTTGGCATTTTATTGTTGCTAATTGGCTTGATTTATTTAATTTATCTCAAAAATTAGCAAAAAAGATGTTTTTAAATCAAATTCTCCCCCAACACTCGGTCAGAATTCCCCTTTTTTAGAAGGGGTGGCGGGCGAAGCCCGACGGGGTAGTGTTGAGAGACACGGCACAATACAACTTCGAATGAATCCTACCGTGTGTTGCCGACACTACCCCGTCCGCTATCGTGGCCACCCCTTCTACAGAAGGGGAATTTTACACCGAGGACTGCTTTTTGTGAGAGAAATATAAAAGCACTCGATATAAATTCCCCTTTTTTAGAAGGGGTGGATTTTTTCATAAGCGGATAGCTTATGAAAAAAGACGGGGTAGTGTTGGGAGACAACCGCGGATGTTTTTTTGAAAGATCCTACCTTGTGTTGCCGACACTACCCCGTCGACCTTCGGTCGCCACCCCTTCTGCGAGAAGGGGAATTTTGCCCCAGTTCTGCTTACCGACACTACCCCGTCGGTCTTCGACCGCCACCTCTTCTACAAGAAGGGTAATTCAGATCGAGAACTGCTACCGACATCAATCTATAAAAAAAATCTTGCATTTTAGCAACTTTGTTTTTAATATTATCTAGGTTAATTAACTTTATAAAAATAAAATGACTATCTTAAAATCTTCTTTTTTAAAAAGCTTTGTTGCTGGCTTTATCGCTTCTACAACCTTAACTTTTATAAAATTAAAAAAACAAAATTTTACCCAAGAAAAAACTGCTCTTGGTAAAGATCTTTTAGCCATCTCCAAAGATAAAAATACTGCAAAATTTAAACTTTCTCAAAATGCAAACAATAAATAAAAACAAACCAGAAAACGACAAATCAGCTCTAATTAGTTTAACCACCAAAGAACAGCACTATCGCCATCAACAACAAACTAAACAACAAAGATTAAATAATTTATTTTATTTTTTTGGCCTTATTTTTGGCTTTATCTACAATGTTTCTTTGCTTTATCTAATTTATCAATTGGTGCAAAATAGCCACTATTTGCTTGGTTTCGCCCTCTTTGCCATTAACACCATCTTAATTTTAGGTTCTTTTGCCATCCTATCATTTAGCAGAAAATCTAACAATTCTAGACCGCAAAAACATCATAACAAAAAACAAAATCGCGAACAAAAATAATATGCTGTCTCTTCTCTCTAAAAACTGGCAACCAGCTTTTTTAGATAGTCGATCAGTGCTTACTTTGCAACAAAAATGCCAAATATCTGAGGTTTTAGCAAGCTTGCTTTATTTAAGAGACATAAATCATCAGCAAGTTGCTAATTTTTTAGATCCAAAACTAAAAAATATTTTACCAAACCCAAACGAACTACACGGCATCAACATTGCTTGTCAAAATGTTTATGAAGCCTTGTTAGGCAAGAAGAAAATCACCATTTTTGCCGATTACGATGTTGATGGAGCAACTTCTTCTGCTGTTTTGGTGTTGTTTTTTCGTGCCTTAAACCTCGAGGTTGAGGTATATATTCCAGATCGAATTCTAGAAGGCTACGGCCCAAATGTTAATGCTTTATTGCAACTAAAAAACAACGGCACCGATTTGGTGATTATGGTTGATTGTGGCACTGTGGCTTTTGCACCTTTGCTTGCTGCCAAAGAGGCTGGTCTTGATATTATTGTTATCGATCATCATTTAGGGGTTTTAGAAAAACCGCCCGCCATTGCCATAATTAACCCCAATTCTTTAGGCGAAACCTTTTCTCACAAAAATTTATGTGCTGCTGGGGTGGTGTTTTTGTTTTTGGTGGCACTAAATCAAAAACTTCGTCAACACAATTTTTTTGCACAACACAATATTGCCGAGCCAAATTTATTTAATTTACTCGATTTGGTCGCCCTAGGCACAGTGTGCGATGTAATGCCGTTGGTTGATTTAAACCGAGCTTTTGTTAAAATTGGCCTGCAAGTGCTAGCTAGCAGGCAAAATCTTGGGCTAAAAATTCTTTGCGATTTAGCAAAACTCAATCAAAAACCCAGTGTTTATAGTTTAGGTTTTGTGATTGGCCCGAGAATTAATGCTGGTGGCAGGGTTGGCAATGCCAATTTAGGCTCAAAACTACTCACTTGCCAAAACGAGCACGAAGCTCAACAAATTTCTGTTTTACTCAATAATTTTAACGAACAAAGAAAAAATCTTGAAAACCAAATTTTACAAGAAGCCATTTCGCAACTCGAAAACAAAAAAGCAGGCTTTTCTCATCTTGATAACATTATTTTTGCGGTCGGCAACGATTGGCACCAAGGAGTTATTGGCATCATCGCCTCACGATTAAAAGATCTTTATCACAAGCCAGTGGCGGTAATAACCATCATCGATCAGCATAAAGCCAAAGCCTCTTGTCGCTCTGTTGCTGGGGTTGATTTTGGCAAAGCAATATTAGAAGCCAAAATAAACGGCCTATTGCTCGAAGGTGGCGGGCATGCGATGGCGGGCGGTTTTAGTGTTGAACCAAACAAAATCAACGATCTGCACTTGTTTTTTTGCAAAAATCTAGAAAAATCTCTACAAAATAGTTTAAATAGCAAAATTTATCAACACGATTTTGCTCTTGATTGGTCGATGATGAACCTAAATTTATTGCAAGAAATTAACAAACTAGAGCCCTTTGGTTTAGGCAATCCTCAACCAATTTTTTTACTGAAAAATATTTATAAAATCACTGCTAAAAAAGTTGGGGCAAAACAAGAGCATATCAGTTGCACCGTTGCTAGCAAAACTCCACTTGGTCTGAAAAATCAAGCAAATGCCATTGCCTTTCGCTCTGCCGATAATGCTTTGGGCGATTTTTTATTAAACTCAAAAAACAACAATTTTTCTGCGATTGGCTGTGTCAACATCAATTATTGGTTTAATGTTGCCAAAATTCAACTAACTATCGAAGATATTTATTGTTAAAAAATGATTTCAGAATTTGATCTTATCAAGCAATATTTTTTACCTTTGGTGCACAGCAAATCTGCTTATAATTTACAAAATGATGTGGCAAAAATTGCGGTGCCAAAAGGCTATCAACTGGTGGTAAGTAAAGATATGATGGCAGAAAATGTGCATTTTTTAAAAAGCGACGGTGCCTACAAAATAGCTTCCAAACTGCTTCTTACCAATCTTTCCGATCTCGCTTCAAGCGGTGCCAAGCCTTTGCATTATATGCTTGGTTTTAGCAAAAACAAACATTTAGATCAAGATTTTTTTCAGCAATTTAGCCTAGCTTTGGCCGATTTACAACGAAAATTCAACATTAGTTTAATTGGTGGCGACACCGTTTCTTCTGATTCTTTAGTGTTTTCTATCACCATTTTTGGCATCACCAAAAATATTTTACAGCGAAATCAAGCCCAAGAGCAAGATTTAATTTTTGTTTCTGGCAACATCGGAGATGCAGGACTTGGGCTAATTTTAAGCCAAAAACCTCAATTAACACTGCCAAAATATGTCAATAAACTATTGCAAGCTCATTTTTTTCCTACCCCACAAATTGCTTTAGGTTTAAAATTAAGCAAATTAAAATTAAGCAACACCGCTATTGATGTTTCCGATGGTTTGCTTGCCGATTTACAACATATTTGCACTAATTCTCACTTAGATGCTCACATTTTTTTTGATAAAATACCAGTTTCATTTAGTGCAAAAAAATTTTTAGCCGAAAATAAACAGCATAATCCTCTAAATTTATTAGCAAGTGGCGATGATTATCAATTAATTTTTGCTGTTAAGCCAAAAAATCAACAAAAAATCATTGATTTATCAAAAAAAACCAAGTTAAATCTTAGTTGCATCGGTTTTTTTAATGCAAAATCGCAAAATCAACCACAAGTATTGCTGTTTGATAGTAACAAAACTTGTGCTAAACAAATTTTTTATCAAAAAACTGGTTATCAACATTAAAAAAATATTATGCTTAACAACTTATTGCAAAGCCTCAATCAAAATAACTTGCTAAAAAATCAACTTACCCACATCAACAAAACTTTTGCTGGTATGATTGATTTTTTGTTAATTTTGCCCATTCGTATTGCCATTGTTTCTATATATTTACAACCAAAAATCAATGTTTTTTTGCAAGATTTTTCTGCCAAGTTTGGCAACAAAATAACAGAAGAAACCCCAGAACATTTGCAATTTTTTGCTCAACATCCCATTTCTGGGCAAATGTTTTTGGCGATCTTTATTTTTATTGGCATCGGATTAATTTATAATATATATTTTCATAGCTCCAATTGGCAAGCAACCATTGGCAAAAGGCTGTTAAAAATTATTGTCAACAACAAAAATAATCAAAAATTAACCATTTTACATAGTGTTAAATATTATTTTATCAACAATTTGAGCATAATTTATGCCACTTTTTTGTTTATTCATCTTGCTAAATCTAAATCAAATATTTATCAAATCATTACTGGCAATATCTATTTCTTAGCGGGCGGGGCATTTTTGATTTTTTCTTTTTATTACGGTTTATTTTCTAAACAAAAACTATCTTTTCTCGATTTGCTTGCCGATACTCGCTTTGCATCGGGCAGAACAAATTATAAATTTCCTTGGTCTAAATAGCACTAAAATATGACAAATACTCATCAAAAAACTATTGCAAATGCTATTGGTTGTAGCTCAATTGCTTTGCACAGTGGCAAAAATGTTAATCTAAAATTTTTACCAGCTCCAATAAATAGCGACATTCTTTTTAAAAGAACCGATCTTAACACAACCAACAACATTATTGATGCCAAATTCAGTTCTGTCACCACTACCAACTTAGGCACCACAATTGCCAACGAGCAAAAAGTTGCAGTTTCAACAATAGAACATTTAATGTCGGCAATTTGGGCAAGCAACATCGACAATTTATTGATTGAAATAGATCATCAAGAAGTGCCAATTATGGATGGGTCAGCCTCGCCTTTCTTATTTTTATTGCAATGTGCAGGCATTGTTACTCAAGAAGCTCAAAAAAAATATCTAATCATTAACCAGCCAATAGATTTCGTGCAAGATTCTAAATTTATTAAAGCCAAACCAAGCAACAATTTTAAACTCGCCCTCACCATAGATTTTAACAATCCTCACATTGCTCATAATCAATTAGTTTTTGACACCAATCAACATTCTTTTAAAGATAACATTGCCAAAGCGAGAACCTTTTGCTTTAAACACGAAATAGAGCAAATGCATCAAATGAATTTAGCCAAGGGCGGTTCTTTAGAAAATGCCATTGTTATTGATGATAACGGCATTGTTAACCAAGATGGCTTAAGGTATCCAAACGAATTTATTAAACATAAAGCTCTCGATTTTATTGGCGACATTTTTTTGTCTGGCTACTATGTTTTAGCCGATTTTACCGCTCACAAAACTGGTCACACTCTTAATAATCAATTTTTGCATTACTTGTTTAGCAAACCAGATTGTTTTTATATTTCTAATTAAAGAAAAAGGTTAAAAATTTTTGCTTTCTACCAAAAAAAAACTTTACTTAATATTTTTTTTTCATTATTATCAAGTATAGTTTTCATCAAAAATATTTACCAAATGTCACCAGAAAATCTTAAAAGAATCCCTAATTTTCTTACCTCGATGCGGTTAATTATCATTCCGTTATTGGTTTTTTCTTTTTACATACCCGGAATGCTCTCTAATATTGTCACCACACTATTGTTTGCCATAGCCTCTATCACCGATTACTTTGATGGTTATTTGGCGAGATTAATGAAAGCGCAATCCGATTTCGGCAGATGCCTCGACCCCATTGCAGATAAGCTTTTAGTGATTGTTGCCATTGTTATGTTAATTAAATTTAATCCCAACAATCCTTGGATTTTATTTCCTGGTTTAATCATTATTACTCGAGAAGTTTTGGTTTCTGGTTTGCGAGAATATTTAGCCGAAATCAACATTAAAGTGCCAGTGAGTGTTTTGGCAAAATACAAAACCGCTGTGCAAATGTTTGGCATTGGCGGTTTGCTTTTGGGCGAAAATGGCTCTTCCTATATTTTATATCAATGGTTTGGCGGTTATATCGAGGCCGATATTAAATATATTATCATCAGCATTATTGGCTTAATTGCTAAATTTTTATTTGTTTTGGCTTCGACCCTCACCTTCATTACTGGCTTTGCCTATTTTAAAACTGGTTTTAAAAATATGGATAATCATTAAAAATTATGCTTATTTTATTAGGTTTTTTTTGCTTTTTTCTATCGGCTCTGTTGCTATTTTGTTATTTTAAAATACAAAAATTAAACTTAAATTTATCTTTTAAAACTCAAAACGAAAGCAACCTACAACAGCAACTGCAACAACTTTTGTGCGAAAATAAACAAAATCAAGAAAAATATCATCAAAATCAACAAAATCTCAGCGAAATTTCTGCCAAGTGCACTTATCAACAAGAAGCTTTATTGCAAAAACAACAAGAATTAAACCAAACAAAACAACAACACGAGCTTTTACAGCAACAAAATCTTAAATTACAAATAGAATTACAAGAAAACATCACCAAATTACAAACCACCGCTCAAAGCAACATCAAATGGCAAGAAACTCTAGAATTGCAATTTTCTCATATTGTCACTCAAAATTCCGAAAAATTAACCACTCTCAATCAACAAAAAATCAGCGAAATTCTTGCCCCACTCAATCAAGATCTTCATAATTTACAAAATAAACTAGAAACCGCCAACCAACAAAGCATTGTCGATCGCGAAGTATTAAAAGAAAAAATTCACAATCTATTTGAACACACCAACAAAATCAGTGCCGAAGCCAATAATTTAAGCTCTGCCCTCAAAGGAAACAACAAAATACAAGGCAATTGGGGCGAAATGTTGCTAGAACAAATCTTGCAACATTCTGGTTTGCAAAAAGATCTGCATTACAAAAAAGAGCTCACTTTACAAAACGAAGAAGGTAAAAATTTAAGACCAGATTTTCAAATTTTTTTACCAGACGGAAGCATTATCATTACCGATTCGAAGGTTTCTCTGAATGCTTACAACGAATTTATTGCCACCAATCACGAAAAACACCTTAAAGATCACATTAATTCGGTAGAGCAACACATTAAAAATTTGGCTAAAAAAGAATATGCTCAAAATGTCAAACAAGCACTTGATTTTACTATTGCTTTTATTCCCGTTGAGCCTGCATATTTATTGGCAATGCAACACAATCAGCAATTATGGTTTGAAGCATACGAGAAAAAAATTTTACTTACCAGCCCCACCAATTTTGTAATTTGCTTAAAAATTATTCACGACATTTGGCAACGATACAAAAGAGAAGAAAATTACCAACAAATCGTTTCTTTGGCCGATTCTATCTATGAAAAATCGGTAGCATTTTTAGAAAATCTAGAAGAAATCGGCAAAGCAATTAAAAAAGCAGATAATTATTATAACTTAGCTCAAAAAAAAATCACCGAAGGCAAAGGAAATTTAGTGCAAAAACTACACACACTAAAAGACATTGGTGGCCTTAACAGCAATAAAAAAATTCCAGAAAATTTTCTCCAAAACAATACCGTTCTCTAATTTTCTACAAAGATTAGAGATACTATAAATTCATCGATGTTGTCGCAACTTTTTTTCAACCAACTCTCCTTCTACAGGAGAAAAACTAGATCTAGCATTAAAATGATTTTTAAGTATTTCAATATTTTCTGATGAAACTCCTTCTAAAGCTTGCGATTTAACTAAAGTTTCAATAAATTGCGATTGCTGTTGTGATAATAAATTTTTAAATTCTTGTTTATGTGTTTCTTGCGGTATACTACTTAATAACTCTTCTGTTGGAAATAGAGATACTATATTAGTTAGGTATTGCATTTTATCTTCTATTGGAAATGATTTTAACGATTCACCTAATCTTTCTTGTGTCGCTTTATCATCATCAAGAAGACCTGTTAACATGGAAAAATATAAAACTTTAAAAAAATCGATACGATTTTCAATAACTTGCTCACCAAAAAGTTGTAATTCAGAAGAAAGATTTTTAAGTAGTGTGTGCGATAAACAATTATTTATTGCTAAAATTTGCTCATCATCAACACCTCTATTATTTGTGTTATTAGCGATTGGCAGTGCCGATCCAAATAATCTTTCTCCTATTATATTATCATCAACTATTATGCTTTTATTTTGCAAACCATCTTTCATTATATTAAATAATATCGTATAAGATTGCTGTGCTTTGGATTTTCTGATAATATCAAAATCAAAAATTTTACCATATTCTGTTAAAAAAGAAGCAGGAATTTCTTCTCTGGAAGAAAGATATTGTGCAGATAATAATATTCTAATAATAGGACTATGTTTTAACAACGATAATTGTAATGCTGTTTTATTTTGTTGCCATGATTGTATTGTTTCAGGCAATTCTTCTTGAGCTCTCTTCAAAAATCCATTAAGCATTCCATTAACAGAACGATCACTGCTTAATTCTGCAACAAATTGCGGTTGACCTACTTGTTTCTCTGCCACCGCTTTTTGAAATTCTCGAAATTCGCCAGCTAACCGTTGTGTATCTCTCAATAATAAAGCTTCCAAATGATTTTTCTGTTGCTCATATATTTGCTTAAAAAATGTAATGCTTGGCTGTTTTTGCTCTTCTGTTAATGGCTCTTGTTGAGATTCTGCTAATCTTTGATTAATAAATTCTAACATTTCTTGGTCTGACTTATCGATTATTATTTTTAATCTTCGTATTTCGTCTGGTAAAAGAGTTGAGTTAAATAATGCCGTTACAGTTAATTCTCCTGATTGACTTTCTCGCATATCTCGCATATGTAAAAAATAAAATCGTTGTTATGAAAGAAATCTCTAAAAATAGAGATTTTAAAAAATATTATTATTTTCTTAAAAATCAAAAAAAACTATTTTGCTATTTTTTGTAAAATATTATAATAAACCTTAGTGAGTTGCTCAATTTCTGATAAATAAGCAAATTCGTTGATTTTGTGGGCGGTTTCGTTGACTAAGCCAATTTCAACCACTTCTTGGGCATAATCTTTGATAAATCGAGCATCAGAAGTGCCACCGCTAGTGCTAAATTGTGTTTTGAGGTTGGTAATTTCAAAACAAGCTTGTTTAGTGATTTCGGCCAAAAATTGTGGTTTACTTAAAAAAGCTTCACCACTAATTTTGTGCTGTAAATAATAAGTGGCAGGTGAAATAGTTTTGCTACACACATATTGCACCAAATCAACAATTTGTTGCCCAGTGTGTGAATTATTGAATCTCACATTAAAAGCCAAATCAACTTCGTTGACAATAACATTGCTACCTAAATTTTGCGAAATAAAACTGGTAAATTCTAGGTTGCTTTTATCAAAAAACTGGTTGCCGTTGTCGAGATAGTGATCTTTTAAGGTTTTAGCCAAATTAAAAGCAATGGTGATGGGGTTTAGGGCGATATCTGGATAGGCAACATGCCCTTGTTTGCCAATAATTTTTAGGTTAAAACTCACCGAACCTCTTCTGCCAACTTTAATTACTTCGCCAAATTTGCTGGGGTTAGTTGGCTCGCCAACCAAACAATAAGTGATGGGAAGACGTTGATTTTTCATCCAATCTAAAACCTTCTTGGTGCCGTTAATGCTGTCGTTTTCTTCGTCGTTGGTAATTAAAAAACCAATACCAAAATTAGGCTCTGGGCATTGTTGCAAAAAATTTTCTACCGCCACCATAAAACAAGCAATGGCACATTTCATATCGCAAGCCCCTCTGCCATATAATTTATTTTCAGCAACTGTTGCTAAAAACGGAGGATAAAGCCAATCTTGCACCCTGCCCTCTTTTACTACATCGGTATGGCCTGCAAAATATAGAGTTTTTTGATGTTTTTTAGGATTATAAAGAGCATGCAAATTGTTGACTTTATAAGAATTATCGCCATCAAAATTAAGATGCTCGCAAACAAAACCAAAATTACTAAGATAACCATCGATCAACAACAAAACTTCTTGGTTATAACCACTATAAGACGGAATTTTAATTAATTCTTGAGCTAATTGTAAAGAAGAAAGATTTTTCATATTTTACAAAACTTTCGCTAGATATTTTCCGGTAACAGAATCTTGGTTTTTTGCCACTTCTTCGGGAGTGCCTTTGGCAACAATATAGCCACCTTTTTCGCCCCCGCACGGCCCAATATCAACAATCCAATCTGCGGTTTTTAAGACATCAAGATTGTGCTCGATCACTAAAATTGAATTACCAGCATCAACCAATTTATGCAAAACGGTTAATAATTTATTGATATCTTCAAAATGCAAACCAGTTGTTGGTTCGTCGAAAATATAAAGGGTGTCTCCCGTGGCCTTACGGCTTAACTCTTTTGCCAATTTAATTCTTTGTGCTTCACCGCCAGAAAGAGTGGTGGCACTTTGCCCAACCTTAATATAACCCAAACCAACATCGCACAAAGACTTAAATTTTTCGTAAATATGTGGAATGTGAGCAAAAAATTTAGCACAATCTTCGGCGGTCATTTCAAGAATATCAGAAATAGATTTATCTCGATATTTTATTTCTAAAGTTTCGCGATTATATCGTTTGCCACCGCAAGTTTCGCATTTTACATAAACATCGGGCAGAAAGTGCATTTCAATTTTTATCATACCGTCGCCTTGACAAGTTTCGCATCTACCGCCCTTCACATTAAACGAAAATCTGCCAACTTTATAGCCTCTCGCTTTTGATTCGGGCAAATTAGTGTAAAATTCTCGAATAAAAGTAAAGGCCCCAATATAGGTGCACGGGTTAGATCGTGGAGTTCTGCCAATTGGAGATTGGTCGATTTCAATGATTTTATCAATTAAATGATGACCATAAATTCCTTGATAAGGACCAGGATTGGCTTTGCTACGATTGACAATACGATCAAGGGCAGGAAATAGTGTTTTGATAATCAAACTAGATTTTCCGCCACCAGAAATGCCCGAAACCGCCGCAAATATTTTGAGCGGTAAATCAAAAGTAATATTTTTAAGATTGTTAAGAGTAGCTCCTTTTAAGCTAATTATTTTAGTTTGATCGATTTCTCTTCTGATTTTTGGCACCTCAATAGTTTTTTTGCCACTTAAATATTTGCCAGTAATGCTATTTTCGTTTTGACAAACTTCTTGCGGAGTTCCTTCGGCAATAATATTGCCACCATGAATGCCTGCCCCCGGACCAACATCGATTAAATATTCTGCTTCTCTCATCATTTCTTCGTCGTGCTCAACCACTATCACCGAATTTCCAAGATCTCTTAAGTTTTTGAGAGTGCCAATTAGTTTGTCGTTGTCAGATTGATGCAGGCCAATTGAGGGCTCATCTAGCACATAAAGCACTCCAGAAAGACCAGAGCCAATTTGCGAGGCAAGCCTGATTCTTTGCGCCTCACCGCCCGATAAAGTGCCAGATTCACGATTGATGGTTAAATATTCGAGACCAACATTTTTTAAAAAACCTAATCGCCTGTTTATTTCTTTTAACAACCTTTCGGCGATTTGATTTTGAGTAGGAGTGAGATATTTTGGCAAATCTAAAAACCATTGACAAGATTTTTCAACCGACATTCTGCTTACTTGACCAATGTTTAAGGTAGCAATTTTTACTGCCAAAGACTGTTCGTTTAAACGATGACCTCCACAAGATTGACAAGGTCGGGTTGCTTGAAATTTTGCCAATTCATCAGAAGCCGATTCGTTGTTGATGTCGTTTAATTGTTTTTTTAGGTAGTTAACGATTCCTTCGAAAGGTTTTTTAATTTTTATTGTTTTTAAACCGTCTTCGATTTTTAGTTCGATTTCTTCACCATCGGTTCCATAAAATATCTTTTGCCTTATATCGTCTGGTATTTTTTTGAAAGGAGTGTCAAGATTAAAGCCATATTTTACCGACATTGCCATAATAACATGTTGAAAAAATCTTTCATAAGAGCCAAAACCTTGCAAAATATTTATGGCACCTTGCCTTATGGTTAAATTTTCGTCTTCAATAAGTAAATCGGGAGAAAAATATTTTTCCATACCCAAGCCGTCGCATTGTTTGCAAGCACCAAACGGAGAATTAAAAGAAAATAATCTTGGTTCAATTTCGGTAATGGTAAAACCAGAGACTGGGCAACAAAATTTTTCGCTAAACACCACTAAATTACCGTTTTGAATCTCAGAAATATCAGAAATTATTTTTACTTCTGGTTTAGATTGAGTGGAGTTTGGCAAATCAACAATTTCAAGGTAAAGCAAGCCATCACCAGCTTTTAGGGCGGTTTCAACAGAATCGGCCAATCTATTGCCTAAATCACTTCCTACCACCAAACGGTCGATAATAATTTCGATGTTATGTTTTTTATTTTTATCTAAGATTGGTAAAATATCGTTAAGATCGTGAATTTTACCATTAATTTTTATTCTTTGAAAACCCTGTTTTCTGGCTTGCATCATCTCTTTGCGAAACTCGCCTTTTTGCCCTCTTACAATTGGAGCTAATAAATAAATTTTTGTTTTTTGTGGCAAAGAAAGTATTTTATCAACAATCACCGAAGATGATTGACTTTGAATGGGTTGATTAGTTTCTGGCGAATAAGGAACTCCAATTCTTGCAAATAACAAGCGATAGTGATCGTAAATTTCTGTAACAGTGCCAACAGTTGATCTCGGGTTTCTGGAAGTAGTTTTTTGATCGATAGCAATTGCTGGCGACAAGCCAGAAATAGATTCAACATCGGGCTTGTCTTGCATATCTAAAAATTGCCTAGCATAAGAAGAAAGGCTTTCGATAAATCTTCTTTGACCTTCGGCATAAATAGTGTCAAAAACCAAAGAAGATTTGCCCGATCCACTAAGACCGGTAACTACCACTAATTGATTTTTAGGTATAGAAATGCTCACATTTTTTAGATTATGCTCTTTGGCACCAACAACCTTAATAAATTTTTCTTCCATTATTTTTTTAGTTTAATTCTACTTAACAAGAGATTTTAACCGCTTGTTTTGATATGATTTTACCATCGAATTGCCATACTGCCCCAAGTTAAACCACCTCCCAATGCTTCTAAAACCACTAAATCATTTTTTTTAATTCTGTTATTTTTGCAGGCAAAATCAAGAGCCAACGGAATAGAGGCCGCCGAGGTGTTGGCATGATCTTGCACGGTTATAATAACTTTTTCTTGCGGAAGTTGCAATTTATGCATAACTCCTTGCAAAATTCGCAAATTGGCTTGATGAGGTATTAATAAATCTATATCGTTTGTTGACAAACCAATTTGTGTTAAGGTGGTTAAAACAGATTGGGCCATTTTATCGACAGCATGTTTAAAAACTTCTTTTCCTTGCATTGTTACATAACCAGCAGAACCATTAAAAGAAGGCCCGCCATTGGTTTGCAACAAATGATTTAAAGTGCCATCAGAGTTTAAATTACTAGATAAAATACCAACATTTTCTTGATTGCTGGCTTCTAAAAAAACACAACCAGCACCATCGCCAAACAAAACACAAGTGTTGCGATCTTGCCAATCAACAATTCTAGACATTGTTTCTGCACCAATAACCAAAACATTTTTAACTTGTTTTGCCAAAATTAAAGCATTGGCAATTGTTAAAGCATAAACAAAACCCGAACAAACAGCAGAAACATCAAAAGCAAAGGCTTTCGATGCACCAATTTTTGCCTGCACAGTAGTGGCGGTAGCAGGAAAGGTTAGATCTGGAGTGGTGGTAGCCACAATAATTGCCTCAATTTGTTGAGCAGAAATATGATGATTTTTAACTAAATCAAAATATGACAAACAAGCTAAATCGGAGGTGAGTTGATTTTTTTCGGCAATTCTTCTTTGTTTGATGCCAGTTCTTTCGGTTATCCAAGCATCATCGGTATCAACCATTTTTGATAAATCATGGTTGGTTAATATTTTTTCTGGCAAATAAGAGCCAGTTGCAACTATTTTAGCAGAAATAGTCATATTTAATTTGTTTGATTAATTGACTGAACTTGATGAAAATCATTTAGACAATCTTTGTTTTGATTAAGATCTGCAATAATTTTTTCATTTATTTTATTAACTATTAAATTATTTGCCACCATAATAGCATTAGCAAAACCAACAGCATCAGTGCTGCCGTGGCTTTTTACCGCAATGCCATTTAAACCAATTAACATGGCACCATTATGCATTCTGGGATCAATTTTTTTGATGGCATTATTTAAAGAAACAGAAGACAAAATATAACCAATTTTTGCCAACCAAGAAGAAGTAAAACCATCTTTTATTACAGAAGAAATAAATTTTGCCGTGCCTTCAATAGTTTTTAAAGCAACATTGCCAGTAAAACCATCGGTTACCACAACATCAACCTCTCCCTTCACAATATCGTCGCCTTCTACATAGCCACAAAAATTGCTCGCCATAGTGCTATTTTTAAGCATATTTGCCACATTTTGCACATGATTATTGCCTTTTAGCTCTTCTGAGCCAACATTTAAAACCCCAATTTTTGGGTTTGCAATGTTTAAAGCATAATTAGCAAAAGCCTTGCCCATTATTGCAAATTCAAATAATAAATTAGCATCACATTCAATATTGGCACCCATATCTAACAAAACAGTGCCTTTATTTTTTTTATTAGGAACAGAAGTTACAATAGCTGGGCGACTAATTGTTGGTAAAGTTCTTAACACTAATTTAGCGATTGCCATTAAAGCACCTGTATTGCCAGCCGAAACAACTGCCATGGCCTTTTTTTCTTTCACAGCATCAATTGCCAACCTCATGCTAGATTTTGTGAGTTTTCGCAAAGCAACCGAAGGCTTTTCAGAAGATGAGACAAATTCATCGGTATGAATAAAATCAAATCGACCTTTTAAATGGCGACAGTGATTTATTATGGGCAACACCTTTTTTGAATCGCCAAAAAGTAAAAAATTAATATTAGCATATTTGCTAGCAACAATATCGGCCCCTTCAATTACAATTTGCGGAGCCTTATCGCCACCCATGCAATCTAAAGCGATGATAAATTCAGACACCTTCTACTCTGATTGAGTTTTATTAATTTCGTTTTCTTCTGGATTATTTTCTGCTTTTTCTTTGTCAGATTGCTCTTTTTTAGCTCTTTTTTTAAGATTTATTTGAAGCTTGCCGTTTTTATAAGTATCGTTAACAATATGATGAGGAAGTTTAAACTCACCACTTTCTTGATCGACGATAACATTAGCAAAATCAGCTTTAAAGGTGCCATTGCTACCTCTTCTCATACCGCTTTTTGAACTAGATTTTTTCTTTTTAGGAACTGCCATATGATAAAATGATTATTATAAATTATATTAAAGATTATATCAGCATTATTTTAAAAAAAACATGTGATAATAAAAAATAGCTTGTAAAATTATACCATTTCAACTTTAAAATTAATTATTATAACAAAATTTTTTTTAGATAAAAACTTTAAAAAACGAAAGTCATATACTCATATAACTTGAGGCTTTTTGAAGTTTTTTAGCCAAAAAAATAAAGTTAGAATAATTAATTTTAAAGTTGAAACGGTATTATTATTGTGTAGTGCCAAAGCAATACAAAATAACATTTTATATAATTTAAGCTTAATGCCTTTTTTTCAAATTGCAATATGATTTTACGATTTTTTTATTTAACACTAATCACCCTCGCTTCTTGTGTTGCTCGCTATGAAAAACACGGCTATATGTTTGATGCTTATCAAACAAATTTATTACAAAAAAATGTTTCTTCAAAAAGAACGGTTTTAGATTATTTAGGTAGCCCAACGATTTATTTTAAACTCAACAACAAAGAGCATTTTTTATATTTCTCCGAAGAAATTAAGCATTTTCTGTTTTTTAAACCAAAAGCAGTGGATAGAAAAATTTTATTAATTACTTTCGATAATCTTGACACCGTCAAAGATCTAGAGTTTTATAATCTTAACAACGAAAACAAAGATTTTAAATTTAGCAACGAAACCACCAAAATAAAACATAATAATAGTTTAGTCGATTATTTTATTGAAAATATTAGCAAATTTGGATCTTAAAATCATATGAATTATCAACATTCTTTTCATGTTGGCAATTTTGCCGATTTATTTAAACATTGTGTTTTATGTTGTTGCCTCGATTATTTGCAACAAAAAGAAAAACCTTTGCTAGCAATTGATACCCATGCCGGCCTTGGCAAATATCAATTAAATCAACAAAATATTGAGAGCAATCAGGGTATTTATCGTTTAATCAATCAAGCAAATTTTGTTGCAAGTATGCCAAATATTTTTTGGCAAATATTGGCTAAAATCAACTTAACTTCTGTTGATAATTTAGCCAAAAACCTCAAATTTTATGCTGGCTCTTCGTTATTAATGAAATATATCTTGCAAAAAAAACCAGAAAATTGGCAAATGATTGTAGCAGAAAAAAATCAAGAAGCTTATTATCAATTAAAAAGAAATTTTGCTGGTAGTAAAAAAATTTTTACTTATTCTATGAACGGCTTTGATTTGTTAAAAACCAAACTACCGCCATTGCAAAAAAGATGTTTAGCCTTAATCGATCCGCCATACGAAAAAATCAACCTTCCCATCAGTCTCGACTATCAAAATAGTGTTTTAGCTCTAAAAGAAGCCAAACAAAGATTTGCTAACGGAGTTTATTTATGGTGGTATCCCATCACTTCGCAAACCGAAATTTTAGCAAAAACTATCGATGAAATTAAAAAATTAAATTTTACCGAAATTATGCAAGTTAATATTGGTATTAACAATTTTATTCTTGGCAATAAAATGCAAAAATGCGGTATGTTAATTATCAATCCGCCCTACTCTTTAAAAGAACAACTCGATTATTTTTTACCCAACTTATTAGCAAAATTAACAGATAAAGATTTTGAATATCAAACAATTTCGATCTAAATTCCCCGCCCTAATGAACGGGTGGCCACGAAGTGGTGCGGGATAGTGTCGTTAGCAGATCTCGGTCAGAATTCCCCTTCTACAGAAGGGGTGGCGACCGAAGGTCGCGACGGGGTAGTGTTGGGAGCCGATCGCCGATGATATTTCGAGCGAATCCGAGATCGTGTTGCTGACACTAACCCGGCCGCTTCACGGCCACCCATTCTACAAGAAGGGAAATTCAGATCGAAGTGTAGTGTTAATTTGTGGAAGTAGTATTAAATCGTCAATAGTAATACTTTCTATCAATAAAAAATCGCCAACTTTTGTTCTGGTTAATTGGCTAACAAAGCCACAAACATTAAGCTTGGTGCATAAATCGTAAGCCAAAGTTCTCACATAAGTTCCTTTACTGCATTCTACCATAAATTCGGCAGAATCATAGCTATAACTTAACATTTGTAAAGAAAAAATTTCTATTTCGCGTAAAGAAGTAACAAAATCAACCCCTGCTCTTGCGAGTTGATAGGCTCTTTTGCCATTGATTTTGAGGGCAGAAAATTTCGAAGGTTGTTGCTTGATTTTGCCAATAAATTCTGGTAAAAATTGCATAATTTGCCAAGCAGAGGCTCTATTTTGACTGGTTTTTACCACTTTTCCTTCGCAATCATCGGTATCGCGAAACTCGCCAAAAGTTATAGTAAAAAGATATTGTTTTTTGGCATCCATCATATTTTGTGAAGTTTTGGTGGCCTTGTTTAAAGCAACAGGCAAAACTCCGCTAGCAAAAGGATCAAGTGTGCCACCGTGACCAACTTTTTTTGCTTTAGTTAATTTTTTAATTATTGCCACAACTTTTGCAGAAGAAAAACCAATTGGCTTGTTGATATTAAGCCAACAATTTGCATTTTCTAAACTCATTAATCGATAATTTTTTGACCAGTGCTAGCCCAATCGGCAACAAAAGTTGCCAAACCATTGGCAGTGAGCGGATGCTGAACTAGTTGCATAAAAACTTTAGCAGGTAAAGTTGCCACATCGGCCCCCATTTTGGCAGTAGCAGTGATATGAATTGGATGTCTTACTGATGCAACCAAAACTTGGGTGGTAATTTGTGGATAATTGCTAAAAATTTGCACAATTTCAGAAATTAATTCAAGACCATCTTGCCCAATATCGTCTAATCTGCCAACAAATGGAGACACAAAAGTTGCCCCAGCTTTTGCTGCCAACAAGGCTTGAGAGGCAGAAAAACATAAGGTTACATTGGTTGATATTTGTTTGTCGGAAAAATAACGACAAGCTTTTAGACCATCGAGAGTTAAAGGCAGTTTGATGCAAACATTTTTGGCTATTTTGCTTAATTCAACACCCTCTTTTATCATTTGTGAATATTCGACAGAAGCAACCTCGGCACTTACTGGCCCTGCAACTATATTGCATATTTTGGCAATTGTTTCTTTAAAATCGCCACCAGATTTGGCAATAAGAGTTGGGTTGGTAGTTACGCCATCAATTAAGCCGTAAGAAGCAATTTTAGTGATTTCGTTAATATCGGCTGAATCAAGAAAAAATTTCATAGCTATTGAATGGTTATTTAAAAAAAATATTTAACAAAATATTGGGTTTTTTTTGATTATTTTCCCAAAAAAAATCAAACTATCTTTTGCGATAGGTCTGACCTTTTCTGGCTTTTTTGTAGCCGTATTTTTTTCTTTCAACTACTCGGGAGTCTCTGGTTAAGAAACCTTGTTGACGTAAAACTTGATGATT
>Ga0214921_10000394_pt1 | contig 83215 bp, 92 predicted proteins | sample LL1505_MetaG_FD_177992 | JGI IMG/M metagenome (GOLD analysis project Ga0214921, IMG submission 177992) | Freshwater microbial communities from Lake Lanier, Atlanta, Georgia, United States - LL-1505 | ecosystem: Environmental > Aquatic > Freshwater > Lake | place: USA: Georgia | collected... | reverse complement strand
TAGTAGCTCAGCCCTCGCTGGCCACTTCCCTTTTCCCCTCCCTCCGCGCCTTCCGGGGGTCTCGGCTCTTCTTGCCCCAGGTCTTGGGGCGAAGCCGGATTCCCTCCCGGAAGGCGTCATGGACGAATTTACCGGGTCGGTGGTTCATTGTCGTAGCGTCCTTTCTATCTTGGCCTGCAGGCTCTGTAGCGTCCTGCGTTCATCGTTGGCCTCGGTGCGGAAGTCATCGTGCCGCTCTTCCGTGTAGGTGTTGATTTCTAGCATCGTGTCCACGAGGCCCCGAAACACGAGGCGGTCTAGGACAATCAATTCTTTCCTTGTCAAGCCCACCCCGATGGTCGGGGTGGGCTTGATTCGTTCGATGGTCGGGATCATTCGGCCTTCCCCCGAACGATGATCCACAGCAGGGCCTGCAGCGTGGCGGGTGCCATGCAGACGGCGCCCGTTCCGGCGAGTGTGCGGATCGCGTCCGCGATTGCCCGGTACTCGGTCGCGTTGGGCGCATCCTTGCCCAGTCCGGCAGCGCGGCACATCCACACATCCACCACCACCGCGTCCCGATCCCCGGCGATGGCACGGGCAAACGCGTTCGTCTTTGGGCCGCGAAGGCCGTTGAAGCCCTGCCGGACGCATCGGTCGGCCGCGTCCACGTGGGAGCGCAGACCCTTCGGCGTGATGCCCTGCGCGTACTGGGTGGCCTTCGCCTTGTTGTGCTGCCAAGTGACGCGGGGCGAGAACGCGGAGACAACGGACGCGGAGACTTCCATGCTCCACTCCGGGCGCAGGACGCGGAGCGACTCCGCGAAGTCTCCGGCCTCGGCGTACCACTTCTGCGCGGCGGCGTAATCGAAGAGGGTAGCCGATGCGAGATGGCCGATGAAGGCTTCGATGGCGTTGGTGCGGACGGCTTCGTAACGGTTGGTGCGAGTGGTGCTCATGCGTACATTGTACCATGCCATGCCGGCCATGTCAATGGGTGGGGGCGGAATATTATAATATTCTTTCCATCCGATAACGTCCAGCGGGGCCGGCTACTATCAGGCTCTCCGCGTCCAGTCCCATAACATCAGCGGCCTCTGAGGCCGCTGATAGTAGTGAGTCAGCTACAATTATAAATAGCTATATGACTCAATGCTTATTTCCAAACAATGCTCCCCGTACTGGATACAACAAAGGTTGTCGGTGTCGCCGTTGTACTGCGGCAAAGGTTGCCCAAGTCCGAGATACACGAACACCGGAACAAGAGAAACAATATAAGAAAAATGCTTACACTAAAAACTGTGCTTACATTGATTCTTTAAAGGTTTCTTGTTTTGACTGTGGGTGGGATCGTGTTCCGTCTTTGTTGGAGTTTCACCACACTATTATTTCTTCTACCAATCGTTCTCCCAAGCAATGGAGAACTAGAACAGCGATTGATAAAGAAATAAAGAACGGTGTATTTTTGTGTCCTACTTGCCACCGTCTACGACATTTCAACCACGAAACAAATTTAGTTGAAACTTTTAACCGAAGTTTGGGCGCTCATCAGACTGGTTCCCTACCTCCGAACGAATCAGAGGATCGGACGAATCCTTTGCGGGAACCAGTCTGACGGTACGAGCACCACCTCGTTAGTTCGTTGGCGCGGCCTTTGTGCAGGAGACTCCGTACCCGATGTCGATGATCGTCCGGTACAGTTCGCGCTTCGGACGGTAGCCCGTGGTGACGGCGATGACTCCGCTACCCATGCGCCTCTGCAGTTGCCAGCCTCCGTAGGCTCCCTGCAGGCAGAAGGATCCTTCTGCGCCCATCTTCAGGCCGAGCATGGTGTTCAGGTGGATGACGGCGCTATCCAAGTCCTTGACGGTGATTCGGTTGCTCATGTCGGTATTGTATCAGGTCGTGGGGCGGAAGTCAAGCAGGGGGGAGAGAAAGATTTATTATTTCTTTCTCTCCCCCGTGAAGTGGTTAGTGGCAATTCTCCGGGCACTCAGCCGGGATGGCGACCTCGATGACCTCCTCCACATAGAATGACCGGATGCTGCCCTTGGTGTAATCGTAGTAGTAGACGATGCCGGTGGCGTTCCAGTCGGTGTCGCTGCGGCTGATGGCGGTGCGGTCACTCTCGTGACCATAGGCGGCAACGAGCGTGGGGTTGCGCGTGGCGAGGCGGACGGCGACCTGCCCGTCACCCTTCTTGTAGGTGACCTGCACCCACCCGGAGTCGAGGAGGGACATCATGCGATTGTGTCGCACGGCGAGTGAGTCGGTGAAGAAGGGGAGGACGATGCGGGTGCGGTTGGTGGTGGTGCTCATGGCACCATTGTACCATAGACTGCTGCTGATGTCAACCCTTCGGGAAGACATTTCTCAAAGTTTGTTCTAGGACTCAGGAGCACCGCTACAGAAATTTCTTTCCGAAGGGTTGACATCAGCAGCGAAGTGTGCTACCATACTTGCATGTGCAACACCACCCACAACCACGAGCACGAACACTTCCCCTGCGACTGCCACCGCCCCGAGTACGCCTACACGGACAGCCTCTGCCCGATGTGCGAGGACAACGCGGAGCGCGAGCGCGAGGCGAAGAGGAACGGGGAACACGCGGAACCCTCCTTTGAGGAGGACAGCCGCGAGGCTGATAACGATGCGTTCATCGACGCGGCTAGCCGGATGAGCCGGGAAGACTGGGACGCCGATAACGACTGGCTAGCCAGCGCAGGATGGGGGGAAATGTAACCCCTATGGGAAGCCCGTGACCTGCAATGCCTAGCCAACCTGCTGGCCCCCCTCTGAGGGGGGCCAGCAGTGTTATTAAAGAAATTTCTACCATGCGACTTGCAATGAGTCGCCGGCTGTGTTACAATACGCGCATGGAAAGCACCACCCACATCGAAGAAACCACCCGCCCCGTTGAGGTTCGCCTCGCCCAGCGCCCGAAGAATCTCGGGCCGGATGCTGCCTGGATCACCGAGGAAGGCGTTGAGTACGCGGAGGCGCCAGACGAAGACACCTACTGGGACTGGTACTGGGGCCAGTAACCCCCCAGCCCCTCAGAGGCCCCCGCAAGGGGGCCTCTGAGTTATTAGAGGGGGGGGGATAGCGGGGTCCAAACAGTGTAACGGGTCCCATATAGGATTCCGGTTATCGGAACGGCTAGCTCCCCCCTTCTCTCAAAATTCTCTAAAATTCTCAAAATACCTCATATGCCATAAAAAATTTTCGGCACCCCCTATCGCCAAAAACCTCATATGCCATAAAAAAATTTGGGCCCCCGAAAGGAGCCCAAAAGTTTATTCAAAAATTTTTAAGTTATTTTTATGATCTGCGAATTTCGCTCTTGTTGACCTTAATTGGTTTGCCTGTGGTATAGATGTTGTTTTTGTCAGCATCACCACTTGCTAGTTCTTGTGCATGATGAATTTCAGTTTGTTTAGATTCTCCGGGAATTGCGCGTCCTGGTTCAATATCAACTTCTCTGCCACGCTTTGCACCCTTGCCTTTGGCAAGACGGCCTTGAAGAGTTGGAATATCTTCACCCTCTTCTCTTTCTGCATCATCAATAATTACATCTTCAGTTTCTCTTTGAGCTTCTAAAATTGCTTGATTTAAAAAATTGACTTTTTCTTGAAGTTGCTCAGATAGGTTCTTGTAATAGTTGGTTAGGTAATTCATAAAAATATTTATAAAACCGAAAAAATGGAGGGGGGTGATGAGTGGCCTAAATAATCTTTTAAGGAGATACTATGCTAGATAAGATTAAGAATTTTGTGAAGTCTGTTTCTTCAACCACTTGGTTGGTCGTTGGTGTCGGGGTTGTTGCTTTTATCCTTTTAACTTGGGTCAGCAGCCACGCCAAGGCACCCGAAGCCACTCCAGCAGCCAAGACGGCTCCTGCAGTTAAATGAGCCTATAAGCCATTCTAGCGCTATAAAAAGGGTCCCATTTCTGGGACCCTTTTTATCTAAAAATTTATTAATATTATTGAATTGAACTTGCCATGGATTGGGCAATTTCATCTTCTGACATTCCAGATTTTCTCATTCTGTCTTGTTGTTTTGATCTCATGTCAATTGAAGCATCGAAAGCAGAACCGATTGGATCAAGTGCAACTTGCGCAGCACCTAATGTTTTATCTGATGCTTTTACTGCCCAGTCTGGCATTTTTGAAAAAAGTTTCTTTGAGCCTTTTTCAACAGCATCAAACACTCCTAATTTTTCTGCTGTTGGTTTTACAACAAATTCTCCGGCCAATCCACCCAATATTCCAGCACCAATTGACATTCCGGTTCCAACTCCTTTTATTTGTGTTCCGGGAAGAGGTTTTAAAGCAGCCTGCGGAGCAATCTTTGATGCTTGTGCTGTAGTAGCTTGGATTACGGCAGAAGTTGGATCGATTATTTTGGATACGACATTTGCTTTTTGGGTTGGAGCAACTTCAGGAGTTGAAATTTTTGGTTGTTCTGTTTTTGCCTTTAAGGTTTCAACTTTTGCTTTGATTGCATTTTGTCTTGCTTTTGTTGATTCAACCTCCGGATTCGGAGTCGCCATATCTTGTTCGGCCTTTAAAACTCCTCTTGCCGTTGCATTTTTTAAATCTTGACTAGCAAATAAATTTTTTCTTTTGGCAACAGATCTTTCATGTCTTGACATTGCTGCCGTTTCTTCTGGAGATACTTTTGATCCGCCAGCAACATACTCTAGTCCAACTTCTGCGCCTATTTTTGGCACATTAAATGAATAAGTTCTATCTCCACCCCCTGATCTTATTCTATATGCCATAGTTCCCGCACCAGAACTTCTGGCATTGATTTCTTGTGGATTAAGATAATATTGAGAATATTCCAATCCTGATTTTACTTCCGGTGATACGTTTGTCAATCTTGGATTTGATGATCTTTGTGACGTAGAAGTTTTTTCTATTTTGCTCATTTCCACATCGGCGTAAGTTGTTTTTCCTTGTGCTTTTCTTTGTTCTGCATCTCTTGTCTTGGCAGCCAATTGGTGTGCATGAGCCGCTTCATGTGCTACAGTATCTTGATCTTTAACGGCTTTATAAAAATCATCATCATCTACTTTAAGACTTGGATCTAATGCTATTGTTCCTTTTAATTCTTTTGTGTCGTCAAATAATTTGGGGTACAATCTTCTAGTTACAGCCAAGTTTGAAGATCTAAATTCTCCCCTTGTTGATGTTTTAGAAAGTTCTGGATCAATTGTTATATCAAATGGGACTTTGACGTTTCCAGTTTTTGCATGTCCTTTTGTTTTTCCTGTACCTACATTTAGAATGGTTTCATTTCCAGTTTCTATTTGATCTTCAATTGAAGGCCTTTCAATTAAAAATTTTTCAAGAACATTAATTTTTTCTTGAAGTTGTTCGCAGAGATGCTTGTAGTGTCTGGTAAGGTAGTCCATACAATTATTTAAAATTTGATTTGTTTTGCAAATCCTGATGGAGTTGGCTTTTTGTCTGATGCACTTCTTGACATAAAATTTGCAGCCATTTCTACTGGTGAAGGAAATGGTTTTTGTAAATTTCCAGAAAATTGATTTTGTTGTTGTGCTGATTCTACTTCAGATGAAGAACCTGTTTGATCTTCATCGGAGCCATCATAGTAATCTGGTGTCAGTTCATCATGCCAAGGTTTTTCTGTTGGAAGTTCTCTGAGCTTTACACCAGTCTTGATACCTTGGGCTTCAAGCGGCATGGTCAAATCTTCGATACCGGGTTTCAATGCCTGTGCTTGAGAAAATTTGGTGTGGGCTGCTAATGCGCCTTTGTGATTGGAAAGTTGATTAAGAAGTGTTGCATCGGCTTGCAATCTTTCCGATCTTTCTCTTCTTTTTGCAAGTTCTTTTTTCATTAGATCTGGATTGCCGGTGTCAAGTGCTTTTTTGAGTCCAGATTCGTGTAAATGTTGTTTGAATGATTTCATATTATTGTCTCTTGAATAGAGTCTTAAATGTAAAAATATTTATAAATATTTCCATGTATAATAAAAATAATGGAAAATCACTAGAAGAAACCATTCGGTTATTACATAAAAAATATAAAAATGCTCCAAGTCCCCTAAGAAACTTGTCTGAGAATAATGTTGGATTTACACCAACACAAATACCAGATAGTATGAGACCTCTAGAAGATCTTAGAGCTGGACTATTAGATAATTTTAAACCATCTAATAATACTTTTGGTAGTTATTATTAAACATACTTAAGATACTATTTTATAGTTTAATTTATATTACTATAGATAACCTATAGTTATCTGTCAGTATTTAATTTTCTGTAAAAGTATCACAGTACTTTTATTAGTCAAATAAATACTTTTATGATTACCGAGACTTCCAAACTTCTCACGACTTACATTACTTTAAGTCCGAATCAAAAGCAACAAGACCCATTGATAATAAAAAAATTAATGGAAAAAATAAAATCAAAACAACGTGAGCCATTTGCAAAAATTTTTGTAACTTTGCATCCTATGTTTTTACCTGCAGTATTGAATTCTTTAAACACAAACAAAATTAATATCAAGAATATGGGTTCAGACAAAAAAGTTTTTAGCATAGAACTATAATGGATAAAGAGCAACAAAGTTTTAATGATAGACTCACTGAACAGCTTCTTAGTTCAGAAAATGGTCTCGCATCAAAACAAGTTCAAGGATACAGTGGTTCCAAACTTCAACTAGAAACATATATGTCTTTGGAAAAAGATGATTTAATCTACAAACAGTTTATAACTCGTCAATATGGATCATTTGATAATTTTATGTCTCAAACAAGAATAAATCAAGACATAAATGTGTTTGATCCAACTATTGATTATATTATTGATACAACTGTAATAAATGAAGATAGTGCATATAAAACAGACCATCTTTCCGCACAAGAGTTGATAATGGAAAATTTATCAGGAATATGTACAGTTTGGTTCAATAAAATGGATGGATCAACACGAAGACTGAATTGTACTTTGGACAGAAAATATTTACCAAGCAAAGAATTGAATGTTCGTGCTGCTTTCTTTACTCCAATGGGAAATGACAGAGTTGGCGTGTGGGATTTAAACACTCAATCATGGAAATCTTTCTACATGAGTAAAGTGTTTAAGTTTGTTCGTGACGATACAGTTGGAATTGAATAAATAAGATTGATGGCAAATGATTCCAAAAGTTCTGATCATTTACATGCAATCCTTTTCCGAGAAGCGAAAATTATTCTTTCAAAATATGAAGACTATCTTCGGGATAAGCTTACATCAAAAGAATTAGCACAGATGATGTTGAATCTTCGTGATGCCATCAAAAGAATAGAAGAATCAAAATAATTATTGACCAGTAGTTTCTATGTGTTATTATTGTCGGTCATGATTGTAAACTACGAACCAAAACTAGATTATTCAGACGCACTCATTGTACCAAGACTTTCGGATGTTAAGTCTCGCAAAGATGTCAATCTTGAAGTTGGTACTACTTTTAATTGCGGATCTTATTGGACTGGTGTGCCGATCATGGCGGCAAACATGTCCACGGTGGGAACACACGAAATGGCTCTTGTATTGTCAGATTACAAGATGATTACCTGTCTGAAGAAAGGTGGTGAATATTATGTTACTTTTGCCACCAGTTATCCAGATAAAGAAAAATACGTTTCATTGACTCTTGGGTTAGACCCAGAGAGTAAATTGTTTGTGGATAATGCAACAATCAATGATCCAACTTTTGTTTGTGTTGATGTTGCAAATGGTTACATGACAGAATTTCATAACTTCGTAAAGAAAGTGAGACAAAAATGGCCGAAGTCAATATTGATTGCAGGGAATATCGTGACCCCAGAGGGGGTCGTGGCGTTGTCCGATGCTGGAGCAGATCTAGTAAAAGTGGGAATCGGGTCGGGGTCGATGTGCCTGACACGCAGAGTAGCCGGAGTGGGATATCCCCAACTCTCAGCGGTCATAGAGTGTGTGGAAACCGCAACAGCGTTAGGTATTGGGATCGTATCTGATGGAGGGATTGTACATCCCGGCGATTTTGCTAAGTCTTTTGTGGCTGGGACTGCATTTGTTATGGCTGGAGGTGCATTTGCAGGACATGACGAGTGTGGTGGAGAAATTCGTCACTCCAATAATAACGCATCACTCACTATGCTTCATTATGGTATGTCCAGCAAAACCGCAAATGAAAAATACAATGGCGGACTTAAGGATTACCGTGCTTCCGAGGGCCGCACTGTGGAAGTACCTTATCGTGGATCTGTACATCACACCGTTCAAGAAATTCTTGGTGGATTGCGCTCTGCTTGTTCGTATGTTGGTGCTTTTAACTTGCCTGACTTGTATTCGCGTGGTACAATGGTTAAGGTCAATCGTACTATAAACAATATTTTTGAGAATCACGAAATATGAACATTTTTGTTTTGGACAATGATGCCGCTACTTCTGCTCGTATGATGTGCGATAAGCACGTTGTAAAAATGATTCTTGAATCTTGCCAGTTGCTTTCAACTGCCCATCATGTTTTGGATGGTGATCCCTTAGAAGTTAACACTGGCAAACGTAGATACACCACTCATGTTTGCACAAAGAAGAATATTTGCAAGGCTGCAATGATTAATCATCCATGCAATATTTGGACCCGTACTACTTCAGAAAATTATCTTTGGCTTTGGAAACATGCATATGCTCTGTGCAAGGAATACACTCGGCGGTACGGCAAAGTTCATTCAATGGAATCTATGTTGTTGAATGAATTGTATGACTGCCCTGTTAATTTGCCCAAAGGTAAGCTGACTACTTTTGTTCAGGCAATGCCAGAACAATATAAGAATGAAAATGCAATAGTTGCTTATCGCAGTTATTATATTAACGAGAAGGCAGCGTTTGCGAAGTGGAAGGCGACTGAGGTGCCTGATTGGTTTGAAGAGAAGATTGCTGACGTTTCTTCTGACGTTCTGGTTCCGTTTTGATTGCATCTGCAAGTTTTTGCATTCTTGGTGCAATACCAGTTTTGTCTCTTACAGATTCTCTATAATCTTTAGCATTTAAATATTCTGTTGCTGCACCAGAAAAGTCTCCTGCGCTTAATTTTTTAACAGCGCTAGGAGATTTTCCTAACATACCTCTAAAATGTTCAGAGGTAAGTTGGGCTTGTAGTTCTGGAGAATATTCACCAAATTTAGGAACTAATTTTTTAACTTGAGGTAAGCGATCATTTACATCTCTTTCAAGTAATTTATCTGCTTGTTCTGGTGTAAGTTTTCCTTTGCCACTTAAAATATCAGGACTGATATTTAATTCAGAAAATATCTTTGAAGATTTTGGAGTAACTAAATGTCCATGACCAATTGTTGATAAACCTTTGCTATCTTTATAGATAGAAAGAATTTTTTGTTCATTACCTGCAGATTCATATTCTTTTATTACTTTGCAAATACCATTAATATCACATTGCATTTGTTCAGAGCCTTCAATTAAAAATTGTTGAAATGATTTCATATTATTGTTACTTGCTATTGTTAAAACGCCTGCTATAATAAAACTCTGTAAAGGAAACATATGAACGTAAAACTATTTAGACTAAACTCCGGTGAAGAAATTCTCGCACGATTTGAAGATCAAGGTGATTCTTGGCTTCTCAAAGATCCAGCTATTCTTATCCCAGTAGGCGAAGGCAATATTGGTTTGATGCCTTGGATGATGTATACTAAGGCTGCAAAGGGCGTTACTATTGCAAAGTCATTTGTGCCGTTCACTGTTGATCCTTTGGATGAACTGAAGAATCAATATGATACTGGTGTTAATAAGGGCCTTGTAACTCCTTCTAGCAAAGGCGTTGATCCGCTCAGTAAGCTGAAGCTGACGACGTAAAATATGAATATAGACCACGTGATTGAAAATTATCTTCCTATTGCCAAGCCTCTGTCGATGGCAATGGAAAGACAAAAAAAGCATATCTCGTTGGTGATATATAAACGCAAAATTATCGCGGTGGGTCAAAATGTGTTCAAGACCCACCCCGATACTGTGCGTTTGGGATATAGATGTGCAGACATGCATTCTGAGTTGGATGCTTATAGAAAAGTTCCAAAATCATTGCGTGGTGAGAAGTTGATTCTTCTTAACTTTAGATTCAACCGTTTTGGTAATTTTAGAAACTCTAAGCCTTGTCCTGTCTGTGCCAAATGGTGTGGTGAAGTATTTCATAAAATTTATTATACCGATGATACTGGTATTCAAGTTATATAAATATTTTTATGGCACGAGGTAAAATTCAAAATAAAAAGAAAAAACCAACTGAATGTGCCAGTTATTATTTTGTGGCTCATTTAGATTCTACAGGAGAGGTAACCCCTCTCCTTCTAACCGATCCTGAGTATCGTAAAGCACAAAAAAGAGCTGAGCGAAATCCAGAAGATGTACCAGAAGATTTTATAACTTTTTCACAAGAACACAAACACAGGAAATATTAATGTCTTGCATTAAAACTATTTTAAATTTTGAAAACGAACTTAGACTTCATCACTGGGGTACTAAATCTTATGCCGCACATAAAGCTTTAGGAAAGGCATATGAGGCTATCGATGGTCTTTTGGATACCTTTGCTGAGACATATATGGGTGCTCTTGGCAAAGAAGAACTCAAACAAATTAGCGAACTTCAACTCAATGGTCCATATCGCACAAATGCAAATCAAGTATTAAATTCTTTTGAAGATTATTTAATGAATGAACTTCCAAAAGAAATAGATCCTTCACAAACAGAACTGTTAAATATACGTGATGAGATGCTTGGAGTCGTACAACAAACCAAGTATCTCCTAACGTTAAGTTAAGGAGTTACAAATGAAAATCCCAGAGCTAGTTTACGAAATTCGCAACTTGGCTCGCAAAGAAGAAGATCCCGTCAAAAAGGATCTTTTTTATCAATGCGCCAAATCACTGGAAATTCTTGGCAACCTTGCAAAGATATCAGATCTTGCGGTTGCAGAACATGCAGCAGCAGAAGCCCCGGCCATAAACGAAGACGACAACATAAAATGGAATGTTGATGATGTTACATTAAAAATGCTGGATGAGCATATAGATGCTTTGGTGCACTATGGATTTATGGACAAAGATGATAGATGGCCTTATGGCGATCAACCATTTACAAAATTTGTATCAAAATATCTAAAATCTCAGATTGTAAACGATTCTAAGACCGAATAAACCTTCGGTGGGATCGTTTTATGGCTTAGAACAGCCATATTTGATGGCATAATCTTCAAAACATACTTGCTATAGTATGGATTTCGCTTGTAAGAGTGAAATTTACGAGTTTTTTCCATCAAAAAGTGGCTGTAAATGTACACATGTGCTCTTTTTGCGTACATTTTGCTATTAATTGCTAGATTAAAGTCTTTAATAATCTTCATTGCCCGTCTTTCACAATCTCTTTCCATTGCACGTACAATAAAAAATGCTCTTTTTACCTTTTTAATAGGATAATTTTTGCCTTTTAACCAAGCATCTACAATAGTAGAAGCCTCATAAGATTTATTATAAATTTGAGAGTTATTGATATATTGTAAAAAATGGCAATATTCATGTACCAAAACTTGCATAAATTCATTTGCTTTACGGGCTACAGCAATGGCTTTTCCAGATTCATCAAAATAGCCAGAACAACGGAAACCATCTACATTTACATGTTTTCCACGGCCAATAATAAGTTTCATACCGTATTCTGCAAGATGCTGTCTCACAAATTTTACGAACTGACGATTGCTCTGTCCCATAGGGCCTCCTTCAGTCAGAATTATTTAGGGAATTGCTTGACAGTTGGGCTATACGGTGTATATTATGGCAACTTCTTATAAGAAAGGAAAGTTTATGGAAATTACTACTGTTGATCGTCCGACCAAGATTCAGAGAGTGTTTGATTTTATGCGTGGCGGTGCTACTCTGACCGCTGGCGAGGCTCGCAAGCGTTTCCGCGTTACTAACATGCGCGCAACGATGCATGACCTCCGTGAGGCTTTTGATCGTTTTGACATGAACTATAATGTAGTTCGTGAGACAAAGAATGGTCGTTCGTACTACCGCGTAGTCCGTAATCGTTCTCGCTAAAATTTAGTAAAGTTTGTAGCAACAAAAGCTCCTTTTTGGGAGCTTTTGTTGTTTTGGTGTATAAATACATGGTGAGACCTTATTATGCCTAAAAAATTATGTTGCTGTGATGTTGCGGTTGATGATTATTGCTTAACAAATCAATTTGTTACAATTTTTGGAAATTTATTAGATAGCGCCGTACCGGTTTCACCTGGTGATTTAATTTCTTTAAAAATTAATAGACCAGTATCTAGAACAAGCAGTTTGGAATTAGATAATCAAAATCCAAATGTACCAGGTGTAGAACCTTGCCCAGCTTGTTGTACGCAATGCGCACCAAGTCAATGCAGTGAATGTCCACCCGTATATAAGTGTAAAGACGATAATTGTACACTTGACGGAGCTCCTGAGGTACCCGCTGCTACAGAATCTGTAGTATTTGGTGGAGGATGTAGAGAATGCTGTAGTATATGTACTGGTAAGTGTGATCCTACTATAGATCCTAATTGTCCTACTTTCAAACAAACTACTAATACTCATTCAGACAATGTTACTTTTAATGTTTCACAGATGTTTAAAAAGTTAGTTAGCCGTGGAACAAAAACTCCAATAAATTATGGTACAGCATATAATATTAAAACTACTGATGAACTTATAGCGCAAAAGACTAAACAAACTACGATTAAAAAAAATATTAGTTCTAACGCAGTTGAAACAGTTGTACCAAGTGCAAATAAAAGATTTAAAGATAAATTAGATAATCTTTACCCTGTTTGCAAACAGTGTATAATAGATAATGGTTATGATCTAGACTGTATTAGAAATAATTCAGTAGATTGTAAAGATGCAAATATTAATTTTTGTGCATCGTGTCAAAAGGAATGCGAAGTATATTGTAGTGGTTATTATGGTGATACAGTAAATCAACACAATAATATAAATCAATTATTTGCGCATCCAATTTATACTAAAAATTATGATTCGGCAAAAGGTACAACATTTGACAATCCGGATCTATATAATGGAAATATATTAGTAAATGGAAATGGTTTAGTTGCAGAACTTGATCCATTACTAACTACTTTAGATCAATCTAGATTATTAACAAACGGTGGTGCCGAATTAAATAATTTCTTTGGTCCAGAAACAAAATATCCACCAACAATTCCTGCACCCAATCAAACACCCGGTGGATCAGGATTAATAAGTTCTGTAAATTCTTTTATTATTCCAGAGATTGGACCTGGCGAAAATGGTCCTATTAATGAGGATGGTTTACAAGGTAAACCTTGGCAATGCGGAGTTTGTCCTGTTAATGGAGGATCACCGGGCGCCGCTCCATTATATTTTATATATCGATATACTGGATGTCATATGGTTTGGTATCCACCAGAATATATTTTTAATTATCAAACAAAAATTGCACAAGGATCGGGATGGAAAAAAACTCAATCACTATTTTCTGGATTAAAGACATGTGACTTTTTATTATCTGGTAGTGGATATGAAGCAGATGGTAGTGATGGAACTCCTTGTCTTAGTTGCATGGCCCATTATGCGTTTGGTAATTGTCCAACTGGCATAGCATGTAAATGCAGAGATAGAACAACATATCCATGTCAATGTATGAGATATCCACATTTAAGTGGTGGTTTAGTAGATACTGCTAGAAAATCTTTTAATGTTTCTCAAAGAGTACAACAAGGTGGCTATATTCCTTCACAAGAGCCATTTGCTCCACCAATGTTTGTCAGCGAAGCTGGTTGTTGTTCTTGTGCAAATACATCAAATCCAACAACTTCTGCATGTTATGGTGGTTTAGATGCTAGAAGAAATGCTAGAGCAGCTTGGCCAAAAGCAAGTGGTTTTGGAAAATCTTCTCCAACTTTAGGATCATATTGTAATATTGGAACACAAGGTGAGAATGCAAATACTCCTTTGTTCAATCCAAATTATAACAAACAATGTTTTGCAAGAGGAATATCTCCTTATTTGAGTAGAATATCTCAAAGATTATATCCTGCTGCCAAAGATGTTTTTCATTATGGATCAACAGTAGCAAAAGAACAAGAAGTATTAGGTCCATTTTATTCACCTACTATAATCTCACCAGGTAAATATGGTTGGAATAATGCATCGTTTAAAAAGACTTTTAATAAAAAAAGTAATTTATTCCATAAAATGGTTGGTTTGATTGGTATGGATCATCATTTTGAATCCTGGGCGTATCATAGTAAAGCACTGTTTACACCGGCTCCACCGATACCCATGAATCATTGTAATATGTTAATAACTCCATATGAAAGACCATATGCTGGCAGATGGACAAAAAATAATTTTATATATGATCCTAGAGAAGCATTTAGATATCAGGCTATGCGTAGTTTCCCTCGCAGAGTAATGTATGGATCTTCAGTTGTTCCTTTGTTTCATTCTGATTTACATGCTATGGAAAAAATTTCTATAGCTAAAAATGTTGTTGTAAATGGAAATTTCTTTAGTGGAGAAGATTTTATAGAAAAATTTTATCTTTATTTTTATAATAAAATTACAGATCCAGGAGAGACCATTTATAATGAACCTGTAGTAGAATCAAATGATGTAGATGATTACGAATATGTAACAGCATGGTTAAAAGAAATGATACGATACAATGTTATCAGTGTTAAAGATCATGCAGGAGATATAGCCACAGAATTAATAGAATTATTAGATAGTGTAGAATTAGAACCAATAGATCCAGAACACCCACCAGCAGATGGGCGCCCTGATCCAGTATTTCTTGATGCAGATGTCGAAGCTTTCTTAGGTAAGAAAACTGGATATTATGAAATGATTAATTGGTTGGAAGGAAAAATCTTAGCAGACAATCCAGAAGCCAATTTTTCTGATAAAGATGATTTTACCATTTGGGCAGCATTAAAACCATATGTTACTGCTAAATTGATGAAAAATAATTTAATCAATCCAAGGCAAGAAAATCTTGTTAGTGGTATTCCAGGTCCAATGTTTGCTGGTCCGCGTAGAGCCAAATTATGGCCAACACCTATTGGAGCAGGTTTGACAACATGGGGATGCACTGGAGCAGGTATATGTGATACCAAAGAAAGTGTTTTAAATGTTAAATCTAATCAAGATCCCGACGATCTTCTAGCATATACCTCTCTCTTTGGTGGTCAACAAACTTGGTTTGCCGTAACAACAAATGGAAAGGTCAGAGCATTTGGACGAGGATCAGTACCACCCAGTGGAGATCCTGCAGATGTAGGTTGCTCACCAGAATATGCAAATATACAAGTAGATGTTGAACCTCCATGTCCTACTGGTGATATTCAACCAATATGCGATGGAAATTATTTTGATACGGATGTTGGAGCAGTTCCATGTAATTTATCGGTAGCACCCGAACTTGGAATAATATATGAAGAAGAAAATCAAAATTTTACTCTTCCAGATGGAAGAGTAGAAAAAATATCTTCAAAAGGAAAATTTGCTGTTGCTTTGGTGGAATATACAGAAGGTGTTGTCTCTGGTCCAAATTTATGGCACGTAAATCCTGGATGCAATGAAACTAATTACAAACGAAAGAAATTTTCAAATTCTGGTTGGGAAATTGTTGGTACACCATTTTTTATATATCCATCTGGTTCATTTAGTTGTGCTGAGTCAAACAGCAATGAAATGTATGTTTTGAAAGCGTGGGGAAAGGGAAATGGTGGAGGAGATGATGCTGATATCGATTATGGAATTTTTTATGATGATACTCGTTACATTTCTGATTATATTCAAGCAAATTGTTATCCTGGTGTAAATCAATTTAGATACGATCTTAATAATAAATTTTTTATATGGAAAGATGTAGCATGTGGAGTTAAACATACTATTGCAATAACATCTGGTGGTTCTTTGTTTGCAACTCCAACTAGTGATAATACATATAATCAATCATCGTATGGATATCCAACAATATCAGGAAAAAGAGAGCTTGCTGAAAAAAGGGGTACGCAACAACTAGCTGCTCCAAATGGATATCAAGCATTATTTTATTATTATCATCTTCCAAAACCAGGATATTTTACAGAAGATGAATGGAATACTTTAATACAAAGAAATTCTACTCTGTCTTTACCAGAAAATAAAGAATGGTGGAATATCACTCATTGTGTAAATAGTAATCAACCAGTAGGTAGCGTATCTTGGAGTGAAGGAGAAAATGCTATTCCTTGTGATATTAGATGCCAATTATTTCAACCAAGCATCGATCAAGGAAATTTATTAGGAGCTAGTAAAAATTCTTGTGGCGCAGAATGGGGATATAGTTGCATAAAAGCAATTGAGCCAGATGTTCCCGTATACACGCAAGTTGCAGCAGGTCATTATCATAGTATTGCATTATCTGATGACAATAATTTAAAAATATGGGGATCATATGTAAAAGTAGATGAAGATGGAGAACCATTAAATGAAGAAAATAGTTTTACAAATAATAATCCTATACCAGTATTTTTACCTCATAGTGAAATATTTCCAGATGAATGGAAGCTTGGGCCTGCTGGTGGTGTAACTGGATGTAGTGATATTTGCGCAACCCAAGAAAATTGTGGTGAAAATTGGGATCATTCAAAATATAAAGTATATACAACAGCAGACAAAACAATATTCAGTTCTGCTAGTATATTTGCAATAGATGGTGGTCCAGATTACAGTATTATGGCAAGAAAAGCTGGAGACAAGCATAGATTAGTTGTATGGGGAAATTCTGAAATGGTAACAGCAGTATCTGGTGTTACTTATTCTGGTCTTACTGCGTTTTATGCAAAAAATTATGATAAAATAGATAAAATTACTGCTGGCCCAAATGCCATTGGAGTTGTTTATAGAAGAAAGAATTCTTCAAAGACAAGAATTGAAATATTTCCAAGACCAGATGCAAATAGAGGACTTACTGCTGGAATTGGTAAAAATGATTATAGTGATTTATCTTTTACATCTGGAAGTGTGTCAACAATCTTTACATCAGGTACACAAGCACAGACATGGAAAGCTTCATCGTTTGATGTAGATCATTCCAAATTGCAATTTAAAAATTTTGGTGATTTACCTATCTATTTTAGAACTCAAGCATTTTTTAGAGCAGTTCCTGGAAGATGGGATTTTTCAAAATGGTTTTTTGGTATGCCTTGTAATTCTATACAAAGCGAAATATCTCAAAATATTGTTGGTAATGTAGATCTGACCAGTGTCTACTATACAAAGACTCATGATTTAAATAGATCATTTTCTGGGCATCCTCAATATTATTGGATGCGACCAGATTGGAGACGTATACAGCAAGCTACTCCTCTTCACACGTATGAACCATATCCCGGTAAAGGATGTGGTATGTTGCGTGATAGGGATGGTAGAGATGGTTTAAGGCCAAATACTGAAAATGGCAATGGTGGTGATCCAAATAGTTCAATTGCCACTGCTAATCGAAATTTAAATAATGAATTTGGAGCATGTTTTGGTGGAGATATATGCTGGATTGGTGACGGAAGTCCTTCTGCATTTGCATTTAGTGGCTATGGATTTACACCCGGTCGCGGAACACCGTTTTGCAAGTGTAATGATGCAGTATGTGGCTGTCCTCCAAGTAGACGAGAAAAACAAGCTTATGATTGTAGTGGTGGACCATATTTTGGCGAAAGATGTTTTGGTAATGTTAATGGCCGAATAGGTTTCAATTCAAATAAAGATTATTTTATACAATCAGCAAAAGGATTTGGAAAAGTATCTAGTGATAATATGGATACTGGACTAGGACAATGTTGTGGTGTAGTTAAAACAAATATTACTGGATTCTTTTATGCTAAACGTAATTATTATTATGGTTACAATGCTGAAACTTCTTTATATGAAGTTCAAACAGCACCAATACCATATAGAAATCATTATGTCGGAAATAACTATCCTGTTCCCAGTGGCGTTTATGGTATGACATCATCAGAACTTATTAATGAGTTAATGACACCAAAAAATTCAATTCCAAAAGCATATAATGTAGAATCGACTATGTCATATCCATATGTTTATGTTGGTGGAAGAACTCTTTATACACTAAAAAAACATTTATCACAATCTATAGTAGGCACAGCATGTGATATTTGCAAAGTTGTTCCCAATGATGATCCTTGTAGAACTGAAAATCCTTGTGGATCAGGGAATGGAGCAAGTGTATGTCAATCCTCTGTAGAAAATTTAGTTGGTCCTGGAGGATGGGCACATTCTTATGGCAGAAAATTCTGTACTGATGCACCACCTCCAATATCTATTAATGGTTTTATGAATGACAGTATTAATGGATCCTTTAATAAAATTTTATACATGGATGCTGCTAAGACAGATGATTGGTTGGGTCCTCTAGTTTCATTCACAGGATATACTGGACCTCTTCCACCTGGAATGACTTTTGCATGCAATTGTTGGTGTGGAGATAGATCATCTTTTGCATCAAGTGGAGGTGGTTGCTGTGATTGTCCTAGAGATTTATATCCAACAGGAAGCTGCCCAAACAATGACCGTTCTTGTCCGGGATGTAAATTCTGTTGTAGATTAAATCCAAATTTAATATACCGAGTAGACAAAGAATATTCTTTAGATGATCCTATCAACTACTATCCATCAACAAAACCATTGCCCGGAATGGGAACGGAAGCCGAAGAACCTGTACCAATTAGTGGTATACCCAGACTTTGGAGAATATACGACGATGTTTATTCGGATTATAGTAGTTTAAATTGTGGTGGACTTACTGTTGGTACAGCACTATGTTTTATAGGTATGGATGGACAAACTGAATCTGGACCATTTGAAGCAGTATGTATACCTTCTGAAGAAGGAGTACCACAGCCATTTGGAAAAACAGCCAATATGCAATGTTTTGTTATAGAAGAATAATGTGTACAATTGACATAAATAACATGAAAGGTATTATATGAATTATAACGAAAATGTTTTTGTATCTAAAACAATGCACTCAGCATATGGTAATAATACTTTAAGTATTGATCCTCGTGTAGGATTAGAAACTACATTTGATGCTGATAGATATAATGATGATATAAAAGAAGAAAAAAATTATATTTATTATAAAGTAATAGATATAAATTTTCAATTTCAAAAAGTATTTAAAATTAAATTAAATTTTGTAAGTTTACATATTGGTGATATAATAGACTTTATTACTAAAAAAACTGGAATTAAAAAATTAATAATTAAATTAACAAATGGAAACTGTGGCTGCGAAGCAAGACGAATTAAATTTAATAAATGGTTTAAAGTTCCAGTAATATTTTTTAAATTTGATAAATTGAGTTATAGGAATGAAATAGATCTTTCTAAAATTAAAGAATTTAAAAATCAAAAAATAGATGAAGAAAAAACCAAATCTGCAGAAGAAGAAATAATTGAAAATGTTAAATTAAATATGATTAATCAAAGATTTGAAACATACAATCAATACAGCGGAGCTCCGACTATGAATCCAAACACATCTCCCGATAATAAAAAACCAGGTGGATGTGGATGTGGTGCAGCTAAACAGTTTGCAAAGCGTGTAAAACACGTATAATTAATATAAAGAAAGGTACATTATGGAATTGGTATATTTTAAAGTGTTGTCTGGCGAAGAAGTTATTTCTAAAGGAAAAAAAGTAGAGGGTGGCTGGTATGTGGAAGATCCAGCTATGTTAGTTCATTTAAAGGAATATAAGATAGGATTGGCAAATTGGTTGCCATACACAAAAATTAGCGAAGGAACAGTTATTCCTGATTCGGCTATTATTTTTGCTGTAGATGTGGCTGATGACATGGCAGGATATTATCTAAAGTGGGTAAATCCCGATGTTCAAGTTCAAGAAGCTCCTACCGAAGAATCATCCGAGACATTAATCTAAAATGTTTAAAGGAAACTATAAATCTAAGAGTTCCAACGGAACCGCTTTTGTTTATAGTAAAGGTGATTCAATACTGTTTCAAGGAAAACTATATGAAGCAGCAAAATCAACATACTTGTCTCCAATACAACAAGTAGATGCTTGGAATTATAAAGGAGTATCAGAAATATATACTTCCGATAATCCACCATTAAATCCAGTTGTTGGTCAAATATGGAATACCAATGGTAGGTATTATTCTTATTTTTATGATGGAAACAGTTATACTTGGGTTGAAATTTAAGAAATTACCACACTCAAGATTAAAGTTGTTTCTCGTTCAAGTTTTAAATAAATGCTCTGTAGAGAATCGGGGCGGTCTGAATAATAAATGAAGGCCGCTCCTTCTCTACCGGGTGTTCCATTGATTCTAAAATTTCTAGTCAATGGAACTGAACATGCATAGTCGCTATAAGCAGAAATATCTAAATCTATATTTCTAGAATCTGATAAATCTATTTTAAAGTTTTTAGTGGTGTTATTATTCCCAGGACTAAAGTTTAAAACAGAAGTGTCATTGCTATCAATCAATATTGTATTATAAACTTCTTGACCAATTAATGTGGGAACATCTAAAATTGCAGAAGTAGAAAATACTGGAATATAATTGGTATCATAGACAAGTTGAAATATTGAAGCAAAAACATAGCTAGCATTCGTATATGCTTCAACGTCAGCAGAACTAAAATTAACAAGTTTAGTATTTGGATACCAATAATAATTTACTGGATATACTGGATTTAAAAGTTGTCTTAATAAAAATTGTTGTTTATTTTGATTTTCAAGTAGTTGAGTATAAACACCCGGATATGTATTTGAAATTCTAAGAATTCCATTTAATGTTTGATCATAGTTGATGTCATCGGGAGTCAAAACTCCTCTCATATAAATGTCAACCATTGACTGTTGAAAATATAAGTTTTCATTTGTTATACTGACAGTTGGATCAATATAAATTACTTCTGTCCCATCATTTAGTTTCAATACATTTTTAATAAGTATTCTTTTTTGATTTAATGTACTGTTGTTAACTTGCAAATATTCTTCAAAACTATAATCACTTCCGTATATTCCCAGATAAGTAAAATTCAAAGGATCCATATCCGGTGATTTGTTTACTAGCAATGCAGCAGTGCCACCCGTTACAGCAGTAAATTGAATTGGAGTTGTAAAAAGATTTCTATCATATATGCCAGCAGAAATCCCAGATGTTCCAGATAATCCACTAAAATATAGATACTGGTTATACGCCCCAGTTTTTCCTTGTAGTGTAAATTGACCATCCCAAGATAATACGGATCCAGTAGTAATATTTGTATATTTACCAGAACTAAAAGAAAAAGTAGATCCGACTCCAAGTTTATCAAAAAATAATTTTAAAAACTTAAAATCATTGACGTTTTTACTTTGCGAATAATTAAAGAAAAAACTGTTTCCAACTAGTTGAACTTGTGGCGATGACTCCAAATAACCCTTGGTCAAGCAAGGATCAGCAGTAGAACCAATAAATTCTAATGTAAATGATTGTGTTGATTTTACTACTGTTAAAGCTGCACTACTCATTTTTAGCTAGCCATGTAAGAAACTACTTGCGAAGAAGTTTTTGCTCTTAAATAAATGGTTCTAAGATTTTGAACATTTAAGAATATATTTTGTCCTGGATCCAATTCATATCCAATTGAAGCTACACCGTCAGAGTTTATATAAACAAGATCGGTATTGGATGACGATGCTTTAATATTAATACCAGAAATTGTCGTATATCCAGCAGGATATAATCCAGTTACACCAGTTGTAGCGGTTAATCTACCACTGATAAACGTGGTTGGTCTGCTAATTCCAAGAGTTCCAAGATTTGTATTTAAAGTTCCAAGTTGATTGCTTATTCCTGCCATAGATGCAAGAATTGCGGTGTCATTAATTCCAACAGTATTGCCTACAGTTGTTGAAAGTGGTGTGCCACCAGTAAACCCTTGTACTCTAAGGGCAGTTCCAGATTGATTGGTCACACCAACGGTGGGGTTAATCGTAACGCTAATAGTTGCACCAATTATGTTGGTGTACATTGGGTTACCAGAACTTCCAATTGGAGTTCCCGTACTATCTACTAGATTTGCATATAGCCAAGTACTTCCACTTGGTCCAAAAACAGAAACACTGTCATTAAGTCTACTTAAATATCTTCCACCAGTAACTTCTACTCTGCAGCTAGGTGCAGTTTGTACATATACAGGAGATGCTGTTAGACCTGATACAACTACGCTTCCCCCTACTGTAACAGCCTGTCCACCTACAGTTCCTACAATTGATATTGGGCCAGAAAAGCCAGAAATTGTTGCTGTTAGGCCAGTTGCAACGGTTACAGGGAAAGGATTGCTGGAAGTAACTGGAGTAAACGCACCAGTAGCACCGAATCCCAATTTATAGTACTGTACATAGTATGAATAGCCACCAGAAATATTGGTAACAGGGTCTGCACCTACGGCAAAGGTGCCTCCGCTATTAATTACTACGTAATCTGATCCATAATAAGGTGATGGAAATGGCATATTTTTATCCTTTAAATTTCTTCTTCAAGAATATTTAGACTCTTTTATATATTGAATAGATTAAATTATATGCTATAATAGAATATGTACATAGATGAATCCGCAAAAGAACAATTTTCAAATAAAGTTATAAACAGAGTAAAAATAACACAAATGACATTTATGGATTGTGTGTTAGAAATTTCAGAAGAAATGGGTCTGGATCCCAGCGCAGCTGGAAAACTTCTAACAAAACCAATTGTCGAAAAAATTCAACAAGAAGCCAACAATCTTCATTTGCTCAAGAAGAAGAAATCCAAACGGCTTCCGCTTGACTAAATGAAACTGTGATACATAATACTAGAACTTATAGGCCAAGGTAGATCCTTGGGGAAAGAAGATACTATGTCAAACTTTGCAGATTTTAAGAAAAAGAGTAAGAACTCAGTCGCATCTCTAACCGAGCGTATGGATAAACTCACCTCCAAGGAGAGTTACAAGGACGAACGTCTTTGGAAACCCGGTATTGATAAGTCGGGCAATGGATACGCTGTAATCCGTTTCCTGCCTGAAATTGAAGGTGAAGATACTCCCTTCGTATCTGTGTATAGCCACGCATTTAAGGGTAAGGGTGGTTGGCTGTTTGAAAACTGCCCAACTACAATTGGTGAAAAGTGTCCAATTTGTCAGGGTAACACAGAACTTTGGAATAGTGGTATTGAAGATGACAAGAACATTGCACGGAATCGTAAGCGCAAGTTGACTTACTTTTCCAATATTCTCGTCATTGAAGATCCTGCCAATCCAGAGAATAAGGGAAAGGTTTTCCTTTACCAGTATGGCACAAAGATCTTCCAGAAGATCCAGAGCCTTGCTCATCCAGAGTATCAGGACGAGGTTGCTGTTGACCCATTCAACTTCTGGACTGGTGCAGACTTTAAGATCAAGATTCGTAATGTCGGAGGTTACGTAAATTATGATCGGTCAGAATTTGCATCTCCCGCTCCGCTTCTTGGTGGAGATGACAAGAAGCTAGAGGAACTTTGGAAGAAGCAGTATCCTCTGAAGCCATTTGTTGACAAAAGTCAGTTCAAGAGTTATACAGAACTCTCTGAACGTTACAAGAAGGCTGTTGGTGATGATATTCGTGCTCAGTTTACTGAAAGCAAGAGTATTGAGGATGATGTGGCTGACACCGTAGTGTCTGAAGACATTGAGGAAAAGGATCCTCTAAAGTACTTCTCCGAGATGGAGAACGATTGAGAAAAGCCCCCGCAAGGGGGCTTTTTTTATGCCCATCTGGGAAATTCTGAAAATCTTTCTCGTCTGGCTTCAAATATTAAATTAGTAGGTTCTGTCAAAGGACGTTCTTCAAATTTATCAACAGGTCTTGGATTTGGTAACCAAGAGTCTCTAGCATTATTTGCTAAAGAAGATAAAGATGACTGTATACCATCAACAGATGTTCTTAATTCTTTATATTGGGCTTCTGCATCAAATTTAATTTTTAAATCTACTGCGGTTTTTGAAACTTCAGCTTGAGCTGAATTTTTAATATCTGGTTGAGTAGCCGTATAAGAAATTGATTCTGGTAAAACGACATTTTGTTGTTCAGAAGAAACTTCTGCGGATTGTATGCTTGAAGGCATTAATGCTGCAGAAAAAGATTTTTGTTCTGCTGATACGTCTATTGATACTTCATTTTCATTCATAGATTCATTCCTCGTCCCATATCATAATGTGATGACATTTGTTCGTGTTTTTTCTGTTCTTGGTAATCTACTAATATCTTTACATAAATTTCTCGTTCCCACCAAATCATATCGTCCAAATCAAATAGACTCCAGTTAAAATTATTTATTAAGGTAAAATTTGTTGTAAAATAATCTTTTAAATCAAAAAACTTTACCGAAAGGTAAAAAAACGTAATAACCCATTGACCTCCTTGTCACCATCTTGTGTTTCTAATACAACATACAATTCTGGTTGGGTTTTCATAAATCCTTCAAACTTTGGCAAAACATTTAAAGGTAGATTATCTAAAATAGTTTTAATATCGTCTGGAACAAATTTATTAACATGAAAGACCTCTCCACCCACATTGACTTTTTTAATACAGGCCTTTAAAAAGTCTTCTTTATCTAATGTATCTAATTTTAATAAATCTTTTATAGTTGGAGTTTCTAACGTAATAAAAACACTATCTGTTAGTGTTATTGTATCTGATGATATTTCATTTCTATGTTTAATATCAGGTATATACACTTGAATTTTTTCTTGATTGTAAATCAAATTCAATTGTTCGTCTACACTTTTAGATCTTATTTGTAAAAACAAAAATTCAGCATCAGCCATGCAAAGATTCAGTATGTTTACATTTTCAGTATTATTTTTTAATAACTCAACTAATGATATTAATGCTAATTTTTTATTTTCTTCTTGCAGAATAACAGAAATGCTTTTTGCATCTTTTACTTTAAAAGGTCTAAAAATAACTTTTTGTTTAGAAAAAGGTAAAGTAGTTTCATAAGTAGGTAGCAGGCTTTTTAAAGAACTCATCAAATCCATAAATTAGACTCCTTGATAAAAATTAAAATCTCTAAACATCATAAGAACTGTATATGTTGAATAGTCATTAGACTTCAACATATTTAATTCAATTGGCAAACATTCAACAGGATATACTTCAAAAAAATTATATGAAACATTTGGATTTCCATTTGGATCCAATAATGAAATCTTCATTTGTGTTTGCGCAATAATATCGTCATAAAATTGAACTTGATATGGAAAACGTGTAGGGTTCCTAGCATTATTAGTTGATGCTGCTTTTGGTGATTGTCTACCACCTGAATATATTAAATTAAACCATGAATTGAAAAACAGTGTAATAAAATTATCATTGGTTACTGGAAAAGTTAAAAGTATACCTTGAGGAAACTTTTGAGATCTTGGAATTGTTCTACCGGGACCATAGCCAGCCAAACCATCTGCAACACCATCTATAGCTCTGGCACCTATTGTTATTGCTAATGGATTTAAATCATTGTTGGATACTTTGGGCAGTGTTCCGGGTAAGTTAGAAAAAGATAATGTAAATCTATTGGATCTTTGAAGACCATTGTGTCGATCAAAAAAGTCTTTTATTGATAAAATTGAATTGTTATTTGGAGTTGGCATTAGAAAATAAATCTTTTTCTGTTAAAATTTTAAAAACAAAACTATTATTGTTGCAATAGTTTTTAGCAGCATTCCATTTGGCATTGTTTATGATCCAAGTTACCTTTTCTTTTTTTGAAGCATTTTCTTTTAAAAAAGTTTGTTTTTTTGGTTTGACCTCAACCATCCATGTATGCACTCCATCGGAGTTCTTAAATTGTATTAAAAAATCTGGATAGTAGTTGTGCATTTTTTTATCAATTGGACTGACATAAGGTATGGCTATTTCTTCAGAAGACCATTTAATTATATTGGGGTGTTCATCACAAAAATTGCATACATTACGTTCCCACAAGGATCTGCATACAATTTTAGATGAATCCCCAGCATATTTTTTAGGATTCTTTGGGTTAAATATTGTCCTGTATGCCATAATAATATTTAGAGAAATTATCTAAATATTCATATATGGCCCGCAATCAATTTCAATATCCTTATGGGTTTGCTGCAAAAGAACAACCGCTGTGGATGCAGTTTTATAGTGCTGAGTATTCTTTAAAAAACTTTGAACGTACCCGTGTAGGGGTTATTAATAGAGCATTTGCAAGAATAAGTTTACCAATGCCAAAAGAACCAGGATATTTGGCAGCACACGAATTTGGTGAAAGTAATAATAATCCGGTAGGACCAATGATTTCTAGGGCAGGAATTGCAAATGCTGGCAGTGGTGGTGCGTTAAGCATATTAAAACGAGCAATGCAACCAGCTACATTCTACTGGGAAAGAATGTTTGCTACCTCTACCTATAGAAGATTTAGTAATATAGCAGAAATGAGCATGGTCTCAGAAGCAAGAAAAAAATACTTTTTTCAATATGCTTTAATACCAAAAAATAAAGAAGAATCAATACAAATTGAAAATATTGTAGGTACTTTTAGAAAGTGTTCATATCCAGCAGTAGCTACTGGATTGCCCGAAAGAAGTTATCCACAAAATTTATGGGCATTACAGGTAACCAGTGGTAATCAAGCTGCTTTAGGAACTGGACAACGCGGTGGCGGCGAAGCAAATCTTACTGCAAACTGGCTTGGTGAACCTCTTGTTTGTGTACTAGAAACAGTTAAAGTTCAAAAAAATGATGAAAGCGATCCTGTTATTAGGTATTTGCCAAATGGGGCTTCATCTATTACTTTGCTGGGATTAGTTTTTAGTGAATTTGAAACAGGAACATATGATCCTTCATATGGTGGTGTTCTTTCTAAATCTGAAATCTCTACAAAGTATATGAGATAAATTTAATGAAATTTTTTAATAATCTTCCAAAAACGGTATTTACCAGTAGTATAGGTGATTTTAAAATCTCCGATTTTTTTACTTATTTGGATGTAGAGCATGCAACGATAGAAGAAGGTACAGTTACAATAGATAATAAAACAACTTTATTAGAAGCAGCCTATAACGTATACACTGATTCAGATAGCTTCTGGGCTATTGTTGCAGCAAATAATGTTATCAATCCATTCTTTTTATTGGAAGAAAATGCTGTTTTATATATAAAAAATAATGAAGAAAAAATTAATATGACTTTATTTCCTACAGCTGGAGTCACATCAGGTGGCGTGGCTTTTCCTGTTGGCAGTATTGTGCTTCCGTACATAGGAAATACCGGAGCATCATATAATTATGGCTCTACTGGTAATTTTCAATTAAATGGACCATTTGCCCTTATTGAAGAAACCTCTTTTTATGATGGCAGTATGACTATTGGACCTCAGCGTGGTGGTACTGGTCCTTTTATTAGAGTAAATACAACACAAGACCATGTTGCAGTAATCCAATTAAATTCTGATGGATCTTATTCATCAGCCGGAAATTATTATACAGCCAATAAAACAAGTTATTTGGATAAAATTTTATCAATTTCAACACCACAAGATGCTAAAATAATTTATAGACAACCCGCATCATCGAATTCAACAATTGATGATGAACTTCCTGCTTCAGAATCAGAAGCACCAGCTCCTGGACCAGCTACTCCAACTTTATTGGTGGGTGAAACTTCAGTATCCGTGAAACAGTATATTGATACTGTATCCAAAACCGTACAAGCATATGTTCCAAGCCAATTAGGTCTGGTTCAGAGCTCTTTTATAACAACTAAGTATAAGTGATATGGCAAATACACAGTCCAGATTTAATCCAGCGTATTCTACAATAAAATCAATTTATTTAGGCGATCTTGATATTTTAAGACAAAATCAAGAATGCCAATTTGAAAGATTAGAAATAGTCGAAAATATCAATGATGTTCTTCCATCTGGAGCATTATTGGTAAAAGACAAACAAGATATTGCGAGCGCAATTGAATTAAATGCTGTCACAACTTTAACTATTGAATTTTTTAATGGGGATAAATGGGAATGTGATATTACCAGCGTTTCATATAGTAATAACGCAGCATCTGATACTGAAGAAACTTTATTAGTAATAAATTTTACAAATCATTATTACAGATATTTTTCTACCAATTCTTTGAATAAGTTATTGGGATATAAAAGCCCACAAGTTTATACTGTGGATGAATTTGTAGCTCAAATGGTACATACATTTGGTGCTGATGAAGGATATCGTGATTCGGCATCCAATTATTTCTTATACAGACCATTTATACCTTTTAATAATAGAGAAGAAGCACTGCCAGATAATGCAATTGAAATGATGAATTATTTGTCAACCATGGCAGTTGATCAAAACAAAAATCCTAATTTTTTCTTTTGGACTTCTATGAATGGGGCATTTAATTTTAAATCTTTTTCAAGAGATATGGTAGGTGCAGAAGATGAAGAACCAGTAAATGTTGCTGTTTATAATGGTGATGCGGTTGAAGAAAGATTATCGGATGGAAAACAGTACCGCAAGGCATATTTCTTGGCCACAAATCCTGCGTATCAATGGATATCTAAGAATTATTACTACATTAGAAAAACTCCAAAATACTTAGATACAAATAATCTAACAGTTGATCCAGGATTAACTGGTGATGCTAAGAGTGATGCTATTAATGCTGTACAAAATAATGCTTTAAAAAATTTAACTTTTCAATTTCAAGATGATGGTCAAAAATATAATATTGATGTAGTTAGTGTTGCTGGAAGAGCAACTGAAGCTCCTTCTGGTGGTGATTTAATTTATCCTGAAAATTCTTGGGGATATTATGATGGGGGCACACCAACTAATGACAGATCCATTACAAATATGTTGGGAAATCAATATGGTATGGAATCGTCATACGGTGCATTGAATTTAATGGGTGATAAAGGCTACATGGCATTTTTGGATAGTCCTGATATGTGGAAAAATATGTTTGATTTGACACCAATTCATCCAAATTATCCTAATGAAAATGATACAGATGCAACTAGTGCTACATCTATTATTCCTGGTGAAAGTACGAATTTACAAAAAGTAATGGATATTAGATATAATACCTTTAAAGCTTTGACAAATGGAAACTGTGGATCTAGTGAATTTGCTGGACCAACTGGTCCTACTGGCGGATCTAAAATACAAAATACCATAGAACAATTAAGAAAAATAGAACAACAAAACTTTGTTATTCACTCTTTATGTTGTATGGGTAAAAGAGGAGAAAATTGTTTCTTTGCTGTATTACAGCGATATGAGCCAGATACTGCTTATTATGGTGCTACTGGTACAGGTGGCACTGGTGGCAATTTCCAACCACAAACAGAAACAACGCCAGAACTACCAAGTGGTGCAAAATTTTATAGGTATAAATGGAACAAGATATTGTTTTCTTCTGGAATATCAGGAGCATGTGGTTCAGCGTCTGGAGCAGGTGGATCTGGTAATACGTATTATCCGCATTTGTTGGAACAATGGTCATTAGATCCTTCAGAAAAATCAAATGATAGTCAAGATGCAACATGGGCGATAAATTTAAATGAAAGAGGCTTAACTGGAGCATATTTGCCACCGGGTTGGTCAAATACATCAGCCGCATCTGGATTTGGATACAGACCAATTGGCGCACCAGCTACAGCTACATTTGAAGAATCTGCAAATATAATGCATGTTGCAAGAGTATGCATTGAACAGATAGATCCCAATAATAGTGTTACATATTTCTGGGCCGAAAATGTTGTAGACGGAACTTGTTAAAGGATATTCAATGGCAAAACAGATTATTACATATGGTACTAACTATTCACAAGAAACTTTTTATCCTGTAGCAAATAAAGATGCATATGAATGTGCAAATGCAGCAATAACAAGAGGAGCAACAGGAATTCCCTCCTCGTTGCAAGAGTGTTTTGATAGATTTCCTGGAGTTTTAGAAATTGCAGAAGCTATTGGTTTTTATACAGCAACTAAAGGCTCATGTGGAAGTACACAAAATTTTGTTGGTGGAGGTGGATGTGGAGGGTCTGGTTCAAATTATACTCTTTGGACTGGGCCTTCAACTGTTCCTTCTTTAAATACAACGCAGCCCATTGATCTTTATTTTGATGTTGTTAATGAGGAATGCAATCAAATTAATACAAAATTAGGACTTGATTGGATGGGATGTTTATGGGCAACTCCTTCTGCCCCATATAGTTGCCTGTGCCCAGATATTAAGCCAAATTATGAAGCTTATATAAAACTAAGATTAAATGTTGCATCTTTTTGGAATACTCCAGTTGAAACTCCAGTAAAACGAGCAGAATTTCTAGATGCAATTAAATATGGAAGAAAAGTGGACGTGACAATTGCCGGTGATTTTACATTAAAAGTTGGTCAACTTGCCAATCTTCGTATAAATGGTATAAGTGGATTTCCTTACTCATCAACAAATTCTGTTTTAAATACAACATATTATGTTACGGGCATTAAACACGTAATTACAAATTCTGGAACACACGAAACAGCACTGTCACTTACGCAAATAGCACCATTAGATAGTAGTGGTAAAGCAGCAGGTGTTCGATATTATTCATGATATAAATATTATTATGGCGCTCAAAGATTTTTCAATATTATTAGAAAAAGTTAATTCCAAATCTTCTAAAAAAGATATTGGTATGGTGAGCGGATTTAATGCTTATTCTCAATATATTGAAAATGTTCTCAAAACACAAAAAGGTGAACTTGTTTCAAATATGAATTTGGGATCAGATTATTTTAGTTATATATTTTCTGGCCAAGCCCAAGTGGGTCCATTGGAATCTGGTTTAGCAGCGTACATAGAATCTGCTATCCCAGTAATGAATGATGTTAAAGTCAGATTGGACTATGCATCTGATACAGTATTTCAATTTTTTATAACTTATTCATTAAATAATGGAATTAATGGGCAGTCAAATTCTAGCACAACGATAGAGGTAGAACTATAATGACATACCAGTTAAAAAATCTTAATGTTGCATCATTAGATTTTAGTGATATTAGAGCCTCTTTGATTAAATTTTTTAAACAGCAACCTGATTTAGCTGACATTGATTTTGAAAATAATGCCAGTGCTGCAAACATGTTGATTAATATTTTGGCTACTGCCACGGCTTATAATGGCATATATGCACAATTTGGATATGTGAATTCATTTGCAACAACTACTACTTTAATGCAAAGCATACTGGGGATTGCAGCTAATAGTTCTGTATTGATTGCTCCAGTACAAGGAGCTTCTACCAATAGAACTGTTACTGCAATTGGTGCAACTCTTGAAGATTATGCTACTTTTCTAGCAACAACTACAACAGCAGCACAGACATATTTCTTTAATATAGATTCTGTTTTACCAAGTCAAAGTAAATCTATTAATCTTTATTCTGGAAAAAGTGTAACAAGTTATACCAATTATGATTATGCAACCCAATCATGCGAGTTACCTTATACAGTAGATCCCCGAACCATTAGTTTTTATGAAACTGTTACTGGTACTGGAGTAATAACTAAATGGACAAGAGTTGACAAAGGAACAACTTCTACAACAGATAACAATCAAACATTTACCGTTATTAACGGTCCACAGGGCTATATTGTAACAAATAATTTTATTACTGCTAAAGAAATACCTACTACAAGTACTGTTCTAGTTCGTGCAGTTGTATCCAATGGTGCAGCAGCAAATAATGCTACAATTACTGCTAGATCAGATGCAGCATTTGTAGCTACGACTGTACCTGCTGGAGGTTATGATGAAATATCAGTCACTGAAGCCAGAAGTAGATTGTTATTTAAAGCCACAGGTCAAGATAGATGTGTTACATTAAATGATTATGTTAATGCGATTGTGGGCTCAAGTATTTCTGGAACATCGGATTCATCATTGGTAACAGTTCAAAATGATTGTTGTATACCGGGTAGAGTAAAAGTTTATGTTACTGGATTATCATCAACTAATCAAACAACATTGATGGCTTATTTGGGAGCAAGATCTGTTGCAGGAATAAATTTGGTATACGAACAATGATTGTTTTATATAATAATCAAAAAATTCAATTACAAACAAAAGCACAATTAGCTGCTGAAAGCTGTTTTACAGTGCTGGGTAGTGATTTTCATGATATAATCACAAAACCATGGTTTGGAGATATGCTTACTGTAGAATCTTTATTTCCAGAATGGATTTTAAAATCATATGAAAATGATACTACTAGTTCTGTAACCATAGTTCCAATTATTAAAAATTATTTAAGATGGCTTTTTAGCCAAGATTATGGATATGGTGCACAGCTTAACTGGGAAAATATAAGAGTTCCTTTGTATATGCACTCTATATTTTTAGAAGCTTTATTTGATTTTTATTTTCCAAATGCTAATTTATCTTCATCTCAATTAAGTTCTATTTTACCAAATTTAAGAACATTTGCTGTAAAAGCAGATGAAAATTATTTTAATATCAAAGGAACTCCTCCAGCTATAAAATATTTGATTTGCGCTTTACTTGGGTTTGGTATTACGGAAGTATATGTTACTACAACCACATATTCAAATATACAAATAGCTGTAACAAGTTCCAAGTATAATACTTTACAAAATTATAAAACATTCTTGGAGCAACACGTAATACCAGCAGGGATTGTAATAGATTATAAGGTGATATAATTTATGTTTAATAAGATGATAATGTTTGCTGCATCGTTGGCGTCAAGAGGCTTGGGAAACAAAAAAACTGACTTACAAACAAAACAACTCAGAGTTTTGTCTTGTTTTGGTGGTTTGGAAGTCAATACACCCTGTCCTTATTTAAAAGAAAGCTCAGTTGAACCACAAAAATATTTTTGTAATAAATGTGGATGTGGTGACAAAAAACATACTTGGCTGATGCAAAATAATGAAGAATATTCAAAATTAGATTATCCGATATTAAATTGTCCACTTAAAATGCCAGGATTTAGTAATTATGATCCAAATTATAAGCCAGCCGAAATAAGAGATAGAAAAGAACAAATAGAACAAATAGATCCTGAAAACTTACAATATATTCAAGTTACACTGGGAGCAAGTGAAGAAAAAGAGAGAATTATAGATCAAGTAAATAAAATAATAGAGAATACATAAATATTTGTATGGCTATAACCACCCGACAGGATTTTATCAATTATGCATTTAGAAAACTGGGTGCCCCAGTAATTCAAATAAACATAGATCCTCAACAAGCTGAAGATCGTTTAGATGAATCTTTGGAATATATGCACGAACGTCATTTTGACTTTAATCAACGTGCACAGTTTGTTGTACCAATTACACAAGATAATATAACTGGCAAATATTTTGATGTAACAAAATTTGGTTATGCTGTTGGTGCTCAAGGTGTAACTTCAAGTGAAAGTGGAAGTACTGCATACTGGCCAGCTGCCTCGGACATTCGAACCATTAGTCAAGTTTACAGCCCAAATAGTACGGTTGGAGATTATATGTTTGATTTGAGATATCAAATGACATTATTTGATTTCTTTGGTTTATACTTTAACCAAGGTGGCCTATCACAGGGACCAATGGCCTCATACATGGAAAGTATGCAATACCTTAGCTTAATAAATGATGTGTTTAATTATCCTGTATCATTTACATATACAAAAACAACAAATAGATTATTTTTAGAAGTAAAAGATTCTAGAATGAATCATATAAATTTTCTCATGGTTGAAGCGTATGTTCAAGTTAATCCAGATTATTATATAAAAGCATGGGATGATCGTATTTTCCAAAGGCACTACGCAGCATTACTTAAAAAACAATGGGCACAAAACTTAATAAAGTTCACAGGAATGCCATTGCCCGGTGGTGCCTCACTAAATGCTGCAGCTATAATGCAAGATGCTGTAAAAGAATTAGAAGTAATAGAACAAATGCTGTTGAAGACTCAAGAGCTTCCAGTTGATCCAATGATCGGATAATATGGCAACAAATCCATACATCAATACCACTTCTGTCATAACAGAACAACGTTTAATCGAAGATTTGACGGTAGAATTAATTCAAGGAGTGGGTCAGGATTGTTTTTATGTTCCTAGAAAATATTTTAACATTGATAAAATATTTGGTGAAGACCCATCTTCTTCTTTTGAAAAGATTTATACAATAGAAATGTACATACAGTCATATAAAGGATTTGATGGTACTGATGTTATTACTCAATTTGGATTAGAAATTAAAGACAAAATTTCTTTATTAATGGCTAGACGCAGATTTAGAGATGAAGTTACAGCTATCGATAAAACCATAACAAGACCCAGAGAAGGCGATTTAATTTATTTTCCTTTATCCAAATCATTATTTGAAATTAATTTTGTTGAGCATGAAAATCCTCTTTATCCTTTAGGTAAGCTTTATTCTTATCAGATAACTGCAGAACTCTTCACATATAGCTATGAAAAGATTCAAACTTTGAATAGTGATATCAATTCTCCATACACATCAACTACAGCAGGGTTATCTGGATCGGTAATTATACCAATTGCAAATAATCTAGGCACAACATTTGGAGTTAATGATGAATTGCGAACAGAAGGCAATTCATATGGATTTAATCCCAATGATCCATTTAATGAAGCTGGTTGCACAGGAGGTTCATAAAAATGTTTGGTTATTTTTACAATGAAAATTTAAGAAAACTAGTGGTTGGTTTTGGATCATTATTCAGCAATATAGAAGTTGCTCATATTGATCCAGATACATCAGTTGCACAGAATATACGAGTTCCCATTCATTATGCACCTCAAGAAAAATTTATTCAAAGATTGTTGCAACCTTCTTCTATTACACCTGGAACTCGTATTGAGACGCAACTTCCTATTATAAGTTTTTCAATGAATAGTATTGTGTCGGATGCTTCAAGAAGATTGGGTAGAAAAGTACAACCTAGTAATATTGGATCTCCATCATGTGGTCCAGTAGGAAGTGCTATATCAAGCCAAATACCAGTAAATGTATCTTTTAATCTATATGTTTACACAAGACATACAGATGATATGCTGCAAATTATAGAACAAATAATGCCATTCTTTGTTCCCGAACATATAATCACTTTAAATATGAATGAGGCACAGACAAATTTACAAATACCAATTATAATGGTAAGTAATAATTTGACTGAAAAATACGAAGGTGATTTATCAAGCCGTAGACTTAATATAGCCTCATTTCAGTTTTTAGCCAAATCGTGGATATTTGGTGAAATTAAATCTGTCACAGGAATTACATCATCAAATATTGTAATAATAGATTGAGTATATGAATAAAAATTTATCAAAGTTATTTAATTTAAATGAAGTTGCAGAAACACCAAAAGATAAAGTAATTTCTGGTGGAACATTTGACTCTTCTTCTTTTCAAAAAGATTATGCGACCGTACAATCAAATCTAAAAGATTTGATTGGTAATGGTAATTTAGCACTTGAAGCTGCATTAAAAGTTGCCACGGAATCGGATTCACCGAGAGCATTTGAAGTGGTAGCCATTTTATTAAAAACCATGGCCGATCTTAACAACAACGTTTTGGATGTGCACAAAAAAGCAAAAGATACAACTTCATCTACTACGACAAAAGTTACGCAAACAAACAATTCTGTTTTTGTTGGTTCAACCAAAGATCTGCAGAATCTATTAAATAAAGATAGAAGTACTGATAAGGTGATTGAAGCAGAGGTAATTGATAGTGAGTCAAAACAACAATAATCAAGGGTACAGAAACAACCCAAAGCTAAAACCTCCTGGCGTTGAAATACCTTACACAAAAGAACAACTGGAAGAATATGTTAAATGTGCAAATGATCCAGTATATTTTTGCAGTAAATATGTAAAAGTAAAAACGCTAGACAAAGGCGTTATGCCTTTCAAGTTATATGATTATCAAGAAAAATTTGTAAGAGAAATACACAAAAATAGATTTGTTATTTCTAAATGGCCTCGCCAATCGGGTAAATCTACATCAGTAATTGGTTATATTTGTCATTATGTTACATTTAACCAAAGTGTTAACGTAGCTATTCTGGCAAATAAGTTAAAAACCGCTAAAGACGAATTATTTGCCAAACTTCAGCTGGCTTATGAAAATCTTCCACAATTTCTTCAACAAGGAGTGGTAGAATGGAATAAGACAAGCTTTAAATTGGAAAATGGATCTAGAGTCGTATGTGACGCAACATCGTCTTCAGCAATCCGTGGTGGTTCTTATAACTTACTTTTGTTGGACGAATACGCGTTCTTGCCATCACATATTGCAGAAGAATTCTATTCATCTACTTATCCAACTATTTCAGCAGGTTTAACTACAAAACTTATTATTGTTTCAACCCCAAATGGAATGAATCATTTTCATAAACTTTGGGTGGATGCAAACAGACAAGAAGGCCATAAATTAAAAAATAGATTTGTCCCAGTAGAAGTAAGCTGGAGAGATGTTCCAATTACTCCCGGTGGTCCTAAAAGAGATGATGTGTGGGCTGAAGAACAGATAGCCAACACAAGCCCGGAACAATTTGAACAAGAATATGGATGTAGCTTTTTGGGCTCTTCTAATACTCTTATTTCTTCTACCAAATTAAATGTATTGGCACCAGAAGAACCAATATCTGAAAATGCCGAAGGGCATAGAGTATACGAAACACCACAACAAGACAAAACTTATTTTTTGCAAGCAGATGTCTCCAGAGGACAGGGATCGGACTATTCAGCATTTACAGTAATTGAAGGTTCCAGTACCCCATACAAGGTTGTGTGCAGTTACAGAAACAATACTATAAGTCCTTTTAATTTTCCAACAGTTATACAAAATGTTGCTAAAGCTTATAACAACGCTTATGTTTTAATAGAAACTAATGATCTTGGTGGTCAAGTTTCTAATATTCTTCATTCTGATCTAGAATATGAAAATGTATTGATGACTAAAATTATAGGAAGAAAAGGTCAAGTTTTATCTCAAGGATTCGGTGGTGTTGGAAAAAATGAAATGGGTTTGAGAACAACAGCACAAACTAAAAAAATAGGATGTGCTATATTAAAACGTCTAGTAGAAGAAAATAAACTTTTATTAAATGATGATAGAATTATAACAGAAATGATGTCATTTGTTTCTAAATCAAATACATATAAGGCCGAAGATGGTCAAAATGATGATTTAGTTATGACTTTGGTATTTTTTGCTTGGTTAACCCGACAAGAATACTTTGCAGATCTTATAGAACAATCAAAATTTAACTATGAAGAAGCTATAAAACCAGAAGATGATAATGTTTTATTTGCTCCAAATCAAAATAATGGTGAAGATGATGGTGAGTTTGTAGAAAATGGTGTTGTTTGGTATCCTTCATAAGAATGCTAAATATTTTGACAGAAAAAGGAAATTAAATGCCATCACTCAGCTCCTTTATAAGCTCTAACCAATATTCGACAGAAAGTACCACCAATACCCTGTTAGCCGGTATGATTACCGGAAATACATATAACAGCGGTTTGACATTTAATGGTCTTTCAGGCGCTGCAGGCAATGATCCTGGTGGCTTATTTGGATGGTTAATATACTCTCGTTCCAGAACATGGGGATCTACAGGATCTACCGTTCCCGCTAAAGGCACTACTTTAGACAAATATATTGTTTATACCACACCACAAGATTTTATTGGAGATTTAAATTCATTGGGTGGAGTCACAGCATGTCTGGTATCAGATCCCGGCGCAGGTGGAACATATGGATTTTTTCAAACTGCTGGAGTAGAAAACAACTCTGTTCGTCTAACACCATTGGCTGCTGGTAAAGATATGTTGTTTGCCATAAATTATATGGCTTATGGTGGTTCTTTGATTTTGTCTGGATCTGCAGCTGGATTGGATCAATATATTATAGATTCGCAAAATTATTTTGATATAGTAATTGGCCAACAAGCGGGAACCACATTATGTCAATGGTTAATAGACCAACCATATACTGTAGGTATATTCCCAAGCATTGCCGATAGTTCTGGAATTACTGGAGCTGGTTATACTATGGCAAACTACGCAACTTTATTCGGGTCATCTGCTTACGTCACTGGAACACAAGTTGCTAATAGAATATTTAATGTTTGTGGTTTAAAAACTGTAACAGATTTAGATACAACTTCATTATTAAGCACCAGTAAGATTACATATACTTTGCCAGCAGTGTCTGATGTAGGTGGATTCTTTACCAGAGCTTTAAATCGAAATGAACAGTATTTAACTGTAGCCGGTATAGATAGAGCAACTGTATTAAATGGAAATGTATCAAATTCGATTGATTGGTTTGATAATTTAAAAACAGTTTTAAGAAATAATAGAGTCAATTTCTTTGTAAACTTTAATCCTAAATTTTTAGGATCGGATGTTGTTGGAGCCACAGCAAATTCTTCTGGTGTAGTATCATCTGATGAAAGAATAGGCCCATCAAGACTTCGTTCAGCTTTGTCAGAAGCTATTAATGCCATTGCATTGAAATACCTATTTGATGTAAATAATGCATCTACCCGCGCACAAATTACTTCTGAAATAGATAATGCAATAGATCCATTTACTCCATATATTGACAATACTAAAACTCAAATTATATGTGATGCATCTAACAATACAGATAACTCTTCATCATTGACGATTCAAGTAATAATTAAACCAATTCTCAGTATTGATAGCTTTATACTTAATATAACCCTAACACAATAATGCCATCAAAAAATTCAATAATTAATTTTAAAGATGGTTTTAACGGTGGAACCCGTGCCAATAGGTTCGTGGTTATGCCAAAATGGCCAAATGGAATTAGTATTGATAAAAATGATGCAGCATTTAAAATAGTATCTGCATCATTGCCAGCTACTCAAATTAATACTATTTCTGTTCCATATCGTGGAAGAATGGTCACATATGCTGGTGATAGAATTTATAGTACTTGGGCTATAGGTATTTACGACGATAATAATACTAAAAATATTTGGAAAGCATTACATACTTGGTCGGAACAAATGGACGGCCATTATACCCATAAAGTTGTTAGAAATGATTATTCCTATAAAACTCTTCAAACAACTTGGCAAATAAAACAATTGGATTTAAACGGAAATCCTATAAAAACAATTACTTTGTATAAATGCTGGCCATCAGTTGTTGGTGAAATTAATCTTAACATGGGTGAAGTTGGCTTCGTTGGTTTTAGTGCAACACTTACTTTTGATTATCTAAAAATTCAAGACAACTACAATAGCTAAACTATGCTCATAGATTTTAAAACAAATTTCTTTGGAGGATCAAGATCTAACCGATTTAAAATAATTGGTAGTTTTCCCACAGGTGGAAAATTTACAGACTTCCATGTAAGAGCAGCTACTGTACCTAATGCAGCTTCTAAGACTATAAGCTATGATTATTTTGGTAGAAAATTTCATTATCCCGGTGAAAAAGATTATGGTACGTGGTCTTTTACTGCATGGGACGATACTGGATCAAATAATCTTTGGGGAAGAATTCAAAAGTGGCAAAATCTTATAAATGATCACGATACGAATAAATCTACACTACCAAAAAAATATAAAGCGGATAATTGGAAAATTCAACATTTAAATTTAAATGGTGAAGATGGACCAAATTCTGTTTTAAAAGAATATAAATTGCATGGCTGTTGGCCTGCAGGAATTCAACCAATAAATCTAAACATGGGTAATCCAAACACGTTAAATAGTTTTAACGTTATCATTGTTTTTGATTATATTGAGATAACTAATGTTACAAGAAGAAACTAAGGTGAAATATGGAAATTGATATATTTGGATTTCAGTTTGGAAAAAAACAGCCAACAAAGGCTGATGCCCGAGAGCAAGCAATACAGGCATTTGCTGCTCCAGAGATGTTTGATGGTACTGTAACTGTTGAAGCTGGTGGATTTTTTGGAACTGCTCTTGATTACGCTGCAACAATGCGTGACGAACAGCAATCTGTAATTCAGTATCGTAATATGTCGGTATATCCAGAACTAGATAATGCTATTGATGAAATTGTAAATGCCGCAATTGTTCCAGGTACTGATCATAAGCCAGTAAAATTAGATTTATCAAACTGCAATATTTCAGAAAATATTAAAACAAAAATATACAAAGAATTTGAAACAATTCTTCATCTATTAGATTTTAATCACAGATCGTATGAAACTTTCCGTCGTTGGTATATTGATTCCAAGATCTATTATAATCTTGTAATTGATAAAGATTTGCCAATGGAAGGCATTCAGGAAATTATTCCAATTGATCCATTAAAGATTAAAAAAATCCGTAAGCTCAAAAAAGAAATGGATAAGGGGACAAACGGAACTCCTGTTCAGTTAGTCAAAGATATTGAAGAATTTTATGTGTATACAAATACAGATAAAGAATCTTATATCATGACCGGACCACAAGGTCTTCATCTATCTTTGGATAGCGTTGTTTATGTTCCATCTGGATTGGTAGATCTAAACAGCAAGCGAGTTTTGGGTTATTTGCATAAAGCAATCAGACCACTAAACATGTTGCGTCAAATGGAAGATGCATTGCTTGTTTATAGAATTGCTCGTGCCCCAGAAAGAAGAGTATTTTACGTAGACGTTGGTCAGCTTCCAAAACAAAAAGCCGAACAATATATGCGTGATATGATGAGCCGTTTCCGCACTCGGTTAATTTATAACCAAGATACTGGTGAAATCAGAGATGAGCGCAAATTCATGTCTGTTCTGGAAGACTATTGGTTGCCTCGCCGTGAAGGATCACGTGGTACAGAGATCACTACCTTGCCGGGAGCACAATCACTCTCTCAAATTGAAGATGCTGAATATTTCAAAAAGAAACTTTACGGTGCACTTAATGTACCGCTAAGCCGCTTGACTCCAGAAAGCAATGGTTTTAACATGGGTAGATCTACCGAGATCACACGTGAAGAGATTAAGTTTTATAAGTTTATAGATAGATTGAGATTCCAGTTCTCCAAGTTATTCTTGGATACGCTCAGAGTTCAGTTGCTTCTTAAAGGAGTAATGACCGATGAGGACTGGAGACAACTTAAAACAGATATCAAAGTAGTTTTCAATACGGACAATTATTTCTGGGATCTCAAAGAAGCAGAAATTCTTTCAGAGCGTGTAAAGATGCTTTCTTTTGTTGAGCCATACATTGGTAAGTATTTCTCTACAGATTATGTAAAAACACATATCTTAAAATATTTGCCTGAAGATCTGATTGAACTAGAAAAACAAATGCAGATTGACAGACAGCGAATAGCACAGGAGCAGGCAGCAATGGCTGCACAGCAAGCAGCACAAGCCCAAGAAAGCCAGCCTCAGTAATATGAAAAATATCACCACTACATTATTGAAAAACAGCATCGAAGGATTGCTATCCAAAAATGAGAAATTTTTTAAACAAAATTTAACTCAAGCTTTGGCAATAAAACTTCATGAGAGCTTTTTACAAGTCAAAAATAATGTATCTAAAAAGTTATTATATACTGAAGAACAAACGCTTGATTCTGTTGAATTAAAAGAATTTATTGATTTTACAGAAAATTTTAATCCAGGAATACATAAATTTAAAAATGGTTTTAGTATAAATATCTCAGAGTCTGATGTAGTTTTGTTAAAAAAACTTTTTGAATCTTTGAGTCCTGAAAATAGACAAAAAATGGTATCAGAGATTTTAACAAATGAAGAAGCTTTAAAACAACATCTAACATTTTCACAGAAAGTAAAAAATTTAATATGAAAAACAACATCCGCCAAATGATCAAAAGTGTAGTACAAGAAAACGCCGTATCCTTTAAAAATGAAACCTCAAAGGTTCTTTATAACAAGGTAGGGCAACGTCTACAAGAACAGTACAAAACTGTTGCCAAAACCATTTTAGGCAAGAAAGAACAAGAATGAAGCTAATCACGGAACTAACAGAAGACATTAAGTACATCAAAGAGAATGTAGGAAATGGTGAAAAGACCTACTTTATTGAAGGTGTCTTCATGCAATCTGGCGTAAAAAACCGCAATGGTCGCATTTATCCACAAGGTACTCTATTAAAAGAGTGCAAGCGTTATATCAATGAGTATGTTGATAAAGGTCGTGCATTAGGTGAATTGAATCATCCAACTGGCCCAACAGTCAATCTTGACCGAGTATCTCACATTGTCAAAGAACTCCATGAAGATGGTCAAAACATCTATGGTAAAGCTAAAGTTTTAGATACCCCAATGGGAAAGATTGTAAAAAATCTTATCGATGAGGGTGCGCAACTTGGTGTATCAACTCGTGGTATGGGTTCTCTAAAAGCTAAGAATGGTTATCAAGAAGTTCAAGAAGACTTTATGTTGGCCGCTATTGATATTGTTGCCGATCCATCTGCTCCAAATGCCTTTGTAAACGGTATCATGGAAGGCAGAGAATGGATGTTTGTAGAAGGATCATGGCAAGAAAGAGAAGCTGCCGAAGCAAGAAAACTTATTAAAACATCACCTTCCAGACTTCTTAATAGAAATATTGTCAACGTATTTGAAGAATATTTCCGTAAAATAAAATAATGTCTCACCTACCAGAACAAGCCAAGTTATATTTGGTTGAATCTTTAAATAATAAAATATTTGAAGAAAAAACCAAAGAAAAAACATTTAAATCAATTACTGGTTCTGACCCAGGAATGGGCGTTGGCACACCTGAACCAAAAGGCAAGAAAAAAGAACCAAATGTATTGTTTGGGGACACCGAAGATTTTAATGTTGCTGGAGTTTCACTAAGTCCAGAAGTTGTTGCAACTGGATTATATGGTGTAGGAAAAGCTGCTGATTATGCTGCCGATTTGCTTGATGCATCTGGGGCACAAAAACTTGGTGGTCTGGCAGCAAAAGCCATGAATGCATCCGGTGTTGGTAATATTCCTGTTCTTGGTGGTGTAGTAGGTGCAATTGGCTCAGGATTAGTTTCCGCTGTTCCCGGCGCAGCATCAACACTTTTGAGACAAGTTTCAGATATAAGTGGTGCTAATTGGTTTGATGCCAATATGAAGAAAATTGGTAGAAGTACCCAAGAATTGGCTGCACAAGGAGCAGGAAGTCCATGGACTGCTCTTGCAATACCCGGACAAGCAAAATCTGAACGAAAACCATATGACCCGAATAAAGAACAAGATGATGCCATAAAGCAAGCTAAGCGTGAAGATGAACTTCAACGTTTCTCCGAGAGAGACCAAGATAACGCTATAAGACAGGCCAGAAGACAAGAAGAGATTAAAGGTTTGAGATCTAAGGGTTATAAAATTCCATAACTATTAAAACTACTAAATAATTTACAAGGATTCCTTTTTATGAAAAACACACGCAAGAATAATATTACAGAAGAAAACGCAGCCATGGCTGGATATCCAATGTCCGCTGGTGGCTCAGACAGAGATATGTCGGGAAGAGGCTCCCAAATTGCATCACCCATTGTTGCTGGCATTCCTGCCGTCATGGCCGGAATTGGTAAGCCCGGAGTTCCCGCAACAATGTCTGCTTCAGCTGGAATGGCCGCTGCTCCCAAGCAATCTTCTTCTGATGAGTCTGAAGAAGAAACTGAAGAAGTAGAAGAAGGTGGCGAAGATGAACCCGTTGAAACCAACGAAGAATTAAAAGCAGAATTTCATGATGCTTTGATTTCTCTTCTTGGCGAAGACGTTTCCCCATCGCTCATCAATCAACTAGAAGCTATCTTTGAAGCAGCCGTTACTGAACGTGTTGAAACCAAAGTTGCTAAGATTCTAGAAAATGTTGATGGCAATGTAAAGAATTATCTTGATAATGTCACCGAATCTCTAGTTGAGAAGGTTGACGACTATCTAGATTATGTTGTCGAAGAATGGATGACTGACAATGCTGTTGCAGTTGAGCAAGGTGTCAAAACACAAATTGCAGAAAACTTCATCAGCGGTCTCAAGAACCTCTTTGAAAACCACTACATCGACGTTCCTGCCGAGAAGTACAATGTTCTTGATGAACTCTATGCTTCAAACCGCGAACTAGAAGCTAAGCTCAATGAAGCCGTTAAGTACAATATGAACCTCAAGAAAGAAGTTTCTTTGACAGAATGCGCAGGCATCTTTGTTGCTGAAACCAGAGAACTTGCAGATACACAAATTGTTAAGCTACAAAATCTAATGGAAAATGTAGCCTTTACCAGCCCCGAAGAATACCGCGAAAAGCTTGTTGCTATTCGTGAAAACTACCTAACTCGTTCTCGTCCAGTTTCCTCAAGAAACATTGAACCAGAACAAACTTTCGTTCCCGTCAAACAAACATCAACAAACCTCGTAGAAAACTACGCTGGTGCACTTGGTAGACTCAATAAAAAAGTCTAAACTTTCACTTTACTAAATAATTTTACTCAATTAGGAGATAATAACTACAATGAATTTTCAAGAAAACACACCATATGACATTCTCACAGAAAAGTGGGATCCTGTCTTAAGTCACGAAGCCCTTCCCGCAATCAAAGATGACTATCGCAAGAAAGTCACCGCAGTTCTTTTGGAAAACCAAGAACAAGCTCTTCGCCAACAACATCTTTATGAAGATATGGGTGGCAATGCTAACCTTGGTGGACCAGCCACTTCAACCGGATATAATACCGGTGCAGTATCTGGTTATGATCCCGTTCTAATCAGCCTCATTCGTCGTTCTATGCCAAACCTAATGGCATACGACATCTGCGGCGTTCAACCAATGACCGCTCCAACCGGCCTCATCTTTGCTATGCGTGCTAATTACCAATACGCTGGTTCTGGTAAGACCTATAGCCAATCGGGCTATGTTGAAGCCATGTTCCAAGAGCCACAAGCATCTTACGGTGGTTCAGGTTGGACTTTGGGATCAACCTTTGCCAGCTCTAAGGGTCTATCAGCTGGTTACAATTTTAATAATGGCGTTGTTCCTAGCGCTGCAGAACTTCAAAATCTTCGCGCTATGTTGACTTCCAATGGTGAAGGTATCGGCAACAATCCACTAAGTTTCTCTGCTGGTGGTACTGGTGGCTACACCAATCCACAATATGGTTCTTGGAACCAAATGGCATTCAGCATCGACCGCGTTGCTGTACAAGCCAAGACCCGTGCTCTAAGCAGCAACTATACCGTCGAACTTGCCCAAGATCTCAAGGCTGTTCACGGTCTAGATGCCGAAGCAGAGTTGGCCAATCTTCTCAGCACCGAAATTCTTGCCGAAATCAACCGTGAAATCGTCAAGACCATTTACTACGTTGCTAAGAGCGGTTCACAACAAACCGACCTCACATCCAAGGGAACCTATGATCTTGATGACGATTCAGATGGCCGTTGGTCTGCTGAACGTTTCCGTGGTCTAAGTTTCCAAATCGAACGCGAATGCAATGCAATCGCCAAGGAAACCCGCCGTGGTAAGGGCAACTTTATCATCTGCGATAGCGATACCGCAGCTGCCCTCGCCATGTCTGGATTCATGAGCCTAAGCCCCGCCATCTCACCACAAATCAATGCTGATGATACTCAAAGCACCTTTGCTGGTGTTCTAAGTGGTAAGATCAAGGTTTACATTGATCCATATAGCCCACTCGGTTATAACTTCTTCGTTGCTGGTTATAAGGGTGAATCGCCATATGATGCTGGATTGTTCTACTGCCCATACGTTCCGCTACAAATGGTACGTGCAGTTGATCCAAATACTTTCCAACCTCGTATTGCCTTCAAGACCCGTTATGGTGTAGTTGCTAACCCATATGTTCTCAATAGCAACAACGTCCCTGACGCTGATACCTTGACTGCCGGTCTCAACCAATACTACCGCTTGACCAGAGTTACCAACCTCCACGGTAACACCATCTAATTGATGGGGTCTTGAGAAAAGTAGGAAACCTTTCGAAGTCCTCCCCAGAAATGGGGAGGACTTATGTTTTGGGATAAATAATTTTATGAGCTGCAATTCAAACATCAATCCACTATACAACAGTTATTTTACTTTAGTCTTTGGAAGAGGTACAAAGCAATTTGAATTGAATTGCCAAAGAGTCAATCTTCCTGGATGTACAGTACCAGACACAGCACAACCTACAATTTTTGGAACAACAGTACCAGTTCCAACTATGCAATTTAACTATGAAACTTTAAATGTAGAATTTATAGTTGATTCAAGATTGGAAAACTGGAAGAGTTTATATTCGTGGATGCGTAATTTGGCAAATATTGAAAACGACGACCAAAATAATATAAAATATCAAGATTGGCACAGAAGTGCAAATTTAATGATATATGATCCAACCTCAACTTGTACAAATTTAACAGTTACTTTTAAATATATTGTTCCAACAAATTTAAGTGGAGTGATATTTCAAGCAGATAGCGCTGATGCCATTTTGCAAAAAGCAACTTGCAAATTTAAATTTTCATATTATACGTTAAATCCTGATGCCCCCGATGATTTGACAAATCAAGTTTAAAGATAATCTTTAGGATCATCTGACCAGCTCTCAGCTGATTTTGGGTCCCCTTCTGGATTAAAAGGTAGTTTTTTAATCTCAGGATTCATTGTACGGCGTTTCTTTGGCTTGGGTGGACTTGGAGCCTCTTCTTGTGGAGTGTCCATTATAGCCGATTCTGCTTCAGATTCTTCTATTTCCTCAATATCATCGTCTTCTATTAAGATTTCAGCAGCCTCAAAACTGTCAATCATGTCATTTACAAAATTTACAAAATCTTCATTTGTAAAAAGATCATTTAACATTTGAAGCCCGGCTTCATGACCAAATTTCATGTCATCTGGCATTGGAGCAATTGTTGTCTTGGAATCAGTCTGCATGGTCATGAAGAATACTTCATACATTTTTTCTAATTCTAATGCTGGAGAACCCATGTAGACTATGACATTTCGTGATAATGAAATTTCATAACCACGTATGTTTGAAAGATAGTTTGTAAGTTTTACGTATTCTATTAGTTCGCTTTTTTCATCACGAACTACATAGGTTTCAATACGAGCAGGTAATTTAATTGAAATTCTATCGGGGTATGCTTCATGTACCATACCAATTATTTCTTCACCTGAAGTAAGCTTAACAACTCGCAATACACCGCCAAAAGAATTCTCGGGAAGTGATTCGGACATATGTATGTCCTCCCTTCTCTATTATTTATCTTTTATGCTGTCCTTTAAAGACATGGAAAAGATCTTATGATCAAACTTTTCTTTTTTGTATATCTTTACGCGCTCTTCGAAGTGACGGAAGATATGATTCTTGTGTTTAAGCCAGCACAAGTCATCAACAATATCAAAAACTTTTAATGTTTTCTTCTTTGCAGATACTCTGAGACCCCGACCAATGCTCTGTAACAATCTAATTATAGACTTAGTAGGCGAGGCAAAAATAATATTGTCGATATTAACAATGTTGATACCAGCGCTAGTAGTACCATAACTCGCAACCAGTATAGCATCTCTTTCCGTATCAACGACTTTTCTAATATATTCTCTTGTGTCTGCTTCTGTTTTTCCAGAGATGAAATATATTGGTCTACCGCTTTTTGCTGACTCCAAGAGAGCGGCGAGAGGCTTGCCGTGATCTTCGACGTAATTGAAGAGGACGAGCGTGTTGCCTTTGGTTTTGAGCGCGAGTTCTTTGACAAATTCATTCCTCTTTTGATTAGTTATAATCCACTTTAATTCGTCGGGGTATTTTTGCTTTTTGATGAGTTGTTTCTCCTCATCAGTGTATTGCAACAGAATACAGTCTATTCCAATAGTGGCAAGCAAACCTTTGTTCATTAGGTTTTTTGTTTGAATGAACTGAATAGCAGGACCAAGAATACCTTCAATGTTCAGTCGGTGTGCTTGTGCTTGATCTAGAGTTCCTGTTGTACCAATACGAAACCAAGCCTTGGCAAGCTTCTGACCAATCATGTTGATTGATTCTGCCTTGGCCTGATGGCACTCGTCAAAGAAAATGGCATCAAACTGGTCAAACCACTCTCTTGGTAGTTTGTATATTGACTGCCATGTTGATACGACTATTTGTTTATTAGTATCTTTATCTACGCCAGCCGATATCTTATGAATGTATTTTTTGCAAGACCAAGATGAGTCTTGAGAAGAATAATCAAAAAAATCAGAATCCATCTGATTCACGAGACCAACTGTTGGTACGAGAATCAAAATTTTTCGATTTGGCGATAATACGGATTGTAGAAATCGGACCAAGACGTAGATTATCAAACTTTTGCCCGAACCAGTAGGAGAAATCAATACGCATCTGTGATTGTTCAAAGCATGCATAATGGCCTGTTGCTGATGGGCATGCATTTGCACGGGCTTCTTCTTTACCGATACCGCTAGGGTATCGTAAAATTGTGCAAGCTGTGTTTCCTTTATACATAAAGGATTCCTACTCTCTTTAATATTTAATGAGTATTTTCTATCTACAGAAAACTTATCAAGATAGGTTTTTAGACCACGGGGAAGGGTAGATGTAAGAATATCATATAACCGGATCTTTCCATCCCATATACGCCGTTTAAACATGGGCATATACTGGGCACCGGGTACCATGAACGAGAAATAATCTCGTAACTCTTGCTTAATTCCTTTTTCTGCTTTGATGTAGTAACGAACTTCATCTACAGATTCAACTTCAATATCCACATAATATTTATACTATACCGTTCATCATTTTTTGCCAGTCAATGGCAGACTTGATGTTGAAGTTTCGGTTGTTGATGGCCTTCAAGAACTCTTCTACCATCTTGACCTTAATTTCGTTGACAGCCACTTTGGACTTTAATTCAACAATCTTAGGATCACCCTCAATGAACTTTTCTACATCAGTTTTGAGTAGATCCAAATCAAAGGGTTCTTCTCCCCATGCTTCCAGTTCTTCTTTGGATGCTTTGCCAGTCAATATTTTCCACTTACGCAATCGTTGAATTGCATAATCATTTTGATGCTTGGTCAAAAGCAATTTAAAATCTGTAAGCATATTAAGATATTTGGCGTGTACTTGAGGTATCTTAAGAGCCTCTACACCTAATTCTGTAGAGTCTATTTGGGAATCTTTAGTAATATTATTCTTGAGGTCTTCTAGATTCATTTGGTTTGTAGTATAAAGTACCTTAGAAAAAAGTCAACTAAATAACTTGACATCTTTATATGATGTATTATATTAATTGTGAGGTATTATGTCTAGATTATTAATTAAATTTCCAACAAGAAATAGACCAGAAAAATTTAAAAAAGTATTTCAACTTTACATTGATTTCCTTTCAGGAAAGCATGATGTAAAGTTTGTTGTTACTATGGATGAAGACGACCTCACCATGAACAATGATGAAATTAAAAATTGGTTAAATTCTTTACCAATCAAAATTAAATATGTTTATGGTCATTCTAAATCAAAAATACAAGCTGTAAATGCAGATTTAGATGATGAAAACGCGGATGTATTGCTTTTAGCATCTGATGATATGATTCCACAAATTAAAGGATATGATGATATCATATTTGAAGGGTTTAAACAAACCTTCCCAGATTTTAATGGAGCTATTAAATTTCATGATGGTTTGAGAGATGATAATTTAATGACATTGTGTGTCATGGGTTGGCCACTATACAAACATTTTGGATATATTTATAGTCCAGAATATACTTCCGTGTATTCTGATACAGAACAATCTTTGGTATTAATGGCTATGAAAAAACTAGCCACATCTCCGGTTTGCATTATTCAACACGCATGGACTCCTGAACCATGGGATACATTGCATGCTAGAAATGAAAATACCGAAATGTATGATAAAGATAAAAAAGTTTTTGACCGAAGAATGAAAGAATTTTTTATATCAAAATGAAATATTTGACATATTTAAACAGTGGTTGTAAAAATATTTGTGACAATATGTTATTGTCTGCAGAAAAAGTAGGTATTAGCAAATCACAATTTATTATTGTTGCATTTGATAGACCGATATATGATTATTACACTGAACAAGGTATTGCGACTGAATTATTTGAAGATGTGCCCGAACAAGCATACCATAATTGGACATGGGATGAACAATCAAAATTTAGAGCATTAGTAAAAAATAAATGGACACTTATTAAAAAATATTATGAAAATAATAAATCATTAATGTGGTTGGACACTGATATAGTATTTTTAAAAAATCCAAATACGTTTTTAGAACAAATAAAAAATCCAACATTTCAAATAGATTATCCTGTAAAATGTGCTTGTACAGGATTGATGTATTTTCCAGAGTGTGATTTATCTAAAAAAATAATTGATGATCTTGGATCACAGAATACTGAAGATGATCAATTAGTGTGCAACAATTATCTTGAAAAGAATGGATTAAAAAAACAAGTTGATTTTTTTAATTTAAATTATTTTCCAAATGGTGGTTATTTTTTTGATGCAAAAGGTACAAATATTGATGCTACCATAATGCTCCATTGCAATTATATTGTTGGTCTGGAAAACAAGATAAATAGATTAAAAGATATTGGAGTTTGGTATCTGTGATTTATACTCGTGAAGATTTAAGACCTGTTCCTTCATATCCCGTATACCCACCATATCATAGTGGGGATTATATGGAAGACTATTTCTATAAAAAATTTATAGAAAATAATCCGTCATTGGATAGAGATTATATTGCAATAAGTTGGACAACATTGTATTGTGAAAATAAAGATAAAGATATACAATCATTTTTAAATTCACTAGATTTAAATAAAAAATATTTTACAGTTTTACAACATGATGATGCACCAAGGCATATTTTACCACCAGATACGTTATGTTTTTCGGCAGGTGGAAATGTTTCTGGAAAAAATATTATACCCATTCCATTAATTTGTTCACAATTGCCAACAGAACTGATTATAAAAGAAGAAAAAAAATATATTGCTTCTTTTGTTGGTTCTGCAACACATCCAATTAGAATAAAAATGGGCCAAACTTTATTTGGTAAAGACGATTATCAAATATGGATTAAACAATGGTCACCTGCAGTACATAAATCAGAATTTGAACTATTTTTAGAATTGGCATCTAAAAGTAAATATTTACTCTGTCCTAGAGGATATGGATTAAATTCTTTTAGATTATATGAAGCATTTCAATTAAATTGTGTTCCTGTTATTATAACAGATAAACTATATTTACCTTGGCAAGATGAATTAAATTGGAATGAGTTTTCAATTTTAATTGATGAAAATAATATTAATAACATCGATAGTATATTAAAAAATATAAATGATGAACAATATGAAAAATTATTGACAACAGGAAAAAAAATATATTCTTCTTATTTTACATTAGACGGAATGTATGATAATATTATAAAGAGAGTAAAATGAAAAAAGTATTATTTGTTATTGCAAATTATAAAGATAATAGACAACAATTTTTTGAAGAGCATTTCTCACCAAGAAATAAAAAATTTGCTGATATTCATGGTTATGAATATGTTGTCAGCAAAGGTGGAGATATTTTTAGGGGTAATCCAACTTGGTGGAAATTTACATTAGTAAAAGAAATGTTAGATAATGGAACATTAAAAGAAGGTGACGAATTACTTCATTTGGATGCAGATATGAGAATAGATCAATTTGATAATGATTATCCTTGCGACAAATCATTTTCAATTTGTATAGATAACGGTAATACATTTTGTATGGGTTCATACAAATTAAAAGTTAATAAATGGACAATAAAATTAATTGAAAATATATTAGATGAAACTTTATGGGAAAAGAAAAAATATGATACACATTGGCAGGCATTTCGGGAGCAAGCTGCATTTTATACTTTGTGTGGTATAATTCCTCATAGTTGGATTTCATTTTTGGAATTGCCAAATTATGGATGGCATCAAAACAAATCAGAATATACAAAATACAGCTTGGACGAATTACACAGTAATGTTCAAATACTTGGGCCAGAATGGAATACAACTCTTTTAGCCGAAGAGTATGCTGAAATTGGGCCAGCTTTAATGCAATATAATATAACAAAGTCAAAAAAAGAAAATACTAAAATAAGACATTTTGCAGGTGGACAACAATGGAGAATTTAAATTTATTGTATATAACTACTGCAAATCCTCTGGCACAGGGAGATTTACTTGAAGTTGGAATATTGCACGGTTTACGAACTATCCTTGGAGATAATTGCGTAGATTATCCAGAAAAAAAAGTTATGTATCACGACTGGTCTAATACAAAAAAAGATTCATTGCACGGAAGAGGATTTACATTATATAAGCTTCCAATAAAAAATATTGATGCTCAAAAAAGAAACAACATATTAAATATAAAATTTGATGCAATTCTTTTTGGAACGTTAGGTCAATATGATGGTTACCCAGAATATAAATTTATATATGACAATTATGATGAATCAAAAATTTGGTATCTTGATGGACATGATTTATATGGAACTGCACCAATAATGAAAATCTATGATGAAGAGTATATTATAGGAAATCAAAAAAAGAATTCTTTTAAAAGAGAATTGGTATTTTTAGAAAAAAATATATATCCAACAGGTTTTGGAATTCCAGAGTACCAAATAAAGCCAATAGACTTATCTATAAAAAATAAATTATTACCAAAAACAGCTCCTAGTAGCGCTATTTTTGGAAATGATCCTGAATTGGGTACTAGAAAACATCACGTATTTACTGAAGAGGATCCTTATTACAAAGATATGCAAGAATCTTGGTTTGGGGTTACGTGCAAAAAAGGTGGATGGGATTGCCTTAGACATTATGAAATAATTGCTTCAGGTGCATTACTTCTTTTTAAAGACTATGATAAAAAACCACCACTATGCTCTCCACAAAATTTACCATGTTATTCATATTCTTCAAAAGAAGAATTAGATCATATAATGAATCGACTTGTAATAAATAATAAGCCCACAGATGATTATGTGGATATGTTGAACCAACAACGACAGTGGTTATTTAAAAATGCAACCACTACAGCAAGAGCTAAATACATTGTTGATACTATAAAGTCTAATCTATATGCTACCATTTAAAATAAAAGATTTTACAATTTGTTTGCATTGTGGTTGTAATAAAGATGTTGTAGAACGCCAAATGCAGATGTTAAAACCAATAACTGAAGAATATGATGTTCACTGGAATAATCGTATTGACCGTTATCCCAAAATGTATCCGACTTATTCTCAGTTAATTAATCATTCTGTAGTCACTTCACCTACAGAATGGGTGGTTTTAATAAACGATAGATGTTCTCCAAAACCAGAAGAAGTAAAAAAAATGTTACATCTTTTGGAAAATGGTTTTTCTTGTGTTTTATTATATAATGTGGGGTTTATGGGATTTTCAAAAGAACTTATTCGAACAATTGGTTGGTGGGATGAAAGATTTATACAAGGGTGGGAAGACCGAGATTGGGTTTGGAGAATTAAATTAAATAATTTAGCTCTGTACGAAAGCCAAGAAGCTCAGTATGATTATGGTTGGAGATCACCACTAAATCATCCACAAGGACAATGTAGAGAGGAACATTTGAGAGCCAAGTACGACTTTAACCACTATGATGTGGTATACAAAAAACTTCCAGAACAAACATATCAACATTGGGATTTATTCATAGGTGATAACAATACAAATATCAAAAATAGCTGGTTATCTTGGGATAAATCTATGTTAAATATAGGGTATCACAAACCAAATTCCGGCAGTTCAAGCTCCAATATGATTGGAAACAGAGTAATTATACAATCATACAAATAAAAAAGGTAAATGAAATGAGAAAAATATTTTTAGATTGTGGAACAAATTTGGGGCAGGGATTACAAAAAATACAAAATAATCTTGATGAAGATTTTGAAGTGTATTGTTTTGAAGCAAATAAATTAACATATGATAAATTTTTAAATAAATTAAATAATAATATTTTTTTAAAAAAATCTTTTAAAAAGTTTGAAGTATTCAATAAAGCAGTTTGGACTGATACTGGATTTAAAAAATTAACAATGGAATACTGCCCCCATGAAGTTGGATGGGTTGGTGGAGCTTCTAATATATTAGAAGATAATTTTTTAAAACCACATTATATTGATGATCAATACATTAAGGATGGTGGTTTTAGTGAAACTATAGATTTGATGCAATTTATTGAAGATAATTTTTCAAAAAATGATTATATAATTTGTAAAATGGACATAGAGGGAGCTGAGTATCCCATACTTGAAAAAATGATAGAAAAAAACAATTTAAATTATATAAAAATTTTATATGTTGAATGGCATAATAGAATGTTGGTAAATAAATATGATGAAAATCATATTAAACAAAAAATTAATGAAGCAAATATTATTTTACATGAGTGGTATTAAATTATGAAAACGGTACTTATTACAGGTGGTTTAGGTTTTATTGGTACTCATTGCATTGAAAAATGGAAAGCAGAAGGATGGAAGATATGGATCATAGATGATTTATCTTCCAATGCCATACAAACATCTCATAGTATTTTAAGTGATACTGAAGTAATCATAAAAAATATTTTGAATGTCGATTGGCATGATCTACCCAAATTTGATCTAATATTGCATCTAGCTTCACCCGTAGGTCCGGTTGGAGTTCTAAAGCACTCTGGTAGAATGGCAAGAACCATATTAGATGACATCTATTGGGCCATTAATGGAGCAAATAAAAATAACTGCCCATTCATTTTTATTTCAACTTCAGAAATTTATGGACATAGAGATCATAAAAGTTATTTGCAAGAACAAGATGATAAAGTTTTGCATGGTGAATTTACTGTAAGAAATGAATATGCAATGGCAAAACTTTTATCAGAAATTGTTTTGTCAAATCATACAAAAATCAATAAAGATTTTAAATATCAGATTATAAGACCTTTTAATGTAACTGGTAAATATCAATTGCCAGATGGTGGATTTGTGTTGCCAAGATTTGTATCTCAGGCATTAAAAAATAAAGATATAACAGTTTATTATTCTGGACAGCAACTAAGGGCATTTACATGGGTTAAAGATATTGTAAATGGGATATATCTTACATCCGTTGCACCAGACCATTTATGGAACAATGAATGGAACGTTGGAAATGAGTTGAATGAACAAACAATTTTATATTTGGCAGAAAAAGTAAAAGAGCTTACAGGAAGCAATTCAAAAATTATTCATGTAGATCCAAAAGACCTTCATGGTCCATTATTTTCTGAAGCACCTGAAAAAATTCCAAATAGCGATAAAATTAAAAAAGAACTCGGATGGAAGCCTACTAAATACGTAGAAGATGTTATTAAAGAAGTGATTGATTATTATAAAGGTAAAATACAATGAGTAGATTGCAGGAAATTTTAGCATCAATAAAAAATGGTTTCTTTTTTGAAGCTGGAGCCAATGATGGACTTGAAGAAAGTAATACACATTTTTTGGAATTAAACGGGTGGAATGGTATTTTGGTTGAACCAAATCCAACAAAATATAATCAATGTTGTTTAAATAGAAAAGTTAAAACCATACATGGTGCTCTTGTATCAAATGAATATAAAGACAAAACTGTAAAAGGAAATTTTTTAAGAACAGACAGAAATAGTTTAATGTGTGCAATATTTGATATTCCTGATTATTTTACAGAACACCAAAAACAAGAAATTTACGGTAAAATTAACGAAGGTGGTGTTGAAGTTCCAGCATTGACCTTGGAATATATTTTTGATACAAATAATGTTAAACAGATAGATTTTTTATCTTTAGATTTGGAAGGATATGAAGTTGCAGCTCTTTTAGGTTTAAATTTTAATAAAATAAAACCAAAATATATTTTGATTGAGACTGCAAACAGACCTGATTATCAAAAATATACTTTAGATTTTTTATATACTAAAGGTTACAAATATTGTGAAAAAATTTCTGGTAACGATGATCTTTTTATATTAGAATAAATAACATGAAAAATATAGGAATTATTGGTTTGGGTGAAATAGGAAGCAGTTTAAATAAAATTTATATTGAAAAAGGATATACTCCAAAAATAATTGATCCAAAAACAAATCACAATGACGATTTAAAAAATTGTGATATTTTAAATATTTGTATTCCTTTTTCAGAATCTTTTGTTAAAATTATAAATGATTATATTTTTAAATTTAAACCAGTTTTAACTGTTATACATTCCACAGTTGCACCGGGAACTACTAAACAAATTAATGGCCTTGTTTGCCATTCACCGGTGCGCGGGTTACATCCAAATTTAGATATAGGCATAAAAACTTTTTTAAAGTATATTGGTTCAGAAATAAAAGAAGCTGCAACTCTTTATTCAGAACATTTAAATGAATTACAAATACCTTTTTATATTTGTAAAAATACTTTAACTACAGAATATGGAAAATTACTTGACACAACATATTATGGATTATGTATAGCTTTTCATGCTGATGTAAAACAATTATGTGATTTAAATAAACTTGATTTTGATGAAGTAATGACTTCATTTAACACCTCTTATAATGATGGCTATATTAAACTTAACAAAAATAATGTAATTCGGCCCGTATTATATGCAACAGAAAAAATTGGTGGCCATTGCGTTATTCCAAATGCAAATATTTTAAAAAAATATATGAATTCAAATTTCATTGATGGTATATTAAAATACGAGTAATATATGAAAATAATATCCCCTTGTTTTACAAACAATAAAGAATACGCAAATCCGCTGGTAAATAGTTTACAAAAATATTCTCCAGAACATAGTGAAAATCTAATCTTATATACAGATGGAAGTACCAGTACCGATTTTTATCATACTAAAATGTTTCATGCCGCAGAAGCAATGAAAAATATTGATGATGAAATTGTAATTCTTGTAGATGCTTTTGATGTATTGGTAAATAAATCCCTAACAAATATAGAAGAAGATTTTAAAAAACATGAATGCAAATTATTAATATCTGGAGAGGCAAATTGTTTTCCATTTAAAGAATACGAAAGTTTTTTAGCTTCAAAATCAAATACAAAATTAAAATTTCCTTGTGCGGGTTGCTGGATTGGATATAGAGAATATATGATAGAGTTATTTGAAAGTTCTCTTTCTATAGAAAATCATATGACATGGAGAAGATTTACCGACCAAGGTTTTATGGAAACTATTTACTACAATTCTTTTCATGATCCGTACTTCTCAGTAAAACTTGATACAACTGCAAATATTTTTATTAATACATTTTTGCTTAATAATAATGAAGATTTTATTATAAACAAAGAATCTAAACAACTTACTTTTAAAGAAACAAATTCTATACCATATTTTATACACTTTAATGGTGATGGTAAAATACACATGCCTTTATTCGATGTTCGGTATTGTGCATAAACAATTTTTATTAAAAAAAATTATATGAATTATTTAATAACAGGTGGAGCAGGTTTTATTGGTTCAAATTTAGTTGACAAATTAATTGAAAGTGGGCATAATGTTACTGTAATTGATAATGAATCGTCTGATGCACATGATCAGTTTTACTGGAATAAAAAGGCAAATAATTACAAGTACAATATTTGTGATTATGAAATGTGCTCCGATGTCTTTGAAAGACACCAACCAGATGTAGTATTTCACATTGCCGCAGAAGCAAGAATTCAGCCATGTATCATAGATCCCTTAAAGGCAGTCGAAGCAAATGTAGTTGGAACTGCCACAATATTAGAATTATCTAGAAAACATAAAGTTAAACGAGTAGTATATTCATCAACTTCTTCTGCATATGGATTAAAAAATACACCACCATTAAATGAAGATATGCCAAATGATTGTCTCAATCCTTATTCCGTAACTAAAACTTCTGGTGAAGAATTGTGTAAAATGTATTCTAAATTGTATAATTTAGAAACAATAATTTTTAGATATTTTAATGTATACGGCGAACGTCAGCCACTAAAGGGGCAGTATGCTCCAGTTATAGGAATTTTTCAAAGACAAAAGAAAAATGGAGAACCTATGACCATAGTTGGTGATGGAGAACAAAGAAGAGATTTTACTCATGTTTCAGATGTTGTTAATGCAAATATATTAGCAGCAGTTAAAGAATTTGATGAGTGGCAAATAAATGGTACTAAACAAACAATTTATCAATTTGGACAAATATATAATGTTGGTACTGGTATAAATTATTCAATAAATGAAATTGCAAATATAATAGGTGGAGAAAAACAATTTATTAAACCGCGGCTTGGTGAAGCTAGAATTACTTTAGCAAATAATTCTAAAATTAAAAAAGAATTGGGATGGAATCCAAAAATTAATTTACCAGAATGGCTAAAATTAAATAAATAAATATATCATGAATAAAAATAAATTAATAGATCTCGGATCGCATAAGTTTGAAGGATTAAACCATCTTTATAATAAAAACATAATAGATAGCTCTTATGGAATTTATTGTTTTGAACCAAATCCAAATGTTTATAGTGAAGCATTAAAAAAACTTGAAGAAAATACAAAAAATTTTCAATATATTAATTTATATGATTATGCTGTTGGCAATAAAGACGATATAGTAACATTTAATTTAGATAAGAGTAAAACAAGCGAAGCCTGTAATATTTTAAGCGATCCTCCCAATCTTAAAGAACTTTGGAAACAACCAGAATGGGAGTGGTCAAAAATTCAAGTTAAATGCATTTCTGCTAATACTCTTTTTAAATTGTGTGATATACAACCAACAGATTCAGTAAAAATAAAATGCGACATTGAGGGAGCAGAATTTGAATTTTTAAAGGATTTATTAAATTGTAAAAATTTATTTACTGTTAATCAATTAATAATAGAGTGGCATGATGGGTTTTGGTACGAAAATCGTAATGTAAAAATACAAGAAAAAAATGAAATAATTAATGAATTTGCAAAAATGAACATTTCTATAATGGAATGGCATTAATTATTATTTTAATTAGTAATTGACAATTTAATTTTTTATAGTATAATACTATTGTGAAACAACCTAAAAAGAAAAAGAAAGCATCGGATGCAGATTACGTAAGTAATCAAGAACTATATGATGCTTTAGTAGAATATCGTAAAAAGCGTGATGATGCCGAAAATGCTGGAAGAAAGAAACCAAAGTTACCTGATTTTATAGGTGAATGTGTTTTAAAAATAGCATCACGTTTATCATTCAGACCAAATTTTGCAAATTATCCGTATAGAGAAGAGATGGTATCAGATGCAGTATTAAATTGCATAACTTATATTGATAACTTTGACCCCAGCAAGTCTACTAGCCCATTTGGCTATCTAACACAGATTTGCTGGTTTTCTTTTGTGCGTATTATAAACAAAGAAAAGAAAGAAAAGTACACGCAGTACAAATACGCAGAACAGCAGAATGATAAAGATTTTCATAACTGGTTTAATGAAACTTATGCTGGTATCGATATAGGACGAAGAGATTTCTTTGGCTTGACTGATCTTGACATGAAACGATTTGATGATATGTTAAAGCCAGCCAAAACTTCTATTAAAAGAAAAAGAAAATCTAAAAAAGATACTCTTGACATATGAAAGCAATAATTCTTAACGATACTCATTTCGGCTATAAGGCCGATTCTCCTATCGTACTTGAATACTTTTTATCATTTTTTGAAGAACAATTGTTTCCTTATTTGAAGGAAAACAACATCAAGACCATCTTCCATCTGGGAGATGTTTTTGACCGTAGAAAGTATATAAACTTTAAGACACTACATCAAGTCAGAACTAGGTTCTTTGAACCTTTAAGAGACATGGGAGTAAAATGCATTGCCATTTGTGGTAATCATGATACTTATTATCGCAATAATAACAATGTAAATTCATTGCATGAGTTGGTTGCCCCATATCAAAACTGGGAAATCTATTCTGAGCCAACAGAGATTCAAACCTCAGCAGGTTGCGTTGCTCTTCTACCGTGGATCAATCCAGAAAATGAAGGACAGGCAGCAAAGTTTATCACCAATACCACATGCTCTCTTCTTATGGGACATCTGGAATTATTTGGATTTCAGAGTATTCGTGGTATCTTTATAGAGCAAGGATATGACCCCAAACACTTCGACAAGTTTGAATACGTTCTTACTGGGCATTATCATATTAAGTCCACTCGTGACAATATTCATTATCTGGGGACGCAATACCAGATGGCTTTCTCGGATGTATGGGAACCAAAGGGATTCCACACATTTGACTTTTTGGCTAGAGAACTGGTATTTGTCGAAAATAACAAAAAGTTATTCTATACGTTTGATTATAATGAAGACGAACCAGAAAAACTTGACTACTCAAAGTTCAAGGACTGCTATGTCAAGATTTTTATCAAGAAGCGCACGAAGGCTGCGAGTTTTGAAAAATACATGGATAAATTCTATGAAGCAGGCGTGGCAGAACTGGCAGTGACTGAAGAGGTATCTGCAAACCCTGAACTGGTAGCCGTAGATGTTCATAAGGATACTCTCCAACTTCTACACGAAGAACTTGAGACTATTCAGGAAAAGTCTATTGACAAGAAGTTTCTTGCACGTATCATAGATGAAGCGTATAATAATGCACTATCAAAGGATGAAGAGTGATTGAATTTTTAACAGTTCGGTTTAAAAATTTTGGATCGTTTGGCACAAATTTTTCAGAGATTAAATTAAATAGCCATAAGACTACGCTAGTCACGGGTACCAACGGACATGGAAAGTCTTTTGCGCTATTGGACTCCCTGTGCTTTGGATTGTTTGGAAAGCCCTTCCGACCCATTAATATACCGCAGCTTGTAAACACCGTTAATGGCAAGAATTGCCTAGTTGAAATAGAATTCAACAAGGCAGGATCTCATTACTTGGTTCGTCGTGGTCTATCTCCAAAGATCTTTGAAATTATCAAAGATGGTAATATGATTGACCAGAATGCTAAGTCAAAAGATTACCAAGAAATGTTTGAAGAGCATATTCTTGGATTTGATTATGCAGCCTTTAAGCAGGTTGTCATCCTTGGTAAATCAAACTTCATACCATTCATGCAGTTGACTCCTTCGGAACGCCGTAAGATTATTGAAGGTCTTTTGGATCTTGATATCTTGGCAGATATGAACCAGCACGTAAAGGGCCAACTGAGTTCGTTGAAGGTGTCTATTGGAGAGCATGAAAGTTTGGTCAAGATTGCTCATGAAAAGATCAAGTCTCAAAAAGAATTTATTGATCAAGTAAAGACTAGCAATGCTGATGATATAAATGTTCTTGTAAATCGCATTAAAGAATACCAAGAGCAAATAGATCAAGATAGAGTTGTAGTTAAGACTGAACTTGATGATCATAAAAAACTTGGAGATCAAATAACAAAGATTAACAAAAAGATTGAATCTTTAAAAGATGTTCCATCTATGTTAGTGAAGACAGAAACTCTACATGCTACACTACTGGATGACATCAAGGCACTAGAAGAAAATGCAACCTGCAAGTGTTGCTTGCAAGTTCTGCCCAAAGATCAAAAAGAAAAACATCTGGAAGAAAAACGCAAGAAAGCCAAAGATTGTTCTGAGGCACTTAAAGTTGCGGAAAAGAAAAATATTGAGCTAGAAGCATCTAAGAAAGAATATGAAAAACTCATGATCTTGTCTAGAGGAAAAGTCCAAGACATAAATGCTTTGAATTATAGAATTGGAAATGCAGAATCCAATATCAAAGTAATTGAAAAAGATAAGAAAGACAAAGAAGCCTCAAGCAATATTTCTATACTGGAAAATAGCCTGAATGAATCGGAAAATAAAAAGAATGATATTGCCAAAAAACTTGAATCTTTTATCTCTCAACAAATTCACTATGATGTTGTTTATGATATCCTCAAAGATGGGGGGCTTAAGAGCCGCATTATCAAACATTATGTTCCCATCATCAATGGACTCGTCAACAAGTTCCTCGGAAAGCTTAATCTCTATGTTGACTTCACAATCGATGAGGAATTCAAGGAGACCATCAAGTCACGATACAGAGATGCATTCTCATATTCCTCTTTCTCTGAGGGAGAGAAACAACGCATCGACTTGGCGATCCTGCTGACTTGGCGTGAAGTTGCTAAGATGAAGAACAGCCTCAATTGTAATCTATTGATCTTTGATGAAATTCTAGATTCATCTTTGGATTCAGCGGGTACGGAGGCATTTATGAAAGTATTGAATAAGATGAAGAACAAATGTTCAATCTACATCATTAGCCACAAAGCTGATGCACTGGTTGATAAGTTTGACCAAACTTTGCAATTTGAAAAGAAAAATAATTTTTCAAAAATCAAGGTTCAGGTATAAATATATTTGTATTATACGAAATTGGAGTTATAATAGAACTATGAATGAAGAGAGTTTTGAAAAGTTTAAAAATCGTCGCAAGAATAAGCCTACTGGCTTGAGCAAGAAACAACAGAAGAGAAATGTTCGTGGCAATCGGCATGAACAAAAGCAGCAACTTAACGATAGTGTTTATCGTAAAGACTTTGATTAATTTACAGAAAGATTTATATGAATACTGTGACAAAAATGCGTCTGAGCAAAGAAACCTATAACATTTTAAAGAATTTTGCAGCCATTAACTCCAACATTCTTATTCAGGCGGGAAACGTATTAAAGACGATTTCTCCCGGTAAGAACATTTATGTGCAGGCAAAGGTAACCGAGGACTTTGATGTTGAGGTTCCTATCTGGGATCTCAATAAGTTTCTTGGTATTGTTAGCATGTTTAACAACCCCGATCTTGAGTTTCATGACACTCATGTCGTGATTACAAATGGTCGATCTAGTGTTACTTACTATTATTCGGAACCAAGCCTATTGACGATTCCGACTAAAGAAATGAAAATGCCCAATTCAGTAACTAAGTTTGATCTTGATGAAAAAGATCTAAATGAAGTTCTCAAGGCATCTAGTATTCTTCAGGTCAGTGATCTCCGTATGATTGGTCAAGATGGAAAGTTTGTCATCAGCGTTGATGACTCCAGCCAAAGCACTAGCAATAACTTTGAAATTGTTATTGATGAGAACTACACGGGTATGGATTTTGAAGGAACTATCAATGTTTCTGAAATGAAGTTCATTCCTGGTTCATACACCGTTGAATTGACTGACACTGTTGTTTCTAAGTTTACACATAAGAGTCTGGATCTTTCTTACTACATCGCCATCAAGCGGGGTTAATCGTGTCTGATGTGACTAATCTACTTTGGGTCGAAAAGTATCGCCCCAAAACACTGTCTGATTGCATTCTTCCTATTGATCTTGCCACTGTGTTTAAAGGCATGATTAAGGAAGGTACAATTCCAAACATGATGCTATATGGAAAGGCAGGCACGGGCAAAACTACGGTTGCCCGTGCCTTGGCGAATGATTTGAGTGCCGATAGCATTATAATCAACTGCTCAGAAGAGAATGGTATTGATACTCTTCGGACAAAGATTCGTAATTATTGTTCTACAGTCTCACTTAACAGTGTACTGAAGATAGTAATTCTGGACGAGTTTGACTATGCGAATGCACAGTCTATTCAGCCAGCATTGCGTGGAGCCATAGAGGAATTTGCAAATAACTGCAGATTCGTCATGACTTGCAACTATAAGAATCGGATTATTGATGCTTTGCATTCTCGGTGCACTGGAATTGATTTTACTGTTCCAAGTGCTGAAAAGGCTCAGATTGCAGTTGGAGTTCTCAAGCGCATTGAGTACATTCTCAATAATGAAAAAATTCCATATGACACTCAAGTTCTTTCTAATTTGGTAAAGAAACATTTTCCAGATATTCGTAGAATCATTAATGAATTGCAGCGGTATTCATCATCTGGAAAGATTGATGTTGGCATTTTGGCTCAGGGGAGTAGCGAATCATACAAGGAACTGCTTGGCTTCATGAAGAGCAAGGATTTTACATCTTGTCGTAAGTGGGTCATTCAACACTTGGATATCAATACTGCGGACTTTTATAAGCGTTTGTATACAGAACTATATACAACATTGAAGCCCAATTCAATGCCACAGGCTATTCTCATTATTGCAGAATATCAATATAAGTCTGGCTTTGCTGCGGATCAAGAAATTAATACAATGGCTCTTATTGTTCAACTTATGATGGACTGTGAGTTTAACTGATGAAGCCTGAAGAGCTAAAACTTAAAAACTTTCTGGGAAGCATCAACCATGACAAAAAGCCTCTGCTGGACAAGGACGATGCTGATCCCCGTCTTTATAAACCATTTGTTGTAAACCGATGTTTGTCGTATTTTCCTGATACCATCTTTCATGCCAATGAAATGAATTGCGCCCCATGGATAGACAATAAGAGTCAGTTTGATTTTTATAGACTTGGTATTCGCAAAAAGAAAAGGTTTTCTCCTTGGCTTAAAAAAGAGACTGAAACTGATATTTCTCTTATTAGAACAGTTTATGGATATACAGAAGCCAAGGCTAGAGAAGTCCTAAATATTCTCGGACCCAAAGAACTGGATCAGTTAAGACGATCCCAATATACTGGCGGTACCGACAAATAAGGATTTTTGTATGTCTGATGTTTCTAATCGTATTTTTAATGGTGTTGGTGTACATGTAAAATTATTTGACGATGAAGATTTTATGGTCGTCAGAGAAACCCTAACACGAATGGGTGTTTCTCCAAAAGGTAAAAATATATTGTACCAGTCTTGCCATCTTATTCATAAAGATGATATATATATTGTTGCCCACTTTAAAGAATTATTTGCTTTAGATGGGCTACCTTCGAATGTCACAAATGAAGATATTCAAAGACGAAATGCTATTATAAAGTTGTTAGAAGATTGGGAACTTCTTGAAGTTTTGGATAAAGATAAGATACAAGATAAAATGGCTTTGACTGGATTAAAGATCATTAAACACGAAGAAAAACATAATTGGAATTTAATTCCAAAATTTAATCCAGGAACTTTACGTAAATTTTTTAATTCATAAGGATGACTATGTATAATTTGACTTTAGCTATGATTGTTAAAAACGAAGCCCCAAATATTGAAAGATGTTTGGCTTCATGCGCACCATTTATTGATTATTATGTAATTGCCGATACAGGCTCTACAGATAATACAAAAGAAATCATCAGAAAGTTTTTTGATGAAAAAGGTATTCCGGGAGAAATCTTGGATCATGAATGGTCTGACTTTGGTACAAATCGTTCCAAAGCACTTGAAGCTTGTCTGGGGAAGACAAAATGGGCAATGATGATTGATGCTGATGATTTCATCGAAGGCACTTTACCAGTTGATAAATTTGATGATTCTTTAGATGGATATGTGGTTAATATTAAGCGTGGAGAATTCCAGTGGTTGCGCGCCCAAGTTTTTAATCTTGCTAAAAAGAAGTGGTGGTATGAAGAACCACTTCATGAATATGCAATGTGTGAACAGCCAATGAATGTTCAAAAACTTGATGGCAATTATGCATGGGAAGTTCGCACCGAAGGTTGCAGATCTAGAGCTTCGTCAAATGATATAGAAAAGTATACAAAAGACTATTATACTTTAAAGGGTTATTTGGAAAAAGATCCCAATCAACCAAGAAAGCAATTTTATGCTGCTCAGTCGGCATTTGATGCCAGAATGTATGAAGTAGCCGAAAAAGAATATTTGGCCAGAATTAAATTGGGCGCATGGCACGAAGAAGTATTCTTTTCTTGGATGCGTGTAGGAATGAGTCGTGAATTCCAAGGTAAGCCAGTAGAAGATATTGCAGATGCATTCATGATGGCATTTGAAACTGCTCCAAATAGAGTCGAACCACTTTATCATCTTTCTTGTATCTATAGAAAGTATAATAGACCAAGAAATGCATTTTTAATAGCATCATTAGGATTAACTATTCCCATTCCACAAAATGATATTTTGTTCGTTGATCGGGCAAACTATACATGGGGAATCTTTGATGAAATTGGAACTACTGCATTCTATGCCGGTAAGCCTGAAATTGGTATGGGAGTTTGTGAAAAATTGTTAAAGGAACCTCATTTGCCTCCAGAGCATCGTGAGCGAGTTCAAAATAACTATAAAATTTATATAGAACATTTTCAAAAACTTCAAAAAGAAATGGCTGAAAAGCAAAAAGAATGGTCTGAAAAGATTATCAAAGAATCCAATAAAACTACCTTAAATATTAAACCTGAGGCAGTTACAGTTAAACTTTGATAATTTTTTAACGTTCTAAATATAGTAGAATTAATGATAGCCTCTAATAAAGGCTATTATTATTTGGAGATCTATTAATGGCTGATAGCTATAATCCTACCGCTATAAAAGGTGACACCATCACGTGGGCTATGAATTTAAAAGGTCCTACTGGAGCAGCATATAATATAACTGGATGCACCCTATCCATGCAAGTTAGAAAAAGCTATCACCCAAGTGGGCTTATTGTATCTTATGTGCATTATGCGGCACCTGGATCTACTTATGTAGGAATTGATGGAGTAACAGGAGGACTTTCTGCAACCCCAACAGAAGGTATGGTTTTTGTGACTATAGGATCGGTATATACAAAAAATTTCTCATCTTACACACCATCTTTCTATGATATGCAAATGGAATATCCAAATGATGGTGGAATCATAACAATATTGCGTGGTGTAATAGATACTCTTCCCGATGTAACAGAAAACAAGTAATATGGCAAGTACTAGTAAAACTGTAAATGTAACAATATATCCAACACCTTATGCGGTACAAGGAATTGGAGGGGGAACCGGACCATCAGGGCCAACTGGTCCCGCAGGTTCTACTGGACGTGGATTCTTTTCTTTAAATTTTACAGGTAATGTTACAGTTAATTATGGTACTAGTACAACAGTTACTGTAGATATTTCTTCTGCTTCAAATGCTTTAAGTGTTGGAAATAATATTAAAGTTAGTTTTCCTTTACTTGGAAATTATTTGTATGGTACTATTACAGCATATTCTGGTACTTCTTTAACATTTACACAAATAAGTGGTACCGCACAAACTGGAAACCAAGCTAATTCTGGTACAATAATATATGATACTGTACCAACAAATAGTAGTATAGCATCACAAGTAGCTATTACATCAACAAATTCCAATGTACCACAATACCTTGTATTTGCTGGATCTACCGGAAATCAAGGTTTATATATTGATAAAGCTGGTGTTACCACCGCGCAGGGACAATTAAGATATACACCAGCAAATTCTACATTATATGCTGCAACTCTTAATTTAGCAGAATTGAATGGAAACAATACTTTAAACATTAACCCATTGTCTGTTGAAGGAAATAATTATTTTTACTTTATTGCTCAAAACGGTCTATATTTTAAAGATACAAGTTTAATACAATTAGGGGATGTAGATTCAACAAATTATGGAACCGTATTAGAAGTAAAAGGTAATACTTCAGACGGTAATATTATTAAAATAAGAAACTTAGGAAGTACATTTGATACTTATTTTACTGTAAATAGAGACAGTCTGGCTGCAAGAACTCATGCAGTAGAATTAAATAAATCAGACGGTAAAATACTTAAATTAATTTATAATGATAAATTTTCTTCTGGAGGAACAAATGTTCTTTTAGATGTTTCTTCTGCTGGAAATTTTGTTGTTACTCCAAGTGGAGGAACTGCATTTATTATTGGTGATATAAATGTAAGTGGTAATTATGTTGGTAATGTTGTCAATCGAATAAATGGTCTTACATCATATATTAATATAAGTGCAGGAGAAAATGTTTCTCTTGGTATATCTGGAAATACACTTACTATTTCTTCTACAGGTGGATTAAGTAGTGGTGTTATTGAATTAAATGGTCTGTCTGGATTTATATCACTTTTGGCGGGAACAAATACTAGTATAGGTTTATCTGGAAATAATATTATTATTTCATCTTCTGGTGCAACAGGGCCTACTGGAAATACTGGTCCCACAGGTCCTACTGGCCCTACAGGTCCTACAGGAAACCAAGGTTCTACAGGAAATACAGGCCCAACTGGACCCACGGGAAATATTGGATCAACCGGATCAACAGGACCAACAGGACCAACAGGTTCTACAGGAAATACAGGCCCAACTGGACCCACGGGAGATATTGGACCAACAGGTCCAACAGGACCAACAGGTTCTACAGGAAATACAGGAAACACCGGAAATACAGGAAACACCGGAAACACTGGTATAACAGGATCCACTGGTTCCACAGGAAATACAGGAAATACAGGAAACACCGGAAACACTGGTATAACAGGACCAACAGGTTCTACGGGATCAACAGGATCCACTGGTTCCACAGGAAATACAGGAAATACAGGAAACACCGGAACAACAGGATCCACTGGTTCCACAGGATCTACTGGATCTACCGGAACAACAGGTTCTACAGGAAATACCGGAACAACAGGATCCACTGGTCCCACGGGACCAACAGGGCCAACCGGACCAACAGGTTCAGATGGTCAACAAGGGCCCACAGGTTTAGGAGATCAATATAAATCAACGTCCTCTACTTCAATAAATCTGAGTTTATTAACTTTAGGTGGATCAATATTTTTAACAGTTCCTTCTGGACTTGCATATAGCAAAGTTCAAAGTTTATTAGTTGCCGCTGGAACAACTCAATTTTTTAATGGTACATTGGTTAGCTATTCTGGTACAGGATTGACTTTAACGGTAACCGGTGTTTGTGGTTCTGGTAGTAAAGCTAGCTGGGATGTAAATCTTGCAGGAGCGATAGGTCAAGCAGGTCCACAAGGCGCCATTGGTCCTACTGGGGCAGATTCTACTGTAGCCGGACCAAAAGGAAATACTGGACAAACAGGGCCAACCGGAGGAGGAATAACAGGAGTCACTGGTCAAACTGGTCCCACAGGTTCTACCGGAAATACCGGCCAAACAGGTCCAACTGGATCAACTGGTATTACAGGTCCAACAGGACCTACTGGTTCTACAGGAAATACTGGACAAACAGGGCCAACAGGGGCTGGACCAACAGGAAATACTGGACAAACAGGCCCAACAGGTTCTACAGGAAATACTGGACAAACAGGCCCAACAGGTTCTACAGGATCTACAGGATCAACGGGTCCTACAGGTAATGTTGATTTATCTGGACTGTCATTTACACAAGTTGGTACATCTGCGGTAGCACGTACAATAGACAATAAATTAAAAGATGTATTTTCTGTTAAAGACTTTGGTGCGGTTGGTGATGGTGTTACAGACGATAGAGCTGCTATTCAACGTGCAATCAGTGCTCTTAATGGATTAGCTGGCACTACTCCAGGAACAATATATTTTCCATATGGTACATATAAAATATCTGGAGCAGTTGGTCTCAGTAGTACAGATAATCTTAATAGAGATATTAAACTTTTAGGAGATAATGCAACTTTACAATATGTCAATGCTACTCCCGGCACTGGTATGTTGACGCTAAACACAAATAGTAAATATATTGATATTCAAGGTATAATTTTTGATGCGAATAATCAATCTACAAGAATTTTTCAATCAAGTTCTTTTAATCAATCATCGGCAAGAATTTTTATTAATAATTGCCAATTCCTTAATACATTTGGAACAACTAGTGTTTTAGGTAGTTTTGGTTGTATAATTTCTGGTGGATTTAAAAGTGTTATACTAACAAATTCATTATTTAAAAATATAACAAGAACTACAACTCCAACTGCAAATAGTGCATGTCAAGCATTTGTTTGTACTATAGGAATATCCGGGTCAACAACTTATTTCCCTGAATGGGTTAATGTAACAAACAATGTATTTGAAAATGTTCTAACAGGAACTTCTGGCCCTGATGTTACTACAAACTCCGATGCAGATGCAGTAGCATTGTTTGGTGGATTGACTTATAGAGCAAATACTATTCCATCAACCAGCATTGTTGCAAACAATAAATTTATAAATTGCCAAGGTCGTTCAATAAAAATTCAAGGAGATGAGTCTACTATAACTGGCAATCATATATACAGTAATATTAAATCTATTGCCAGAGGAGCGGCACACATAAATCCGCAACTTGCTGTTGGAAATGTAAGTAACAATACATTCCATTTTGATGCTACAACTGATGGAAACAATCCATTTACAGATGATGGTTTACCAATAGCGGGTGGTGCAACTGCATATTATACTTCGTCAGCAATATCATTTTATACTGATATTAGTATGCCAAGACCAAAATACTATACAGTAAATAATAATATTATTATTAACAATGTTCCTTCATCTATTGGAATTTATAGATATGGTATTGTAAATCTATCTGAAAATAATGGTACTCAAAGTGGAGGAGGTGGAGCATCTGCTTCACAACCAATATTCATTAATATTAATGAAAATTCAATTATTGGTCAGGGAGAATCGCAAAGATTAGCAAATATTTTTACAAGATCTTTGACAACTGATGGTACAACTGGTTCTAATCCGTCACAAACCGCATTGTATGCAACAATAACAAATAATTATGTTGCAAGAATATCACCTTATACAGGTGCAACGAATGGAACCGAAGGTTCCAGTACAGTTGGTACTGGTGGATCATTATTAAGTAGCCATTCTTATCAATCTGGTACTGCTTATAATAAAATATTCCTTAGTAATAATTCTCACGGATCTTCGTATTTTGTTCCATTAATTAATAGATTATCACAGAGTGATTTTCAAAATTATAATTTAGATCTAGTTTCTATAAACAATAGAAATGTTAATGATGCTTTCCGTGGTATTACTGGTGATTTGAATCAATTGGGATCTGTTGGTTTTTCTGCAGCAAATATAATTACACAAAATCTTAAAGTTGGTGGATTGGTAAATTTGCAAAATGGTGAAATTGTTGCAAATACCACCGATGGAAGAGTAGATATTCTTCCCGGACCTTCAGGTGGATCTACTCATTTTGGTGTTGGAATAGATACTACTTCTTGGGGTTTTGGGCCAATTATCACAGTTAGAAAATCTGATGGCACTGCTGCTACCACTAATACTGGAATGCGTATTGATAATTCTTTAACTATTAGTGATTCAGTTGCATTAAATTTAGGTGCTAATGCACAACATTCTATTACTAGAGTCGCACCTTCAGGTGGTCTACCAACTGTTCAACTTTCTACAAACACAACTACAGGAACTAATAGCGGTGCATTTGCTATAGTAGATAGTGCTGGAGTAAATTCCGCAAGAAGAACTCCGGGTGTAACACACTCCAATCCAAATTTGTATATTTACACAAAAGGAACTGGTAGTACTAGTGATTTTATTAGATTTGAGCATGGTGGACCTACAGTTGGTGCACAAATAATATCTGGAGGAACTACCGGAATAACGATAATACCCGGATCTGGAAATTTAAATGTTAATGGAACCATAACAACAACTGGAATTTCCGGACCAAATATTGTTAATACGTTTAATGGTCTTACAGGAAATGTAACAGGTGTCTCGGATATAGATGGAGCTACTGGATCTATTTCAAGTGTTGCTAGAAGAAATGCAACAAATACATTTACTCAACCAAACACATTTACTAATGACGTAAATTTACAAAGTAGTGTATTTATAGCTCCTCCTGGTGCACAACCACAATTTGGTGGAGGATTGACTTTAGATTTAAATAGAAGCATAATTCTTAATCCTACTTTTCAATCATATGGAGAAACTTTAGATATAGCTTCAATTGATTTAAATGGTACTCTAACATTAAATTTGTCAAAAGCTCAAGTATTTTCTGTAGAACTATCAAGATCAATTACAACTTTAAATATTAACAATGCTCCAGATACTCAAAATGGAAATACCACACCAAGATCTTCTGGTTTTACTTTAATATTAAAAACAAATGCATCAGGAGTTAATACTATTAACTGGGGATCTAAAATAAAATGGCCCAATAATGGAGTAGCACCTACAATAAGTAATGGCCAAAAACTTGACGTATTCTCATTTGTCACAATTAATAATGGTGGAGCTTGGCTTGGATTTATAGGCGGACAAGGGTATCCAGCATAATAACATAAATATATTCACATGGAAGACATCATTTATGTAACAGTTTATAATACTCCTTATGGAATACAGGGGCCTTCCGGTCCTGCTGGTCCAGGATCAACTGCCGCAGGAGTAACTGGACCAACTGGTCCTGTTGGACCCACTGGTAATCAAGGACCACAAGGAGATAAAGGTGACAAAGGAAATCCAGGTGAACAAGGAAATCCCGGTGCACAAGGACTTCAGGGAGCAGGATATAAAAGCACAAGTAATGACAGTATAACTTTAAATTCTCTTATTGTTGGTGGTAAAGTAGCTTTTAATGTAGTTGAAACAAATCTAGCATATAGTGTCGGGCAATCATTAGTTGTAGTTGCTAATGAAGAAAATTATTTAGTTGGAAGTATTTCTACTGTAACTTCAACTTCTGTAACACTTACAATACTAAAAATAGTCGGTACTGGAACATTTGTTTCATGGGAATTAAATCTTTCAGGTGAAATTGGAATTAAAGGAATTACTGGTTCTATTGGTTCTACAGGAAATACTGGACCAACAGGTTCTACAGGAAACACCGGTAATACCGGAAATACAGGTAACACCGGAAATACAGGTATTACTGGACCAACAGGTTCTACGGGATCAACAGGAACAACAGGCCCAACAGGACCAACAGGAAACACCGGAAACACTGGTATTACTGGTCCTACTGGTTCTACAGGAAATACTGGACAAACGGGCCCAACAGGATCAACAGGAAATACTGGATTAACTGGATCAACAGGTCCAACTGGTCCTACTGGAAATGCTGGACCAACTGGAAACACAGGAGATGTATATAAATCAACCTCTCTTACATCAATTACACTTGGAGCATTGACGGCAGGAAGCGGAGTAACGTTAACAGTTCCTTCAGGTTTAGCCTATAGTAAAGTTCAAAGTTTATTGGTAGCTGCTACAGTAACACAATATTTTAATGCTACCATGGTAGATTATTCTGGTGTCACATTAAGTTTAACGGTTACTGGTGTTTGTGGTACACGAAATTTTAACAATTGGGATGTAAATCTTTCTGGTTCAGTTGGTCAAGCAGGTCCACAAGGCGCTGTTGGTCCTACTGGTGCAGATTCTACTGTAGCCGGACCAAGAGGAAATACTGGACAAACAGGACCAACAGGAAGCACTGGTTTTACTGGTCCTACTGGGGCAACAGGAATTACAGGAATTACAGGAAGCACTGGTCCAACTGGTGCTACAGGAATCACGGGATCCACTGGACCTACTGGGGCAACAGGAATTACAGGAAGCACTGGATCTACTGGACCTACTGGGGCAACAGGAATAACCGGATCTACTGGTCCTACTGGGGCAACAGGAATTACAGGAAGCACTGGTTCAACTGGTCCCACTGGAAATCCAGGGATTACTGGATTTACTGGTGCTGGATATGATAAAATACAAACAATAAGTTCTGGTGGAGGATCGCAACCAGGAACTACTCTTTCATATGGTGGAATTACTTTTAACTTTTCTACAAATTTATATACTGCATTTACTATTGGCAATAGAGTAAGAGTATTTCAAAGTGATACTGTAACAAATTATCTTGAAGGTAATATTACCAATATAGTTAATAATTCACCTACTAATATTCAATATAGAGTACAGTCTGATTATATATTAGGAAATACCACATCAGAAACATCCAATTGGACAATGGTTATTGCAGGTGTACAAGGAAGTACAGGTTCTACTGGGCCCAGAGGAAATACTGGTCCCGTAGATTCTTATGTAAGAACTTTTAATGGGCTAACAGGAGATCTTCAAGGAGTTTCTGCGATACAAGGTGGAACTGGCATAAGTGTAAATGGTACAACAGGAAATGTCACCGTAACAAATATTGGTGTTCTGTCGCTAACAGGTTCTACTGGGATACTATTAAATGGTACAACAGGAAATATTGGGATACAAAATATCGGTGTACTTTCTATAAATGGTGTAACTGGAATTTTAGAAGGAGTATCTTCATTAACTGCGGCTGTTACAAACCCAGGACTAACTCTTACAGGATCTACTGGTGCAATTGTTATTAGAAATACTGGAGTATTGGGTGTTTCAGCAGGAAGCGGTATTCAGATACTCACATCTGGATCTGGAACAAAAACATTTAATAATACCGGTGTTCTATCTGTAAATGCACTTACAGGTAATGTGGGCATCACCGCCGGTACAAATATTGATATATCATCTAGTGGAAATACTTTAACAATTTCTGCACCAAATCAGTTTACATTAAATGGTCTTACTGGTTCAGTTACAATATCAGCTGGCAATAATATTGGAATAACATTATCTGGAAATAATATTATATTGTCCTCTGCTGGAGCTTGTGGTTCATGTGGTCCAATTATATTGGATGATACTGTCTATATTAGAGGTGTATGTGGTGCAGTTGGCAATCCTAACGCATTAATTGCTATAGATCCCGTAAATAATGATATTTTAATTGCTTCAGTAAATGGAACTATTGGTTTAAATACTTCTGTTCCCTCGGTTGGCATAGCGGGAATAGCAGTAAATGATGTTACCAAATCAATAACTTTAGGTGCTCAAAACATTTCAATTATTGGAAATGTAAAGACTATTACAGGTAATTTAGTAAATACCTTCAATGGTGCAACAGGAAATATTCAAGGTGTAAATTCTATAAATGTTAGTTCTGGACTTACATTGGCATCAGGATCGACTGGAAATGTTACAATTGTTAATACAGGTGTTAGACAAATTACTGGAACGTCTCAACAAATAGATGTTTCTCCATCTGGTGGAACTGGAAATGTAATTTTATCATTGCCTGGTGAAATTGCAAATATAAATCAAATAACTGGAGAATCAGAAACTCCTCTTGTTTTAACTTCATCTTATCCATTACCTTCAATATCTTCTTCAATAACTTTAGCTGATAGTTCTGTAACAATAAATCCGGCTTTAACAGTATCTGGACAAATGAGTGTTACTGGAAATCTCACTGTTACAGGAACATATGGTGGAAATGTTGTAAGATCGTTTAATGGAAGAACTGGAGCTATTCAAGGTGTTTCAGGCATCTCTGCTGGAACTGGAATAATTATATCTCCATCAGGTGGAACTGGAACTGTAACTATTACAAATAATGGAGTTCTAACTTTTAATGGAACTAGGGGAGCCATTGAAGGTGTAACAAGAGTTAATGGTGCTACGGGAGCAGTGACAATTACTGGTGGTACTGGAATTACTGTAACTACCAGTGGAACTCAAACCACTGTAGGAATGACAAGTTTGACTTCAGGGCCTACAGGGGGAACTGGTGCAACTGGTCCTTATGGTTTCAACAGTGGTATAATATCTCAATATAAAGAAAATTCTCTTAACTGTTTTGGTGCGGCTGGATTTACGGCAGGAATATTTTACTTTGTTTTGTGTAATACTGTTGGAGGACCGGGTTGTACGTGTGTTAATTCATCAAATAATGATGCATCCGGATTTATTATAAGCGGAATTGAATATTTTGGTGCAGATATTTCGGCTTATTTTCAAAATCTTATAAGTGTTTCTGCTATAACTGGATATCTTTTTATACGATATTATAATAGTGATCCAAGCCGGGCAAATTATATGAAACCATTGAAAGTTACTGGTATACAAATTATAACCAGCGGCTCAAATAAAAATATATGTTTTAGTATTGAACAAATTGGATCCATTGCACTTCCAACAAATAATGACATATATTCGATTGTATATCAACCAGTATTCTTCTTCTAAATAAAATAGATGTTCTTTGGAAAGAACAAAAATTCTCTTAAACTGATAAAACAACACCCACAATTGTTGATGGGTGCCATTTATCATATAACAGAAGCCAGACCAAATGCCAAGAAGATAAAGATTGGTTCGGGTATCTCGGAACTTTATATTCGTGATGAATATGGTGAAACTTATTTGCTTGAAGGAAATGCATCCAAGATCAAGGATATGTTTCAGGCAAATCTATTGTTTGAAAATGTAGAAGGTGAACTTTATAAATTAAAAAGATCTATTGGTTCTTTGAATCAAAATGTTCTTTTGAAAGAAGTAAATTCACTTACAGCAGATGAAAAAATCTATGTTGGCAATGGTATCACCGAAAGATACTTTATTGACAAAGATAGAAATAAAGTAATAAAGTTTATTGGTAATTCCACGCAGATCAAAAATCTTGTAGAAAAAGTAGAACTACCAAAGCCACAGTCGTTTCCTGCTCCTGTAAAGATTATTGAAAAACCAGTAATCCAGCTGCAAGAAAAAGTAATAATAAAACAAACAACACCAGTCATTGGTGCTCAAGGTCTTCGCGGAGAAAAAGGCGATATTGGTTCTGTAGGTGAACCGGGACCGATGGGACCACAAGGCCCTCGCGGAGAACGTGGATATGACGGTGTTCAAGGAATTAAGGGAGACCAGGGAGATAAAGGGGAACAGGGTGATCCTGGTCTTCAAGGTATTCAAGGTCCAAGAGGAATTCAAGGAGAAAAAGGTGATAAAGGCGATCAAGGAGATCGTGGAGATATTGGTCCGCAAGGTGCTCAAGGCATTCAGGGGTCACAAGGTGAACAAGGCATTCCCGGTGAAGAGGGAGTTCAGGGTCCGGTTGGACCTCAAGGGGAAATTGGTCCCCAAGGTCCGCGTGGAGACAAAGGAGATAAAGGTGATAGAGGACCTATGGGCCCTCAAGGTCCTGCTGGACCAAGAGGCGAAGCAGGGTCAGTAGGACCAGAAGGGCCTGCGGGACGCGATGGACAATCTCCAGTAATTGAAGCACAATTTCCACTAGTATTAGAAGATGGAATGTTGTCTTTTAGTTCAGAACATGTTTCTGGAATTCTTGATAAATTTAAGAATGATGACATTCAAAAAGCCATAGACCGCATTGGCCAAATGACTACGCCAGCTGGTGGTGGTGCGGTTGACGTTTCACTAAATGGCGACAAGATAATTCGTTCTGTTAACACAATGAATTTTATTGGTGATAATATCACAATCACCAAGAGAAGAAAAAATGTAGATATTTCAATAGCAGGTAGTTCCGGTGGTACGAGTGCTTCTGGAGTATCTTCTATAATTGCTGGTAATGGAATTTCTATAAGTCCTGCTGGTGGGACTGGAAATATTACTATTTCTACGACAAAGTTTACAGAAGCCACAACGGCCCCATCTATAAATTTTCTTGGAGATCGTTGGTTTAATACAGATACTGGAATTTTATATACTGCAATTACAGGCGCATCAGGATTTATTTGGGTACAACTCTAACATAAATATTAAGAACAATGCCTATTGATTTCCCCCCATCTCCCTCTGCTGGCGCAACCTATTCATATGGTGGTATTCTTTGGACATATAATGGTGTTGCATGGGACAAAACCACTGGATCGGGAAATACTGGTCCATCTGGTTCAACAGGAACAACGGGTTCAACAGGAACAACGGGTTCAACTGGTCCAACTGGTCCAACTGGTTCAACAGGAACAACAGGTCCAACTGGTTCAACAGGAACAACGGGTCCAACAGGTCCAACTGGTTCAACAGGAACAACAGGTCCAACTGGTCCCACAGGTCCCACAGGTCCAACTGGTTCAACAGGAACAACAGGAACAACAGGTCCAACTGGTTCAACAGGAACAACAGGTCCAACTGGTTCAACAGGAACAACAGGAACAACAGGTCCAACTGGTTCAACAGGAACAACAGGTCCAACTGGTCCCACAGGTCCAACTGGTTCAACAGGAACAACGGGTCCAACTGGTTCAACAGGAACAACAGGTCCAACAGGTCCACAAGGTAATACTGGTAATAATGGAAACACTGGTGCAACTGGTCAACAAGGTGAACCAGGACAATCTTCAAATTATTACAGTTATAAAATTCATACGACAACTCAGACTCCACCTACTGGAAATGGTGAAATAAGATATAATAATGCTACCCAAACTAGTTCAACAGTACTATATGTTGACCATTTAGACAACACTGGGGATGACATTGACATATTTCTTTCATTGCTCAAGCAAAATGATAATTTAATAATTCAAGATGCCAATAATTCAGATAATTACCAAACTTGGAGAATTAATTCCGCTCCAACAGTAATTTTAAATGCTTATACGAGTATTCCAGTAACTGGAATTACTTCTGCTGGAACCGGGACATCAGGATTTGCAAACAACCATCAAGTTTTGTTTATTGTATTTTCATCTCCAATTGCTACTGCATATGTTGAATCTTTTCGTGGATTAACTGGTGCTATTGGTTTGACCAACGGCAACGGAATTGGTATTAGTGTGTCTGGAAATACACTAACATTCAGTAACACTGGTGTTTTAAGTTTCAATGGACTCACAGGTGCTGTAACCGGAGTCACCACAGGAACCGCAAATACCTTTGTTGCTCTTCAATCTTTCACAGCAGGAATTTCTGCATCTGGTGGTGTGACTCTTGCAGGAACTCTACAGGGAACGACTGCAAACTTTACAGGACTTGTATCCTCTACTGTTGGTTTTTCTGGTGCAGCAACTAATCTTACAGGAAATGCAAATGGATTGACTGCTGGAAGTGCTTCTAGAGTTCAAATTACAGAAGCAGCATCAGCATCTTATTATTTCACACTTGCTAGTGGTCCGGGAAATACTGGATTATTTGTAGACACATCTACCCCAAGATGGATATACAATACTTCATCTGGTGCATTGGCAACTACCACAGGATCTCTAGAAGCTGCAACTATATATTCAACTAGTGGAATATATTCAAATACTTGGGAAGGGTTTGACGGTACCGCAACATTAAACATTCGCGCTCCATTCTTTGATGGAACATTTCAGCCAATGTATATGGGTGATGTTTACGGCGATGCAAATTCAACAAAATTAACTATAGACGATGCCAATACAAGTATAGTATTTGAATCATCTGTTGCCCAATTTAATGGAAGTGTTGTTAGACTTGTAGGAGGAACTGAACTTCAATTTGTCGGACTAGGAGGCAATACATATGTTGGATTTGTAGCACCAAGCAGCATCCCAGCAAATAAAATTTGGACACTTCCATCTGCCGATGGATCTGCAAACCAAGTCCTAACCACAAATGGTTCAGGAACTTTGAGTTGGTCTACTCCAACCAGTGGATTGACTGCATATGTTTCATCTTTTAATGGTAAAACAGGTGCAGTAACCGGAGTAACCACAGGAACCGCAAATACCTTTGTTGCACTGCAATCTTTTACTTCTGGTATAAGTGCATCTAATGGCGTAACTCTTTCTGGAACGCTTAAAGGTTCTACAGCAACATTTACAGGGGATTTTAATGCAGTTGGTGGAACATTTTCCGGCCAATTAAATGCTCAAAATCTTAAAGTATTGACTGTTGGTGGTAATGAAGGTGGACAATTAGATTTTGGTTTAGCTGCAACTGGAAATAGCCTAACTGGTGGAATTGCAATAGATGTATATCAAAATAAACTTCGATTCTTTGAAACTGGTGGAAACATCAAAGGTGCTTATATTGATTTGACTGCTACTGCATCAGGTGTTGGAACAAATCTATTATCACTTTCATCTGGTCAATCATTCATAGGTTCAAATGTAAATTTGTCCACATCTACTTGGACTGACATAACAAGTTTATCATTAGCGTCTGGAACTTGGATGGTTTCGGTTACTGCAACATTTGTTCGTGGTTCAGGAACATCTGCTCGTACTTTTTCTTTGCAAATTACTGATGGAACTAATACTTATGCATCTTCTTCCCATGGAATGGGAAGCGTAACAGGAAATGCCGTTCAAGTTTCTTGCAGTGGAATAGTAACTTTAACAAATACTACAACAATTAAAATGCAGGGAACAACAAGCGTAACATCAAGCCCAGTTGATTATGCATCTGCTACCGATGTCGTTATGGGTGCTGGTAGTGCTTCTGGATTAGTAGCAGTGCGAATTGGTTCATGATATAATTTTTAATTATAAGTTGACAATTTATATTTTAAAGATATAATAGTAATATGATTCTAGAATATTTTAAAGATAATCCATACATTCCAGATCCAAATTTTCAGACCAAAATGGCAGCATGTTTTGACCTTGCTGCATACATTCCAAAGAATGAAAAGGTCAAAGTTTACTCTGGCAAGGAATGTTTGGATGTATCCCCAATCTATGACTCTGAGAAAGAAGATTCATATATCTGCCTGATGCCCGGAGAAAGGGCTCTAATTCGCACAGGCTTGACTTTTAAGCTGCCCGATGGATATTCCCTCCGTCTACACCCCCGGTCAGGGATGGCCCTTAAATACGGTCTTACGCTGACAAATTGCGAAGGAGTGGTAGACGAGGATTACACCTACGAAACCAAACTTATTATGATGAATACCAATAGCAAGGATTCCATCAAAATTTATAATAAGGATCGTGTGGCACAGGCAGAATTAGTTGCCTATGAGCAGCCTCTACTTGCTGAAATTCAGTATCGCCCAACTTTAAAGTCAGATAGAGTCGGTGGGTTTGGTAGCACTGGAGTCAGATGACTTCTTTGAGAATTTAATTGATTTAAATTCTTTCCAAGCCAGCCAAATTACGAATACGACAACTGGAAAATACCAGAATGCCCATTCAGATGCTTTGTCTGGAGTATTGAAAAAAGCATTTTCAGAGACTGTGTGAATATGTTCACCAGTCTTTGTTTTTAGTGTGACAAATTCAGGACTAGTGCAAGAAGCAAGAAAGAGAATTATTGGAAAGAAATATTTCATTTGTTGCCTCCTGCTGCTGTGCCAAAGTAAAATCCTACTACGGCAAGAAGAACTTGACGATTTTCTTCCGCTAAGAAATATCCAGGAATTTCAATAAAGTATTTGCGAGTGGTTTCTGGGATCAATCCAAAGATAGAATCGGGTTGTTTTTGTGAAATTTCTACAAAGGTGGGAATACCAAAGAATGGCAATACAAATGGAGCAGCAACGACTGCAAAGAGACATGCAAGTACAATAAGACGGCGAACATTCTTGCCAACATCAATTGGTACACGTTGAACAGCCTTGTCTTGATTTTCAGTTGTTTGAGTATTAGCTTTGAGCATTTGCTCAAATAATTCTTTTTGGTCTTGAGCACGTTGAGCCCAATACTTAAAAAGAAATCCAGTAGCAGTTCCACCAATCAATGATATTAACTGTTCTGACATATAATCCTCAATTCTTTTGATGTGAAAGTTGTAGTTCAATCGAATTACGAATAGATTCAAAAATATCCATAAAATTCTTTTCTTGAATTAGTATTGGTTCAAAATCTTTGTGCCATTGCATCAACACAAATCCAACATTTGTTCCCTTGCTTTTTAAAGGTAAGCAAGAAAAATGAGAAATGTTTTCATCATCAAAGAAATGTCTTGCATGGCTGTCCGCTGGCAAAGACTCAACTGAATGGATGACTGCACTATTTTGTGTAACTTTATTCAATAAAGGAACAAATAAAGAACATTGAGTTCCTTTGAGTTTTCCTACTTGTGAAACATATCCTTTATGGGAAGATTCGTGAGTTATTGAAAACTTTAACATAGAAATTCCATCCATGAAATATTCTCCATTATGCAGTTGCAAAACGGTGGATCTCATACTGCGGCCTTCAAGACGAAGTTCTGTAAGTAGTTCGTGAATTTCTGTATGGATTGTATTAAAACTGTAATTTGTTTTATCTTTATTCCAAAATTTTTTAATTCCGTATCCGAGTCCCGCTAATCCGGCTACTCCATACGCTGAAAGTTCAAATATTTTAGAAAAATCCATTGATAAACTCCATGTCTTAATATTTATATTTGACAGGGTGTTAATATGTGATAGAATGCTATTCTATGATGACAAGAGAACAATTATTTAAATTACACGAAGAAATTTGCAAGGAAGCCATTGAATTAATGCGTAAAAAGAACAATGACTACGCATCTGGCGCAGATCCTTTCATGAATTTCCGAAGAGCGGAATATTTAGGTTTTGCAACGGCAGAACTTGGTGTTCTTATCAGAATGACTGACAAGATGTCAAGAATCTCCACTTATTTGAATAAGGGAGAACTTTCATTGCAAAATGAGAGTGTTTATGATGCAATTGTTGACCTAATTAATTACAGTGTTATACTTGCAGGGCTTCTCAAAGATAGAGAACCCAAGAAAGACTAATGAAATTTTATACTGCCTGTGCTTTGAAGGGGAACAAGGTTCTTGTTCGTGGTTATGACAATGGTGTTCGGTTTACTGACACCATTGCTTATAAGCCATCCCTATACATTAAATCTGATAGCCAATCCAAGTACAGGACTCTTAACAACGTCAACGTCAAACGCATGAAGTTTGACACGTTGTATGATTGCCGTCAATTCCTAGACCAATACAGAGACCTAGATGATTGCCCGATTTATGGAAACACTGATTTCGTCACTCAATATCTCATGGAGACTTATCCGACTGAGGTGGAATACGATCTTTCCAAGATCAAAGTAGCCTACCTAGACTTGGAATGTGAGACTGAGGGAGGCTTCCCAGACCTAGACAACCCCAATGAGCGAATCAACCTTGTGACTATTCGTATCAGCGGTGTCAACTATGTTCTTACCATGAAGCCAATCACCTTGCCAGATTGTAAGGTTGTCATGGTTACATCAGAGAAGGAACTGATCAAGAAGATCTTCGATATCCTTGCTAAGGAAGACATAGATATTCTTACAGGATGGAACATCAAACTCTTCGATATGCCCTATATAATAGGTAGGGCAAAGCTTTTCTTTGAGGAAAAAGAGATTCAGAGTTGGATGCCGTTTGGTTTGATGAAGATGCGTGAGACTAATATTGGTGGCA
>Ga0214921_10000393_pt1 | contig 83220 bp, 101 predicted proteins | sample LL1505_MetaG_FD_177992 | JGI IMG/M metagenome (GOLD analysis project Ga0214921, IMG submission 177992) | Freshwater microbial communities from Lake Lanier, Atlanta, Georgia, United States - LL-1505 | ecosystem: Environmental > Aquatic > Freshwater > Lake | place: USA: Georgia | collected... | reverse complement strand
AATTAGATGTTGTTAAAAGAGTTAATAATTTAATCAATCCTTATTTAGAATGTTTCGCATTTAATTATAAAAATGCAACTTATTTATATAGATGTGATGAAAGATATGGTAATTCATTCTTTAAATATGAATCAGCTTTAGAATTAGTAAATGAAGTTAAAAATGAATTAAATTACGATTTAACTTTCTTTTATGAAAATAAATTAGATAAAGAAATGATTGTTAAAAGAAAATTGGAAGATAAAGAAAGAGAAATTTCAATTAAATTGGAAGATTTAGATTTTAATATTTCAAAATTAGAAGCTTCTATTAAATATATTGGTGAATCAGAGGTTCTTTCTACAGCAATGGTTAATTTAACAGCTAGAAAGAAAATATTAAATGAAGAATTACAAGCAATTAAAGAATTGCAATATAAAGAAAGAGTAAAATTATAATTAAAATTTTGTTTTATAAAAAGCCCCATATATGGGGCTTTTTAATTTAATATATACCTAAAAATTAATTTGAAATGATACATTTAAAAGATTTCAATTCATATGGAAAAGTAAGTGAAAATTTACAATATCATATTGATAACAAACTTTCTATTTTGGAAAATATATTTAGACCTGGTTCTGATTCATTTTTTTCTTTATTACAAGAGTCAAGAAATTTATATGATAACGGACATGCTGAATTTAGTGATTTAGATAAAGAATTATTTGAAACAACTGATATTGGCAAATTTGCAGAATTTGAAGGTAAATTAGTTGCTCTTGATTTTCCATTTGAAGATGAAGCGATTAATGAGGAATTAGAGTCACTTGATGAAAAAGCAAAATCAAAGAAATCTCATCCCCAATTAAATCATCCAACAAGAAGTTCAGGTCCAAAAAAATATCAAGTTTATGTTAGAAATCCTAAAACAGGAAATATTAAAAAAATTAATTTTGGTGATCTTAAAGGTGGTTTAACAACTAAAATAAATAATCCTGCTGCGAGAAAATCTTTTGTTGCTCGACATAAATGCTCACAAAAAACTGATAAAATGACTGCTGGTTATTGGGCGTGTCGCATACCCAGGTATAAAAATTTATACTCCGGCTCCTATTCCGGATTTTGGTAGAGAAGCAACGGGTATTTTAATATATAATGGTAACAAATAGAAAATTTGTTCTATAATAAACAAAATGCAAATCTACAAAATTACAAATTTAATTAACAATAAAATTTACATAGGTAAAGATACAACTTCGGATCAAAATTATTTTGGGTCCGGCTTACTGATCAGAAGAGCTATAAAAAAGTATGGTATAGAAAATTTCAAGAAAGAAATTTTAGATGAAACAGATAATTACGAAGATTTATCTATAAAAGAAAAGTATTGGATTGAAAATTTTAATTCTACAAATATAGAAATAGGCTATAATATATCAAAAGGAGGAGATGGAGGTGATACATTATCTAATAATCCCAATTTAGACATCATCAAAGAAAAAATATCAAATAGTAGTTTAGTCAAAGGCAAAACATATGAAGAAGCTTTTGGTGAAGAAAAAGCAAAAGAATATAAAGAAAAGTTAAAATCAAAAATGAATTTATCAATTTTTTCGGATGAATCTAACCAAAGACGAAAATTATTTTTTGATAATAAACGAGAAGAATTAATAAAAAGATGCCAATTTATTAGAGAGGAAATAAAAGATGGTAAAATTCATAATTATATAGATGAACTAAAATTAATCAAAAAAAGAGTTGCTGATAATTTTTTAAAAAATGCAGAAGGTTTCTATAATTTCTTCGGACAAGATTTGAAATTTATATTTGGTAAAAATAGAAAGAAGAAAGAAATTATAGATGTCGAAAAAAAGACAAAAGAAAAAAAAGTTATAGTTGATGGTGTTGAGTATAATTCTATAAAAGAATGCTGCGAAATAACAGGTATTAAAATAACAACAATAGGATTTAGATTGATTTCTAATAATTTTCCAAATTATTTATATTCAGATGATATCTTAAATGTTAAAAATGGCAAATATATTATAAAAGAGGATTCTAAAAAAGAAAGAATTTCTATAAATGATGTTATTTATAATTCAATAACAGAAGCTGCCACCAAATTAAATAAAACACATGATTATATTACTTGGCGATTAAATTCAAAATCTTATACTAATTGGTTTTATTTAAATAAAGATATTGAATTAAAAGAAACTGGACCACAAAAATTAAAGAAAATTTCTATTGACGGTATAACATATGAATCAATTGCAGAAGCAGTTAGAAAAACTGACATAGATAGACAATTAATTAGATATAGGCTAAAGGCTAAGAATTATAAAACTTATTTTTATATATAATTAATGAAATATTTAAAGGAATATAATGAAATAATTTTAAAAGAAAAGATTTTGTATCATGGTTCTGATTCTATGAAACCATTTATAAAATTTAAAGATAATCAGTTCTTTTCGGAAAATGACTATATTGCAACTACATATGCTTTTAATCATGGTGGTTTATTATATAAAGTTAGTGTTAATTTAAATCCATTTGAATTTATTGAAAATCCGAGTAGAATGTCAAATTCTAAAGGAGATATAGGAAAAGGAGGTCCTTATATTATGGGTACAGATTATTTTATAAACAATTTGATAGAAGAATTATACGGGAAAGAAGCTTCAAATAGATATAAAGAAAGAGGTTTATATCCAGGACCTGCTTATACACTTACTGATAATAATTATTTACCTCTTATAGAAGATGCAAAAAGTAAAAATTTCAACTCTTTGAAATTTTGGGATGAATCTTTTGATCTTGGTATTCGAGATATTTGTTATATAATTTTTAATGGCGAAGATATAAAAATAGATAGTATATATGAAGTAGATATGCCAAATAAAAGATATAATGACTTTAGTTATAAAAAAATTAATATATAATAAAAATAATTTTTAAAAATGAAATTAAAAAATTTTTCACAATTTAATGAAAATCTAAATGATGACAATATGATGGATATTGATCATGAAGAACAAAATTATATGTTTTTCGAAAATCTTAAAACTATAAAAAGATTAGTTGATGAGTTATTAAAACTCGATGAAACTGAAGTAGATGAAATTCTTGACAGTGGGCATGATTGGGCAGCAGATCATATTGCAGTGGCAAAAGTTAATGTTGAACAAGTTTTTGATTTTTTAATTAATAATACTGAAACTGATCATGATTTAGAAAATGATGAAGAATTAGACATGGTAGAAATAATGCAAGATGATGATAATGAAGATGTAGAAGATTATAGTTTAGAAGATGGAAATTTTGACGAAGAAGAAAATTATGAAGAAGAATAATAACTATGATTATCCATTTGAAGAAAAAATAGAAAATGGATTTAATATTCGCTTATTTAAATCAGAAACAGATTCAAAAGAACTTACATGGCATAGAGATTTAGAAGATAGATTAATAGAATGTACACATCAAACAAATTGGTTATTTCAAAGAGAAAATAAATTACCAGAAAAATTTGATAAAAAAATTTTTATAGAAAAAATGGTTTGGCATCGTATAATAAAAGGTGACGGCGATTTAGAATTAAAAATAAAAAAGCTAATTTAATAATTGGCTTTTTTTATTTGAAACCTTATTGAAATTATTTTATATAAACCAAAAAAATATTTTAAAATGAATTATCTCCATAATAAAGATTTATATGTTGAAATAGTTGTAAGTAAAGCACAAGGAAAACTTACCAAAGATGCTAAATTAATGTTAGAATTATTAGCCAAGAAAACAATTAAAAAAATGCGTTACTGGTCAAACGATGATAAATGGGATTGTTATCAATCTGGATTATTAGATATGTTTGATAATTGGTATAATTTTAATGAAGAAAAATCTGATGGTAATGCTTTTGCTTATTTTACCGAAATATTTAAAAGAGGGCTCGCCAAAGGTTTTAATCAACTTTATAAAAAGAAAGGTGACGCGGAACATAAAATTAAATTAATAAGTTTAGAAGGCTCAAATGATGGGCAAGGATTACATTCGATTTAAAAATGCACGAAAATATAATTTTCGTGCATTTTTATTATATAATTTACTCTATTCCCGTAAGGAATCGAATGTCAGTAAATACTGGTTCTGGTGATTGCGAAACAGAACGCAATTTTTTTAATAATTCTTGATTTTTAATTATAAGTTTTAATCTTTTAACTTGATTAGAACGGTTTGTTTTATAAGGTTTTGATTTTCTTGCTTTTGCCATAATTGTATTTTTATTTATATATTTTTTAAAAATTTGATAATTTTAATTTTTTTTCTTATTTTTGAAAAAAATAAAATTATGAAAAAAGTATTTTTACAATATTGGGAAGAATCCGAAAGAGGATGGGGTGTCAGACCAGATGGTTGCTCTTTACATGAATATAAAGAACAACATAAAAAATATATTGATTCAATATACAAAAAGAGAGAATTAGATACCGAAGTTCCTTATGAATACGATCGTCCAATTGGTGATATTATAGAAGTTCTTATAAAAGATGATTTATATAGTTCTATAGAAAATGGTTCATTAAGATTAATGGAACATGAAATGAATAATTTATTAAAATTAGAAGAAATAGTTATTTTATGAGATTTTTAGCACTACTTTTTATATGGATGAAATATTATCATATAACAAAAAATAAAGACATCTACAAAGGAGATATTTTTAATTTACCAAAATTTTCTACTTTATTTTATTTTACAAAAATATTTTATCCTATTTGGTTAATTATAGGTTTATTTGCAGGCGGGTGGATATATTATACTTTAACAATTTTAAGTTTAATAAAATATTTTATCTATCCTTTAATTAAAGGTAAAACATATAGAATATACGAATTAATAGAATCAGTTATATGTTGTATTCTATATGTTTGGTTATTATTTTAAACTTTTTTACCAGGATTAAGATGTTTATCTGTTATTATGATAAATTCAAATCCTTTCATTTTGCACCACTCAATGCAATATTTCCATTTGTCTAAATTTTTTGCATATTCTTTTAAGGAATATTCAAAATTTTTCATTTGTTTAGCAGTTGGATTTTGTTGTAATTTGGGTGGTTTTGTTTCATGTTCGGGTTTTATTTCTGCTATAACTCTTGAAACTGAACCATCTGATTTTTTTATTTCATAGTAAAAATCTGGAAAATATGTATGCTCGGTTAAAGTCATTTCTAATAATTGATTATTCCAAGCATTTTTTATGTATGGAATTTTTATTAATTCTGTATTCCATTGTAATATATTATCATTATTATCTAAATAAATCATAAATTTTTGTTCTAAACTTGAACGATAATATAAACCTCCTTGATTATTTAATTTAATACATTTTTGTTTATTTTTTGGAATAAATAAACCTTGTTTATACTTACCAGATTTATTAGGTGCTGAATTTAACATAAAAATAATTAAGTTTCCGATATATATTAAATATATATTACTATGGGAGATTTAATTAAAATAATTAAACAAGAATATAAAAACATAGCCGAAAGCTATAAGGAAAATACTATGTTTTTTTATAATGCTTATCAGAAAAGTTCAAAAGAAGTCACAAATATAAATGTTGGACAAATGCAATTAGGAGCTTTTTATTTTTTACAATATCAAGATGATTCTAATTGGATGCAATACTCTCCTGTTTTCACGGTTGATTTCAAAAAATTTAATGATTTAATTATAGTTTATGCAATAAATTTTAATTTCATACCTTTACAAATAAGAACTACGATTTTTGATAGGTATATCACACAAAAAGATTTAGAAACAAATGCATTATTAAACACTACTTATGAAAGTGTATATAATGTATTGCTACAATATGGCTATGAATATGCATTAGTTGAATATAATTTAAAACAAATTAAATTTGTTCATAAAATAAACAATTCTTTAATACCAAAATTTTTATATTCAGGGTTTCCTAAAAATAAATATGATCCTATAAAATTATATAATATTTGGAAAACAAAATTAAAAATGAAAGAACAAAGACATAAAGAAATGATGTTAGCGGATATTAAAGATTTTTATGACACCGAAACACAAATCTTAAATGATTATGATGCATTAGAAAAACATATTGATAGAATCAGAAAAAGCTACGAAAAATATGGCAAATAATATTTTTGATTTAAACATAAATCCAGAAGATGCCTCTATTATTTTAATACCTGTTCCTTGGGAAACAACGGTTTCTTATCGTAAAGGAACTTCAGATGGTCCAAAATATATCTTACAGGCTTCACCACAAATAGATATGTTTGATATTGATTTTCCAGAATCAGATAATAAATTTTATATGCTTCCTATAAATGAAAATATTAAGCAGAAATCTTTGCAATTACAACAGATTGACGACAAATCTATTATAAACGAAGAATGTCAGGAAATGGTAAATTGGGTGTATGAAGAAACTAAAAAATATATTATAAATAAAAAAGTTGGTTTAATTGGTGGGGAACATAGTGTTATTTTAGGTTATATAAAATCTCTTGCTGAATTACACAATTTTGGTATATTACAAATCGATTCTCACGCTGATTTAAGAAATTGTTATAATAATTTAATTTATTCTCATGCATCAATTATGCATAATGTTTTGAAAATAAAAGAAGTGACAAAATTAGTTCAGGTTGGAATTAGGGATTATTCTAAATACGAATACGAAACAATACAAAATTCCGAAGGTAGGATCATTACTTTTTTTGATAACGATATAAAAGATATGTTATATAACAATGTTTCATGGCATTCAATTTGCGAAGAAATAATTAATTCATTACCATATAAAGTTTATATAAGTTTTGATATTGATGGATTAGATCCGAAATTATGCCCTGATACTGGAACGCCCGTTCCTGGTGGATTTGACATGTATCAAATTTTTTATTTATTTAAATTATTACAAAAATCTGGTAAAAAAATTATTGGATTTGATTTAAATGGAGTTAGTAATGGTAATTCAACCGACGACACTATCAACTCAATAACAGGCGCTCGTGTATTATATAAATTATGTAATTTATTGAATAATTAAATAATTTTTGTTGCTGAAATAGGTCTCTCGAAAGATTTTACACTTATATCATTTTTAATTGATGTTAAAATACCTGCTGCTTCAAAATAATTATTATCTATACCTTGTTCCAAAGCTGCTAAAATTGGAAGCCCTTTCAGCTCCTATTCCGGTTGGAACTATCATCATTGCATTAAATTTTAAATTATTGACAGATTTTCTTGGATTAAAATTAAAAAATATTATTAGGAATTATTGAGTCTATATTTTTAATTTCTGCATATTCACAACTGATTTTATTATCTTGGTTATTTATTATAGCAAATCGTGTAATAAATATATTACTATATAATTCTTTAAGTTTTTATATATTATCTGTTTTAGTAAACTTAAAATCAAATATCGATTGGTTTTGAATTATATTCATTTGTAAGTAGAATTTTAATATATATAATAAAATTCTACTTATGTTGTTAAATTACTAAGACCATAAAAATCTTAAAGAAATTGCTAAAATGTTTAAATAACCAGTAGATGGTGGTAAAGATAATTAACGAACTATTTTAAATAAATTAAAACCTTTGAGATATAAAAACATCAGTAATTGTATTTTCAAAAAATAGGAAAGAAAATATTTCTTATATATACAAGATAATTAAAAATAATTAATTTTATGGCAAGTTATAATCCAATAAATCAAGGTGATATGAATATATCATCCATGGCTGGTGAAAATAAAGGAATATTTAATAGATTATTAAGAAATTTATCTAATTTTGGAATGAGATATGATGATATGATTATTAGAAATACAGTTGGTATTTCTATGAATGAAGATCCTTTATCACAGAAAAATAACTCTATGTATGATTTCTTTAGCCAAAGAGCTATAGCACAAGTTTTGAATAAAAAAGCAATTCCATATTTAGATAAATCTTATTCAGACAAAAGGAGAATTTTAAGAGAATATTCTATTAAAGATGAAATTAGAGATTATGTATCAATAATATCAGATGAGGCTATTATATTTAATGGTCAAGATTTTTGTGCAACAAAACCTTTACCAAATAGTTATTCTTCGGAAATAAGAAATAAATATCAAGAATTTTTTGAAAAAATTTATAATCGTTATAGTTTTTCAGACACTATTACGGCTTGGAATTTGATGAAAGATTTTTTAATTGATGGATTTATTGCTTTTGAGATTGTTTGGGATGATAAAAAACAAAATATAATTTCATTTAATAGATTAAGACCTGATACATTAGTTCCATCCTATGAGCCTACTATAGGTAATTTATGGATTCAATATCCAGAAGACCCACAATTAAGAAGAATTTTTTTAGATTCTCAATTATTATTAATTTCATATACGACACAAAATGATTTTGCTGAAACTTCTTATGTTGAAGGTTTAATTAAACCATATAATCAATTGAAAATTATTGAACAAACAAGAATAATGTATAATATTATTAATGCTACAGTTTATCAAAAATTTACAATACCAACAAAAGGTTTATCTCGTCAAAAAGCAGAAGAACAAATAGGACAATTAATAGCTAATTATTCAGAACATGTTGAATGGGATGATTCATTGGGAACATTATTAATAAATGGTAGTAAACATTTACCATATAATAAACAATTATGGTTTCCTGATGGCGATCAGGGAACTCCACAATTTGAATTAGTTACTCCAACAGGTAATGATTTGAATGAAGAAGGTGTTTTAAAATATTTTTCAAATAATTTAAAACGAGCGTCAAAAATACCAATGCCTCGTTTTGATTTAGCCGGTGGCGGTGGTAATATATTTACACTTGATACAGCAGACGTAAATGTTGAGGAAAATAAATTTGCTAATTTTATTGGTCGTTTAAGGGCAAACTTCAAAGAATTAATAATAAAACCACTACGTTTACAAATGTGTATGGAATTTCCAGAATTAAAAGATGATGAAGTATTTTTAAATAGCGTAGATATTATATTTAGTTCAAATCAAACGATAGAAGAGTGGAAAAGGATTAAAACATATACTAAAAAAATAGAAGCGGCTACACAAGTTCAAAATCTTAAAAAAGAAGATGGCACCTCTTATTTTCATATTGATTTTATTGTAAACAACATTTTAAAATTATCTCAACAAGAAATTGAAGAAAACCAAGCTTATTGGATTAAATCAAGATCTACCGGTGCCGCACCAGGAGCACAAGGCGCCGCACCAGGCGGTCAAATTGGTGGAGAGTTTGGTGGAGCACCAGGTGGTCAAATTGGTGGAGAGTTTGGTGGAGCACCAGGTGGGCAAATTGGTGGAGAGTTAGGCGGGCAAGCACCTCCTGCACAAGGACAAACTCCACCGGCACAGGGCGGACAAGCACCGCCAGCACAGGGCGGAACTCCTGAATTTGAATTCTAAAAAGAAAAAACCTTAACTAAGTTAAGGTTTTTTCTTTTTAGGGTTATCTACTCCATATTTTTCAATTAAAGTTGTTTGTATTTTATCTTTGATTTCTTTATTTTGAATTGGGTAATCTACTCCATATTTTTCATTTAAAGATCTTCTTCTTTTATGTTCGGAACATTTACGACAATTATATTCACCCCAATTATTGTGATATTTAATATAATTTTTATACATAACTTCTTTTTCTTTTCCACAGAAATCACATTTACAAAGAATTTTATAATGACTTCCAGTTGATAATAATCCAGGTGGTATAACAATAGTATCACCTATACTTACACTATAACCACATTCTTCATAATGTTCGTAATTAGATTCATTTATTTTAACCGTAACCTCTTTTGTAAGTATCATTTTTAAATTTTTATTTTTATATATTATAAATAATATTTCACACTTTGTTTTTGTTTAAAAATAACTATAAATAGTCCGCTAAAATCTATATTTTATTGAGTTTTCACAAATCGTTTCAATAAAAAGTCCATCAATATACAAAGAGGTTAAATAGTAATGATATATATACTATAAAAATAAAGTATTTACACATGAAACCAGTAATGATTATTGAAAACAATAATAATCCATTAAGTTTGAATGAAGAGGTGTTTAATTCTGGTGGTAAAAAATCATATTTGTTAGGTGGAATATTTACTGAATTCGATATTAAAAATCGTAATGAAAGAATATACACAGCTAATAAATTTTTACCTTGCTTGGAAGAAATGAATCAAAGAATAACTAATATGGGTGTATATGGTGAATTTGATCATCCAGATGTATTTGATACTTCGTTACAAAGAGCTTCACATATAGTAAGAGAAGCTGTTTTTAACAAAGAGGCAAATCGTATTGAAGGTAAAATTCAACTTTTGTCAACATTTTGGGGTAAAGAAGCTAGAGCATTGGTTGAAGACAATTGCCCTATTTTTGTTTCTTCAAGAGCCGCAGGTGTTACAGAAAATGACGGAACTGTTACGCTTAAAAAATTATTCACTTATGACATTGTTGCTGATCCAGGGTTTGGTTCTGCTAAAATGAATTCAATAAATGAATCTTTAAATTATTCAAATAACTCAAATTTCAGAATTTATGAAATGAATGATGAGTCAAAAATTAACGACATATTTAATATGAACAACAATGATTTTGTTACAAAAGAACAATTATCTAGTTACTCAGATTTCTTAATTAAAGAAATCGACAAAACGAAAAAGTCAGTAAACGAGGCTATTAAAAAGGGTAATGTAGATCCTAAAAAATTAGAACAACTTATGGAATATTATGAAGTTCTAAATACTACTAATACACAAATGGTTAAATACTTAGATTATTTAGCTGAAACAGTGCAAATAGTAGTTAATGAAAATAAAAGCTTAAAAGAAACAGCAGATAAACTTATCGCTCATAACGATTATTTAACTGAAAATCTTGAAAAAAATATAAATTATGTTGAATATTTAGCAGAAAATGTAGATAAATCTATTGGCTATCAGGAATATTTAGCTGAAAACTTGGATAAATCTATTGGCTATCAGGAATATTTAGCTGAAAACTTAGATAAATCTATTGGTTATCAAGAATATATTGCAGAAAATCTTGATAAAGCGATTGCTTATGGTGAATATATTGCAGAAAATCTTGACAAGTCTATTGCTTATGGTGAATATATTGCAGAAAATGTAGATAATGCTATTGCTTATTCTGAATATTTAGCTGAACATGTTGAAGGAAATATTGCTTATTCTGAATATATTGCTGAACATTTAGATGATAATATTGCTTATGGTGAATATATTGCAGAAAATCTTGATAAAGCAATTTCATATTCAGGTATGATTGCTGAAAAATTAAATGGTAATAAAATAAACGAAGATGCTTCAGACAATTCTGTTCCAACTTTAGAAGAATGGGGATTTGAAAATGAGATTGTTACAGAAGAAGAACCAATTGCTGCTGAAATTGAAGATGTTATTGCAGATGAAACAGAAGTTGCAGTTGCAGATGAAACAAATCCAACAGATGTAGATGCAACAGAAGTTACTACTGAAATTCCAACTGAAGAAGCACCAATAGTTGTAGATGAAACACCTGCTGCTGAGGTTACTACTGAAATTCCAACTGAAACTATTACAGTTGAAACTCCTGAAATGGAAGCACCTACTTTTACTGGCGAATCAGATACAGAATTATCTTTACAAATTGATAATTTAATTGCTGAGGCTAAGAAAAGAAAAGTGGTTGAATCGAATGATTTACATTTCTTAAAATTCTTAAATAAAGCTCAAATTGATAACTATTACAATTTAACAAATGAAGAACAAGAAACTGTTAAATTACATATTAATGGTAAATCTTATTTCAACAATGCTGATGTTTTAAGATTAGTTCAAGAAGCTTTAACAGTAAAAGCAGAAACTATGGAAGAAAAAATTGTAAGATTAATTCCAGAATCATTAAAATCTTCATGGGATTCTTTAAATGAAGTTGCTAAAAAATCTATTTTATCTCAATCTAAATTAGGTTATGATTTAACTACTGAATCAGCAATTGAACATTTCTGGTATACTAGAAATTTAAAGAAAAATGAAACTACTAAAACATTAGTAAATCATGATTCTTTAATTCAAGAAGATAAACTTTCAGATAAAGATATTACTTCAATATTAGAAAGAATTAAAGGTTTAAATTAATTTTAAATTAATTATACTATAAATAATCCTCTACTTAAAAAGGGAGGATTATTTGTTTGATATATATTATTAAACACAGCAATGTGTATCTAATAAGGTAAAAGGACGATAAAAAAGCCACCCTTTAAAAAATAAGGCTTTTAAGAGTTATATATACTTTATAAAAAAAAAATAAAAAAAAATTATGAATCACATTCGTATAGACAATCAAAAAGCTATTAACAAATGGACTCCTGTATTGGAGAACATGGGTGTTAAAGATGCTGATAAGATCAGCTGGATGTCAGAATATGCCGAATACCATGCGATTAACGAAAATGCTTATGCAAACGTATCAAACGTAGGTGGTTTAGGTACTATCACTGCTCCTCAAGCATCATTATTACCAGGTACAACAATTGGTACTAACTGGGGAACAAACGTAGCTAATTCTGGTAATGGTGGAACTTTAGGTTCTGGTGACTTAGGTCAAAACTTATTACCAGTTGCTATGAAAATTGCAGCTCAAACTATTGGTTTAGATTTAGTTGCTGTAAAACCAACTCCAGGTCCTAAAATGGACTTACTTTATATTGATTTCCAATATGATGAAAATAGTATGGGTAGCTCTGATGAAAGACCAACTATCTTTAAATTAGATTTATCATTAACTACTAACACAACAACGATAAATGGAACTATTTCAACAGCTTTATCCGCTGCTTCTATTATTCAATCAATAGGTGGTTTAACAAAAGTTGATGGTACGCCAGCAAGAATTTTCACAAAAATAAACAATAACCCAGGTACATTCTCAAATAGTGGTGTTACAGGACTTTCTAATACATTTTGGACAACTGTTGATTCAAGTGTTTCTGCAGGCGCAAACTTAAGTGGTCTTGTTGAATTTTTAGGATATTCAAGAATTGATGGTTTCCCAATGTTTAGATCATTTAAACAATCTAATACAGCTCAAACATTATCTTATCCTTATATTAACTCTACAACAAGTGCTAATACTGTTTGGGGATTTGATTCAACAAGAAATACATTTACTGCAACTGCTTCAATGCTTTCTCAAATTACACAAATATTTGGACAAACATTTACTGGAGCAAATATTTCTTTAGTTTCAGCTTTAGAAGATCATATTCCAGGTTATGTTTCTAACTTCACTGGTGGTGGTAGATACCCAATGGATCGTGCACAAGAAGAAAACATCTATGCAGGTCAAATTGGTCCAAAAATTTCTTCTAAATCAATCGCTGTTGGTACAATTGAAGTATCTTCTGCATTAAGAAGAACAGAAATTGAAGATATTAAAGCTAACACAGGTATGGATATCGTTCAAAAAATGGAATCAATTCTTGTTAATGAATTATCTCAAACAATTTCTAAACAAATCGTAGGTAAAATCTTTGAAATGGGTGGTTTAAATAGAGCTTCTGCTCCTCTTTATTCTGGCAACACTGCTTATAACTCAATTTCAGGTGCTACAATTTTTGACTTAGATACAGCATATGTACAAGCTGGTCCTGGTGGTGAAACAACTCACGCTGTTCAACGTAAATTAATCACTAAAATGGTTCACGCTTCTAACTATGTAGCAACTGAAGGTCGTGTTGGTCCTGCTCAATTTGCAGTAACAAATGGTGCTCTTGCAGCTTCTTTAATGGATATTGCTGGTTACACAATTAACCCTCTTAAATCTAAATTAAATAGCTCTGGACAACTTTACCCAGTAGGTCAAATTGGCGATATTCAAATATATGTTGACCCATATATGAAATATGATGACAATAGAATTGTTATTGGTAGAAAGAATAACCCAGATCAACCAGGTATCATTTTTGTTCCTTATTTAATGGCACAATCAATCAGCATCATCTCTGAAGCAACATTTGCTCCAAGAATGCTTTTAAGAAGCCGTTACGCAGTAGCAGAAGTTGGTTGGTATCCACAAAAACAATTTATGACAATTGTTGTTAAAGATAGCGCACAATATCTTAACTAATAAATATGGTTTTATTAAACTAAAAAAGTCCTCAATTGAGGACTTTTTTAGTTTAATAAATTAATATATAATAAAAAGTAATAAAATATGTCTTTACCACTTTATCTTATAAATTCAATGACTTATTCCGGTGGAACTGTATCATTAAATGCTAACTATTCTAATTTTTTATGCGGAGTTTCAACGAGTTCAAACGCTTTAATTAGCATTTCAGGATTTTACACCGGTGTAACTCTTTCATATACACAATCATTTAATTTAAATGCAACATATTCATTTGCAATGAGTGTGTCGGCATCTACGACATATAATTTAACTTTTTCTTTTTTAAAAGGACCTTATACTAATTATCCAAATAATACTCCACAATTTGTAGGAATCACTGGTGGCTCTTCATTAAATAATGGTGGATATCCTTATATAACAGGTATTTATAATGCAGGAAATTATGGAACTTTATATCAAGTAAATAGAGTTGTTCGAAATTATATTTTTAGAACATAAAATATGAAAAAATTGATTTTTAAAATAATATATATACTATAACAAAATAATAATTAACTATGTCAAGACCTTACTTCAATATTAATAATTTAACTTATGCTGGACCTACATTGAGCTTTGATTTTTCTTATTTTAAATTAAGAAGCACAGCCACAACAGCTACCTTTTCAGTAGATGGATTTTCCAACTCAATTGTCATCAGTGTTACAAATAGTAATTCTTATCAAGGATTATTTACTTTTGGTACACCTAATATAGGTGATGACTTACCTAATGATAACATAAAAGTTAGATTGGGTTCATTAGGCACTTCATCAACAACAACTTATACACAACCAACTTTAACTTATACATTTACTGGTACTGTGTCAGCTACAACCAATTTAACAATGAATTTGAGAGGTGTAAATATTGTCAATTTAACCGCTGTTTCAGCATTAGGTGGTTCAACATCAACTCAATTTTTAGCTACAACAACATTTTCATTTACTGGCGCAGCTGCCAACTTTACCGGAACAGTCAGTGGTAGTTCATTGATTTTTACAGCACCAACAAATACTGGAAATCTATATAATGGTGCAACAATTAGCACTACAATAACACAAGGTGGTTCTAGTTTTGCGACTTCTTCAGGTGGTACGACTTTTTCTGGTGGTTTAAATAACTATACACTTGTAGTTAATTATGCACCTCTTGGGCCAGTAACAGGTGGTAATGAAGTATATCTTTGGAGTATTAATTAAATATAATAATAAAAATAATAAGAATAAATAAATGGAAGCAATTTATTGCTTCCATTTATTATTATACCAAAATGTTCTATTATTTGAATCTTTAATTGATTCTCCTTTTTGATAAAAAACCCAATCATCAAATTCAGTAGAATCTAAAATAAATGGATTTTTCCAATCTTTTAATTGTCCACCATTTAATTCATACGCTTTTAATGGAATTTCTTTACACAAATCTAATATATCAGGTCGATTTTGTATTAAAGTTTTAGCATCTAAAAATGGATTTTCATCTAAATAAAAAAGTATTGTAGAACGCAAATAATTACCAATACCATTAAAATATTCCTGATCTAATAATGCTTCATAAATTGGCTTTTTAAAAACTTTTTTATCTAAATTATTTAATATATTAACTTTAAATAATTCATGTTGTTTAACAACATCTGGTCCTCTTTTAGAGCCTTTAAAAGGTTTATTTATTGAATATTTTGGTCCTAAAAATCCACCATATAAAGATAAAGTATTACCATTTATTTCATCAAATCTTAAACGAGTAAATTTAATTGAATTCCAATAATTAGTTGGAATAAATTTCCAACCACCACTCATTCCCATAAATACATAAATAGGTATTTGATTATTTAATTTTAAAATTAATTCTTTACCATTAGTATCAGCATTAATTGTAAAATTAGAATAATCTAAATCTAATTTAGCAATATTACCTTTTTCAACATGAAAAAGTTTATCAAATATTTTTCCTTCTGAATTAGCATTAATATAATCAGCACTAATTCTAACTTCGGCCCATTCTGGCATATTAACTTAAAATTTCTTTTATTTTTATATCACGAATAAATGGTTGAGCTATTTTTAATAACTCTTCATATTCTATTTTATTATAGTTATGTGTAATTTCTGTGTTGAAAAAATAAACTCTTTGCCAACCAGAATCCATCAAATAATTTTGATTATGTAATTTATCATATATTTTAACATATGATAAATTACGAATACTCCAATTAAATTTTGGTTTAATACTTTCTAATTTAACTTTTCTAACTTTTCTAACATCAATATCACCATTAATTCTTTTAATGAAATTAATTTTTAATATCATAAATTATTTAATTTTGTTTTATTATCACAATAATGACTATTTTTATAATATACCATTTTACCATTAAACTCAAATTCTTCTTTTGCTTTTGTGTTAGAATTTTTTGTATAAATAGCTTTAACTATTTTATGCTTTTCTAATTCTTTTCTTGGCTCCGAACTAATTAAATTAAACCTTTTAATAGAATTAAAAATATATTCAGAATGTTCCATATTTTTTTCATTCATATAACCAATAGTTAAGTGTAAACCAAAATATGGTTCTTTATTTAAACCGATTTCTTGTCTTATTGCTTCTGCTTCTGGACTATGTATTCTTAACCACCAATGTTTTATGTTAGTTCTAGGTTCAATTTCATAGAAAAAAGTGATTTCTTGACCATTATATTTTTTAGCAAGTTTATTAAATTTTTCATTACTAATTCTTTCGGATATAAAAGTTACATGACCTCCTCTTAGAGGTTTTACAAACTCTAAATTAAATCTATTACTAAGAAACCATGCATAATATTTATCTAAATCACAATCAAGCATTATCATGGCTACTTTTTTCCAATCTTGTTTTTCGTGTTTTTTTGTTTTATTTTCTGGTTGAAAAAGAATTTTTCCTTTACACTCGATTACCATTTAAAAATTTTTTTAATTTTATAAAACTATTACGAAAGTAATAAAAAGAAGCAACAATACAAACAAAATGATATATTTTATTTTAATATATAAGAAAAAAGTGTTATATGAACGAAAATTTAATTAAAAGCAGCAATAATCTCGCAAAAGAAGATTTATCGATGTTAAGAGAAAAATTCATATCTGAATATGCAAGGAAAAAAGGTTGGGATAAAACTCAATTAACTCCTGAACAATTATTAGAAATAGTACAACAAAAAGGATATTCTAATCCGGGTCTTATTAAAAGTTAATTTTAACCACCATAAATGGTGGTTTTTTTAAACCTTTTTATTTTTATATAATATAAAAAATAAAAAAATAATGTTACAAAATATACCAAAAATAACATATGTAATTGCTTATCAACATAAGCCAGACCGACTTCATAATCTTAAAAGAGTTTTAGAATGGCTTACTCCATTTCAAGGCTTAAATGTTGTTATAGTTGAACAAGATAAAAAATCAAAAATATCCGAACTTAATTTAAGGGCAAAACATATTTTTTTAAAAACAGACCTTCCTTTTAACAAAGCATGGGCATTTAATGTTGCTTTAAGATATTGTGATACACCAATCATAATATATGGTGATTCTGATTTAATAATGCACCCACAAGCGTTTTTACAAGCAGTTCAAACATTAGATTTTTATGATTGTGTTAATCCATATAATTCAGTAATTGATTTAACACCACAAGAAGGAATGATGGATTTAAATTCGATTTTACAGATTAATAGAATCGGTAGAGGCGAAGCAGCTGATGATATACAAAAAGTTCCTATGATGGGTGGTATTTTTATGATGAAAAAAGAAGCATTTTATAAAATAGGCGGACATAACGAGGATTTTATAGGTTGGGGAGCAGAAGATAACTATTTAGATGTAATGGTTAAAAACTTTTTAACTCATACAACATTACCTAATAAATGTTATCATTTTTATCACGAGAAATCTAAAATTGATATGAAATTATATCAAAGAAATATGGAAATATTAAATCATTTTAGTAATGCATCAAAGCAACAATTACAAAATCATATTAATTTAGTATTACCAAAAATAGGTCATTTAAATAAATACTCATAAAATAGTAAATTTTAAATCATATAAATATTTTAACAAACCATCAAAATCTTCACAAACTGAAGATTTTGATTGTTTCATATAATGTATATCAGCACCATATTTACCATCATTAAATGAATATATATTTAAATAATTATCAACTATTGCTTTTCCATATTCATTATATACTTTGTAAATATCGACTTTCATATAATCAGCATATGTTTCAGGTTCTTCAATTAATTTCTTCTCATTATAATCTATTCTATAAGTTTTACCATTAGTCATTATCTTTTGAATAAATGTTTCTTTATTGTTTTTGATGAAAATATCATTTAATATAATTATTTTCTCCTCAGTTAAATTAATTATATCTGTTTCTGTATATTCATAACTACCCATCATCCTATATGGTAAAATAGGCATGTTGTAATCATTTAATCCATAATCTTTGTCTAAAAACATTATATTCATTTATTATTTTTCTATTCAACTCTTTTGCTATAACAGTATTTAAATAATGTAGACTTACAAATCCTTCTTCAACTTTGTTGTTATTATTTTTAAATACAACTTTTGCCCAAAAAGAGCCAGATGTATTATCAAGATTTGAAGTAAATTTATCTTTATCTAAATCAATAATATAATAATCAGTTTCTATATGCCAATCTTTAAATCCTAAATTAGTTAAAGCAATATCAAATTCTTTTAACATTTTTTGCTTTAATTCTTCTGTTTTTCTTAATTCTTCTTGCTTTTCAGCTTCTTTTTCTTCATCCGTTTTATTTAATTCTGTTAGTTCATCTTTTCTATCTACGATTAAATCATAAACCAATACTTGTGTTTCATATAAAACTTTAGTATTATCAAACTCAAAATCTTGATATACCGTATCTGTAAAACTATCATGATCACCTGGTATATCATTATCATCAAAAATATAATCTATAACATCTTCTAATGAAATATCAGGCTCATTTACTCGTTGATTTCTGTAAATATAAAGTGATAATAATGAGTTTAAGAAAATATCCTCATCTATTTGTATATCCTTATCTGACATTTCAATAATATTAGTAACTTTATTACCAATACTTTTTGCTAAATCTTCTATTTGAGAATTATATTCTTCTATATATTTATCATTAAATATTTTAATTAATTTTTTATATTGTTCTTCTGTCAAATATTCTTTTAATTTATCATAAGTATTTATCCACTCTAAATTTATATTTTTTAAATCATCAAATAAACCTTTTCCGAATAACTCTTTTTCAGTTATTATATCACTAATATTAATATTACTGATATCCCAAAAAGTATCATTCCATATAGGATTATTACAATATCTTAAATAACCTTCTAATTCATAATAATTTTTTAATTGTTTTTTTAATAATTTATATTTAAATTCGATATGATCGCTTTTTTTATAGAACTCAACAAAAGCAGAAGCTTCATCTTCAAATTCATCTTTTATTATATTTGATATATTCAATAGCCGTAATAAATTAAGTGATTTATCTTCATCTGAGGATTCAATATTCCACATTACACTAAATTTTTTAAAAATATTGATTGGTAATGTAGAAGATATCTTTTCTTTAACTATATTATGAATTGTATCTGGATATAAATATAAATACTTAGTTGCTGAAGATAGATTCTCAAAATTTTCTAAATCTTTTAAGTATGGAAATATAGCATAACATAAATCAATATTATTTTCTAATAATTCTGGTAATGCATTATTAAATCGGTTTTTATCCCATTTATCATTAAATTGTTTAGTTTCTAAATGTAATTGCCACTCTGGTTTATCTATATTATTATTTACGAATACTAATAGATTATTTTTGTATTTGTAAAACTGGCTTGTTAATGATTGTTTATCTTTTTCAACAGCGTATTTTCCCCATGATGTGCACCACGATGTTCCAATTCCTAATACTGCTGCTGCTTGTTCTGTTAATGGCTTATATACTCGCCAATCATTATTTTCAAATAATAATTTATATGAATTTTCTGGTAGTTGTTTTAAAAATGGTGTTAATTCACCAGATTCAATATCTAAATATTGCCTTACTGCTTTAGCTAAATCAGATAATGAATCGAATTTTAATATATCTTTATCCTTTAAATTAGCTTTATTATTATGATAAATTGTTAAATATTGTTTTGCTCTTGGTAAATCTTCTAACAATAAAGATTTATTTCTATAAATTTTAGCTAAAAATTTAACATAAGAACCAATTTTTTTGACTTTACCGTCTTTAATAACAGAAGTTGGATCAGCTTCAACAAATTTACTTAATATGTCTGTTGGTATATCTTTATAATATTTATCAGCAATTTCTTTTGGATTTTGTTGATCTTCATTTATTTTAAAATATTTAAGCCATTTCATTAATAATTAACTCTTATTTTTTCATATTTCATTAATAATTTATACATTTTTTCATATTCTAAATCTAAATTATTAATTTTTCTTTGTGTCCATAAATTATTATTGAAATATTCAATTAACATACCTTCTTTTAAATGTTCTTTTTTTGAAGGAAAGTAATATCTTTTCTGCTCATTTAAAGTAAATGTAACGCCTTCATGGATAAATACTTTTTTATCCATACTATTATCATAGTATTTAACTTCTATTGGAAATTTTTCACCATTCCATAAAATTCTTGTTAATAAAGATTCACCTTTGAATTTAACTACTAATTCATTAAAACAAAATTGATTGATAATTAATCTAGTTTCTTTTTCAAAAATATCATTAGATTCGCTACTAATAGCAATATAATATTTTTCATAAATAGCATTTTGAAATCCCCAAATTGGAATAATAGAATAATTCAAAGAATATAACATATTTACAAAAGTATTGTTCCTATGTATATTTTCAGTTTGGCTTAAACCTTCAATTTCAGGTGATGCTATAATATATGATAAGTTTATATCATTAAGATTAATCATACACTATATATTAAAAATAATTATTTATAACTAGAATGTATATTCCCTATCTATAAAATCAAACTCATTTAATAACATAGAATTCATTAAAGATTGCACTTGTTGCTTATGCTGTTCCTGAACTATAATACTATCATGTATGGTTATTACATTTATATCAGGATTAATTATTGACAAAGTTTTTATTACTTTATTAAATATAAATTGTGATTCTAAATTTTGTAATTTATGTGAAACTATACGGTAATCTTCATATGTTTTTTTATAATCGATTAGAAAATTATATATTTTTGGAAAAAGTTTAGCAAATGGATTGTTAATAGATTTTCCATTTCTACCAAATAATGTTACATAAACTAATTCTTTACATGTTTTTTTATCTTTGATATTTGAATTATCCATTAAAAATTGATAAAACTTACCATGTATTACAAGATAACTAAAAACTTTAAACTCATGTGTATTTGATAATCCTATACCTTCTTCATGTATTATTTTAGTTAAAAAAAGTGGTTGTGAATTAGAAATATCTATTTCACAAGTTGGTTTATTTTTAATTAAAAGACAATTTTTTCTTATAAATGATTTTAAAATAGTGAAATTAGTATGCAATCTTCCATAACAATCAAAATGGTAAAATATATGTCGGTCATGTATAGATTCTACGGAATATTTATTCTTATTGTAAGAATCTTTATCTTGAATTGTATTATTTAAATAATATAATGCTTTATCAAATTCAATTGAAGTGGTAAATAAATCAGATACTAATTTTTGTTTTATCTCTGGATAAATAGAATTTTTTAAAATATCATTATTATCAATAGCACTAACAGCTTTTTTATATTTTTTTAATAAAGATTGGTTATCATTTTTATATCTTAAAATGGTTTCATCTAAAATAGAATCATCAAATTTATATGTTCGTGTATTTTTACCGATTTTATATTCTTTTATTATATGTAATATATTTTTACTAACTAAATAATCCATATAATAGTTATATAAATAACCATATTTTTCTTTGAGAATAGTTGACGAAAGTGGAAATGCATTTTCTTTTCTAAAATAATATCTTAAAAGTAAATTATGTATGATATCGATTATAAATGATGGTTTAAGTTTTTTACCATTATAAAAAACCGATTTTTCAGTTGTTATATCTTTTATTGATTCTGGTAGAAATTGTAGCGAATACTTTTTTGTTTCTAATTTAGATTTTATAGAATCTTTCAACATTAAAAATTGTGTTTTTATATTAAATATATATTTTATAAAAAGTTTAATTTATGAATAAATTTAGTCAAATTACAGAAAATAATTATTTTGTGGATGTAAATAGTATACATCTCGATTCAGAACTTATTTATATAAGAGAAAATAATAAACAAGTTGGTAGCTTAATTTTATGTTTTTCATCAGATGATAAAGCATCAGTTTTTTCTGTAGCTGTTTTGGAAAAATTTAGAGGAAAAGGTTATAGCAAAAAATTAATGAAATCTGCAATTGATAGAGCAAAACAAAAAGGTTGTAAAATTATGGAATTAAATACTGAAACAACTAATGATGTTGCCAACAATCTTTATAAAAGTTTAGGATTTGAATTAAAAGGTTTATTAGACGATTATAATAATTACCAATTAGTCCTTTAATATTTCATCAATTCTATTATTTCTATAAATTGATAATTCAACGAATTCCTTATCTATCATAGATATTATTACTTCTCTATGCAGATTCGTATTTAAATCAATTACTAATTTATCATTTAATTTTATATATTTAGGACTTAAATTATTAAAATAAATATCATATATATAACCATTTACGAAAAAATTTGTTTCAGCAGTATAAATATATTTTATTATATATTCGGTGAATACTATATTTGGTGTTATATTTACTTTAATACAATCTTTATCTCCTATAATATTAATATCTCCATAATTTGAAATGATATTTTCTGACATCAATTCTGTTAAATAATGTGTTATATCATTTTTAATATTTGTTTTAACATAATCAGAATTATATCTACCGATATATTTATCGATTATATTTCTTATTTCTTCTTCTATAAAATTTCTATCCATTATTACATATCTTTGAAAAATTCATCTAAATCTATATCTTCTATATCTGAAATAGGTTCTGTATTATTGTTTTCTAAATATTTATTTTTATATTTTTCTCTTATTTCCTTGACATGGGGGCAATTATTACAATATTTGTTTGTTTTTTTAAATTCATCAATAGATTTTTTTTCACCACAACCCTCACATGTTTTATACAATGCTTCTTCTCTTGCTTTCTCAAATAAATTTTTAGCCATATAAACTTTTTTAATTTATATGGTATGTTCCATTATTTGTTTACATTTAAACGATTGATGAAACTAAAATTTCTGCCGCATCCTCACCTCTTGAATTATTCTTATTATCTAATATTATTTTAACTTATTATTTAATTTAGAGTATAGCCATTTTTACCGTTTATCTAATCAAAAAGTTTTTTATCTACAGTGAGCATTTCACCAAAAAACATATCATAATAATTTATATTATTGTTTGTTTTTTTGTTTTTAAGTTTATTTTTGTATATTTGTATTACATGATACAAGATATATTAAATAGAAGTTGTTATTTCGATGATAAAAATAAGGATCTAATAAAAAAAGAAGGCGTTGTTTTTACAAATAAAGAAATATGCGACAAAATTATTAATAGATTACAGCCAAAAATCAATCAAAAAATATGCGAACCAAGTGTTGGTAAAGGTATTTTTATATTTTGTTTATTAGAATATTTTAGAAAAAATGGAGAAACACCAGAATCACTTGCTTTATTTGTTGAAAATAATTTATGGTGTTATGATATAAACGAAACTTTTATTGCCGAATTTAGAATATTATTAGATATTTACTTTGATGAATATTCTATAACTATTGATCCAAAAAATATAATTTGTGGTGATTTTCTTTTACAGAACAATCAATATGATATAATTTTTGGAAATCCTCCTTATGTAAGAATACAAAATTTAGATAAAAATTATTTAAATTTATTAAAATTAGAATTAGATTCTGTTAAATTAGGTAATGTAGATTTATATTTTGCTTTTATTGAAAAGGCATTAAAATCAGCACAACAAATAGGATTTATTATTCCAAATTCTTTTATAAAATCTAAATCAGGTAAATTTTTAAGACATCTTTTAAAACCAAGAATTAATTGGTTATATGATTTTGGTTTAAAAAAAGTATGGGAAACAATATCAACTTATACTTGCATTTTAACTTGTGGTAATATTACAGATAATTTAGAATATAATAATATTACAAAAGATAAAACATATTTATCTGATGATAAATGGATATTTGAAGAATTAAATATAGGCACAAATAAATTATATGATTTAATAAATTATTGTAGCGTTGGTATAGCCACATTAAAAGACAATCTTTATAAAATTGATTCTTATGATGAAAAATTTTGTTATAAAAATGGTTTTAAAATAGAAAAAGAGATATGTAAAAAAGTTATTAAAGCTACAAAATCTAAATCATCTGATGATTATAGTTGGATTATATATCCTTATGAGAATTCAGAAATAATAAATCAAGAAAGATTAAAATTAAATTATCCAAATACTTATAATTATTTTTTATCAATAAAAGAAGAACTATTAAAAAGAGATGCAGGTAAAGCTGATAAATATAATGAATGGTATGCTTATGGTAGAAAACAGGGTTTATTAAAAGAAGTTAATGGTAAAAGAATTTTATTACCATTAACTTTCTTAAAATCAAAAGGTATATATTTTATAGATATAAATGAAGATATATTGAATTTATCTGGTATTTTAGTTGACGTAAAAGAAGATAAATTTGATGAATTTATAGAAGTTATAAAATCAAAAGAATTTATAAATTATTTAGAATTAAATAATAAAACTTTAACTGATAAAAAGGATTCTAATGATGTATTTTTAACGATAACAAGTAAAAATTTGAAAGATTATTTATATTAAATCTAAAATTATATTTTCCAAACTTTTTTGATTAAAAATATATCTACCACCAACTTTAAATCCTAAAGTTTCCCAATCACAAGAATTTAATTTTTCTAAATAAAATTCTATATTATTTTCAATTTCATCTGTCAATGGTATTAATGCTAATATAGAACCATCATAATTTTTACAATCATGTATAAAAAACGGTTTATCATTTCTTGTTTTAGCATTAACATATATTCTTTTTCTATCTGATTTGTAAAAATCTCTTCCCCAAGTCCACCAATTATCTTCGGTAAAAATTTTTATTCGCCGTTTCATTAATTCGTCTTTTATTGAAAAAATATAATCATTTTTAATGTTATAAAACATTTTTTTCAAATTTCCAGTCTTATTTGTATAAGAACAAACAAACTCCATATTTCCATCATTACTCTCAAATAATTTATCCGAACCACTAACAGCTCCAACTTTTATAGCAAATAAACTACCTAATTTAGTTCCAGTTATTTTACTATCTAAAAATAGTAATTGCCCATTTGAATTTGTGAAAATCTTTTCACCTAAATTAGTATTAGTTTTTCGACTAAAATTATTCTTTTGAAATCTCCAAATAACAACTGATGGAGAATATCCTTCAAATACAATTTCATCGCCATACTCATACCAATCTGTTATTGTTCCATTTTCATAGATATAATTATTTAATTTTATTGAAGATGTAGTTTTAATAAACTCCCTTGGTGTAATAAATATTAATTCACCATTTTCTGTCAAATGATTAATGCATTTTTCTATAAAATAAAGATATAAATTAGATTTGCCATGAGTGATTAAATCACTATTAATTTTAGATAATGTTGAATTAATTATATTTTTACCAGCTATATAAGGTGGATTGCCAATTATAGTATCAAATTTATTATTAATATCATAATCAAAAAAATCTATGTTTAATGCATTAATAGGGCAATGTTGTGCATCAAATTCAATTGCAGTTATATTCTTATTTGTTAAATATTTAAGAAATATACCATCTCCACACGATGGTTCTAAAATAGAATTGTCATTTTGAATCAAACCAATCATTTTTGATACAATATGTTCTGGAGTAAAAACTTGACCTAAATTGTTTATTTTGTGCATAATTAATTTTCTTTTGAAACTATTTTTATAGAATTAGGCGATATGTTATCAGTTGTATAATATCCATTAATATAATTTGGGTCTTTATATAAAGATATGTTAGTTTTATCAGTATCTATTTCATAGATAATCCATTTTGTATTAATCAAATCTTTTTTAGTCTTTTAAAAATAGAAAACAGGAAGTTTAAACTTCCTGTTTTCTATTTAATAGAATTCAGAAACTATTTCCCTTAATTTTTCTATTTGTATTTTGTCTAATTTAGATAAATTTTTATTTATACAATCTACCAACTGATTACTATTCAAAATATTTAATAGTGGATTTACCACTTTAGTTATACTTTGCTGTTGCAGGTGTTGTGCTATAATTTTAGGTTTTATATTTTGATTATAGTAATTTAAACCTTTTTGATTTAATTTCCATCTTTTATAGTTCTGGGTTTCGTCATAATCAAAAAAATCTTTTTTATTTGAAAAAACGGCAGTTAATTCCGCACTTAATTGATGTTTTATTTCTGTATCTGTTTTTGTAACATTTTTCATTTTATATGAATCTTTTTTTCTTTCGACTTCATGTTTATGATTATTGTATAATTCATTTATAAGCGTTGGACCATCAACCCAATTTAAAGCCATCTCAATTACAAAATTAGTTTTATTAAATTTACTCATTTTTTTTCTTTTTATTTTATAAAAAAAAAGAAAAAAAAGTTTAAAAAAATAAGCTTATTTTTCACTATAAAAAAGAATTAATTACGCCTTCTTTTGTAATATTGTATATTACATCTTTTTCATTATTAAATGAACCATATGTGCATATTTTTTTAATAATTTTTACATTAGGTGGCAATTTAGTCAAAAATTCTCTATCTATAAATTCATCATATTCTTTTTTATTCATTTGTAAAATGCCTTTTTTATAATTTTCGCTTTTTTCTCCTTCAATAACATATAATTTATTTTGTAATTTTTGATAGAAAACTAAATCAGGCAATCCCGAAGTTCGTTTCGTTTGGCTTGATATTCCATTAATAAATGTGTCTGATTTTTCACAGCCTCCGTGATTAGAAAATAATACTTCATAATCCTTATTGTCTTTTATCATTTGTTCTAAACGAATAGTTGCTATTTTTTCTATACCTTCAGCGTAATTCCAATATATTTTATTGAATTTATTTTCCCTTTCTATCTTTAATTTTATACCATTTTCAAATAAAATAGTAACACCAACTAATTTGAGAATATTTGTGAATTTGTTATCTTTATTTTGAAAGTAGTAAAAATTTTTTTTATGCTCAACTATACATATCTCAATATTATCATCATATTTTCTTATCAGAAAAGCTCTACCAGATATATAACCTATATTTGGATCATGTGATTCTTCTTTTTGTGTTTTTTTATTAAATTTATATAAATTTGCTTGTATATAAACTTTATTATCTTTTAAATTGACTCTTGAAGGAACTCCACCGTTTTTTTTCTTTTTATTTTCTTGTTTTTCTATATTTTCAATAGAATCATAAACAAAAGAAGGATTATACTTTGTATATCCAATTTTATCATTTTTACTGATACATACATCACCTCCTATAGCAATTATAGTGGCGATAGAGCAATTATGAGATTGTCTGAAGCTATTTTCGGTCTCGACGATTGTAAATTTTGTTGCTGCTATCAAAAATAAATACGGAATATTACCATATTTTTCTATTATTGGAACTTGTTTAGCACATCTCTGGTCATACATATTTCCCTGCTGCGAACCATCATTTTTAGTTATTTCGAAAGCAGCTATTGGTATATCTTCTTCGGGAGAAGGCATTTTTTCACTCTCAAATATTAATCCATCAACTAAACTGCCTTTTTTACTGTTATATAAAGTATAATAAAAATTATTATACGAAGTAGATGTAATTCCTTCAATTTTATAAGTAATGTTATTTATTGGTTTAAATATTAAACCAGCATCAGTAATGTTAATATTTGTTTTTTTGAGATTAGAAATCCACTCTATAACATTTGCATGATTAAATTGGTGTGGGGCTTCTTCTCCTTGTAAGTATAAATTCATATACAAAAATTTATTTTTTTTCTTTTTAAATGCTGAAGAAATTTTTGTTTATGAATAAACAAAAATTTCTTCAGCATCATTAACTCTTGTAGAGTTATCGGAACTCATGGTGTTTTTCCTTTTAACAACTTCAATAGAATATTTTTCTTTATTGAAAAATGTTTTAAACAATTCTAAATTATGATTACTATAAATTATATTATCAAATTTATCAACATAATCCAATAATATTTTCTGCTCATTTAAACCAAACCCGTCTTTATTGTAATCATTTTCTTTTAGATCTTCATTTAAGTAAGGTGGATCAAAATAAAATAGACATTTATTTTGTATTTTTACACATTTCTCCAAAAATTCATTAAAATTCATATTATAAAATATAATATCCATTTCTTTAAATAAATTGTGAAAGCTTATGATATTTTCATATTTATTATTTAAATTTATTTTTTTATTTGTCCATCCATATGGGGTATTAAATTCACCCTTTTTATTCTCTCTATAAACACCATTAAAAGCCCGATACATTAAAAATAAAAATTGTGCCGAAGATTTCAATATATCATCATCTATAGATGAATTTTTTAACTTATTATACTGAATTCTTATATTTATATAATAATCATTAGCGTCCTTCATTAATTCTTTAAGAATTAACTTATCTTTAGTTTTATTTAATCCAAAACATCTATCTGGTATTAGAGATTCATGTTTTTCCTCAATTTCTTTTATCAATTCAAATAATTCATTAGGTTTATTTTTTACCATTAAATAAACATTTATTAAATTAGTATTTATATCATTTAATATTATTTTTTTTATACCAAATTTCTTGAAAACTTTAAGAGATGCAATAACGGAACCCATGCTTCCGCAAAATGGCTCTACATAATATTCAATATTAGAATTATTAATTAATAATTCTCTACATGTAGTTTCTAATTTAGAAGCAAGCCATTTTTTACCTCCTATCCAATCAAATAGTTTATTCATATTTTATTTTTTATTTATTACCCATAATAATTCTTCCAAATTTCCTTGGACATCATTATTATGCGATTTATATTTTTTATATTCTTTCTTTTCAGTATTTAAAGTAAAATTATGTTTATTACATATGTTTTCAATATCAGATTGATTCAATAGTCCTTGTGTACTATAACTTATGAATATAAACCTACATTTATCGATTGTTTTTACAATCATGTCTTCGAATGCTTTACTTGTGTTTTTAACTGTCCCAAATGGATTTTCAGGTTGATTTAAAGGAAGACCTGTAATAGTATTATACTTAATATCTTGAATAGAAAAATTCAAATTTGAAATATAATCTATTATATGATAATTAGTTTCATATTTTCTGGTAGTATATGGTGGATCAAAATATATTATATCTTTGTATGATATATCATTAACAGAATCGGAGATTTTCATTTTTTTAAATGAAACAACTTTATTTTCATAAAATTTAATATTTTTAAGTTCTGATATAATTTCATTGTTTATGAAATCTTTTGGCTTTTTATTTTCCTTTTTTAAGTAAGCGCCATATACACCAGTGGTATTTGCATTAATATCTGCAAATTTTAATAATAATGCAAGTGACATATTTTTAATTTCTTCATTAATTAATTTATTATTAAAATCAAATGATATTTTTTCTCTTATGGCATCTATTTTTTTACCAATATTTTCATTAAAAAACATACGATAATTTTTGCCCTGCGATTCAAATTTTTTATAATCAATAGTTTCTGGTTTTCCATTAACAGAAAACTCATTAAATATAATTCCTTCTACTAATTGGCATTTATCTAACTCATATAAATATGATATGAAATCATCTGTTATTTTTGGATTAACAAAAGAATTTAAAATCTCGGAGTATGAAGACATATCATATGATGATATGTCTGATACATGTGGCAACAAATATTTTGACACTACATTAGTTCCCGCAAACATATCTCCAAAAGAATTAAAATCTCCAGCATACTTATTGAAGTTTTCAAGTAAAAACTCAATTAACGGTTCTTTTGAACCAATATATCTTATAAATTTATTCATAATTTTTATTTTTAATTTTTATATCTAATTTTATTTTAGTTTAATTTTTTTTCTAATACCTTATTAATATTGTCTTTATATGAAATTCTCAATAAATTTATATTATTAAAAGAAAAAATATATAATTGAACTTTTGAATTTAAAATATTAAAAAATGGTGGTAAAATACCACCATTTATAGAATTATTATTTTAGAAAAATATATTGAAAAGATAAATTACTTTAATGGAGTTTTAGAAATAGGTTCTTTCTTTTTTTTCTTTTCTTCGCCACCTCTTTTTATTTCATCATAAATATCAGGATAAACAGTACCAATAGAATCACTATCATATTTAATATCAAAAAAATCTGACGCATTAATAAGTCCACGTTTTTGTAATTCAAATTCAGATTTTTTATTTAAAAATACATCAATACACATTCCTATATCATTTATAAATTTATTAATTATAGTTAACATGTTATCAGTTATCAAACCAAATGGTTCTTTTAATTTGAATTTAAAAGAAAAATAAATACATTTAAAAATATATTCAAATTTAGGTTCTAATAAATGTTCTTTGGCAATTTTATTTAAAATAATTTCTTTATTAATTCTAAATTTATCTTTATTAAAAAACTCCGGAATAATAATATCCCATTTTAAAATATCATCACCAACCTCTGCTATATACATATTAAATAATCTACAAATCAAATATGTATAAATGTCATTTCTTTTTTCACCTTTTAATTTTATATCTTGTAAATTAATACTTTGTGAAAAATTAACAAAATTAATAAGAATAAGGCAATATTCCTCTAAATAAGTTGTTAAATTAGATTTACTTATTTTGGTATATAAAGGATTTAATATAGCAAAATTTAATTGCTCATCATTAGATCTTAAAACAATTTTATCCACATTAACATTAAACTCATTATCCATTAAAAAAGAACCAAATAATTGTGGATTTAATAATTTATAAAAAAAGAACGAAAATGATTTTTCACCAAATACATAATCTAAATCTTCTTCAGAAGTATTTAAGAAGTATTTAATAGCCTCAATTTGTCTATCTGATAATTTACCTTTAAATATAAATGGCAAAGATTCAACATTAAATAATCTAGAATATTCTTCAATTTCTTCAATATTATAATCTTCTTTGCCTTTTTTAATAATAGACGAAAGTATTAAATTATGTTTAGGTTTTCTGTTATATGTATTTAAATCAGTTGGAAAATATTCAAATTTAAACCACCATTTTTTATTTAAAAGCGATTTTATACGATAATCTAAACTATTTAAATAATAATATGATTTTCCGTAATAAGTATCAATTGAATCATCAATAAAATTTATAGGATCAGCTTTTAAATCAGGTTTTATTATAAAATCTTCACCATCCCATTTAACATAAATTGAAGTTCCTTTAACATCTTCATATACAATAAATTCTTTATCTAAGATGTTATCTAAAAATAACTGATTGTTTATATCATTTAAAATAACCATAGTATATATATTAAATAGTAATTATTATATCATGATGTTGCCGATCTTCGATAAAAGACATTATTAATAAATAGTTTTGTGTGTTTAATTTTTTTTCATTATCTTTGTTATATGAGTCGAAAAAGAAAATATAAACAAAAAAATCAATCTAAAACAACATTTACTTATACAAAAAGATTAGAAGGTATATTAATGGAAATATCAGATAATATATCTTATGCTATATTAGGTTCATTTATGAATGAAACTGAAACAGGTATTAGCTTGCTTGATTTAGATTCGAAATTTTATTTTAAAGCTTATTTTGATTGTAAAAGAGCCTATGAAAAAATAGCTATACGAGATTTTTTGGATAGATTTTTTACGAAATTTAAATTTACTGAAAATGAAATTAGTATATTTATTTTTGATTATAATCAGAAAGTATTAAATAATGAAACTTTGGAGTATCAAACAATTGATATGTCAATTTTTGATAAACCAGATTTTATCTATAATCCAAAAGATGTTGCTTATACATTTAAATCGTTATGTTATCAAACATATCCATATGGAACAGAAGATGAGATTCTTAAATTTATTGATTTACCATTACAATTAGACGATTATGGTAATTATTATATAAAAATTGGAGATAGTAATACTATGTTTACCTCTCATTTTGATTCGGCATGCAAAATACAAGAAAAAGTTAATTTACTTTCATTTCAAAAAGATGAATGGTCTTTCTTTTGTTCTGATGGTAAAACCATTTTAAGTGGGGATGATAAAGCAGGAGTAGCTGTCATGTTATATATGATAGCACATAATATACCTGGTTTATATTATTTCTTTATAGGCGAAGAAGTTGGTGGTATAGGATCTGGATTAGTTTCAAAAAATTATGATAAATGTGAGCATATAAAAGGCATTACTAAATGCGTATCTTTTGATAGAAGAAATTATCATTCAATTATTACACATCAAAGTTTAACAAGGACTTGTTCTGATGCTTTTGCTAATAGTTTATGTGAAGAATTAATTAATCAAGGATTACATTATGAATTAGATGATACAGGTTCTTTTACAGATTCGGCAAATTTTATTGGTGTAATAAATGAGTGCACTAATGTTTCTGTTGGTTATTTTAAAGAGCATACAACTGGAGAATATGTTAATATAACATTTTTAGAACAATTATGTCAAGCATGTATTAATATCGATTGGGAAAATTTAGTTGTAAATAGAAAAATTGGATATAATACTGAAATAGTTGAAAGAAATTATGATATGTTAACTGAATTTAAAGGATTAACATTTTATAACGATGTTAAATTAAAGGCTTCGAATGATAGAATTTTTATGCAATTAAAGACAGCAGAATCACCATTTATGGAAAATTATGAAGATATATCAAATTTAAATAATTTATTTAAAAAATATGATTTGAATCCGTATATATACTTAACGGATGATTCTTCTGGTAATATATTAATGAATATAGAAATTGAATAATTATGGAAATAGAATTAATACAAGATTTAGACGAAATAAAAGAAATAGCAAACCTTATTCGGAAGGAACAAGAAAATTTATGTATTTATGTAGATAAATTTAGTCGAATAATTATTGAAAGAGAATTGCAGAAATGTGAAACAATGTTTTCTATTATGAATATAATGGAGGAATTAAAAAATATACAAATTAATTATATGCCAGATTTTTCATGCACATTTGAAATGTGGATGTATAAAAAAATACCTGTCATATTTTGTACTTATGAAAGAAATAAAATTAATTAAACCAAGATCCAAATATACAATTTGGTTTAAACCATCTGAACCTGATGATGATTGGTTTGTATGGATACTTTATACAGAAAAAACAGGAAAAGTAACTAAAAAGAGTATGATTATTCAAAAAGATGTTGATGATTTTTTAACACACTATTTGAATAATGGGTGGCAAATTGCTACACAAGAAACCGAAACTGTAAAAAAGCCATCAAAACCAAAGAAAACAAAATAAATTATAATATATAATAAAAAATATACGAATAAAATTTTGTTATTTCAAAACTACTTCGTATATTTGTAATATAATTCTTACTTATGGGGCTGAATTGATTAGCCTATTAGTGTAAAGTGAGTTATGACGCAAGCATCGGTGGTTGCACCCGATTAATAAGAAGCAACGAAAAATAAATGCAAACGAAACTGCAACTAGCGAAGATTTAATTTTTGCTATGTCAAACAACATCTTAAAGGTAAACGAAGTGGCTTTCGCCTAAGGATTTCCGCAGGTAACTCTGTTCAAAAGTTAAAGAGTGGTTACTTAATAACCTGCTAATTTTTTAGTTTTTAGTATTAAATAAACTTAATATTTTGATAATTTAGAAAAATAATCTAAGCTTGTGAAAGAGTAATTTAAGTTAGCTAGTAACACCCCATCTCGCTGTTGGGCAGCTCCACAAAAACCTATCTTTTTAGATAGGTTTTTTTATATATACTATATGAAATATTTAAAATTATTTGAAGAATACAAAGACGATTTTATAGTTGGTGATGATTCTGAAGCAACTTTTAAAAATTATTTTTCTCGTCCAAAGGATGTAAATTTAGATTTTGATATGGAATATATTAAATATGCTAAAAAATTATCAAAAGTTAAAAAAACAGATCCTAAATTTGCTTTAAAAGTTAAAGCAAAAGATGTAATGATGCAAGATATAATTTCTATTCCGAAAGGAATTTTTATTGTCTTAAATGATTTTAAATTTGGAAAATATATTTTCCAAAAAGATTCGATAGTAAATTCTGATGGAATCGGTAATTTAATAATTGATAAACCAAATGGTGGGACGGATAATATAAAAGCTATTGGACCAAAAAGAGGATTTGAGAGATTTTATTTGAATTTTTATTCAAATACCAAAAGAAAACAAGAATCTTTTTTTCGTCAAAAAGAAAAAGATTTAATTAAATTAAGGCACTAACTTACAACTTTACACCAAAAATTATTTAGGCATTTCGAACTCACCATATAGTTCGTCCATTAATTCTTTAACTAGCAACTTAGCATTAGCTTCGGACAATACAATACCACCTTGGTTGTTATAAAATTTATCTAATAAATGAATTTGTAATTCACCATCACTTTTCTTTACAAGAATATGTTTAGCGTGTGGTGGTGATGAAAAACTCACAAGTTCTATCACTTTATTTGCCATATACTTAAATGTTGTTTATTTTACATTTGAAACCGTCATTATTGCCTTTAATATTTTATCAAATTCTGTTAATGGCTTACCATACTTAATTTCCTTCCTTCTTTCTAATAGAAATAACAATTCAACTTTTGTAACACAAGATTCCATTAAACCTATCAACTTTAATGTTTCAAGTAATACCGAATCATTATCTAATATACTTGGTTGTATATCACCACTAATTTTACTCAATATCTCCCTACTATCTGATATATTCAAGTTTTCAAAAATATATCTATTAAACATATCATTGATTGATATATTCCAATCTAATCTTTTTTTCTGTTGACTTAATAAATCAAAAATAATCTTATTACGCCTAATATTATGTTGCATATTTATGGAATTAGTGATTTTGATTTTCTTAATAATACGATATTATTTTTACCAGATTTATGTTCAACATCAACTACAATAAATGTTTCTTCTTTATTATCGGTAAATAAAGTTACTTTTTCACCAATATTAGGCATACTTAATAAAGTATCTCTCTTTAATAAGTTCCAATTATTATTAGTATTTATGTAAAAATCAATATCAATATTCATTAGCAGTTTTTTAATAAAATACCTAATTTTTTTCATACTATTTTATAGTATGAAAATATTATTTGTTGTTTATCAAATCAACATATCTTAATCTTTTTTCTGTTCCGGCTAATAGTAAATTGAATTTCTCGGAAGCAGTTAAATGTCTTGTATTAAATCTATATTCTGTTTCTCTACAATATCTATGTAAATGTTTGCCTGTTACACGACCCATATAAGTTGTAGTCCACGCTTTCTTTAATATATTCCAAAAACCTTCTAATCTATTAGTTGTGAAACCTTCATTTGTTACATAATTACTTATTTTATGATAAACTACTTTATGATCGTAATTTTCACTTAAACGATTATATATTCTATATTCATCAGTAACTACTATTGAATTATCTACAACTTTGTTTTTAATAATCGGTAAAATTGTTTCTCTTTTTACATTATTAACTACTTCTACTCTTACAATAGCAGGATTAATAATTACTTTTTCTTTTACCGCTAATTCATTATTGTTTTTATTTGGTCTATAAACTATTTCAGAAACTTCATCTTTAAACATTCCAAAAACAGGTTGTTTATCTTCACCGCTTCTACCTTGTGAACCTTCTACTTTTTTATCATTGTGTCTATTTTTGTTTTTACCACCGATATAAGTTTCGTCAAGTTCTATTGAACCGTCAAAATTAGTTAGAAAGTTATCATGTTCCATAGCATATCTAATTCTTGACAACAAGAACCAACTTGATTTTTGAGTGATATTTAATTCAGTTGCTAATGTATAGCTACTAATACCTTTATTATGTGTAGTGAAAAGGTAAATAGCAAGAAACCAAGTTTGTAAAGGTATTTTAGTGTTTTCAAAAATAGTATTAGTTAAAACATTGAAATATTTACCAGTATTTTTACACTTATATTTATTATTGGAGCATTTATAGATTTTGGAGGTTGAATCAAATGGAGAAATAACATTATCGTTCCAGCGTAATGTTTGTAGGTGATTAATACAGGTTTGTTCGTCAGGAAATTGTCTTAATAAATCTAAAATGCTTCTAAATGGCTTTAATTCTAACATAGTGTAAAGATAAGAAGAACTTTACACTAAAACAAGGATTTTAAAAAAAAATTATCCACAAAATGTTTAGGCACTTATACAACTCTAATCCTATTTGCAAATATAATATATAGAATATGAAACATTTAATAACATATAACCAATTTTCGCCCGTTTACGAAGATAAACATAATATAGATAAAAATTTCATTGTTGACAATTCTAATCTAACATCAGAGCAAATAAAAAACGCACAAATTATAGGTCTTGATTTGACAAAACAAGAACTAACAAGAGAAGAAAACCTTAATGAAAATCGAAAAATAATAGCACAGACAGCCGAGAAAGGTTTGATAATAGTTAAACCTTTAACAAATAGTAAAATTATTTATTATGATAATATTGAAATACAGAATCTATAAATTTTAAAATGGTAAATGAAAAAATAATAGGAGATAAAATAAGAAGCAATGTTTGGGTATATAAACCAAATAATCCATATTCGGCTATTGAATATGTTGCGGTTTGGGACACTGGTTCTTCAAGAACTTTAATATCGGAAAAAGTAGTTAAGGAACTTCAACTTGATTTAACCGGCGAAAAGATAAAAATAGGTAATATACAAAGTCAATTTTTAGAAACTGGTATTTATTACTGTGCAATTTTCTTATCAGATAAAATAAAACCTTTTGGAGTCGAATCACCACTTATTCCGGTTTCAAGAACGGACTGCGATGTAATAATCGGTCTTGATATAATTATGTTAGGAGAGTTTAAGATTGCAGGCGATGTATTTACCTATAAATGAGATAGTATTTTATCTTCACATTATTATTAAACTTGTTTTGGAATAAGTTGTAAAAATGAATTGATAATTTCTTTTTCATACATTCTTATATTTAGAGATATTGCCTGTAATATACTTGCTAATAAATGTATATCGTATATTGTGCTATTTATATAACTTACATTAACTAAATTATTTTCTATATCAAATTCAATACTAATTTCCATTTTATTATTATCCGAAAATGTAACTTCAAAAACAATTTTGGTAATACTATTTCTTGTATCATCTGGATTGTATGAAATTGTTTTAACACTTAAATTAACTCCTAAATGTTTAAAAAGTGATGTTTCTAATAGTTTTTTAAGATTTTCTATTTGATTTATAGAATATGGCATACCAATTATTTTTAGAATAAATAAAGCAAATTTCAACAAAAGTTTTTTAATAATTTTCATACTACATATAGTATGAAAATTATATTTTGTTGTAAAATTTAAAACAAACCGATATAGTTATATCGGTTTGTTTTTTACCAAGATAAAATGTGTTTTACAAATCTTGAAATTTTTACCCACACGCATTTTCCACCAGATGAACAGTTACGTTGAATACCATTTGGACCACTATATGATGTGGTGCCACATTTTTGACATTGATACGACATAAAAATTGATTTTGAAAGTTAAAAAACAAAAAACTTATAGTTGTTGCAGAAAATAATTCAGATATAAAACCTTTTTATTTAATGCAGTCTGATATACTCTAAAACTTTTATGATAATTAGAAAAATAAAGGAAAAACTCAAAAAAATAATTGCCAATCTATATTCTCTTTTTATAGAGAAAAAAACTTCAAATAATTTATTAGGTTTTATCTTTTTTTGTTCTGCTTCAAAATGTTCCACTTCTACTGATGCATTAAGCCCTTTAAGTAATATAATTCCTTCATTTATTTTTGAATATATTGTAGATTTTGTTGAATAATTAGACAAAGGAGTAGAATTATACATTGATAGTAATTTACTCATTTCTCTTACTATGCTTTCTTTTGAATTACTAAAAGTAAAATTTATTATTTCATTATTTTGAACATTTATAGATTCTTCTATTTCTCTATCTTTTTCTTCTCGTTTTAATTTATCAGCTTCTAAATAAGAAATCGCCTTGCTAGCGCCTGTGCCTAATGATCCTAATACACTACTAATACCATCGCCTATTCCCGACGCAGCATTTCCTATTCCAGAACCAATATTATAGTTTGTACTTTGATTAGAATCATTATATGAACTATTATTAATATCACTTTCTTCTCCTAAATATTTTAAATTATACCAACTACCATCAAGTTTGTTTCTATCAGAAATAGCTTCAACCATATCTGGATTTAATCCAAGTTCATTTACAGCTTTAGTCAAAATTTCATTATTACCCTTTCCGTCATTTCCATATACTTCGGAAAAAGAATATACCCTTTTAGGAAATGTGATCACAGCAGTTTTCGAAGTGCAACCACCGCTTTTATTGTTGTATTTAAACCGAACTTCGTATTTATGCATTTTTAAAATAATCAGAATTTAGCAAAATTAAACAAAACATTTTGATTTGTCAATCTTACGGATGTCAAAGAAAAGTTAAAGTTCTTCTAAAATTGGCGCATGCCACAACCTATAAATAATGAACAAAAAGAAGAACTAATTAAATTAGGAGAAAAGATAAGGAAGATTAGGCACGATAAATGTTTATCACTTCAAGAAGTGGCAGATAAAATAGGTAAAGACAGGCAATCAATTCAAAGATTAGAAAAAGGAGGATTTAATCCTTCTTATGTATATCTTTTGGAAGTATGTAAAGGATTGGAGATTGAAATAAAAGATATTTTGGTATAAAAAAGCGAGGCAGTACCCGTTGATGACGAAAAAATAAAACTGAAATTTTAGGTTATCCGGCCAGTCCGTCCCTAAATAATAATATTGGTTGAAATCGTTTTATGCCAGAAACATACATCACGTTCAGGCTGCCTCTCTTCTTATTATAGAAGAAAAAATGAAAAAGTTTTTTTTTCAAAATTATCTATTTGGTGTAAAGTTGTATGTTAGTGCCTAAATTAATTCTGACAAACGATAATAAAATTAATAATAAAGATTTTACAACATTTTTGTTAGGTGAATTTATCGAATTACCGTTAGAACCAAAAAAAGAAAAATTATATCGTGATAATTTTGTTATGGAAATAAATAGAAAATTTAGAAATAGTGGATTTGACGATAATTTAATTTTATTACCAACTGGTATGAGAGGTGCGCCAAAAGGACAACCAAAACAATTTGATTACATAATAAATCCCGATTATTTATCAATAATAAATGATATTATATTAAAATAAAAAACCACCATTTGATGGTTTTTATTACTTATATATTATTTAAGATAAATTCAAGTCTTTTTTCTGGTGTGAATTTTGGCACTATAATTGGTGTATAACCATAACTAACATATGTAGTATGTAAAAATTTACCAATTAATTCTGCTTCTTCTGTTGTTTCGCGCCTAACATCATCGGTTTTGTATATTTCTTTCCAAAATGGAAATATAAATACTTTATTATAACGATATGTTTTAGCGGCATAGTCCAACTCTTTATTTATTTCAATTTCATACCTATTTCTATATCCAATTTCATCTAATATAGATCTATCAAAAAACCCTTCTATATTAGAATGAAAATTTTGAATAGTCATATCTTCTATTGCTTTTTGAAAAAGCAATCTATTTTCTTTAGATAGTTTTGGAAGTAAATGTGGCGAATTTTTTTTGTAAAATTCAATCAAAGTTCTTGCTGGTTCCGGTATAATATTAAAACCTTTTTCTGAAAGTAAATCAATTATGGAACTCTTACCTGTTCCTGGCCCACCTGTTAATACAATTCTATTATGCATTATTTTTTAGTACAAAAATATGAAATTATTTCTTAAAAAACAACTTTTATTACATGTATAATTATAATTATAATAAAAATAAATACAGAAAAAAATGAGTTGCATTTCTTATTTTGGTGGTAAGTCAAGCAAGGCTTTCCAAGACTTTATAAACACAAAAATACCAAAAGATGGTATTAAAACTTATTTAGAACCTTTTTCAGGAAGTATGGGAACTTATATGGATGATCCTAACTTAAATTTCGAAACGGTTATTTATAATGATAAAAATAAACATCAAGTTAATTTATATAAATGTTGTTCTCAACCAGAACAGTTTATTCCAATTTTAGAAAAGTTTATAGAAATAAAATTAAAAACTGATTTAACAGATCCATTAGAAAAATGGGAATTCTATAAAGCAATTTATAAAGAATATATTAAAAATGATTTTTTAGATAATATGGATTTTGAGATAGGTGATTTTAAGCGAGCATCTATGTATGCATTTTTAATTACTTCTGCTCACAATTCGGTTTATCCAAGAGGAGCTGGTTTTAATGGGTATAAAAAAGATAAAGATACACTTAAATTAGAAACTTTAATTAAAAAATTAAAAAAGAATACATATACAGCTAAATTACAATCGATTACAGAGTTTTTAAATATTGATTTTGAGGAATTAATTTTAAAATATGATGCAGAAGATACTTATATTTATTTAGATCCACCATATTTTAGACCAGATGAAAATGGCGAAGATGATGCTAAAAGATTATTTTGGTATGGTGCTGATTCTGATGGTGTTTTTGGACCCGCTTCACATAGAAGATTGTTAGAATTAATTAAGAAATCTAAAGCAAGATGGTCTTTATCATATTATTATTTCCCATTATTAGAGGAATTATTACCAAAAGATAAATATATGTGGTTTGAAAAAGAAGTATTTAGAAGTTCAGCACATGGTGGAAATAATGCATCTGATAAAGGTGAGCAAGCAAAAGGTAAAGAATTACTTATTTTAAACTATAATCCAGAAACAGGAGAAAAATTAAATTAATAAAAATGTCGCTAAAAATCTCAATTGGAAACGATCATGCTGGACCAGAATTAAAAACAGCAATAGTTAATATGTTAACTGAACAAGGATATGGAGTAATTAATTTTGGAACAGATACAGGAGAATCTGTTGATTACCCAGATTATGCACATAGAGTTATGGAATCATTAACATCAGGTGAAACTGATTTATCAATTTTAATATGCGGAACTGGAAATGGTATTTGTATGACAGCAAATAAATGGCGAGGAGTAAGAGCCGCTTTGTGTTGGAAAGCCGAGATAGCTATTTTAGCAAAACAACATAATGATGCAAATGTTTTATGCTTACCAGCAAGGTTTATAACAACAGAAGAAGCTTTAAATATAGTTGAAGTTTTTTTAGAAACTGAATTTGAAGGCGGAAGACATCAAAAAAGAATTGATAAAATTAACTTTAATATATGAGTATCATAGGTTATCATATATCGGATATACAGAAGGGTAAACTTGGAACAATTTCTAAAATTCAAGAAGAATTAGATGAATTAAAAGATGCTGAAGGACAAAAATCAAAAATATTAATAATGGTTGAATTATCTGATTTATATGGCGCAATTGAAGAATATTGCATAAATCAAAATATAAATATGGAAGATTTAAAAACATTTTCAGATATAACCAAAAGAGCATTTAAAAATGGAAGAAGGTAAAATAAATTGGCAAAGATTAATGTCAGCAATTACTTATTACAATGCAAATGGATATAAGTATATTGATTTAGATTGGACAGTTGATAAAACAACAACTATTATAACAAAACCTTTAGATAAAAAGGATTTTTTTATATACGATAAAGCATTAGTAGCATCCGGTGAACAATCATTTTTACAAATGATAAAAGATAATAAATTACCTATTGGTAAATATTGTGGTATAACACCTTGTTTTCGTGATGAAATAGTTGATGATTTACATTCAAATTATTTTATGAAAGTTGAATTAATAGATACTTTGGAACCAAATATAAATGGTTTAAATAAGATGATAAAATGTGCTAAACTATTTTTTGAAGAGTTTATTGAAACAAGAACTATTGAATTAGCAGATGAATTATATGATATAGAAAGTTTATCAGGAATTGAATTAGGTTCATACGGAACAAGAACATATAAAAATATAGAATGGGTATTCGGAACAGGCCTTGCCGAACCAAGATTAACAAAAGCAATTATTAAATATGACAATTTATAATCGTATAGATGCAATTTTACAACATATGGCAACACCATATTTAGATATTGATGAAGCATCTAAAATAAAATATGCAGAAGTATTTACTCCTATTTGGTTAATTGAAGAAGAATTAGATAATTGTTTTTTAGAAGAAGATTTTAAAAATCCAAATCTTAAATGGCTTGACCCAGCCAATGGTATTGGAAATTATACTTTAACTTTAATTAAAAAACTTTTAATTGGTTTAAAAGATATTGAAGGATTCCAAGATGAAGTGGTAAGATATAAATGGATAGTTGAAAATATGATATATGTGTGTGAGATTCAACCGATGAATATGTTTTCATACCTATATTTTGTTGATCAAAAATCAGAATATAAATTAAATTATTTTACAGGTTCTTATTTAGATAAAGGATTTAGATTGCATTTAAAAAATGTATGGAAAATAGATAAAATTGATAGAGTAATTGGCAATCCTCCTTATCAAATTAAGGATAGTGGTGCTAAAGCATCTGCTAAACCTATTTACAATTTATTTATAGAAGAATCTATTAAATTATTAAATACTAATGGTGTTTTATCATTCATTACACCATCAAGATGGTTTGCTGGTGGTAAAGGACTTGATGCATTTAGAAAGAAAATGATGCAATCAAAAAAAATATCATATATAAAACATTTTCAAAATGAAAGAGAAGTATTTGGAAATAATGTTAGAATTTCTGGTGGTGTTTCTTATTTTCGGTATGTTATGGCTTATAATGGCAATTGTTTATTCAATGGTGTTGATATTGATTTAACTAATTTAGATGTTATTGTTTCAAAAACAGAATCGCTACAATTTTTAACAAAAATATTAAATAAGGAAAGTATTCAGACTATTTTTAATCCAAGATCACTATATAAAATTGATACTAATGATATTCGATTAGAAGATACACAAATAAATAGTAATTATGTTAAATGTTTTGTATCACAAAAAAGAGGATTTATTAAATGGATTGATAAAACATCTTTAAAAAATCAAGATTCTACTAAATGGAGGGTTTTAACGCCAAGAGCAAATGGACAAGCTGGTAGTGGGTTTGGCAATATTTTTATATCAAAACCAGGTGAATTTTATAATGATACATATATTTCTTTTATAGCAGATACGGAAGAAGAAGCAGAATCAATAATGAGTTATTTAAAAACCAATTTTGCTAATTATTTATTATCGGTTCGAAAAGTAAGTCAAGATGTTAGTTCTGAAACAATTAAATGGATTCCATTAGTTCCATTTGATAGAATGTGGAATAATGATAGTATTGCTGAATGGTTTAATCTTAATGATGAAGATAAAAAATTAATAGATTTTAGATGAATATAAAACAAATGTATAAAGATGTAATTTCTGAATATAAAAATAAAAATTTTGAAATAATTAATTTTTCGGATAAAAAAGCAATTATTGATGATAGCGACTATGCAATCTATGCCATGAATTATTTAATTTATTCTTTTATGAAATCAAAAAAAGATGACCGTTATAAATCAATTTTTGATTTTGTAATTATACCGATAAATCTTACTGCTATTGATTTTACTGCTATTAAATTTGAAACTTTTTTTAAATTTATGACTGAAACAAAAAATTTTAATTAATATATAATTCAAAATTAAAAAAATATGCTTGCTCTTAAACCAGAAATTAACAACATTATTTCACATCTTCTTAATATAGACGATGATAATAATTTTAAATGTCTTAATTTATTAGATTATTTTATAGAAAAATATCCTGATGCTCCTGGTTCAGTTTCTAATCATCAGGCATATGAAGGTGGTTATTATAAACATATATCAGATATTTTAGATTATTCTTCTAAAATGTTTAAATATTTATCATTAAAGGGAAAATTAGATTTTAGTTTATCAGATGCTATTTTGGTGTTATTTTTACATGATATTGAGAAACCAATTAAATATACACCAGTTTTAGTTAAAACAGGTGTTATAGACGAAAATGGTATGATAGAGGAAGAAATTTATGAATATGAAACTGATTCAGATGATGACATAAGAGAAAATTTAATTAATAAATTTAATATAAAATTAACTGATGAACATAAATTAGCATTGAAATATATTCATGGTGAAGGCGAAGATTATAGAAAAGATAAAAGAGTAATGACACCATTAAGTGCTTTTTGTCATTGTTGCGATGTAATAAGTGCTAGGATATTTTTCAACTAAAATAAAAAACCTCTCATTTGAGAGGTTTTTTATTTTAGTTTGTAATATCAAAATCTGATTCATTATCATATGGAAATCTCGCATCATCTGGTGTTGGAAAATGTTCTTCTCTTTCATCAAATTCATCATCAAAATTACGGTCACATGTGCAATTTTCTTCATCTTCACTTATATCCGCACCACATCCTTCGCAATAATCGGCTTGTTTAAATGCATTTGAAGCATCGCTGTGCATTTCATTAAATTTAGTCCAATTAAATATTTTAGATTCTTTTTTATCTTCCATATCTTCAATTGCTTCAATTTTATCTTTTATTTCATCTTTAGATAAAAATTGCATTGTTTTAGTTACATTGTTAAAATGTGGTTTATTATTATTTGGAAGTTCGTATATATCATCTTCATTTTTAGGAAATGATCTTTTAACTTTTTTCAATCCTTCTTTTTCTTTTTTTGCATCAAAATCTCTAAAATGATTTACATATTGAGTTTTGTATTGAGGTGTGTTTGTTTTTTCCATAATGTATATATTTTATTTTAAAATAGCATTTAACATATCTACTATTTGGTGTCCTATTAAAAAATGAATATTAGTTAATTTGTCTATATCAATTGTTTTTGTAGTATCTAATAATGAAAAAATAAATCTATAAAAGATTTTATCATAAATATCTTTTTCTTTTGAGATGGTTAAATTAAAATTGTAATCATTATTATCATTTACAACATTTATATCAAAATCAAATGTAGTTTCTTCACATGGTCGTGTTTTAAATTTAGGGTTGTAATTTACACTTCCAATGCTAAAATTTTCTATATTATTTTCTCTAAAATAATGCGATAATAATAAACCAGGTGTATCAATAAATTCAGAAAGAGTTTGTATATCTTTTCCAAATTTATTTGAATTTATTATTTTTTTAAGTTTTTTCTCTAAATCAAAACTATCTTTAAATTCAACCGAATGATAAATGCAATTTATATCATACAGATAAATAAAAGAATTGGATACTAAATCTGTTTTTTCTAAATTAGTTTTAAATATAAACTTTGTGTGTATAATTAAAGTATCCTGAACTTGTAAATCATGTATTGATATAACAAGTTTTAAAAAATCTTCATCTTTAGATTTTTCATAAACTGTATCTATTGTTTTAACCAACCCTTCTTCTTCATCAAATATCTCTTTGAATAATGTATTAATTTCGGAAATTTTCATGAAGTATATATTAATTTTATAAGGAGAACCTCCTTATTTGATATATAATTAAAAATAATTAAAAATAATTAAATTTTATGAATACTATAACAAATTATGATGATATGTGGTTTAGTCCAAGGAATCAATTAAAAAATAAATATACAACAAATACAAATATGGAAACAAATTATGATTATTTAGTTCAACAGGTAAAGCAATTAGATTTAGATGTAATTGATTTTGAACATTCTGATTATGATAAAATTAATTTAAAAATAGATAAACAAAAAGTTTATTTTTGGATTCGAGTTTATTTATCAGAAGAAACAAAAATTGAACCAGGTGATGTGGTAAATATAACTCACACACCAACAGAGGAAGAATTAGAAACAACATTTATATGTTATGCAAAAAAAGGAGCAGGTCATATTGATTATGAAAATGATGAACCTGTTGTAACGAATTATAATGCTGAAGATGATACTAAATGTCTTTGTTTAATGGTTGACGAAGATAGAATTAATTATGATTCAGATGATATACCTTTTATTAGGAAACTATTTAAAATAGGAAGACATTATGAATATGAATTAATTAGAAGATCGGAATTAGTTTTAACGAATCGAAGAAATGATGAACAAATAGAATATTATGATATAGAATTTTAAAAGCGGATTTAATCCGCTTTTTTTTATATATCTTCAAGTCTATCAATTATTACTTCTTCGAGATATTTTTCGTCTATATCACCATTCCATCCATAATAAGGTATATTAATTTTTAATAATTCATCTTCTGGTTCAATTTCATAATTATCTCCTTCTTCACTAAACCAACTTTTTAATATTTTATTGGATAAAAAATTATAATCTGAATTATATTTATCATATCTTAATAACCAAGCAGGATTGATTTCAAATAATAATCCTTCATCATGATAAATTAATTTATCCATATTAAAAAAATTTAATAATGGTTTTAAACATTCTTTATATTGTTCATTTTCATCTGCAGAATCTTGGGCCGTAGAATACGCATCAGTAATTGCAATTTTAATATAATATAAAGCATCAATATTTTTTACCTTATCTTCCCAAGAATCATATTCATCAAATTCTTCTTGTTCTTCCTCCGATAATGTGTTTTTAATTTCTTCTATTTTATTTATTATAGCAGCTTTTGCATCATCTGTTATATAATTTAAATATAAATCACGAAATTTAATATTATTACCGCTATAATAATATTCGTGCAAACTATTTATTATATCTCTACTTGAATAATTTCTACCATTATTATTGTTTGTGGAATACATAAAATCTAAATTTTGTATCGTTATATCTTTCCACTTATCATTATCTTTCCTAAAATATAAATAAATAACATCATCTTTTAAAACGAAATCTTTTGGATATTGTTTAACAAAATCTTCTTTTGTTATTATATCATTTAGCATTAAAAAATATAAATTACTTACTAAATGAGTGTTCACATTATATAATCCTTTATCAACAATTAATTTTCCAATTTTTTTATTTGATAATAATAGATAATTTTCAAGTAATATTGGATATTCCTTTATAATTCTTTCAATTAATTTTTCGTCTTCAACATCGCTAATATGAAAATCTTCACTTTCCATATATTCATTACCCATTTTTGTTCCAATTTTATATTTTAAGTATAAATCAACTATATATGGATAATACTTAGCAATAGGTTTTTTATTATTTTTACCTTTGCATTGATATATTTTTGTGTAAAGTTCATCTGGTTTAACATTTTTGATGTTAAATTCTCCATTTTCATCAGTTTGTATAGCACCATTATAGTCAATAGCTATAGTTACAAATGGTTCAACACTACCATCTTTTTTCCTTTGTCTTAAAGATATTAATGTATCAGCAGAACTTCTACCACAATGTCCCATTGCTTCAGCTTCTACATCACAATTGTTAGTTTCTAAATCTATCCAATAAAATCCATCAGGATATTGAATTAATTTATAACCATGTTCTTCTGTAACTGATCCAGATGCTTTTAATTGTTTATGCCAATCATCTGATATTTCATACATTTCTTTAAATGTTGAATTATAATTTATTTTCCAAATATTTTCATTTCTAACATTTGAAAAAATATAATCTCTGATAGTATTTAATTGAGTGTAATTATGTTTAAGTATTGTATTAATATCTTTATTAACATCACTTAAAACTTTATTTTTATTTTCATCTGTAATTTTGCGTCCTGTTAAATAATAGATAATATCTAAAATTGGTGAGTTGTTTATATCTTCTTGTTTGAATTTAGCATTATAAATTATTTTCCAATCTTCATATATTTTATTCCTAATATTACGAGCAAACCATAAAATTAATTTATCACGACTTACATCATTTCTTGGATTTTTAATATCTTTATACCAATCATCGATATATTCAATAGATTTTTCCTTAATTATATCAGGAATGTTTTCTTTTTTTAAGAAAGAATTTAAATCAAATGATTCATTTATAAAATCAAAGTATTTTTTTAATAATTTCATTCAAAATCTATTTTATTTTCATCATTTATGTATATATGCTTACTACCTAAACTTTTGCCTGATTCGATTAGTTTTTTCTCAACATCTTCGTCATAATTGTGATCAAAAAAACCAGCACCATGTCCATTTCTGGTTAGCCATATATCATGCCCTAATCTTTCTAAACCATTAGCTTCAATTGCATAATTTATATTATCAGAACCAGCTAACTCAATAAATTTTTTAATATCATTATATGATGCTATTAAGGAATTATAATCTACATTTTCAATATCTACATCAATTTGTGCATTTTGAGTTTTAAGTTCTTCTTCATCTGTCCACAAGGCACAAGTTATATATCCTTTTAAAATTTTATTTAAGTCATTTCGTGTTATTATTTTATCACCAATAACTATTGCAGAATAATTTTCAAAATATTTAATATACTTCATTAATTATATATTAAAAATATCTAAACTTTATTTTTAAAAAGTAATATATAAAAAGATTAAATAATCATATCTATATTTGGGGCATCAAAAAATGCCTCAAAAAAAAAATCCCTTATGACAAACACAAAAATTTACAATGAACTCGTTCAAAAAATGAGAAGCTTTTTCTTGGAAAAAGGTTTCATCGAAGTTCCAACTCAATCAAGAACTTCTATCCTTGCAGCATGTGAAAATCCACATTCAGTCATGACTTTCCAATTAGACGGACAGGTATGGCCACTTAAACAAACAGGACAAATGGATCTTGAAGAAGAACTATTAAAAAACCCAGAATGGCCAGGTTGTTTCTGTTTAACTACATCTTATAGAGATGAGAAAAATCCAATTTCAGGACGACATGCAAAAATATTTCCTATGTTTGAATTTGAACTTAAAGGCGGATTTGAAGAATTAAAAAAACTTGAAAACCAATTACTAAATTATCTTGGTTTTGGTTCACCAGTTGAAGTCAAGTATGACGAAATATGTGAAGAATATGGCGGTGTTCAAATTTTAGAAGATGAACATGAGACAAGAATGAAAAACGAACTTGGAAAATGTATCTCTTTACAAGAGTTTCCACGCAGGACAAGTCCGTTTTGGAACATGCGATATAAAGGTGACAGTATATTTAATAAAATAGATGTTATCTTATACGGACAAGAAACTATTGGTTCCGCCGAAAGGTCTTGTAATCCAGAAGAAATGAGGGAAATGTTCTATACAATAATGGATGGTGAATATGCAGCAAAATTATTCCAATTATTCGGAAAAGAAAGAGTTGAAAAAGAATTAGAAGATTTCCTTACATATAATTTCTTTGAGCGTTCAGGCGGAGGAATAGGAATGACTAGGTTAAGTAGAGCATATGAACTATTAAAGCAAGAAGAATTAGAATTAGTTTAAAAATAAAAGAGCCAATTGGCTCTTTTATTTTATGCTTTACTTCTAAATCAGGCAGGATATAATTTAATATATATACTTATGAAAGATTATTACATTTATATTTATTTAGACCCAAGAAAAATTGGCAACTTTGTTTTTGAAGATATAACATTTGATTATGAGCCAATATATGTTGGTAAAGGAATAAAGGATAGAGTTAAACGACATTTATATCTTTGTAAAAAGAGCAAAACATATTTTCATAATAAACTAAAATTAATTTTGAACGAAGGTTTCGAACCTATCTATAAAATAATTAAAACTTCTTTAACAGAAGAACAAGCATTAACAGAAGAAATAAAGTTAATTAAATTAATAGGTAGAGAAGAAAACGGTGGAACTTTAACGAATTTATCTGATGGTGGTGAAGGGCAAAGTGGTTATAAACATAGAGAAGAATCAAAGATAAAAACATCTATTTCTTTAAAGAATAATAAAGAATTTCAAGATTATCTGAAGACAGATGATTTCAAATCTAAAGTAAGTAAAGGGCTTATAGGTCATATTGGTTATGGAAAAGGAGTTCCACGAACCGAAGAAGTAAAAAATAAAATTAAAGAAAAATTAAAGGGAAGACCTGGACGAAAGCATACACAAAAATCTAAACAAAAAATGTCCGAAAATAATTCGGGTAAAGGAAATCCTAATTCAAAAATTTATACAATACAATTTGGAGATTCAATTTTAATATTTGAAACAATAAAAGAATTATCAGAGTATGTAGAAAAATATAATGTGGAAAATAATTTAAAGGGTCCAAAAAGAGTATCTGTTGAAGGTATTTTATATAAAGGCATTTCTAAAAATTTTAAATTATTAGAGAAAAGTTATATATAATCTTTATATATACTAATATGGAATATCTAATAGAATATAATAACTTTAAGCAAAAAACAATATTGTATATACATGGTTTAGATGCACAAAAACATAATAAAAATCAAATTAAAAAGCAATATAAAAAAATTGTTAATGATTTAGGATTTGATTATGTGTCTATTTTTGTTGATTATAGAAAAGATGATGTTTGGGATATTATTTCTAAAATTAATATTGATGGTGTTATAGGACATTCTGTTGGCGGATATATGGCTAATGAACTGTCAAATTTTAAACAAATACCAGCATTATTACTTATGCCTTCTTTTGATAAAAAAGATATTAAATTACAAAAAATACCTAACGATGTTAAAGATAAATCTACATATAAAAAGAAATTAGTTTTAATAGGTGAAAAAGATAAATCTGTTGATAATAATTTGATAAAGAAAACTTTAAAAGGAATTGATATTTTAAGTGAGGATATTGATCATGATGTTGATAATAAAATTTTTAAAAAATATTGTAAATTATTCGTTGATAAGTTTTATTAAACTAATTCTAATTTATTAATATACACTATATGAATAAATTTATATTAATCGATAGGAATAAAGAAATGGTTGATGCATGGTATGAAGAATTTAAAAATTATGCTAATTTTGAATTCTATCATGGTGATATATTTGATAAATCAGCCGATATTGTTGCCTCACCAGCAAACTCTTTTGGGTTTATGAATGGTGGTATTGAATTGGCTTATAGTAATAGAATGGGATGGCATATTCAAGAAGAGTTCCAAAGAAGAATACAAGAAGAATATGATGGTGAAATATTAGTTGGACAATCTTGTTTAATAGATACTGATTTTACACAATACCCAAAAATACTATTAGCGCCAACTATGAGAGTCCCATTATATTTAAATGGCACACCAAATGTATATCTTTCAGCAAAAGCTATATTTTTAGGGGTTAAAAGATATTCAGAAAATGCTTCTTGTGTAATACCAGGTCTTGGAACTGGAACGGGATATGTTCCGTATAAGATGTGTGCTCAAAAAATGAGGATGGCATATGAGGATTTTTATGAAAATAAAAAAGTATTTCCATCTACCTTGTTAAGGGCAAATATAAATCATATGGAAGAAATAACAAATTAAGGAGATTGATTTTTCAATCTTTTTTTTTATTAAACTTTAATTTTTTTCATGAATATACATGTCTATGTTAATAGATTCACAATATTTAAGTCACACAAAAAAGTTAATTTTATCATTTGTTGATAAAACTGGTAAAATAAAATTAAAATATTACGATTGGGCAAATCCAATGAAATATCAAAACTGTGATTCGTCTGATCCTGAAAAACATCCTTTATTTACTTCATGGGAAGGCAAACCTGTTAAAAGAGTGCCTGCAGGTTATCCTGATCGATACGCTATTTATGAGTTTTTAGATGCTTTGCCAGAATCAGAAAAGCAAGAAATATTTGAATATAATGAACCTGAAATATATTTTGTCGATATAGAAACTGATCTTGACCCGATTACAGGTGGTTATTCTCAACCTGAGGATCCAAATGGTCAAATACTTTCTATATCTGTGGTATATGCTGATAAAATAATTCTAATGGGTTTAAAAGAAATGCCACAAGATATGCAAAAAAGAATTATTGATGGCACAAATGAATATTTTGAAAAATATAATAGTCAATATAAATTCAAGTATATTAAATATGATGATGAATTTGATATGCTCAGATCATTTTTTTATGATATGATACCTAAAATGACTTGCATTACAGGTTGGAATTTTATTGGTTATGACTGGATGTATTTAGTAAATCGTGCCAGAAAAATTAATAAAATTGTTAATGGTGAACAACTAACAATTGATCCAAATATTTCCTCACCTACTAAAAGATTAAATCATATTTTTATGACTAAATATGAATTGCCAGCACATAGGTTGGTATTTGATTATATGCAGTTATATGAAATATGTGATACTTCTATTAAGGTAAAAGAATCGTCTTCTTTGGATTATGTATCAAGTAAATTAGTAGGTGTTAATAAGATTAAATATACTGGCAGTTTATCAAAATTATATGAAGAAGATTTTGAGAAATTCATGTATTACAACACAGTTGACTCTGTGTTGGTTCAAAAGATACATGAATCTAAAAATTACGCATCAATAATATTTGCGGTTTCTTCATTATCTAAAATACAAATTAAAGATGTAATTAATCAGGCTAAAGGAGCGTTAGCATCATTAGCAATAACAGAAGGCGTTCTAAGAGATAGATTTAGAGATATGGAAAATATCGTTCTATTTAAAAATGAAGATAGAGCATCTTTTGATGACGGTGAAGCTGGACTTGCTGGTGGATGGGTTAAAGACCCGGTGACTGGTATGCAACAATGGGTTGTTTGTTATGACTTCGCTTCGCTTTATCCAACAACTCAGTTGGAATTCTATATTGCTCCTGAAAATTTTGTTGGACTTCAAAATCCCGAATATAAAAATGTGTGCACTAATGGCACAGTTATTGATTTATCTAAACATGTGGTGTGTGTGAATGGTGTTGTTTTCAAAAAACATCGTTCTCCTACTTTGAGAATGCTTGAAGATGTTTATGCGGATAGGAAGAAGGCAAAAAAAGTAATGATGTCAAAAAAAGAGGAGTATAAGAAATTACAAGATAAAATAAAAAATTTAGAAGAAGAAATTGAAAATATGATATAGGGAAGCAAAGTCTTTTAATATATATTTTATGAGAAAGAAATATTATATTTATGTATTTTTAGATGATACTAAATCTGGTAAGTTTATTTATGAAGATTTAGAATTTGATTATGAACCTTTTTATATAGGAAAAGGAAGTGATGATAGAATAATAAACTCTATGTGCACTAAAGGTGTTTTTAAAAGCAGTAAAATAAAGTCAATAAAAGAAAAAGGTGGTAATGTTATAAGATTTAAATTATTCGAAAATTTAGAAAATTTAGAAGCACTAGAAATAGAAAAACAATTAATTTCAAAAATCGGAAGAAGAGATTTGAATAAAGGTCCTTTGACTAATTTAACTGATGGTGGTGATGGAAGATTAACTTCTCCACACTCCAAAGAAACTAAATTGAAAATTTCAAAAACTAAAAAATCTCAAAATCTACATAACGCACATACCGAAGAAACAAAAGAAAAATTAAAAGAAATAAATAAAGGAGAAAACAATCCTATGTTTGGTAAACCCCATACAGAAAAAGTTAAAGAGGAACAATCAATAAGAGTTTCTGGACTAAAACATCCTATGTTTGGTAGAAAACACGATTTGGAAACTATACAAAAGATAAAGGATAAAAGAAATGCAGCTGTTGTTCAAACGGCTATGTCCAAAAAGAGTGCAGAATTTAATAGTAAAAAAGTTTTACAATTTTCAATAGATGGTGAGTTTATAAAAGAATTTAATTCAATAAAAGAAGCATCTATTGAATTAAATATTTCCGAATCTTTAATTGGCAAAACTTGTAGAGGTATAGTAAAAACTCCAAAAAAATATATTTTTAAATTTAAAGAAGAAAAAGATAAGGTATTAAATAATTCTTTTAAAATTAAAGAAGGTGATATTTATTTAGATTATAAACTTTTGAAGAGAAATAAACAGACGGTAATTATAGAAAATATTATAGGAGAAAGTATTACTTTAAGAAAAAAAGAATATCCAATTTTTTGGGAGAAGAAAAAAATAGATTAATCCTATTTATTATATAAATATATAATTACATGAAGTATTTAAAATATTTTGAATCTTATGAAGAATCAAATGAAGAATCAATAGTTATTGATATACCTATTTCTGAAGACGAATATATCGGCGAGGTGCATGGTATTATACATTTTAAAAAAGAATATTTAGATAATTGGCTTTATCTTGAAAGAGTTAAATTAAATATTGATGAAAATTTAATCGAATTTCCAGTTGCTATATTAAAAAATATAAATGTTGAATCAGATTATAGAAATAGAGGATATGGTAATGAAGCTATGGAAACATTCCTTGATGCTGCGTCAGAAGCTAAATCTATTATATTAATAGCTGATTTATTGGCAGACAATAAATTTGATTTAGTTAAGTGGTATGAGGGATATGGTTTTGAAATAATAGGAATGTCTGGTGGTAATCCTGTTATGATGTTAAAAGAAAATTAAATATGATTACATACAAAGATTCGGGTGTAAATATAGATAAAGCGAATAGTGTTAAAACTGAAATGAAATCTATATTAGATACTGATAATAAAAAAGTTTTGAATAAAGTAGGTGCCTTTGCATCTTTAATTGATTTAGGGTTAAATAATTACAAAGATCCAATTCTTGTTATGAAAACAGAAGAACCTGGTTCAAAACAAAAATTAGCAATTGATAATAATAAAGTTGAATCTATCTGTTATGATATGATTAACCATTTAATTAATGATATTATCGTTATGGGAGCTACACCTTTAGTTGTTCAAGATGCTATAATATGTGGTGAATTACAACCAGATATTATTAAAAGATTAGTTAAAGGTATGTCAGATGCTTGTAAAGCACAAGGATGTAATTTAATTGGTGGTGAAACATCTGAGCAACCAGGTGTGTTATCTTCGGGAAACTATATCTTAACATCAAGTATTATAGGAATTATTGAAAGAGATAAAATAATTGATGGTTCTAATATTAAAATTGGTAATAAAATAATTGCTTTAGCATCAAATGGTCCGCATACAAATGGTTATTCATTAATTAGAAAATTAATACCTATTATAAATGATGATAATTTTTTAGAAGCGATATTGAAACCACATACTTGTTATTATAATTTAGTAAAAGAATTATTAAAATATAATATAAATGGAATGGCTCATATAACAGGTGGTGGTATTAAAGAAAATTTAAATAGAATATTAAATAATGTAGATGCAAATATCTATTTAGATAAAATTGATATATTACCAGTATTTAAATTAATTAAAGAAGCAGCTAATTTAAATGATGTTGAGATGTTAAGAACATTTAATTGTGGTGTTGGCATGGTTTTAGTTGTTGATGAAATGCATGCAAATGCGATAATATCAGATTCAATAGAATATGGAATTAATGCTTATGAAATTGGTGAAATAATTGAAGGAACTAATGAAGTTAACTATATTAATTATCTAATTTGAATAGTTTTTGCAATTTTATCCATATTAAATATTACAATCATTTTTTCATGGAATCCAAATGTTTTATCGTGTATTTCATAATCTGCACCATTTTTAACTAAAAAGTTCCTTAAAAGTATTGTTTTGGTAGCTGTTATGGCTTCGTGATTTAAAATCATATTTTGAAAGAAATAGCCTGGAATTTTATTTTCTTGGCTTTTTTTATTTATTATTTCTATTAATTCTTTCTTTTTATCGGCTTTAGCATAATATTTGATAAATTCAATGCATTTATCTGTATCAAATTTAACATCATTTATATCATTACCTTTTTCGACTATTAATTGATATATTTTTCTACCACCACCTTTTTTATATAACATAGCTGTATCTAATCTTTCTGTTGCATATAAACCAACGCCATATTCATATCTTCCTTTTTTATGATATTTGAAATTTTTATCTAAATCGCCACCATGATAATATATCATATAATCTTTTTCTTTGAATTGATTTCCTAAATCTGTTGTATATGAAGGTTTATATGTATATTTTGGATTTATTTTTCTTATATGATTCATTAATAGCGAAGCATAACCTAATCTTCTTTCATTTTCATCTATTGAAATATAACTAACTGTTAATTCATTATCATATAAAACATAATCAACATATCCAATAAATTTACCATTTTTTGAGATTGTGCTTGTGCAATTAACTTGTCCAGAATAAGCATTAGTAACTTCATCCGTGAATGTGATTCCACTTCTATCTTTATTATAATTTTCAAAAAGTTTAATATATTTCATTTATTATATATTAAATGATATTTTGTAAATTGAATTATTTTTTGTAAATTTGCTTATGCATTATATCATACAGGAAAATATATTTAAGGAATCACATTATAATATTTTCAACCCGGATAAGTTTGATATTGCTTAATAAATGAGAAAAAACATTCTAATTTTTTAATACTATAAATAGTATGTCAATAAAAAAAGATTTAATTAAATATACGCCCAGAATTGAGCAGAACAAAGCTCTTGAATATCTTAAAAAGGTTATAGATAAAAAGCCTGATAATAAGTTTTTCTTATTTAATATGGCGGTTGGAATTGGAAAATCGCATTTTGCTGTTATGGTGTCTGATTATATAACAACACATGTTTTGCCTGGTGCAAAGGTTGATATAATTACTGCTGGTAAAATACTTCAAGATCAATATGAAACCACTTATGATGAGATTAAATCTTTAAGAGGTAAAGATAATTATAATTGTGTGCAATATGCATGTTCTTGCGAAAAAGGTAAAGAATTTAATAGGTTAAATAAAACTAAATGTGAATTTTGTCCTCATGATTTTGCTAAAAAACAATATATGTTTTCCGAGGTTAGTTTAACTAATTTCCATCTTTATTTAATTAATGCTATTTATGGGCATTCTATGTTAAAAGATAGAGATTCAAGATTGTTAATTGTTGATGAATGCCATTTAATGGATGATGTAATGTCAGATTTTATTTCTATTAAGATAACAGAAACAATAATAAAGAAGTTTCATTTTTTTAATGAGGTAGAAATTATTAAAGAATTAAAAAATGTAGTAAATATAGAAACTTATATTGATTTTTTAAGGTATTTTTTGATTCAGATACAAGAAACTATGGCTGAAATTGAAGCAGCTTTATCGTCTGGTCGTGGCACATCTTATTCTGGTAAAAAAGATATGAGAGATATGAAAATTAATTCTGTTCTTGATATAGAATCAGAAGATATTAAATTCATGCAGTTAGTGACAGATTTGCGACAGTATTCAACAAAAATAGATGTTTTTATAAAGGAATATGACGAAAATCCTACAAATTGGGTCGTTGAATCACAATATAATGAAAAAAGCAAAATAAATGAATTATCATTGGAACCAATATGGGCAAAAGATTATTTGAAAAAATATGTTTGGGACAATTATGATATGGTAATTTTAATGTCTGGAACAATTTTAGATAAAAATATATTTTCTACACTTAATGGAATTGATATTGATAGATCGGTTTATTATTCAGCACCATCGCCATTTCCTATGGAGAATAGAAAGGTTTATTATATGCCACTCGGTAAAATGTCATATACTAAAAAAGAGGATACTTTTAAGAATTATATACCATTTTTCAAGAAATTATTAAAGAAATATTCCGATGTAAAAGGTATTATACATACTAATTCATTTGAGTTAGCAAAATGGATAGAAGATTCGGTTAAAGATAAACGATTATTATTTCATAGTTCGTCAAATAAAGAGGAAATTATAAAAATGCATTTTGAATCTGAAAAGCCAACCATTTTAGTTAGTCCTTCTGTTTCTACTGGTGTTAGTTTTGATCATGATAGAAGTAGATTTCAGGTAATATCAAAAATACCTTATCCTTCTTTGGCATCGCAGAAAAATAAAATGAGACAAAAAATATATCCAGAGTATTATACATATAAAACGGTTGCTGATTTAATTCAAATGTCTGGTCGTTCGGTTCGTTCGCATACAGATTATGCCGATACGATAATAATTGATTCTTGTTTTGGAGATGTTTTGCGAAATTCTAGTCATTATTTTCCTTCGTGGTTTTTAGAATCGATAATTAATATAAATTCTAAATAAAATAAAACCTGTTATTTTTAACAGGTTTTTTAATATTCTTCATAATTAATTATATATTTTGGGCTAATTCTTTGATCTATAAATAAACCATTTGGATAATTTACATCGGAATAAAAATTTAAATTTGATTTTATTTTACTAACATCAATTGTTAATATTACTGGAAAATCAACATCAAAATTTACATTTTGTATTAGCATATCTGCATCTTTTTTATCTTTTAAAAGATAAATTCTTTTTGGATGATAAGATATTTTGTTAGTATTCCTTGGTATTAAACCTTTCGATTTAATATTATGAATATTATATTCATCTGTAACATGATATAATATATCAGGTATATCATAAATCTTATCACCATAATAAGGTTCAAAATGTAGTGTTATTAATTCATCATTCGAATCTTCTAACTCTGTTTCTTTTATTAAATTTTTAACTATCTTATTGATATCTCGCCTAAATTCGTTAAAATCTACATCTTCTCCATCATTTTCATAATGTCCTGTATGGTAGCCAGATAAAAAATATTTATATGTTTTTTCAATAGTTTTAATTATATTTAAAATTTTTTCATAATTAAATCTGTTTATTCTTAAATAAAGAGTTCCACTTCTGAAGTAATATTCCTCATCTTCGAAATTTTTTATTAAAAAATTTCGAAGATGTGATAAAGATTCGTTTATAAATTCTATAAAAGTTTTCATTTATTATATATTAATTTAATATATAATTAATGAGACTTTTAAATTATAGACAAATTGAATTAGCTACTAATTTTATATCATATTTATTAGATACGGTTTTGGAAAAGAATAAATTTTCATTACCAAAAAATACTTATTTAGATAAATTAAAAATACATAAAATCTTTATTACAAATAATGAAGATAAATTAGGTATTTTAGAAAAAATTACGGAAGAATTAGTTAAAAATTCAAATCTTAATATTGAAGCAAACGAAGAAATAATTACTTTGTTGTGTGTGGCTGGATTTTCAGCGTCTCAATTAAATAATAGTAAATTTTTAATTGATAATAAATTTAAGAAAGAAGATTTTGAAAAAGAAATTAAATCTATTTTAGAGGAACTTAAATTAAATGGTGTTGGAAATAATATAGTTAAAAACTTATCAAATTGTTTCAAATCCATATTAAAATTAGCCAACTCATTAGATTCCGTATTATCTTTTGTAGAGAAAAATAAAGTTGGTTTATCTGATTTAGAAGTTATTACTACATATTTGAAAGACAAAGACATTGTTAATAATAAAAATATATCACAAGCCTCAAAGGTCATGACGATAAATGAGTTTTCGAAATAAACTAAAAATCATGAAGTAATATAATAACTATTAAAATTATTTATATTAATTTATGACAATCGGCATTGAAAAGATATTTTTTGGCTATATACTGCAAAATAAAAAATTTTTCCACTTAATTGAACCATTTTTCTTCAAGAATAATGAGATTCAATTTGTTTACACCGTCATTAGAAAATATATGCTAACTGACAGTGATATTGAACTTCCATCTCCAAAACAAATATTAGAAATGGTTAATCTTGATGATAAAGATGGATTAATCACTCGTGATATGCTTAAAAGTATGCTTACGGTTGATTTAGGAGAATATGATGAAGTTAATTTTATTATACCAAGATTTAATGCTTGGATTTTATCGAATCGTTTAAAAGCGGGTACAGTTGATATTGTTGAAGAAACAAGAAATTTAGATACTATTAATGATTTTGAAACTACATATGAAACAGCTCAAAAAATAAAAGAAATAGTGGATAATATGTCTTCTGTTAATTTTATTAACGATGGCGATGATATGGGTTCTGATTTTGATGATGTTGAGGCACATGTTCAAGATTCATCCAAATTTAAAATAAAATCAGGATTTTCAACGCTTGATCATATGTTAGGTGGTGGATGGGATATAGGAACATTAAATATGCTAATGGGTGAAACAAATTCTGGTAAATCATTATGGATGCAGAATTTAGCAGTTGCTTCGGCAAATCAAGGATATAATGTATTGTATATCACATTAGAGATGTCTGAAAGAAAAGTATTAAAAAGGGTTGGTGCTATGAGATTAAAGATTCCTGTTAATGATTATGATACAATATCATTAGATACGGAATTTATGAGAAAGAAAATTGAAGGATTAAAAAAATCTTCTGGTGGTGGTACTGATCTTTTTGAAAAGAAAATTGGCAAAATTTATACTAAATTTTGGGCGGCTGGAACTGCTAATGTAAATGATTTTGATAATTTTTTACAAAAATTAAAAGATAGAAAAGGAATTAAAATTGATTTAGTTATTGTTGATTATTTAACTTTAATGGTTCCGCCAAAATCAAACGGTAATGGTGATACACTCTACACAAAAGGTAAATTATTAGCAGAAGGTATGAGAGCACTTGGATCAAAATGGAAAGTTCCTGTTATTAGTGCATTACAAGTTGCTAAAGAAGCATGGAATGCAACAAATATATCTTTGGAAAGTGTGCCAGAAAGTAAAGCAATACCAGAAACGGCGGATACTTTCTTCGCAATTATACGAAATGAAGAAATGAAAAGGCAAAATCTTTATAGATTGAAAATGTTGAAACAAAGAGATGGTGATTTTTTAAAATCACAAATTAAAATTAATTTGAATCCTATATTCTTAAATCTGGAAAATGATCAATTTATAGATGCTTAATTAAATATTAAATTTAATATATAATAGTTAGAAACTTCCTCTATTAAATTTAATATAAACCTTAAAAAAAATTATTTTATTAAAATGAATAATAACCTAAATAATGTCGATCCTATTGATCCAAATGAAAATGATAAAGAAATGAATGAAATTGAGGACGAATTATTAGAAGATTCCAATATAGAATTAATATTGGAAATTGATGATGATATTTTAGACGATGTTAATATTGAAGAAGATGAAGAATTATCAATAGAAGATAATTTAGATTCGGATATAACTGATGTTATTGAAGATGAAGATATTGTTATGTCTAAACATAAAATACAAGGAAAACATAGTTTAAAATATGATTCTATATTTAAGGGGAAAAAGGAAGACCCTTTAATGGACGATGAATTTGAAGCAAATTCATCATATTTTAATGAAAACTTTGAAGTTGATAAAGGCTCACTTTATTGGTTTGAATCAATTGATAATGAGAACTATATAAAAGAAAAACGAATTAAAGAAAAAGTATATGAGGTATTAATGCATAATACCGAATTAAATTTTTTAAATAATAGAAGAAAACCTTCAAAATCTGATTTTAATAATTATTATTTCTTATTGAAGACACATTTAAAGAATGAAAGTTTCACTAATGTCGAACTTTTTAACGAATTAGCAGTATATTTTTCAGATAATTTATTTAATATGTTTAAATTATTAGATAATAAATGGCGAAATTTAATTATTGAAGAATTACAAGAACATATTGGAAAATATAGCACAAATCCAGAAGTTTCATTTAGAAATATAAATAATGGAACCGAAGTTGAATTTAGTTGGTTTGATAATGAAATAAATCAAAATATTATAATTACTGGTGTAGTTATAGAAATTGATGATAATTTGATCATAGTTGATTCATATGAAAAGATTTATAATTTAGAATTAACACAAATTACGAAAATACTTAATAATACTAAATTTAAATATAATTTAAATAAATTAAATAATATAGATTTTTTATAATTTGATTTTTGAAAAAAAAGCAACATTCGATTTTTTTGATATAAAAATAATCAATATATAATTAACAATTTTTTGCAAAGGTTGTTAATGGATATTTTCCGAAATAAAAAAATATAATAAAATATGACAAAACAAATTTATGTTGTCAAGAGAGACAACAGGCGCGAGCTTTTGGATTATGAAAAAATAAATAAAGTTCTGATATGGGCTACAGATGATATTAGTAATGTATCTGCATCTGATGTTGCTATGAATGCAAAACTTCAGATTTATGATGGTATTACTGCTATTGAAATTCATAAAGTTCTAATTCAATCAGCCGTAAACATGATTACAGAAGAAACACCAAATTATCAATATGTTGCTTCTAAATTAATTAATTTTCTTTTAAGAAAAGAAGTATTTAATACTTATAATATTTTTCCAAGATTAAAAACTTTTATTAAAGAAAATGCTGATAGAGGGGTATATGATTCTGGTATTTTAACTAAATACTCTGAAAGAGAAATGGATAAAATAGAACAATTCATCAAACATAAAAGAGACGAAGACCTTACTTATTCAGGTATTCAACAATTGATGGATAAATATTTAGTGCAAGATAGAAAAACTGGCAAGCATTATGAAACACCGCAGTTTATGTATATTTTAATTGCTATGACTCTTTTTGCTAATTATACTAAAGAAGATAAATTAGATAAGGTAAAAAGATGTTATGAAATGCTTTCTTTACAAAAGATTTCATTACCAACGCCTATTTTAGCGGGAGTTAGAACACCAAATCGTCAATTTGCATCATGTGTTTTAGTTGACGTGGCTGACGATTTAGATTCAATTGCTGCATCTAATCATGCTGTATTAAGGTATATTTCAAATAGGGCTGGTATCGGTTTAAATTTTCGTTTAAGAGCAATTGGAGCATCTGTAAATAATGGTGAAAAAATACATACTGGTATTATTCCATTTTTGAAAATGTTTGAATCATCTGTTAAATCATGCTCACAAGGTGGTATTAGAGGTGGTGCAGCAACAGCACACTATCCATTTTGGCATAAAGAAATAATGGATATACTTGTGTTGAAAAACAATGCTGGTAATGAATTAGCACGTGTTAGAAGAATGGACCATTCAATACAATTGTGTAGATTATTTTATACAAGATTCGTGAAGAAAGAAAATATAACATTATTTTCGGCAAATGACGTTCCTGAATTGTATGATTATTTTGGTTACGATAATGATAAATTTGAAGAATTGTATCTTAAATATGAAAATGATGCATCAATTTCCAAAATTACTATTCCAGCAACAGAGGTAATGAATCTATTATTACAAGAAAGATTGGAAAATGGTAGAATTTATATACAAAATATTGATAATGCAAATACACATTCAGCATTTTTAGATAAAATTAATATGTCTAATTTATGTCAAGAAGTTAATTTACCTACTTCTCCTATTCATGATATTAATTCCGAAGAAGGTGAAATTGCTTTATGTGTTTTAGCAGCATTTAATTTAGGAGCTATAAAATCATTAGATGAATTAGAAGAGGTTGCTGAATATGCTGTAAGAATTTTGGATTTTGTAATTGATATGCAAGATTATCCAGTTGCAGCAGCTAGAAAAATGTTAAAGAGAAGATCAATTGGAGTTGGTGTGACTAATTTTGCTTATTGGTTAGCAAAAAATAATTTAACATACACAGATGAAAAATCATTGATGGAAATTGATAGATTATTTGAATATGTTCAATATTATTTATTGAAAGCTTCTAATAAGTTAGCACAAGAGTTTGGTAAATGTGAATATTTTGATAGAACAAAATATTCAAAAGGTTTATTACCAATTGATCATTATAACAAAAATGTTGATTCTTTGATTAAAAGAGATTTAGAATTAGATTGGGAAACTTTAAGATTAGATATAATTGAACATGGTTTGAGAAATTCAACTTTAACAGCACAAATGCCAACTGAATCTTCAGCAGTTGTATCAAACGCAACAAATGGTATTGAGGCTCCAAGAAAATTGATTACAACTAAAAAATCAAAATCAGGCGGACCATTACCATGTGTTGTTCCAGAAATGAATAGGTTAAAGAATAAATATCAGTTTTCATATGAATTTGATAACACAGCTATGAATAAAGTTGTAGCAATTATTCAAAAATGGTTTGATCAAGGTATATCAGTAAATCATTATTATGATAAGCGTAAATATTCAGATGGTAATATTCCTCTTTCTGAAATGGCTAAAGATGTTTTGAATTTTTATAAATGGGGTGGAAAACAAATTTATTATGCAAATAGTAAAGATTATAAATCTGATAAATTAGAAGATTTAATCACTACTGAAAAGATAATTTCTAAAGAAGATACAATTATGGAATTAGAAGATCCGAATGTTGTGGGTTGTGAAGGGGGAGCATGTCATTTATAATATATATAATATGATATATATAAATGGTGAAGAAATAGATAGCAAATTTAAATTATCATCTTTAATTAAAAAAATTGAGAAAATTGAATTAATTAAAGATGATAATTCTTTTATTGAAGAATATTATGGAATTAAATATAAATTAAATTATGAATCTAAAAAAATATTTTTATCACTCCTGAAAAAATATTTTGAAGATAGGTTTTCTTTAATTAATTATCTAAATAATAATGATGTTAACATATCTCTTGACGAAGATAGATTAGTAAAATTTATCACATATACAAAAAACAATAATAAAGATAGATGCTCAAAGCAATATTTATTTCTAAAATATGGTTATTATAATGAAAATTATTATAAGGATACATATGGTATAGGCATAGATAAATTTGTTAAAAAATATGGTAATATTGAGGGTGAATTAAAATTTGAAGAATTTAAAAACAAACAAAAAAATACATCAAAAAGAAGTATTGAATATTGGAATAATATTTACGAAGATGAAAATATAGCTAAAGAAAAATTAAAAGAATATCAAGCAAAACATACTAAAAAACATTTTCAAGATAAAACCGAGGATTATATAAATAAATATAATAAACAGAATAGTAGATGGTGTATAGAATATTATACAAAACGAGGATATAATCCTGTAGACGCTAAATTAATAATAAGTGAAATTAAAAGAAAAGAATCAAGGTTATCGTTAGATTATTATCTAAATAAAGGGTATTCTATTGATGAAGGTAATAAAATGAAAAATGAATATTGGTTGGAAAATTGTAATAACTTTCTTAACACAAGACAAACATCAAAAGAATCGCTCAAAATTTTTGATAAATTATATGAATGGCTTATAGAAACATATAAGAATGTTTGTGTATATTATGGTAATAATGGTAAGCAAGAGTATTTTTTATATGATAAGGATAATAAAAAATATAATTTTTATGATTTTACAATTTTATATAAGAATATAAAAATTATAATTGAATATAATGGAGAAAAATTTCACCCTTATTATGGTTTAACAAACGAAGAATTAAATAATTGGAAACAACTTTATACAAATCGAACTGCTGATGAAGTTATAAAAATGGATAATGATAAAAAAGATATGGCAATTAATAATAATTTTAATTATCTTGTTATATGGTCTAATCATAATAATAATTTAAATGTATGTAAACAATTTATAATTAAGTATTTTTGTGAAAAATATAGATGAATCTATAAAAAAACGAGAAATACTATAAACTTATAGACATTTATTAATAACAAATAATAAAAGAAAAAATGTCTAAATTTTTGTTAATTCAGACATTTTTTCTTATTTTTGTAAAAATAATAATTATGAAAATAAACGAAATAACTTTATACGAACTGTATACAAACCAGAAAAGAAATGATTTTAAATTGATTGAAGATAATATTTCCAGTTCTGATCCAGAAGATGGTGGATCTGATCATGATGTAGTGATTCAAGATTTGTCAACTGGAAAATATTATGCAGGTAGTTATTGTGATTGGGACATCTATTACAATTTTGATTATGATGAAGAAACTGGTGAAGTTTCACGTTGCGATTTCGATTGCGATTTAATTGAAGTTATGCCAAAAGAAGTTATGACGACAATTTATGTTCCGGTAAAATAAAGATAAATAATATGAATAAAATAATTAATACAGACAACACGATAGATTATACTAAAATTCCAGTTTTTTTTGGCAATGATGGTATGTCTTTGCAGAGATACGATAAATTTAAGTATCCTGGTTTTTTTGAACTTTTTAAAAATCAAATTAATTCTTTCTGGTTGCCAGAAGAAGTTGATTTATCAAAAGATCGTTTAGATTATAAAAGTTTAACTGAAAATGAGAAGTTTATTTTTACTTCTAATTTAAAATACCAAATACTTTTAGATTCAATTCAAAGTAGAGGTATTCCTAACTTAACAGAAGATCTTTCTAATTTAGAAGTTGAAGCATTTTGTTCGGCATGGGCATTTTTTGAAACTATTCACTCTTACGCATACACATTTATAATTAAAAATGTGTATCATTCACCAGGTGAAGTATTTGATAATACTTTAAATGATGAGGAAATCTTAAAAAGAGCATCTTCGGTTACTAAATACTACGATGAATTGATTAATTCTTTTGGTGAATCAGAATATGAAAAAAAGAAAAAGTTATATCTAACTTTAATGTCAGTTAATATACTTGAAGGAATTCGTTTTTATGTTAGTTTTGCTTGTTCTTATGCTTTTGCACAAAATGGCAAAATGGAAGGAAATGCTAAAATTATATCTTTAATCAATAAAGACGAAAACTTACATCTTGGTTTTACTCAAAAAATGCTTAAAGATTTAAGAAATCGTGAAGATGAAGGTTTTCAAGAAGTTGTTAGAGAATTAGAACCAGTAGTTATTAAGATGTTTAAAGATGCTGCTGAAGAAGAAATGCAGTGGGCTGATTATCTATTCAAAGATGGTTCAATGCTTGGTTTAAACGCTGATATATTAAAACAATATATGATGTTTTTATGTAATCAAAGAATGAAAGCAATTGATTTAGAACCTATTTTTGATAAAGTGACAAATCCTATTAATTGGATTAATGCATGGACTAATTCTGGAGGCGTTCAAGTAGCACCGCAAGAATCAGAAATTGAATCTTATAATAAGGCGGCGGTTAAAGCGGATTTAAATGATACAGATTTTTCGGATTTTGATTTTTAAATAAAATGTATTAAATTAAATAATATAAAAATAAAGCCGCTATAGCGGCTTTATTTTTATATTATTTAACATTTCTTGAAATTTGTTATTTTCTAATAAATCATATTTCTGGTCATATTCATCCGCTGAAATATATTCATAATATAATTTTATTAATTCAAGTTGCTCATTAGTTAAATTAATTTCACCTACAAAATATCCATTAACAGGTCTTCTATACCTAACTTCTTTAATATATCTAAAATCACCTATATTCCAGTGTGATATATCTTTATCTGGTATTTCTTCTATTTTATAAATATTTATTGAATTTATATTATTTACATTTATATTTATAAGCATAGATAGACATCCTAAAACAGCTCCGCCAATATATTTAGAGGCACAAATTTCTGGTATATTTGACATCCAAAATGTATCATATTTATATATAGGATTATCGTTTTTGTCAATAGCTTCATAAAAATCTTTAGGTATAAATATAGTTTCTTTACCTAAGAAATTATTTGTAGCACGATAATAATTTTCTGAAAAGTTTTCAAATAATTTAATCCATTTTAACATATACTATATATATTATAATATATAGTATATGTTAAAATGGAATGATTATTTATTAGAATTAGAATATAATAAATGGGAAAAATTATCAGAAACTTCTAATGAAGGTTTAAATACTTTATTTAATAGGATTGAAAAATTTATCGATAAGGAGTATGAGATTGATACTGAAAAATTTGAAGAAGTTATTTTAAATCTATTCAAACGATTTAAAGGTAAAGTAAAAGTATTAAGCATAATTGCTACTATATTACTTGGTTCTTATATGGGAATAAATAAATTAAATGATATAATAGTTAAAGCTGGTATTGATGCTCAACAAAGTAAAGAAATTATTCAACAGGCTAAGCCAGTTAAAAATGAAATTAATAAATTTTTAAGTGCTTTAGCCGAAAAAGAATCAAGTTCAGATCCCAAAGCGATAAATAGATTTGGGTATATTGGAAAATATCAATTTGGAAAATCTGCTTTACAAGACTTAGCTTTGGATCATAAAATAGATACTCATAAATTTAGAAAAAATCCTGCTATTTTTCCAGAAAAAATGCAAGATAAATCTATGATTAAATTACTTAAATTAAATAATCAGTATTTAGGTGATTATATAGATAATTTTGAAGGAAAAATTATTTCAGGTGTAAAAATAACTAAATCTGGATTACTTGCTGGGTCACATTTAGTAGGTGCATCGGCAATTAAAAAGTTTTTAGATTCAAATGGTGTTATAATACCAAAAGATGGAAATGGTGTTCCAGTTACAGAATATATTAAAAAATTCGGGGGTTATAATTTATTTTTTAACTTTTAAAATTATTATTATATAATTCATATGAGCAAAAAACAATTTACAAACGGTGTATATTATTCAACTAATTTTGCGTTAAAAATTAATGAAGATGAGAATACGCAAAAATCTATTGATTTTTTAAAAGAAGTTATAATTTCAGTTAGAAAAATTAAGAATAATAAACTAATTACTTGTATTAGTAATATAGATTCTTCTATTGAAGATTTGGAAAGAATTGCTAAAATTGTTAAATGCAATTGTGGTGCTGGTGGCACCATAAAAAATGGTGAAATCCTTATACAAGGAGATTTTCATGAAAAAGTATATAATGTTATCAAAAAATTGGGGTTTGATAATATCAAGAATTAATTATTAGAAATGTCTATCGGTGTTTTAAATATATTAGATAGTTTAACTAATCAAAAAGTTTTACCAGTTAAAGAATTGCCCACACAAGGTCTTTTTTATGAGGATGATTTTACTATCAGAATAAAAAAAGCAAGTGCTGATGATATACTCCTTTATAATTTTAATTATATTAAGGACGATATAAGCACTATTTTACAAGAAACAAAAAGAATTATAAAAAATAATATAGTTTTAAACAAAAAATACACATATGAAGATATTAAATCAAATGATTTATTATACATATTTTTTGAAATAGTTAAATTTACTACTGCTAAAGATATATTAGTTCCTTTTAAAGATATATTTGAAAATATAAGTCATGTTCCATTTGATGCGAAGCATTTTAATTATTTTAATTATGATAAATTAGGATGTTTATATAATTCTGAAACACACGAATTTGAAAAATATGGTTATAGATTTTCATTACCTTCTGTTGGTGTTGAAAATTGTTTAGTTGATTATTTATTTAAAGAAAATGATAGTAATGGTGTGAAAAATAATTATGATTTTTTATTTTTTCTTGGTAATAAAAATTATTTATCAGATAATGAGATTAATAATTTAATTACAATTTTTACAGAAGATTTGGATGAAAAAGAAAAGGAAAAAATTGAAGAAATAGTTGATACCATATATCCAGCAATTGGTTATACTCTTAAATATAACAATAAAATCGTGGAGTTAGATATGAAAATTGATTTTGAGACTTTATTTATGTAGGATTATTTTTATGATATATAAAAATAATGAATATAGATTATATAAATAAAGTCATAAATGATGATTGTTTGCATATATTATCAAAATTGGAATCTAATTCAATAGATTTAATTTTAACTGATCCACCTTATCTTATTTCAAGAGAATCTAATTTTTCAAAAGGTTCTGAAAATAAAAAATTTAATGTTATCTCAATTGATTTTGGTGAATGGGATAAAAAAGAATTAGATTTTAATACTTTATTTCAAGAATGGAAAAGAGTGTTAAAAACTGGTGGTAGTTTAATAATTTTTTATGATATATGGAAATGTAATGAATTAAAAGAAACTTCTGAAAAATATGGATTTAAACAACCAAGGGTATGTCAATGGGTTAAAACAAATCCTGTTCCTGTTAATTCAAAAAATAATTATCTTTCAAATGCTATTGAATTCTTTTTTACTTTCGTAAAAGGTGGAAAACCAACTTTTAATTCTGTATATGATAAGGGTATTTATAATTATCCAATTTGTCATGGCAAAGAAAGAACACAACATCCTACACAAAAACCATTATCTTTAATTAAAGATTTAATCTTAAAACATTCAAATCAAAATGATGTTATTTTGGATACATTTGGTGGTAGTGGAACAACTGCTGTGGCAGCTATAGAAAGTAATAGAAATTATATTTTAATCGAAAAGGAAGAAAATTATTGTCACATTTCAAATGAAAGAATTAAACTTCTTGATAAAAAAGAAGTATATAAATAAAAATTAAATTTATATGATAAAAATTAAAAATGCACAATTAAATAATGATGCAGTTGTAGCACTTAATAATTTAATGGATTTAGATATTAAAGCTGGTGCTGCATTTAAATTAATGAGAATCATTAAAGAAATATCAACATTAGTTGAAGATAAATTAAAAATGGAACAAAAAATACTTGATAAGTATGTCGATAAAGATTTAAATGGACAACCACTTAAAGTTTATGATGAAACAAATCAAGTAGTCGAAGGTGCTGTTAAAATCAATGATATGACAGGATTTCAAACTGAAATGGAATCTTTATTGTCATCTGATTCTACTATAAGTTTAGAGCCAATTCCTTTTGATAGTTTAGGTCTTGAGACTATAAAATTAAAAGATCTTTTAAAAATTGATTTTATTTTTTCATAATGGCTAAACTTTATTTAGACAAGTATTATACAGACTTAAAAACTGCTAAATGGTGTATAGATAAAACAATAGAAATTATAGGAATAAATAATATATCTGAAACTATAGAACCATCCGCAGGCGATGGTTCTTTTAGTTCACAGATAAATTGTATTGCCTATGATATTGAGCCAGAAGCAGAAGAAATAATTAAGCAAGATTATTTAGATTTAAATATAAATTATTTAAAAGGAAGATTAATTATTGGAAATCCGCCATTTGGCTCACGAATGAATTTGGCTCAAAAATTTTATAAAAAATCAATTCAAATAGCGGACTATATTGCTTTTATTTTGCCTATAAGTCAATTAAATAATTCAGCATCAATGTTTGAATTTAATTTGATATATAGTTATGATTTAAGAAAAATTAATTTTTCCGATAGAAAACTCCATTGCTGTTTTAACATCTATAAACGACCTGATAATGGTATAAATCAAAAACAATCTGACAAATTAAAAGATATTGTAATAATAAGACAAGATGCTAAAAATTATTTAGATTTAAGCTTTGATTTACGCATGTGTTATTGGGGAAATGGTTCTGCTGGAAAAATACTAAAAGAAGGAGAAACATATTCAGGTGAATATAAGATACAAATAAAAAATAATGAATTAAAATCTGAAATTATTAAGGTTTTATCTGAAATTGACTGGAAAAAAGAATTAAATTGTATTGCTATGTTAAGAATAAAGCAATACCATATTATTAGTGCTTTAAAAAAATATATACCAAAGATTAAGTAATAAAGATTTAATATATAAAGAAATAAATTAGTATTAAAAATGTCGTCAACATATTCAATAAATCCTGGTACTATAACCGAAGCATTTAAATTAGCTGATATTAATACGGTATTAAATGAATTGCCAGATAATACCCAAAAATTAATCAATCCACATGATTTAAGAGATGCTATTTATACTTCTTGGGAAAATATTGTAATTAAACCAACCAGTGTATCTGGTATTGAATATATTGGTTTAGACAGGACTGATTTATATGAAAAAATATTTCTTGGTAAAAAACAAGTTTCAAATAGTAATGTTTTAAATACTAACTTATTAAGCACTGATGTAGATATATTTTTATATAATACAAAAACAGATGCAGATTTAACAAATCAAAATTTAAAAATTGGATTTTTAGCTGGTGCAAGTAATAGTTTATTTTATGGTACAACATTATCTATTCCTACGATTGAAGTTAAAAAAATAAGCACATATTATGGTGATGTTTTAGATTTTAATATAAATAATAATTCAACTATAGTATATGGTTTAACTACCTTTGGTGGTAATATATCAATTCGTTCTACAAAGGGAAATATCTTGTTAAATGATGTTATTTTTCCTACAACGACAGATACAGCAGCTACAACTGATGGTAAAGTTTTAACATTTAAGACAATTGGTTCTAATAAATATGCTACTTGGCAAACACCAACTATAACTTCTATTAATACTTCTAGTGCATTTAACATAACTGCAAATCCTTTAATTATAAATGGTAAAAATTATAATTTTAGCAATCCTATACCGACAACTATTGCTGTTGGTGGTATTGCTACCGGTTCTAATTTATCTGGATTGGCTGTCGTAGATATATTGAATCAAATGTTTTATCCTTATGTAAATCCATCAGTAAGTATAACTTCTGTTCAACCATATTATGAGATTTCTTCTATTACAATGTCTGTGGTTAATTTGAATTATACAATAAATAAATATTCAAATACATATACGGTTAGTTCAATAAATAGTATACCTAGTATAATTTCCGCTGCTTCTGCTTCAGCAGCTATAACTTATTTAAATAGTTCAGCTTATTCTATTTATAATGGGTCTGGTACATATTCAGCAATATTTAATTCACCAAAAATACAAACATTTACATTATCAATTTCTGATTCATTTGGCGCTTCATATTCAAGTAATTGTTCTGTAGAATTTATTTATCCAATTTTTTATGGAACTTCTGCTACAGCATCTGCTACACAGTCTGATATTATAAATTTATTACCATCTTTTAGTAAAATACTTTCTAAAAATCCTAATCAAACTGTTGGTTTCAATGGTAATGGTGTTTGTTTATATTATTTAGTTCCTTCTTCTTATGATCCTACTGGTAGTATGTCTGCTTTTTATGCTACTCAATCATTATTTAATGAAAAATCAGTATTTAGAGGAAATGGAACACCATTTACAATAACATTATCATCAACAAATTGGTCAGGTGTTTTATATAATTGTTACATATATTCACCACTTGGTTATCCTTCTATTACAACTGTGGGAACACCAACAACATATGCTGCACAATATGTTTGTGCCTTTTAAAAATAAAATATAATAAAAATGCCTACATCTTTAATAAGTAATTTTGTAATAAACACAAACTCTCCAATTGATTCTAGAATGGTTGTTACTAGTAGTGCGGCTCGTGATGCTATATTATATAAATATGATGGTATGCAAGTTTTCACAACCGATACTCGCACAATGTGGACGTATAATTTAAGCGGAAATAGTTGGTCTGATTTAAGTCTTAAAAAAGGTATTTATGGTGGTAGCGGTAGTTTAGTTGGGAATACTTATATTGATACAGGTAGTATTGGCAATTTTGTTGGTAGTCAGTCATATTATTTTGTTTTAACAGCTTCGGCCTCAAAAATAGTTAATTTTTCTACTTATTTTAATAGACATACAGCAAATGATAATTGGTCGGGTGTCGAGTTAATACAAAAATTTTCTAATAATTATGATTCTAATTATTCCTATATGTCGTTTAATTATTCTGGTTATAATGATATAGGATTTGGTGTAAATGGTAGTAGAAAATTTAGTATTTTATCTGGTTGTGCTTCTAGTGGAAATGGTATTGTAATTTATAGCCCAACCTATTCAGCAACTATATCACCTAGTTATTTAACTTCTGATAGAACTTATTATTTACCAAATAAAATTGGAACATTAGCTTTAACAACAGATGTATCATTTGGAAATATTGTCACAAATGGTAATACATCTTCAAATCCTATTATAATTTATAATGTTATTTCTGGTGTATCTTATTCTAATATTATAAGTTCTAATTCGATTTCTTTATATAAAGGTGTGACATTTACAGCTGGTTTAGATGCCAATGGTATTTTAAAATTAGCGGATCAAAGAAGTTCTTATGCTGCTTCAATTGTTTCCGCAACTCTTTCAGCAAATTATACATATTCTATACCAGATGGTGGTGGTATATTTGCTATGAAAAAATATACTATGTATCAAAAGACCAATTTATTTGGAATAACTGCTGGTACAACTTATTCACTTTTCAGAGTAGAAGGTCCAAGCTCTAGTTATGGCGATTTTATCATAACTAGCATAATACAAAGTAATACTACACCAGCTTGGGCAAGCACATGGAGCAGTCCGTATATAAATATAGGTTTAACTTATTCTTCTATAACAAGTAGCTCATATAATAGTTTTATATCGGGTGTGAATTTTTCAAAACAATTTAACGCTAATATATTTGATTTTACAACATTATCAAGTTCTTATATATATAGACCGCTTTCACAGAATCAAGAAGTTGTTTTATTGATAGCAACAGGTTCAAATGTCACTGGTAATCCATATACATTTGATATTTATATAGAAGGATTCTATACTAAATTATAAATTATTAAACCAATAATTAAAATAAACAAAAGAATCGTTGCGAAGATTATAAATATCTGTATTATATCTTATAATAATTCTATTTTCATTAGGTATAGTTTCTAAAACTTCAATTTGATCATCTTTTCTTATTTCTAATTCTTTTCCAGTTTTAGTGTTAAAAGCATAAATTTTATCTTTCAATGCTTTATATAACCCAGGTTCTATATTTAAGAATTTCTTAAAACTATTAATGAGTAAACCTTTTAATCTTATTTGCCATTCAGGAGATTGAGTTAAACTATTGTCTTTAAATACATCAGGTGAATTAAATTGAGGTTTTTGACTTAGTATTTTATATATTACACCATTATATTCTTTATCATTTATCTTAAAAGTTAGATATACATCATAATCAGCATTAGCAGGATTAATTCTTAATATATTTAATGCTTTTGGATATTGATCATCTAATGATAACGAACCTTTTAATGAACGATAGGCAGCTGAATTTGATAAAGAACGCATGATGGTATTTAATCTTGAAACGCCGCTACGGATATTGTCTTGTTGTCTATCAAAAGCATTAACGCTTAAAGAATTATCAGGTGCTAAACCGATTGATACATCGGTATTGTCACTATTAAATCTTTGTAAATTAAATTCACTAAATTCACGAATTAAATTATGATTATATGGTTTTATGAATTTCATATATTTATATATTAAATTTGGAATATAATATATACTTTATGAAGTATTTATTAAAATTTAATGAAGCAGATGAACCAAAAATTTTATCATCTGATAAAATTGAGGAAATTACTAAACAAATTGTTTTATCTTCAACTCAAATTGATGAAATGTTGGAAAAATATAATAAATTATATAAAGAAATAGAACCATTTACTTCTAAAAAAGCAACTAATAATCAAATAGATGATGCTTATGTTAATTTAAAAACATTTTTAGATAAAATTGATGAGTCAAAAAAATTATTGTCATTAATTTCTGGTAAATTAGAAGATTATACTAACGAAGGAGAAAAATATTTAGGGTAATATGCAATGGTTAAAAACATTTGAAAATAAAACACAAACTTTAAAATTTAAAAAATGGTTTGGTGATAGTAAAGTTGTTAATTTAGACGGAACACCAAGAATTGTTTATCATGGAACAGATAAAAAGTTTAGTAGATTTAGTTCCAAATATAGTTCAATGGGTGGTATTATTTGGTTTTCAACAAATAAAGAAGCTGTTGAGCGAGGTGAAGTTGGAGCTGCTGGTAATAAGTATATAAAAAAATTATATATTTCAATGAAAAATCCTGCAGGATGGCATGAATACGAAAAATACACACTAGGGCAACTTGAAAATATGGGCTATGATGGCGTTATTTTAAGAGATGATGAATATAATTATGATGGATTTGTTTTTAATACAAATCAAATTAGAATTGCCGATTAAAAATTAATATATAGAAATATGAATAAGTTTACTTTTATTGTAGAAAAAGAAGAAAATAAATTAACACCTTTGCAAGAATTAGAAAATTTTTGGATTGAATTTAATAATGATAAAAAAAGTGATGAATATGATTTGTATGAATTTTATCATCAAGCTAGAGTTAAAGGATTTGAAGGTGAGCTTATTAAAAAATATTTAAAAAACAAATAACCTATGAAAAAATTTACTACTTTTAAAATTGAAAGACTTATAAAAGAAGATGTAGAAGCAATTATTCCTGCAAATCTACCTCAACAACCACAAATAACACAATCAGAACCTGCAAAATTTGTATCTAAATTATTTGAATCTAGAGAGATGGCACATGTTTATCATCTTCAAATAACAGGTGAAGGTTCTTATGCTGGACATAAAGCATTAGATGAGTATTATAATGGTATTCTTGATTTCATTGATGAGTTAATCGAGACATATCAAGGACAATATAGTATTATTGAACATTATGATGTTATTAATACAGACGGAACAAAAACACTTGATAAAATTCAATATTTTACAGAATTAGCCGAATTTATTAAACAAACAAGGTATAAAGCATTTTTACAAGAAGATTCTCATTTGCAAAATATAATTGATGAAATGGTTGGTTTGACCTATCGCACTCTTTATAAACTTAAGAACTTAAAATAAAAAAGTCGCTCAAATGAGCGACTTTTTTGTAAAAAGAGGTTTGTTATTTTTTAGTTTTAATTAAAACTTCATCAACCATACCGTATTCTTTGGCTTCTTCAGCTGTCATCCAATAATCTCTATCAGAATCTTTTTCAACCTTTTCGAAAGATTGTCCTGAATGCGAAGCAATTATATTGTATAATTCGGTTTTTAATTTCTTAATTTCTTTAACCGTAATTTCCATATCAGAAGCTTGTCCGTGTGCACCTCCAAGTGGTTGGTGAATCATCACCCTTGAGTGTTTTAAGGCAGATCTTTTACCAGGAGCGCCTGCACACATTAGAACAGCACCCATTGAAGCAGCCATGCCAGTGCAAATTGTAGCAACATCTGGTGTAACTAATTGCATTGTATCATATATGCCAAGACCAGCATAAACTGAACCACCTGGTGAATTAAGATATATTTGAATATCTCTTTTTTCGTCTGCTGATTGTAGGAAAAGAAGTTGTCCTGTAACAATATTTGCTACTTGATCATTAATACCTGTTCCGAGGAAAATAATTCTATCCATCATAAGACGGGAAAAGACATCCATTGAAGCCACATTCATTTTTCTTTCTTCAATGATGTATGGTGTCATACCATAAACACTACCCATAATATCATTAGTGTGATTTTGATAATCATGTAGTGTAAGCGAGTTGATACCGAGATGTTTTACGGCATATTTTTCAAATTCATTCATATTTTATGATTGTTTTAAACTTTTACAAATTTAAGAAAATTTTTTAAGAATAAAAAATTAAAAAACATTTTATTTTTGTTTATATAATTTTAATATATACTTTTATGAAGTATTTAATGGCATATGAACAGGTTGATTGGAGCACTAAATTTGGTCAAGTTCAATCAAAAAAAGAAGCACAAAAAAGGAATGCTTCTAATGCTGATTTTAAAATTAAATTTTTTGAAGAATTTCCCAAGGGAACCGCTTTAAAATTTAAAGATAAAGAATCTGAATATGAGATTATTTTAGATGATATAAAATTTACTGATAATGATTATTATTTAGTATTTAAGGCTGAAAATGGGCAAAAAATTAAGTTAGATAAACCATTTAATTTAAAACATGAAGATGCTGAAAAAATATCTTTACTGCCAATAGAAATTTTATCCGAATCTAAAGAATTGATTGAAAAAATGTTAAATAAATAAAAAAGAGCCATTAGGCTCTTTTTTATTTTATCATTATAGTGCAATAAATCCAAAAATTATTTTCTATTCTTACTGCCATTTTAAGATTTTCATGTCCTTTTAATTTTTGTAAAAATTCTCTAAATTTTAATTTAATTTCATCAAAATTAGTCATTTGCCCTTCTGTCCAGGATCCTAATCCTTGATACCCAAATTCCATTAAGCCATCAATTATTTTGTAACTTTTATTATCGGTATTTCCTGGATTAAAAGATTTCATATGATTATAAATATATACCATATATTTAATTTTATCTACTGATAAATATGCTAATTCTCTTTTTAAATGAGCCGCTGAAGGTGAATCTAATAATTGTAATGAATTAAGTGCTGCTTTATTTACTTTAAATGAGCCTATTGATATAATTTTACCATCTTTGAAACCAAAATGAAAAGTTAAATCTGTTTTAATTCCAAAAAATAATTTTGGGTCTTGCGGAATTTTATTAACAAATTTACTTAGTGAAGGAAATCGCATCATTCGTCCAGATATATCTTGATAATTAACTGCATATTCAAAATATAAAATAAAATCGTCTGGTATATTAGTCCAATTAGCAGGTGTATCTTTTAATCCAAGTGAAGTAATTACTTTTAAAAATGTAGAAAATGTATTTTTACCAGCTTTTAATTCAGATGCTTCTGATTCAAATAATTTTGATTCTTTGGTTAAATCAACAAAAGTTCTGATACTAGTTTCTCTTCCAGTTTTATTTAAATAATCTGTAACAATTTTATAAATAGAAGATTTAGCAGGTTTATCCAAAACATTAATTGTGTTAGAAATTCTAACAGTAGGATTTGTTTCTTCTAAATAAGGTTTTATTAATTCTAAAATTTCTTTATTACGAATTGCTAAATCTTCAACCCATTCACCAAGTGAATGATGTTTATTTTCTATATTTTCTATATTTTCTCTTATAAATTCTAAATATGTTTTCATAAATTAATTATAAACTCTTATTTCTATTGGAGTGTTATACATTTTACCATTTGCAAAAGTTCTAATATCTCTTATATAAAAATTACTTTGATCTGTTATTTCTATAACACCCGCAAAATTATCATTATTATTTGTGTATGTTGTATTAGTTGCGTTACCCAATATTATAAATGTTTTACCTGTTTTAAATAACGAATCGCTTACGCATTTAAATCTCCCAGTGCTATAATAACTAAAAGTCATGTTTCCTAATGTATTATATAAAACGGATGCTGTCGGAGATGCAGTTCCAGATTGAGTTAATAAAGCTGTATATAATTTATATGGAAATTTATTATCAATATATGTTTTTACATCTTTATCTATATCAATTGGTTCTTTATTTATTAAAGTTTGTATAGCGGTTTGTAAAGTAGTTAAAGCATATTTAGATTCGTAAACATTATTAAAATCTATTAAAACAAAATCACCATTTTTAAAATTGATTCTTATATTATTGTTTTGAATGATTGATGATTGTATTTTAAAAGGCGAAAGAGTCCATACTACATTATTATTTATATCTTTAATAAATAATTTTGCATCATTATCACCTGGAGTTTTGAAAAAATCTAAATAATTAAAATTAGCCATTTATTTTACTATTTTTTATGTTGTTACACTTAATAAAATATAAGTGTTTGCGTTTATAGAATTTCCTGCAAAATCACTCACATTGAAATATAAACTATAAGTTCCAGTTGTTTCAATTGAAGATAATACATTACAATTATAATCTTCTAATACTAAATCAGCATCATCTAAAGTCATTGAACCATCACGATTATCTGCTACACCACTTATTAAAATATCATATAAATCTGATTTAGTTAATGTATAAGATCCATAAACTAAATTACCAAATTCAGATAATGAGAAGTTTGTAGAGAAAGTTAAACCACTTGAACTACTTGTGCCTGTATTATATGGCACACCAGCTGTTAATCCACCTTGTGTAATATAAGCCTTTGAAGAATTATTATTAACATGACTATAAAAATAAGCAACTGGTGGTGTTGTATCCATATTAACACTATTGACAACAACATCTGTATTTTGTAGTATATAATTTATAAGTGAATAAGCTTGTTTTGCATCAGCAACCGATATAAATTGTAAAAATATTTTACCCATAGTTTGTGAATCTATAATTAATAAATCACTACTTATATTTATAGATGTAATATCAACATTTGTAATATAAACTAAAGCTTTTCTAGGCGTATTTGTATCATATATAACCATTGATTCATTTGTAACAAATGTATTAATACAATTAACTGTTGCGTTACATTCCAAATCATAAAATGATAAGCCACTTTGATTAGTTCTATCGGTAAAGAATGTATATGTGTCATCAATTACAGCTACCATAACATCTAATTGAACATTATAGTTTGCATTAGGATTTGTAAAATATAATTGAGGTATTCTATGTGTTGAGTTTCCGGTTAAAATCATTATTTGATCCATATAGTGAATTGTTCCTGGATCATCATAATAATACCATTCTAAATAATTATCTTCTTCGTTAACAGATTTTGAATCATAACGAGCAATAATACATAAAAAAGTTGCATTATCACCTAATCCAAGATGATTCATTAAATAATTAGTTTGACCAGCTTTTAATTGAATTCTTCCTTTTAAAACTTGTGCATATGGTATTCTTATATCGCTAGCTATTAATCTTTCTAATGTATTAGGGCCTTCAATTGCAGCTAAATCACCATTTAGAAATTTAATATAGTTATTAGCACCAAAAAAAGAATTTACTCCTATTTGACAACTCATAATATGTTTTATTTTTATATATTAAAAATCTCAAACATATTAATATATTTCCGTTGAAATTAAATACCTATCTATAAAATCAGAAGTATCTGTTGCATCTACTCTTGTAACACTTATTTTATATCCTTTATTTAAACTAAAATATGGCAAATTATTTAATAAATAACCAGAATTATTATTAAAAATAAGTGGTAAAGATGAAGAAGCTCCATAACTAACTAATGTTGTATTTGTGCTTACGTCTAAATAAATATAAGAATTAGTTGAACCAACACTTGATACTTTATATTGTCCAGAAAAATCAATAGTGCTTGTTGTTCCAATAGTAAAATTGTTTAACATTAAAGTATCGCCTGATTTAAATGAATTATATACTAAATTATAGTTTGAATCAATAGGTATTTCTAATACTGAACCTGTATTTAATCTTATTGGCATAGTTGTATCTATGTTAAATTTAAATGCATCCCAATTATAAGACGAATTTGTTGATTGATTAGATTTGTTATAATAAACAGGAAGATCTAAATTAGAAGCAATTGGAGTTAAAACTGGTGCATTATTTACATTAGAATAATTTATAAAAATATTTAATTTTTTATTTTCAGAAGCAACGGTTTCAGCATTTACAATTATATCCATAGTTTGATTTGGATCTAAATCTCTATTTATTATTACATTTAACACATCATTATTAGGTAAAGTAAAATATGTTTGATCATTATTTGAAATATAAATTAAAAAATCTTTATTAGTTGGTATAGTATAATTATAAGGAATTATACCTGCTGAATTATATAAATTTGATGTTAAAATTGTTTCAACGTCATTATATTTACTATCAATTGAATTTAATTGTATAATTGGTAATCCACCAACTTGTGATGTTGATACTTCAATAGTATCAGAACTTATAATTTGGTTTGATTTATATAAATTTAATAAAGTATTAAGATTAGCAATTTGTTGTTGAATAGTATTTAATTGAGGTTGAGTATAAATTTGTTGTGTTAAATTACTTAAAGCAGTTTTTATTTGTGCATTTTCGTAAATTATATTTTTGAAAGAATCATTTAAACTAACTAGATTTTGCATAGCTTGATTAAATAAATTAAAAGAATATAAAGAATTAACTGCATTTGGATTATAAGCATCTTGTGGATTTTCATTTACTATATTAAAATTTAAATCTAATGAAAAATCATAAGCGGTTCCATCTTGTGTATCTGTTGCTACTAATTTTTCAGCAATTGGAAATAATGAACCAGTATTAACATCGCTATTATTTGGATTATTTAAAAATGAAATACCATATAAATCTTGCACCGCATTGCCATTAACATCTTCATAAGTATAATACCAAAGAATTGCATTAAAATTAAAATCTGAAGGTGGTAAATTATTTACCATTAAAGCATTAAATTGTTCAAAATTTGTTACTTCTCTACCATAAATATTCATTTTGGCATAGTGAGATGGATTAAAATCGATTGTTATACCGTCAAGATTATTTGAATCAACTACTGGTGCAGTTGTATTGCCACTAATACCATAATAATCACCGCTTCTTCTTAACGAATCTCCATTTGAAGTAGTATATGTAAAATCTGAAGTATCAAATTGTCCATAGTAACCACCTGGATAATCTTGTGGATTAACTACAATTGGACTTGAATATATTTCAGCACCAACTATTTCTGGTTGATATTGTGATGGTAAAACAGGAAAAGATGAATTTGGCACATAATTATCATTAGTCATTGTTCTAAATAAAACATCTGGTGTAGCACCATTTTGTCCAGCAATTTGTGCATATACTTCGGT
>Ga0214921_10000392_pt1 | contig 83413 bp, 78 predicted proteins | sample LL1505_MetaG_FD_177992 | JGI IMG/M metagenome (GOLD analysis project Ga0214921, IMG submission 177992) | Freshwater microbial communities from Lake Lanier, Atlanta, Georgia, United States - LL-1505 | ecosystem: Environmental > Aquatic > Freshwater > Lake | place: USA: Georgia | collected... | reverse complement strand
GGCACCCAGGAACCAAGCGCCTCGCGGTGAGGCACCCAGGAGCGAAACGCCTAGGGGTGAGGCCCCCAGGGCGAAGCCAGCATCAGCTTATTATGTTGTGTTTGCAAGAGCGGTCTTAACTTTTTAGCGAATGCCATGAATTGCTCATCGCCGAAAACACCGGCCCAAAAAGCACGCCGGTCGGCATCGTCATCAAACTTCCACAAATGGATGATCTGGTTGATTGCCCCAACGTCACCTGTGAAATAGCCCACGAGTTTGGCCGGATGTTTTTGAATTGCGGGCCAACCCTCTTGTTGATAAAGCGCAATGACTTCGGCCATTTTCCCCACCACCACATCGTAGGTCCTGAGTTCATAGATCGCCATGCTTGATTTTTCTCCTGTCAGGACTGCTCACGTCGGTCCGTCGTCGGCAGAAATCACCGCACCGTTGACAAAACCAGATCGACCGCTTGCCAGCATCAACAAAACCGCATCGAGGTCCTCAGGCTTTCCAACGCGTCGACGTGCCAGCCGCGAAATCAGTTTCTGACCGGCGTCACTTTCAAAGTGCGCCTGATTGATCTCAGTCAATATATAGCCCGGACAAATCGCATTTACATTAATATTATAACGACCCCATTCGAGCGCCATGGCACGGGTCATATGCACAACCGCTGCCTTGCTCATGCAGTAAACCCCGATCATGGAGAGCACCTCAAGGCCAGCCATTGATGCAATGTTTATGATTCGCGAGGCTGGCATCGTTTCAAAACTTGTTGCCTGTTTGGCCCGCTCAATCATCGACTTGGCTACCGTTTGCGCCACAAAAAAAGCGCCCCGCGTATTGGTATTGAAAATGTAATCATAATCGGACTCGGTCACCTCGGTGAGCCGTTGCGTCGTGCTCACACCCGAGTTATTGATCAGAATATCGATGGGTCCGGCCTGTGCATGAGCCTGTTCAATTGCAGCTTGAATCGAGGCAAGCGAGGTCACATCCATGGCAAGTACCTGAACCTCAGCGCCCTCCGATCTGAGTTGCTCTGCGAGAGCCTGCAGTCTGTCGACCCGACGTGCAGCAAGTAAAAGCCTGCAACCCTGCTCGGCAAGTACCGATGCAAAGCGCGCACCAAGACCACTGGATGCACCGGTTACAAGCGCGAGCTTGCCTTGCAGGCCAAACCATGCGCAGGGCTTGGCCGACTCTGTGGCGCTTGAGTGTGGCTGCAATCGCCCCTGAGCAGACGCTTGCGAATTCGTGAAACCCGCTTGATCAGCCATCCATCGTTCCTCGAACAAAACTGAAGCCTGATGTTCGCATAGACCGGATCGAAGCGACGCCGTTTGCCCTAAAGGCCAGGATTGGCCGACAATCAGAGAGTTTCACTATTGCGGGGATCGACATGAGCATCGAACGCGAATCCATGGAATTTGATGTCTTGATCGTTGGCGGCGGACCTGGCGGCCTGGCTGCCGCCATCCGGCTCAAGCAACTTGCCCAAGCCAAGGGCAGCGACTTGCAAGTCTGTGTGATCGAAAAAGGCTCGGAAGTCGGCGCGCACACGCTTTCTGGCGCGGTCATGGACCCCTTGGCGATGCAGGAGCTTTTTCCCGACTGGAAGGCGCTGGGTGCTCCCATGGATACCGAAGTCAAGGAGGACCGCTTTTTCTTTTTGTCGGAGCGCGACAGCATCCTCGTGCCTCCCTGGGCTTTACCCGATTGTTTTGTGAACCACGGCAATTACATCGTCAGTCTTTCCAACGTGGTGAAGTGGATGGGCAAACAAGCCGAGGCCATGGGCATCGATATCTACCCAGGATTTCCGGCGGCAAGCATTTCGTATAACGATGATGGGTCGGTCAAGGGCGTGATCACCGGTGATATGGGTATTTCACGCGATGGTTCGCAGCGCGACGACTTTCAGCCTGGCATGGCTTTACACGCGAAGTACAGCTTGTTTGCCGAAGGCTCAAGAGGCCATCTCGGGCGTCAATTGATTGAGCGTTTTCGCCTCGATGAGGGTCGCGACCCGCAAAGTTATGGCATCGGACTCAAGGAGCTTTGGGAAGTCAATCCGAAGCAACATCAGGAGGGCCTGGTGATTCACACAGCGGGTTGGCCGCTTCAAAGTGATACTTACGGCGGTTCTTTTCTTTATCACATGAAAGCTAATCTGGTCACCACCGGTTTTGTGGTCGGACTTGGCTACAGCAATCCCTGGCTTTCGCCCTTTGATGAATTTCAACGCTATAAAACACACCCGACAATTCGGCCTTTCTTTGAAGGGGGCAAACGCATCGGCTATGGCGCTCGCGCCATCACCGCAGGTGGCCTCAACAGCTTGCCGCGTTTTGTCTTTCCGGGCGGCGCACTGCTTGGCTGCGACGCGGGGTTTTTAAATGCGTCCCGGATCAAGGGCAGCCATGCCGCGATCAAGACCGGCATGCTTGCTGCTGAAGCAGCCTTTGAGGCCATCGAAGCAGGTCGCCAGCACGATCAGCTTGACCGCTATCCCCAAGCCTTCGAGGCATCCTGGCTGTACCAGGAGCTGTACCGGGCAAGAAACTTCAAAGCCGCCATGAGTAAAGGCCTGTGGACCGGTACGTTTCTGGTCGGAATCGACCAGTTGCTCTTCAAGGGAAAGGCACCGTTTACCTTGCATCAAAAGCATCACGATCATGAGATGCTCAAAGAAGCCGAAGCTTGTGCGCCTATTGATTATCCGAAGCCCGACGGAAAGATCAGCTTTGACCGGCTCTCATCGGTCTTCATCGCCAACACCAACCATGCGGAAGACCAACCGATTCACCTCACGCTCAAGGACGCGTCGATTCCGGTTTCCCTCAACCTGCCTCGCTTTGCCGGCCCCGAGCAACGCTACTGCCCGGCCGGTGTTTATGAGTATGTCGCAGCAGAGCAAGGCAAGCGATTACAGATCAATGCGCAAAACTGCGTTCATTGCAAAACCTGCGATATCAAGGATCCGAATCAGAATATTGTCTGGGTGACCCCTGAAGGCGGTGGTGGCCCCAACTACGTCGGTATGTGAGGCAGCGGGTTGATAAAGCGTTTCTGATACCAGAGAAAAACCGCGCTGTCGTCAGCTTCGCGCCAGCCAGCATCACAGGTTGCTTGCATGTGTGCTGCCGCGAGTGCACCCAGAGGTAAATCAAGGCCAAGCTCGCCAGCCATCGCGTTGGCCAGAATGACATCCTTGCTCAGCACATGGGTCTGGGCGGTAATCCCTGCTTCCTGACCCAGCGCTCGCGGCATCCGATGGGAAAGCATCCAGCTTGCGCCTGAACTTTCAGAAATCAAATGCAAAAGCATATTCGGATCCAGACCGATACGCTCGCCAAGCGCCATCGCCTCGGCAGCGCCCACAAGATTGATCGCTGCAAGCAAATTGTTTACCAGCTTGGCGCGCGATCCGTCTCCATAACGTTCTGAAATATAAAATTTCTTGGTGCTGAGCAGATCGAGCACTTCGGCAAACGACGAAGAGGTCGCCAACGGGCCGGCAATCATCATGCTGATCTCGCCGCGTCGCGCCCGTGCGGGTCCGCCTGAAATCGGCGTATCCAAGGCCAAAGCACCAGCTTGGGTGACCTGTTCACAGGCAAAGCTTGCCTCTTGTGGCGACACCGTGCTGCAAAACATGATCCGGTGATCGTGCTTGAGTGCAGCAAGCAGACGATCGGGCAGCGGAGATGCAGGCGATGCAAGCGATCCTCCATAGAGCACATCGCGCACCTGAAGCGCATCCAGCACCACAATCAGAATGCGCGAACATTGCAGTGCCAACGCCGCAGGCGCGGTCTCAACCTGCATGCCGAGGGAGCGCCCTAGCGCTTGACGCGCCGGATCAACATCACAGAGGTAAACCTGCTGGCCACAGGCTTGAAGCCGCTCGGCCATCGCCATGCCCATAAGGCCGGCACCGATCACACCGATTGAAGACAAAGCGCAGGAGCTGAAAAACCTTAAGTCGCTATGGACTCAAGGTTTGGCATCAGCAGAACTTAACCGCCAAACTGTCGCGGGCGACGCGGTGGTGCACCATCGCTACCACCCCCGCCACCCCAGCCGCCGCCGCCGTCGCGCCTTGGTCCACCCGAACCCCGCGAGCCCCCAAAACCACCACCACCGCCGCCGCCAAAGCCACCGCCGCCGCCGCCAAAGCCACCACCGCCGCCTCCCGGTCCGCGCGGTGGACGACTTTGCTCACGCGCTTCGTTGACCACAAGCGCGCGGCCTTCCATTGATGCACCGTTAATGGCCTGTATGGCAGACTGAGCTTGCGAGGCGTCGGTCATCGTGACGAAAGCAAAGCCACGCGAGCGGCCAGTTTCACGGTCAGTCACAATACGCGCCTCAGTCACTTCACCGTGGGCCGAAAACATGGTTGTCAGTTGTTCGTCGGTGGCTCGCCAAGGCAAGTTGCCGACATAAATCTTGGTAGGCATCAGAAAAATCCGGAAATATTCAAGAATCCGCTGAATTTCCGGGCTTCTCCACAAGCTAAGCTGGCCAGGAAAGACAACAACAATAAAACTTTATGAGAACACTTCACTCTGCCACAAGCTTCGTGATTACGCACTAGGAAATTGATGTTTCAGGGTTATTACCGACTGGCGGCATTGACATACAAGCGAAAGTCACTTGCAAAAACCATAAGGACTGTATAAAAATACAGTCCTTAGAGCACCCACCCAAACGGTAAAGTCCAAAGACCCTATGCGCCAACTCACCAAACGACAGCTCGAAATTCTTGAACTCATTCGCCGACATATTGTTCAGACAGGCTTTCCGCCCACGCGTGCAGAAATTGCCCGAGAACTCGGTTTTCGTTCACCGAATGCAGCCGAAGAACATCTGAAAGCCATGGCTCGCAAAGGCGTTTTAGAAATTGTATCAGGCACATCCCGCGGCATTCGCATCAACGATGCCACACAAGGCCAAGGCTCGGTTTATGAGGCCAGAGAATCAGCATCGGGCACTTGGCTGAATTTGCCTCTCATCGGCCGTGTTGCAGCTGGCAGTCCGATCCTGGCCCAGGAACATGTCGAAACACATTTCCGTTTCGATAAGCATATCTTTGCTCAAGTGCCCGATTATTTGCTTCGAGTTCGCGGCATGAGCATGCGCGACGCTGGGATTCTTGACGGGGATTTACTTGCAGTCAAGCGAACACAGCAGGCTCGACAGGGTCAAATTGTGGTCGCCCGCCTTCACGATGAGGTCACTGTCAAGCGCTTCGAACAAGAACAAGACCGCATCAGCCTTTGGCCTGCCCACCCTGATTACCAGGTGATTGTTGTTCAGGCAGGTGATGATGACTTTGCACTCGAAGGCGTTGCAGTAGGTTTAATCCGTGACCGACAATTCCTTGGATAAGCATGCAAAACAAGCGGGACTTATTAGGCTTATCCACCCAGCTTTGGTGGGCCGACGGGTGGCCTCAGAGCGGAGCCCAACGAAGCATCGCTTCAGGTTTTCAAGCGCTCGACAAGCAACTGCCCTCGGGTGGCTGGCCCTGCGGGGCTTTATCGGAGTTGTTGAGCAAACAGGCCGGTATCGGTGAGTTGCGCTTATTGGTACCGGTTTTGCGTCAACTCACCTCGCAACAAAAAACCGTCGTACTGATGAGTCCACCCATGCTGCCTTATGGTCCGGCGCTGGCTTGCTACGGTATTGACCTTCAGCATCTGGTGATCATCAAAGCAAAGCATCTTATCGATCGTTTATGGGCGATTGAGCAGTGTTTACGCAGCAACAGCCTGGCTTGCATCTTGGCTTGGTTGCCGCACACTGATCTTCGTCCGGCGATCTTCAGGCGTCTGCAGCTGGCAGCTCAGCAATTTGAGGGGCCTGGCTTTATCTTTCGACCTGCAGCGGTACAGTCCCAGGCCTGTGCTGCGCCGCTGCGGGTCCTGCTCTCACCTGGACCCCAGCAAAGTCTTGGTTTGCGTATTCTCAAGCGCCGAGGCCCGCTGCATCATGACAGCCTGGAGATTGAACTGCCTCAAAGCACCCAGGGTCTTCAACTTCGTGCGCTGCGCCTTAAAGCGCCAGCGGGCGAAGCACCCAACGCATCAGCGCTTCAATCGGGCGGCGCATCAGCGCTTGCGCATCACGGTGCAAGCGGTCAGCCTCTTGCAACAAGCCATTAAAAGGCCCTCCGGCTTGCTCTTGACTCCGCAAGTCCCATTTGGCGCAAAAAGCGATGTTGCAAACGGTTCGACAAAACCTATGGGTTGGTTTTTATATTGAAAATCTTGCGCTATGGATTGCGCAGCAAAGCCTAAACGGATCTTCAGCTTCGGCACTTGCAGTCCACGAATCCGGGCTGGTTTACCAAGCCAGCCCGCAAGCGATCGCTTGTGGCATCCGCCCCGGGATGAGTCAGGCGAACGCCCTAAGCCGTTGCCCGCAATTGTTTTGGATAGCGCGCAATCCGCAAGCTGAATCGCAATATTTGCAAGAACAGTGTTGGTGGCTTTCAGGCTTCACACCGCATCTGTGCCAAGAAGCCGGGTGTTTGCTCGCAGAAGTCAGCCATAGCCTGAAACTTTTCGGGGGCCTTCAGTCCCTGGTTCAGCAAATGATCCAAGGCTTCAGGGATCAGCAACAGGCTTTGCATCTTGCGGTTGCCTCCACACCCCGCGCCGCCGTTTGGCTCAGCAGCTGGAAGGCCCCCCGTGCTGCATCGGATCCTTTTGCTGCCAGAACCATGATCACCGCGATAAGCTCATCGGACTTGCGCCACGCCATCGCTCCGATCGATATTCATTGTTTAGCTGTCCACACCGAAACCGATCGGCAAGCGCAACAGCTTCGAATCATGCGTGATGATTTAGCGCTTATGGATCTGCAGGCACTTTGGGCGCTGCCACGAAAAGCTTTGCGACAGCGCCTGGGTGCCAGAGCCTTGCTTGCTATGGATCAGGCTTTGGGTTTGGAGCCGGACCCCAGGCAGTGGCTTTGCATTCCTGAGCCCCTGCGATTGCATCGCGAGCTTTCGTTTTGGGCCGAAGAGAGCAGCCATTTATTCAAGCTTGGGCAGACGCTGATTGAACAAGCCTGTGCCCACTTTAAAGCCCGTCAGGTCGGGGTGATGCGTTTGAATTTTCAACTGCATCATCGCGACCGTGGCCCAGTCAGTCTGATCACGCTGGGGACCCAGGCCTTATGCCAGCAGGCAGGGCATTGGTCAGCCTTATGGGCAGAGCATCTGGCAAAAACCCTGTTGCGCGATCCGGTGACCGGCATCACCCTTTGCAGCGGCTTTACGCAAAACATGCCACCAGCCTCCGAGACGCTTTTCCCCGGACCGGAACTAAGTCGCCAGGCTCAGACCGCCTTGTTCGAACGACTACAGGCCCGACTTGGCAGCAGCAGCATTGGCCGTATTGTTCCGATTGCCGATCATCGACCGGAGTTCGCGCAGCAAATCTGCGCTTTAAACCCTTCACTAAAACTTGTTGATCCGAAATTAAACGATCTTTCTTTCACATCGATAAGGCGCGCTGGTTTGCCCAGACCGCTATGGTTTTTTGAAAATCCGGTACCCATCCAGGAGCGTTCAAACCGCCCCTACTGGCAAGGCCCTCTGAAGCTCATTGCAGGTCCTGAGCGTATCGAGACAGCCTGGTGGGATGGTCAGTGGTTTGCACGCGATTACTTTATTGCAAGCGATGAACAAGCAGCGCTTTACTGGATTTATCGCAGCCGACAGGATGCAAGCGGCCAAGCAAGGCTTCAGTGGTTTATCCAGGGTTGCTTCGGCTAAGATCAAACAAAATGATGAACAAGTACCGATGGAAATCATGACATGAGCGCCGACACCGCCTACTTGCTTGCAATCGACCAAGGCACCACCAGTTCACGCAGCATGGTCTTTGACGCGCAAGGCCATGTCATGGCCCAAGCGCAAAAGCCCCTCCGCCAGTACTACCCACAACCCGGCTGGGTGGAACATGATCCGATAGAGATCTGGGAAAGCCAGCAGCAGTGCATGGTCCAGGCCATGGCCCAGGCCGGACTCAAGCCCGATCAGATCCAGGCCATCGGCATCAGCAACCAGCGCGAGACCATGCTGCTGTGGGAACGCGCAAGCGGCAGGCCTGTCCATGCGGCAATCGTCTGGCAGGATCGGCGTAGCAGCGGTCTTTGCCAGCACTGGCGCGAGCAAGGTCATGAAGCCATGGTGCAAGCACGAACAGGCCTTTTGCTTGACCCCTATTTCTCCGGCACAAAACTGGCCTGGCTGCTCCAGCAAGAGCCTGCGCTGCGCAGCCGGGCAATCAAGGGCGAGTTGTGTTTCGGAACCATCGACAGTTGGCTCATCTGGCAGCTCACCGGCAAGCGCGAGCATGTGATTGACCGCAGCAATGCAAGCCGCACCCTGATGATGAATCTGGCAGGCGGTCAATGGGATGATGCAATGCTCGACTTACTTGATGTTCCAAGCGCGGTTTTGCCGCGTATCGTCGATAGCGTATTGACAAGCGATGAGCTCAGCCCGAGCAGCTTGGGGATTCCGATTACCGGTATCGCCGGCGATCAGCAGGCCGCCCTCTTTGGCCAAGCAGCAATCCGCCCAGGAATGGCAAAAAACACCTACGGTACCGGCTGCTTCATGCTGATGCATGTGGGGGAGCAAATTCGCCATTCACAACATCGACTGCTGAGCACCTGCGCCTGGTCGGGCCTGCCTCAGCAGGTCAGCACAGCAATTAATCCCAAAGGAGAATCGAAGGCCTTGCGGCGGCCAGGTGCGATGGAATACGCCCTTGAGGGCAGCGTATTTGTGGCCGGCGCCGCCTTGCAGTGGCTTCGTGATGAACTTGGTTTGATTGACAAGGTTCAAGATAGTGAAGCGATCGCGGCATCGGTCAAGGATACAAGCGGATGCTATCTGGTACCGGCTTTCACGGGGCTGGGTGCACCGCATTGGGACGCTGAAGCACGCGGTGTTTTGGTCGGTATCACCCGCGGCACCAATCGCGCCCATCTGGTTCGCGCGGCGCTCGAATCGATTGCCTTTCAAAGTGCTGAAGTGCTGCAGGCGATGAACGCCGACGGGTTGCAAGCACTGCGCGAGTTGCGGGTGGACGGCGGGGCGAGTGCAAACAACTGGCTGATGCAGTTTCAGGCTGATCTTTTGGGCGTCGCTGTAAATCGCCCGAGCATTCTGGAAAGCACAGCGCTTGGTGCAGCGCAACTTGCCGGACTCGGTGCTGGTGTTTTCGATAACGTTCAAGCTTGTGAAGGCATGCGCCAAACCGATCGACTTTTCACACCCAATATCTCAAGCGATGAAGCCCACGCGCGGATGGGGGAATGGCGCAAGGCACTCAATCGCGCCCGATCGTCGCTCAGCCCTGGGGACTGAGTTGGTCAACCCAATCGGTGATCACCGAATCCACACCCCAGTCAAGTAACTGCTTGGCGCGCTGCGGATCATTCACCGTGTAAACAAGAACCCGAAGCCCTGCCGCATGGGCATCGCGAACAAGCGCTGCGTTGATAAGACCTTCGTTCCAATCCACCGCAACACAGTCAAGTCGCCTGCATCTTGCAAGCCAATCGGGAAACAAGCGATCCATCAACAGGGCTCTGGGCAGCGCGGGCGCCGTTGCCATCGCGGCTTGCAAGGCAGCTTCGGAAAACGAAGAGAGCAAACAAGGGATATCCTGCCTGGTCCACAAGGTTTTGCAGGCGCGGGCAATCAATCGGCCGCTGTGCAGCTCAAGTCCTGGCGAGGGCTTGATCTCGACGTTGGCAAGCATGCCCTTTTCAAGCAGCCATGCCAGCGCGGAATCGAGCCGAGGAATCGGCTCGCCAGCAAAAGCCTCGGAGTGCCAGCTGCCCGCATCAAGTCGCGCCAATTCAGCCCAGTTGAACTGCCGAACCGGCCCGATGCCATTGGTGGTGCGGTCAAGATTTGCATCATGCATAAGCACTGCCACATCATCGGCAGACAACTTGACGTCAAACTCAACCATTTTCTGTCGGTGCTGCAAAGCGACCTGCATCGCTGCCAGCGTGTTTTCTGGAGCAAGCTTGCCCGCCCCCCGGTGCGCGATGATTCTCGGATAAGGCCAGTCGATCAAGGGCCTGACCCCTTATTTATCGGCATCGACCAGACCCTTCACAAACCAGCGCTGCATGGCGAGCACCACCAGCAGCGGGGGCAACATCGCCAAGAGTGCGGTCATCATCACCAGGTGCCACTCGGTTGCTGCATCGCTGCCCGCCAGCATGCGCCGGATGCCAACCACCACCGTGTACATCGATTCATCGGTCGTAATCAACAGCGGCCACAAGTATTGATTCCAGCCGTAGGTAAAGGTGATCACAAACAAGGCTGCGATATTGGTGCGAGACAGCGGCAGCAGAATCTCAAAGAAAAAACGCATCGGCGAAGCACCGTCGATCCTTGCTGCGTCGACCAATGACGGAGGAATCGTCATGAAGAATTGCCTGAATAAAAATGTCGCGGTGGCCGATGCAATCAAGGGCAGGGTCAATCCGGTATAGGTATTGATCAGTTTCAAACTGGCCATCACCTCATAGGTGGGCATGATCCGCACTTCCACCGGCAGCATCAGCGTGATGAAGATCAGCCAAAAAGCAAGTGTGCGTCCGGGAAATCGGAAAAACACAAAGGCATAGGCTGAAAGCAGCGAAATCACGATTTTGCCCACAGCGATTACCATCGCCACCACAAAGCTGTTGAAGACCATACGCCCGACCGGCGCTGCGCTGTTTCCGGCGCCCGAATCGAGCACGCTTGCGAAATTAGTAAAAAACTCGGAACCTAAAGCCAAGGACATCGGTACATCGCGCACTTGTTCGATGGATTGCGTCGATGCCGCCAAAGCCACCCAAAGCGGAAAGCCGATGAGCAGCACGCCGAGCGTTAGCACCGCGTAGGTAAGCCAGGGCATCCAGCGCGGGTCACCGATCACCCCAGGGATCCTTTCGGTACTCAGCCATAGTGCACACGACGCTCAATAAATCGGAACTGAATCACCGTGAGCAATACCACCATGATCATCAGGATCACCGATTGGGCCGACGAACTGCCAAGATCGAGCGATTTAAAACCATCGTGATAGACTTTATACACCAAGATGCTGGTCGATTGTCCCGGACCACCGCCGGTTGAGGCATCGATGATTCCGAAGGTGTCAAAAAAGGCATAAACCACATTGACCACGAGCAAGAAAAACGCCGTGGGCGAGAGCAAGGGCAAGGTCACGTAGAAGAAGGTTTTGAACGGGCCTGCACCATCCATGGCCGAAGCCTCAAACATGCTGCGCGGAATGGCCTGTAGTCCAGCTAGAAAAAATATAAAGTTATAGGCAATTTGCTTCCATACGGCGGTCATCACAATGAGTGCCATCGCATGGTTGGCGTTGATCAGGTAATTCCAGGCCAGGCCGCTTTGGATCAGCCAATGTGCTACCACGCCCACGCTGGGGGCGAACAAAAAACTCCACAGCACCGCCGCCACCGCAGCCGATACCGCATAGGGAATGATCAGAATCGTTCGAAACACATAGCGCGCCTTGATCGCGCGGTCAGCAAACCATGCAAGCAGCAGACTTATCGACAAACCGATGCTGCTGACAAGCACCGAAAAAACCACCGTAATTCCAAAGGCATCCGCGTAATCCGAATCGGCAAAAAGCCGCTCGAAGTTCTCAAAGCCAACGAACTCGGCGCTCTGGCCAAAGGCGTCTTCAAGAAAAAGCGAGCCGAAGACTGCCCGAACCGATGGCCAATAGAAAAAAATTAAAACGATCAGCAACTGGGGCGCCAGCAACATCGCCGGCAAGCCCCAACCCTTGAAACCTGGGCCTCGTGTCTGAGCCTCTTCGGCCATTTACTCTTTGGCGGTCCGCGCAAAGCGGGCCAACTGCTCATTGCCGCGTTGCTCGATTCTTTCAAGCGCCGCCTTGGCGTCTTGCTTGCCAGCCCACACCCCTTCGAGTTCCTCATCGATGATCGTACGGATTTGCACAAAATTGCCCAGGCGCAAGCCACGCGACTTATCGGTGGTCTTCACGATCATTTGCTGAACCGAAACATCGGTGCCTGGGTTTTTCTCATAAAAGCCCGACTTTCTGGTGATGTCATAAGCCGCTGAGGTAATCGGCAGATAGCCGGTCATCTGGTGCGACTGTGCCTGCTGCTCGGGACTTGCAACATAGTTGAAGAACTTGGCAACGCCCTTGTAGTCTTCTTTTTTCTTGCCAGCCATCACCCATAAGCTGGCACCGCCGATGATGGTGTTTTGCGGGGCACCCTGAACGTCCGAGTAGTAAGGCAGCTTGGCGATACCGAAATCGAATTTGGCATTGGCCTTGATGTTGGCATAAGCGGCTGAAGAGCCGGTAAACATCGCGCATTCACCTGAGTGAAACTTCGAATCGGCCGCCCCTGCCCGCCCGCCATAGGTAAACAATCCCTGCTTGGACCACTGCTCTAAATTGCCAATATGTTTCTGGTGCAGCGGCGTATTGATCAGCAATTTTGCATCGACTGAGTCAAAGCCGTTGTTGCCTGTGGCAATCGGAACATTATGCCAAGCTGAAAAGTTCTCCAGGTGTACCCAACTCACCCAGGACGAGGTGTATGCACACTTGGTCGCGCCCGAGGATTTGATCAGTGCGCCAGCCAGCGCAACATCCGACCAGGTCTCCGGGACCTTGCGAACACCGGCTTTTTGAAAAGCTTCCTTGTTGTAATAGAACACCGTGGTAGAGCTGTTAAAGGGAAAGGACAGCATCTCGCCCTTGGGGCTGGTGTAGTAACCGGCAACAGCCGGTACATAGGCTTTTGGATCGAAAGGTTCACCGGCGTCCTTCATGATTTGTGCGACCGGCACGATCGCTCCTTTGGACGCCATCATGGTTGCGGTGCCGACTTCGAAGACCTGCAGAATATGGGGAGCGTTTCCAGCGCGAAAGGCAGCAATGCCTGCGGTCATGGATTCAGCGTAGGTGCCCTTGAAAACCGGCACCACTTTGTATTCAGTTTGGGTTTTGTTAAAGCCGGTTGCCATATCGTTGACCCAATCGCCAAGCTTGCCTCCCATGGAGTGCCAAAACTGGATTTCAGTCTGCGCATGGGCAAACATCGGCATGGCGGCGAAACCGCACAGCGCAAGGCTCAAGCGAGCCCATTGGCGACCTGGCACTTGCTTGCGGGAAGACTTCTCAATCACGGGTGTCGTATTCATCAGGATCTCCTTGGGAAATAAAGGGTGCTTAGCGGTACACCATCTCATTTTCAGGGCGAAGTATGACAAAGTCTGGACAAAGCCAAGGTGTGCAGGCAGCGCTGTTAAACTGTATATTTATACAGTTTTGATCAAAACCAGCGACTTTCAGCTTTTCGGAGCTCGCCATGCTTGTCCCTTCCTTTGCCGGCGCTGACGATACGCAAGGGCTATCGGCACAGTTACCTGCTTACGCCGAGTTGATGGCTGTCAGCAACTACAGCTTTTTGCGGGGCGGATCGCATCCTGAGGAATTGGTCGATCGCGCCCAAGCCCTTGGCTATGCAGCCATTGCTATGACCGACGAGTGCTCACTTGCCGGCGTGGTACGGGCGCACGTGCGTGCCAAACAAATCGGTATGCCCTTGTTGATCGGCACCCAATGCCGGATGTCGGTCGAGCCCAGCAGCACCGCTGAATCGACCAACTGGCTTGATCTGGGCGAGAGCGACCGCTTGCTGCTGCTGGCCATGAATCGTGATGGCTACGGTCAGATGAGTCAGGCGATATCACAAGCCCGGCAGCAGGCAAGCAAAGGATCGTACCTTTGGACAGAGGCACAATGGCGCAGCGGTCTTCCAGACTGTTTGGCAATCTGGATACCTGCTGCAGGTTTTGAAGGTCCCAATCCCACACAGCACGACCAGCCCTGCCCTACGATCCTGAAAGCGCTGCGCGATTGTTTCGGCAAACGTCTGCATATCGGTGCCGTCTTCCATGCCCGCGGCTGGGACCAGGTCTGGGCTCAGCAGCTACGCAATTGGAGCCGGTATACCGCAACCCGGATCACGGCCTGCGGCGATGTGCGCTTTCATCGCCGATCGCGTCGCGCACTCACCGATGTTTTATTGGCGATCGCGCAAGGCGTTTCGATCACCGAGCTTGGCACCACCTGTTTACCCAATGCTGAAGCGCAGCTAAGAAGCCGGCTGGTGCTGGCCCAACGCTATCCCTCAGACTGGCTTGCAGCAAGCCTTGATATCGCTGCGCAATGTCTGTTTTCCCTTGATAGCCTTCGTTATGAATATCCGCGTGAAATCGTCCCCGAGGGGCACAGCCCAAGCACTTATCTGCGCTTTCTGTGTGAAGCCGGCATGCTTGAGCGCTACCCCATGGGTACACCCTCAAGCGTCCGCAAACAGATTGAACATGAACTGTCACTGATCGAAGAGCTTCAATACGAGGCCTACTTCCTGACAGTTGCTGACATTGTGCAGTTTGCCCGGGAGCGGGGTATTTTGTGCCAGGGCCGCGGCTCTGCAGCCAATTCAGCGGTTTGCTATGTGCTTGGTGTGACTGAAGTTGATCCGGCGCGTATGTCGGTACTTTTTGAACGTTTCATTTCCCGCGAACGTCGTGAACCTCCTGATATCGATATTGATTTTGAACATCAACGACGCGAAGAGGTGATCCAATATCTATATCACAAATATGGTCGTGAGCGGGCTGCACTGACTGCCGCGGTCATCAGCTGGCGGCTTCGATCAGCGCTGCGCGAAGTCGGTAAGGCGCTCGGCTTTGGCGCTGCTGATGTTGCGCAATGCCTTCGAGCCCATCGCGGCCTGCATCGCGATGCGCCACAGGCGATCGCCTTTCAAGAAGCCGGACTGGATATCGGGCACTTCAAAGTGCAGCAATGGATCGAGCTCAGCAGCGCGCTTATCGGCTTTCCGCGCCATCTCTCGCAGCACAGTGGCGGTTTTGTGATTGCGCGTGATCGTCTTGATGCCATGGTTCCTATCGAACCTGCGTCCATGCCGGGTCGCTCGGTTATTCAATGGGACAAAGATGATTTAGATGCCTTGGGTTTACTCAAAGTCGACATCCTTGCGCTTGGCATGCTGAGCGCGATTCGCCGCGCTTTGGCCTTGATCAGCGAACGGGACGGTCGACGCTTTGGCATGCAAGACGTACCTGCTGAAGACGCTCAAACCTACGCCATGATCAGCGCTGGCGACAGCTTGGGTGTTTTCCAGATCGAGTCGCGGGCGCAAATGGCGATGCTGCCAAAGCTCAAACCACGGTGCTTTTATGATTTGGTGATTGAGGTCGCGATCGTTCGGCCCGGACCGATACAGGGAGGGATGGTGCATCCCTATTTGCGCCGCCGGCAGGGTCTGGAGCCTGTGGTCTATCCCAAAGAGGAAATCAAGCCGGCGCTGGAGCGCACCTTGGGTGTGCCGATTTTCCAGGAACAGGTGATGCAAATCGCGATCCTGGCCGCGGGCTTTACCGCCGGTGAAGCCGATCAGCTACGGCGGGCCATGGCCGCCTGGCGCCGGCGTGGCACGCTTGGGCGATTCGAAGAAGCCTTGATTCAGGGCATGCAAGCCCGAGGTTATGAGAGCGAGTTCGCCCAACAGATTTTCCGGCAAATTGAAGGATTCGGTGAATACGGCTTCCCGGAGAGTCATGCGGCAAGCTTTGCCCTGCTTGTTTATGTGAGTTGCTGGATCAAATGCCATGAGCCTGCAGCCTTTTTAGCGGCCATGCTAAACAGTCAGCCCCTGGGCTTTTACGCGCCGGCTCAGTTGATCCAGGATGCACGGCATCATGGCGTGAAGGTTCTTGCCGTCGACGTGCTGCACAGCGACTGGGAATCGAAGCTTGAGATTCAGCCCGACGGCAGCGACGCCGTTCGGCTCGGCTTGCATCGCGTACGCGGGCTAAGTGCGGCTGGAGGTCAGCGGGTTGAAGCCTGGCGAAAAAGCGCTGCATCAAAGAGTCTGCCATCACTGGCAAGCCGCACAGGGCTTGATCAGGACGAACTGCAAGCTTTGGCTCAGGCCAATGCCTTAAGCGGTCTAAGCGGTCATCGACGCCACAGCCTATGGCAGGCGAGCGGCTGGCAGCCACAAGGTGATTTGCTCAAAGCCAGCGAGGAGGCCGCGCTCGAACCGGCCCCAGGCGCGCTTGAGGCGCCCGATGAATTGGCAAGCATCGCAGCCGATCTTCGTTATACAGGCGTTTCGATGGGCAAGCACCCCATGGCCTTACTTAGACCGCTATTACAACAATATCGTATAAAGAGCGCTATGGATTTGCGCACATTGTCCGATGGTGCGCTTGCCCGCGGCAGCGGTCTGGTCACTCACCGCCAACGGCCCGAAACAGCCAAAGGTGTTATTTTTATTACACTCGAAGATGAAACCGGTGTGATTCAAGTCGTGATATTCCCTGACCTGGTCAGCCGTTATCGGGATGCAATTTTCAATGCGCAACTGATGACAGTTTATGGCCGCTGGCAGCGCGACCCGCACACCGCAGGTCAAGTCACCCATCTGCTGGCGATGCGAGTCGAAGATCACAGCATGCACCTGGGCCTGTTCCAACCCGCAGCCAGCCGGGATTTTCGCTAACAGCGGTAGTACTGCCGATACCAGTCAACGAAGCGTTTCACGCCAAGCTTCACCGGCGTTGCGGGCTTGTAGCCCACCTGTTCAACCAGGGCGCTTACATCGGCATAAGTATCGGGTACATCACCGGGTTGAAGCGGCAAATGCCTTTGAATCGCCTTCAATCCAAGCACATCTTCGATCGCTGCAATATAGGCGCTCAAGCTCACCGGCGCATTGTTGCCGATGTTGAAAATCCGAAAGGGTGCCTGGCTGCTTGCCGGGTCGGGATCGTCAGATCGCCAATGCGGATTGGCCTGGGCAATCTGATCACTGGCGCGGACAACACCTTGAACAATATCGTCCACATAGGTGAAATCCCTGGTGTGCTTGCCATGGTTAAACACCTCGATGGCTTTGCCTTCCAGGATGTTTTTCGTGAACAAAAACAAGGCCATATCAGGCCTGCCCCATGGCCCGTAGACCGTGAAAAACCGTAAACCGGTGGTGGGAAGCGCAAAAAGATGGCTGTAGCTGTGGGCCATCAATTCATTGGCACGCTTGCTTGCGGCGTAAAACTGCAGCGGATGGTCAACACCTTGATGCTCGCTAAAGGGCATCTTGGTGTTTGCGCCATAAACGCTGCTGGTCGACGCATAAGTAAGATGGGCAACCTGGTGATGGCGACAGGCCTCAAGGATTCGGGTAAAAGCGATGATGTTGCTTTCCACATAGGCCATTGGATTGACGAGCGAGTAGCGCACGCCAGCCTGCGCCGCCAGGTGAATCACCCGCTCGGGCCTGTGCATGAAAGCCTGACTCACCAGCGCTTCATCCACAAGGCTACCCCGTAAAAAAGAGAACCCGGGCATCGCGCTGAGGATGGCGAGCCTTGCTTCTTTGATCGCAGGATCGTAATAATCATTGACCGAATCAACGCCCAGGACGTCGTCACCTCGCGACAACAAAAATCGCGCCACATGAAAGCCGATAAAGCCGGCTGCTCCGGTCACCACAACACGCATCTGAAATCCTTATTGATAACCGTCGGGGTTGGTCGATTGCCAGCGCCAGGCATCGGCGCACATGGTGTCAAGATCGTAGCCGGCCTTCCAGCCCAGTAGCGACAACGCCTTGCCGGCATCGGCATAACAGACCGCGATATCGCCGGGCCGCCGTTCAACAAAGCGATAAGGAATCGACTGACCGCTTGCTTTGGTAAAGGCGTTGACCAGATCAAGAACCGAATGGCCCTTTCCGGTTCCCAGGTTGATAACCTCTGAAGCACCGCCTTGCAACAGATAATCGACTGCGCTGACATGGCCTTGTGCCAGATCCATCACGTGCAGGTAGTCGCGCACACCGGTGCCATCCGCTGTTGGCCAGTCGCAACCGAAGACAGCGAGAAAGGCGCGTTTACCCACCGCTACCTGCTGCACATAGGGCATCAAATTGTTGGGCACGCCTTGAGGTTGCTCGCCGATCAAGGCTGAAGCATGCGCGCCCACAGGGTTGAAGTATCGCAATCTCACCACGCGGCAGCGCGGATCGGCATGCGAATGCGCCAGTGCAATTTGCTCACCGATGAGTTTGGTCCATGCATAAGGATTGGTCGGACGCAGCGGCGCGGTCTCGGGTATCGGTACCGTATCAGGGTCGCCGTAAACCGTGGCCGACGAACTGTAAACCAGGCTAATCGCCCGCGTGCTTGCGTATGCCTCAATCGCCTTGAGCACCGCAATCAGCGATGCTGTGTTATTGTCGTAATAACGTAAAGGTTGTGATACCGATTCACCGACGGCCTTCAGGGCGGCAAAATGAATCACCGCTGCGACCTCAAAGTCCTCAATCAGGCTTGTGACCACGCACTGTTCGCGAGCGTCCCCCTGCCTGATTGCGAAGGCCGAAGCGCCAATCAGCTGCGTCAGGCGATCAATCACAGCACGATCAGCGTTACAGAAATTATCAAGCAAAACAGGGAAGTAGCCTGCCTCCGCCAAACTGACTGCGGTGTGGCTGCCGATGTAGCCCGCACCGCCTGTCAAGAGAATCGCCTGTTTCGACATTGTGTGGATGCTTGCAGGACTAACTGACCTTAAGCATGGCAGCAGGAAACTCCAGCGAGCGCTCTCGTCCGATCAGGGTCATCAAAACGCTGACCCGCTCTTCAGCCACCGAACTGACAATGCCTTCAAGACCCTTGAAGGGACCGTCCACAATCAGCACCCGGTCGCCCTGCTTGAAGGGCGAAAAGCTTGTGAATGCTGCCTCGCGCAGCTGCTCCTCAAGCGCACGAAGCGATTGCAGCGTGGGGTCGCGAATCACCGCGGGCTCCATCCCGAAACGGACCAATCCGAAAACCCCAAGCGTTGAGCGGATCGGCGCAATGCTTTGTTGCGCATGCGCTGGCCTGAGAAACATGTACCGTGGAAACATCGGCACCAGCAGCGACTTCTTGCGCTGCCAGGCCATCATTTGCGGCAACCAGATCTGATAGCCCTGGCGATCGAGATTTTCCGCCGCACGAAACTCTTGCTTGGGTTTTGTGTGACAGACGTACCAGGGCCGTTGATCATCGCTTATCAGTGTCATAACCCTTACGACTCAGCCTAGCCGCCCCGTTTGATAGTCGTGGACCGCTTGTAAGACGGCTTCACGCGTGTTCATCACAAAAGGTCCCATTTGCACAATGGGCTCGCCAATCGGTTGTCCGCTCACCAACAAAAAGGAACCCGCTCCAGCCAGTCGCAATCCATCACCATCGTTTGACAAGACCGCCATCGAGCCTGCCGGCAGGGCTTGTTCATCGATCACAAGACCGTCATCGATCATATAAATCAAAGCATGGTGGCCCCTGGGAACCGGAATCTCAAGATCACAATCGCCTTGCCGCTTTGCCGCAATCCGACCATGGACGATCAAAGGCTTGCTTAGCGTTTGCACAAGCGGGCCGATCGTGGTCTCCGATATACAGCACAGTTCCCCCAAACGCTCAGGCAAAGCGCCTGCAATCAGCCGCAAATAGCCGCCATGGCTGTCCTCCCACCGCGGGATATCCGCCGCCGCAATATCCCGCCAGCAGGGTTCAAGCATTTTGTGCGACGCAGGCAGATTCAGCCAGAGCTGAAATCCCGCGAGTCGACCTTGGGTCTGTTGCGGCATTTCGGAGTGCACGATGCCGCGTGCTGCACGCATCCACTGCACATCGCCCGCTTCAAGCAAGCCCTCATTGCCGCGGCTGTCCCGGTGCAACATGCGGCCTTCGAGCATGATCGTGATCGTCTCAAAGCCACGGTGCGGATGATCGGGAAAGCCCGCGAGGTAATCATCGGGTTGATCCGATGAAAAATAATCGAGCATTAACCAGGGATCCAGTCGGCGTTGCATCGATGCGCCGTGCAGCACACGCAAGAGCTTCACGCCCGCACCATCGGTACTTGCAACGCCCTGAACAATTTGCTCAACCGATTTGTAGCTCGTCATGTCAACACCTGTTGATGTCATTGGGCTCGCGTGCACTTGATCGCGCTAGCCTGAACGGCCGGCCAGCAGGGCTTGCATCGCCTGAAAACCGCGCTCAAGATCTGCACAAACATCGCGTGGCGACTCCAAACCGACCGCCAGGCGGATCAAACCCTCACCGATACCGGCTTGCGCTCGGGCTTGTGGCGTGAGCCTTCCATGGGTCGTCGTGGCCGGGTGGGTAATCGTGCTCTTTGTATCGCCAAGATTTCCGGTGATCGAGATCACTTTGCAATGATCTATTACAGACCATGCATGCTCACGCAGCGCCTGATCGTCCTTGCCGCACACCTCAAAAGCGACGATCGCTCCAAAACGCCTCTGCTGTGCGCTGGCGAGCGCATGCTGCGGATGACTTTTCAGGCCCGGGTAAAACACACGCGCCACGCCAGGATGGGCCTGCAGCCAATGGGCAATCGTGAGCGCGTGCTCGCTTTGTTGTTCCATGCGCAATGACAAAGTCTCCATGCCTTTGATTAGCACCCATGCATTAAAGGCCGAAAGCGTAGGTCCGGTCATCCGCATCAGCGGCAGGATTTGATCATGGATCAAGGCCCGCCGGCCAACAATTGCCCCGCCAAGAATCCGCCCTTGGCCATCAATATATTTCGTTGCAGAATGAATCACAATATCGGCACCATGCGCAAGCGGCAGTTGCAGCGCTGGCGTGCAAAAGCAGTTATCGACCACGAGGCTGATGCTGTGCGATCGGGCCAGCGCTGCCAGAGCCTGAAGGTCGGCAATCTCGGTGAGCGGGTTTGACGGCGTTTCAATATAAAACATCCGGGTCTGCGGCCTGATTGCCTGCTCCCAGGCTTGCAAATCGGTCAGCGGCACATAACTGCAGCTGATCCCGAAGCGCTCGAGCATGTTGAAAAGCTGATAAGTTGCCCCGAAAACAGCGCTTGCGCAGACCAAATGATCGCCTGCCTTCAGCAAGGCCATGGCGGTGGTCATAATCGCTGCCATACCTGATGCGGTAGCGATGCACGCTTCCCCTTGCTCAAGACTGGCAAGCCTGCGCTCAAACTGTCGAACCGTTGGATTGGTAAAACGCGAATAAACATAACCTGGATCCTGGTTTCCGAATCGGGCTGCAGCTTGGGCTGCGTTATCGAAAACAAAGCTCGAAGTCAGAAACATCGCCTCGCCATGCTCGCCAAAGGCGGTTCGATCGGTTCCTGCACGTACCGCTCTTGTGCTGAAATCAAGATCGTTCAAGGGATCAGGTGCAAAGTAATCGTCCATCGTCGCTTATTGCCGGTCAGGCATCTCGTTGTAAAAATTGCAAATTCATCGCCGCATGCAAATCCGCCTGCGATGCCTCTTCCGCTGCCTCCATCCTGAGCCTTTGTGACTCGATTTCCCCGAGCAAGGCCTGATCCACATCACCAGTCAGGTAGTGACCGTCAAAACAGGAGGCTTCAAAGCCCCGAAAACCCTGCGCAAGCCTTGCCACAGCCTGCTTCATGCTGTGGATCGATTGATAGACAAGACCGTCGGCGCCAAGCAGCTTGCAAATTTCCTGGTCGCTGCGTCCGTGCGCAACCAGCTCGCTACGCGTTGGCATATCGATACCATACACATTGGGGAAACGTACCGGCGGTGAGGCCGATGCAAAGTAGACCTTGCGCGCGCCAGCATCTCGCGCCATTTGAATGATTTCCTGTGATGTGGTCCCCCGAACGATTGAATCGTCCACCAGCAACACACTTTTGCCTTTGAATTCGATGCTCATCGCATTGAGCTTTTGCCTTACCGAACGGCGTCGTACAGCCTGCCCTGGCATGATGAAGGTTCGGCCCACGTAGCGATTCTTGATGAAACCCTCCCGGTACGGCAGACTCAGGCGGTCTGCCAGTTCCATCGCCGAAGGGCGCGAGGTGTCGGGAATCGGCATCACCACATCAATATCGCCCATGTGAAAGGCCGCCTTCACATCGTCAGCGAGCAAGGCTCCCATGCTCAGCCGCGCGTCGTACACCGAAACCTGGTCGATCACCGAATCTGGGCGGGCAAAGTAAACATACTCAAAAATACAAGGATGCAATCCTTGAGAGGGCATGCATTGCTGCTGGTGCAATTGCCCATCGCGGTCGATCAAAATGGCTTCGCCGGGCTTTAGGTCGCGCAGCAATTCAAATCCGAGGCCCTCAACCGCAACCGACTCCGAGGCGACCATCCACTCGGTACCCTGTTCGGTTTCCCGAAAGCCAAGACACATCGGACGAATACCAAAAGGATCACGAAACGCAAGCAAGCCGACATTGGCAATTTGCATCGCCACAGCAAAAGCGCCACGGGCGCGCGTTCCAAGTATTGTGACTGCCGCAAAGATTTCGTCCACGGTGAGCTGCGCGCGCAGGCTGCTGCGCTGCATAGCCTCAAGCTTTGCCGCAGCACCGAGATCTTGCAGCGCGTGCGCAAACACGTTAAGAAGTATTTCAGAGTCCGAGTCCGTGTTGATGTGGCGACGATCCATCGCAAACATCTCGCGTTTCAAATCGGCTGAGTTGGTCAAGTTCCCGTTATGGGCCAGGGTGACACCGTAAGGCGCATTGACATAAAACGGCTGGGCCTCTTCGGGGTTCATCGCCGAGCCTGCGGTGGGATAGCGCACATGGCCTAAACCATGCAAGCCCGGTAATGAGCGCATATTGCGCGTGCGAAAAACATCCCGCACGAGTCCGGTGGCTTTGTACATGTAAAACCGTCCCCGGTCCTCGGTGGCGATACCAGCCGCGTCCTGGCCCCGGTGCTGCAGAAGCAACAATCCGTCATAAATTGCCTGATTGACAGGCCCGTGACCTGCCACACCGATTACACCGCACATCCGCTAAGTCTCCCCTCGCAGTTTTGCCTGCACCATGTCGGACCAATAAGGCTCTGCGGTTTGCACAAGCCAGATCCATAGTCCACGACTGTGGGCACGGTCAAAGGACTCATGTTGCATCAGGCCGAGTCGCTGCGCCAATAAAGCGCAAAGCGCAAGAATGAGCATCGCGCGAGCCAATCCAAGCGCAAAGCCCGCAAGCCGGTCGACCAATCCCAAACCGGCCCAGCGCAGGGCCGAGGCGGTCATCGCGCCCATCACGCGGGTCGTGAGTAACAGCAAAAAAAAGGCGATCACCAAAAGCACAAAGCGATCCTGAGGCCAGCTGAGCAGGGCTGAAAGCCTCGTGCCAAGCTCGGCAGCAAAGAGCCAGGCAATCACCCAGGATGCGAGCGCAAAAGCCGATTTGACCAGTCCGCTGAGAAGTCCTGTCACGGTTGAAGTCGCCAACACGAGCAGGCTCATCCAATCCCACAGGCTTAACTGAAACCACGTTGTTGATTCCACAACGCTCTACCTTTTTCAAAGGATAAGCAAGCTTGAACTTTAAGCCGACACGCCAGGATTTGCACTTTGCTTGCCTGAGACTCAAGCATCGGGACCAGCCAACGCGGTCTCGATTTGCGCCTGACGCAGCTTTGTCTGAACCTTGACTGCATCGGCTTTGTTTGCGAAGGGTCCGACCCGAACCCGCACCCGCTCCCCTTTGGGCGTCTTGATACGATCGGTATACACTTTGACACCTAGTTTTTTAAGCCGGGCAACCTGGGCATCGGCGTTCTCCGACTGAGAGTAAGCACCCGCCTGTAGAACATAGCGGTCAGGGTAGCGCTCTGGATAAGGCTGCCTGACCGCTTGGTCGGCTGCATTCGACTTTCCTGCGTCGGCTTGAATGGCAGGCGCTTGTTTGGCCTCAAGCACGCTGGCTTGGTTCGATTGCCCAAGCTGCCCGGTTGCTGTGGCCTGACCCGCCTGAACCGACCCCCCCGCCTGAGAAAGCTCACCGGTCTTCTCAGGCTCAACCGCTGTCGCCTGTGGCTCAGCCTCGGCAGACTTTGCGGTATCGGCAGCCGATTGGGGTTCAGAGCCTTTGCTTTCGTCTGCCCCCCCCGGTTGACTGCCTGCTGCGTCGCGGCTTGGCAGACTGATCTTTGGATCGAGCGATGGGATCCGGGGTTCGCCATGGAAAAAAATAGGCATGATGATGGACACAACTGCCACCAGGACCAGCGCACCAATCAGGCGCTGTCTTGCCCTATCGCTATATGGCGAAGCGGCTTGAAGCGAATAGCGATCCGCTTCGTCCGCAGACTTGTTCATGATGATCTAAACCTGGCCTTGTTCTGCTAGAACGTCAGCAACCGTGAGAAAAGACCCGAAGACCACGATCCTATCATTGTCCTGAGCCCGACTCCTCGCGGCCGCAAGGGCCTGACGGGGCGACTCAAAGCATTGAAGACTTGCACGCTGTCCGAGGGCATCGACACCAAGCGCATCGGCGTTTCGCAGTCCTTGCTCAATCGAATCGGCAGGCAATCCCCGTGGGCCAGGTAGCGAACACAGCATCCAGTGCTGCACCCGCGATGCGATCGCCTTGAGCGAGGACGCTACATCCTTGTCCGACAGCATCCCGACCACCGCATAAGTCTCCGGAAAGAACCCCATCTGATCCAGATTCGCTGCCAGGTGCGCGACTGCGTGCGGATTGTGTGCAACATCCAGAATGACGCTGGGAAGACCGGGAAGAACCTGGAATCGACCCGGAAGGTCGACGAGCGCCAGGCCCTGACGAATCGCCTGCGCGGCAACCGGCAATTGCATGCGTAATGCATCGAGCGCTGCCAGTGCGCCTGAGGCATTGAGCAGCTGATTGGCGCCGCGTAGCGCCGGATAAGCCAGGCTGGGACGGCGCCGGCCGCGAATCGCGCAAGACCATTGTTGTCGGTCCCCCGAATAATTGAAGTCGCGTCCGATCAAGTAAAGGTCAGCGCCGATTTGCCCGGCGTAGTCCATGAGGCTTTGCGGCGGCTGCGGATCCGAGCAGATCGCCGGCCGCCCTGCCCGGTAAATATGTGCCTTCTCCCAGGCGATCTTTTCTCGCGTTGGGCCGAGCCACTCGGCGTGATCAATATCGATTGCGGTCACGATCGAACAATCCGGCTCCAGGATGTTGACTGCATCGAGTCGCCCGCCAAGACCAATTTCGGCAATGAACACATCGGGTTTAGCCCGCATCACTGCGTGAAAGATGGCAAGGCTCGTGAACTCGAAATAGGTTAAAAACTCAGCGCCACGGGCTGCCTCGACCACCTCAAACGATGGCAGAAGCGTCTCATCATCGATTGCCTGTTGGGCGATCCGCAGCCTTTCGTTAAAGCGCAGCAAATGCGGCGAGGTGTAAAGCGCTGTTCGGTAACCAGCCTGCGTGAGGATCGATTCCAACATGGCGCAGGTGGATCCTTTGCCGTTGGTACCACCGACCAGAATGACCGGACACTCAAAGCCGATACCCATCCGATGCGCCACGACCCGAACGCGGTCAAGCCCCAGTGCAATACCACCTCGCGGACCCTGCTCTAATCGTGATAACCAATCCCGCAATGTCATCGGCGCTGCGTCGCCTTCAGCCGCCGAGCGGTCAATGCGCAGCCCCCATGACCACTGCATCGCTGCTTTGACGCATCAACAAGGCAATGAGCCGGGCAATCGTTTCGCGAAGCTGCCTTCGATCAAGAATCATATCGACTGCGCCTTTTTCCAGGAGAAACTCCGCGCGCTGAAAACCCTCCGGAAGTTTTTCGCGTACTGTTTGCTCAATCACCCGCGGCCCTGCAAAACCAATCAAAGCCTTGGGCTCAGCGATCACCACATCGCCCAAAAAGCAAAAACTTGCTGAGACTCCGCCCATCGTCGGATCGGTGAGCACCGAGATGTAGGGCAGCCGCCGCGCGGAAAGCTCGCTGAGCATCGCAGTGGTTCGGGCCATTTGCATCAAGGAAAGTAATCCCTCTTGCATCCGGGCGCCGCCCGAGGCGGCCACAGAAATAAAGGCCATCCGCTGATCGATTGCCGCCTGCACGCCCCGAGAAAAACGCTCGCCCACCACGGCACCCATGGAGCCCCCCATGAAGTCGAATTCAAAGGCTGCAAGCACCGCCGGAATGCTGCAAATCGCGCCCCCCATCACCACAATCGCATCGGTTTCGCCAGTCTGGTCAATCGCCTCCTGCAGCCGGTCGCTGTACTTGCGCGAGTCTTTGAACTTCAGCGCATCAACCGCAAGCACTTCCTGCCCGATCTCAAAGCGACCCTCTGGGTCGAGCAAACTGTTGATACGCTCTCTAGCCGACATCCGAAGGTGGTGATGGCATTTGGGGCAAACGTTGACATTGGTCTGCAAGTCAGCGGCGTACAGAACCACGTCGCAACTTGGGCATTTCACCCAAAGGCCTTCGGGGATTTTCTTTGCCGTGCCCGGAGCTCTTTGAATCCTGGGGGGCAGTAACTTATCGAGCCAACTCATGCGGACTCCTTGCTGCGCTTATGTCGGGCTGCAAACACGCCTAAGCGTCCATGCCTTCTCGGATGCTTGCAAGCAAGCTTGCAACCGCAGCCTGCGCCTGGTCTGCGCCTGCTTGCTCCATTTCCTGGATCAGTCGAGTTCCGATCACCACCGCGTCGGCCACCTCGGCAATGGCTCGCGCACTTTGGGCATCACGGATCCCGAAGCCAACCCCAATGGGCAAATCGGTGTATTGACGAATCAAGGGCATTTTGGCTGCCACCGCCTGCACATCAAGGTGAGCAGCGCCTGTTATCCCTTTTAGACTGACATAATAAACATAGCCTTTGGCGTAGTGAACGATATCGCGAATCCTTGCCTCGGTGCTGGTCGGTGAAAGCAGAAAAATCGGATCGATCCCGGCAGCGACCAAGGCCTGCGCAAAGTCTTTCGATTCTTCGGGCGGATAGTCAACCACCAGCACACCGTCCACGCCAACAGCCCTTGCCTCGCTGACAAAAGCCTCACGACCGAAACGCTCAATCGGATTGGCGTAGCCCATCAACACCACCGGCGTGTTTGCATCGTCGCTGCGAAAGGCATCGACCATGGCCAGGCACTGACGCAGTCCCACGCCCTGACGGATGGCGCGCTCGCTTGCCCGCTGAATCGCTGGACCGTCAGCCATCGGATCAGAAAATGGAACGCCAAGTTCGATCACATCGGCGCCCGCAGCGGCCAGCGCATGCATCAAGCCAACCGTATGCGTCGGGCTTGGGTCACCGGCAGCGATATAGGGGATAAGCCCCTTTCGAGCGCATTGCCGCAGCGACTTGAATCGGCCCTCAATACGCTGCACGCTCAGACCCCACTTGACTTGCGACAACTTGCCCGACAGAAAAACTCAAGGCCGCTTGCCTCGGCAACGATATGCAAATCCTTATCGCCACGCCCACTTAAATTCACAAGAATGATTTGATCCTTGGCAAGCGTTGGAGCAAGCTTGGCCGCGTGCGCCAACGCATGGCTTGTTTCGAGGGCTGGGATAATGCCCTCGATTCGGCAACAATCGTGAAAGGCAGCCAGCGCCTCGGCATCGGTTGCGCCCACATAGCTTGCCCTACCGCTGTCCTTGAGCCAGGCGTGTTCGGGTCCAACCCCGGGATAGTCAAGCCCCGCGGAAAGCGAGTGGGTTTCCTGAATCTGACCGTTCTCATCTTGCAGCAAATACGTGCGATTGCCGTGCAGCACGCCGGGGATGCCGCGCTGCAAGCTTGCTGCATGCCGAACGGTGTCAAGGCCGTCGCCTGCAGCTTCCACGCCGATCAGTCGCACACCTTCATCCGGAATGTAATCGTAGAAGATACCCATGGCGTTGGAGCCACCGCCTACGCAAGCCAACACGTAATCGGGCTGCCTGCCGGCGACCTGAGGCATTTGCTCAAGGCATTCCTTGCCCACAACCGAGTTGAAATCACGAACCATCATGGGATAAGGATGTGGACCCGCAACAGTCCCAATAATGTAAAAGGTGTCTTCCACATGCGTCACCCAGTCGCGCATCGCTTCATTGAGCGCATCTTTCAAGGTGCGCGAACCGCTTGTGACCGGCACCACCTCAGCACCGAGTAGTTTCATACGGTACACGTTGGCCGCCTGACGCCCGACGTCTTCTTCACCCATATAGACCACGCACTTCATGCCAAAGCGTGCAGCCACCGTCGCACTGGCTACGCCATGCTGGCCTGCTCCCGTCTCGGCGATGACGCGCGGTTTGCCCATTCGCCTTGCCAACAGCGCCTGGCCGATGGTGTTGTTCACCTTATGAGCGCCGGTGTGGTTGAGATCTTCGCGCTTGAAGTAAATCTGGGCACCGCCTAGCCGCTCGCTCCAATTCCGGGCATGGTAAATCGGGCTCGGACGGCCTACAAAATGCCGAAGTTCGGATCGAAACTCCGCCACAAACTCAGGGTCTTCGCGATAGTGGGCATAAGCCTCGCGAAGCGCCTCCAAAGCGTGCATCAGTGTTTCGGATACGAAGATCCCACCGTAGGGGCCAAAGTGCCCCTTGGCATCGGGTAAGTCATAGGGCTTCATCCATCGGCCTCGCGTTGAAAGGAGTGTGCAGCGGCTTTCGATTGCCCATGGGCCCTCACGGCATGCACGAAGGCCTCCATTTTGCCTGCATCCTTACGGCGTGGCGAGGCACCCTGAATCCCGGAGGACACATCAACCGCCCAGGGTTGCACCGCAAGCAGCGCGGATTGAACATTTTCGGGCGTGAGGCCGCCACTGAGTATCAATCGCTCAGGGCGCTGCGCAGGTAAAGCCAACCAGGACCAATCGAAAATCTGGCCACTTCCGCCGTAGGCAGTTCTCGCATCGGCATCCACAAGAAAGGCCTCACAAGGCCGCGTATGCGCAACAGCGACAATTTCAGTCTGCGCACCGGACGCTTGCACGCCCGCACGCGCGAACGCCCCCATTGCCAGTGCGAGACTCTCGCGGTTTTGCATGCGCACGGCGCGCCAAAAAGCGACCGGTGCTGCCTCAAGGCAGCTTTGCGGCGATTCATCGCCATGAAACTGAATCACATCCAGGCCCAGACGTTGGTGAGCGGCCTGCACATACAGCGGGTGCGCATTCACAAAAAGCCCAACGCAGCGCATAAACGAAGGCAGCCGCTTGCGAAGCTCATGCGCCTGCTCTAATTGCAGCGCGCGCGGACTTTTTGCATAGAGCACAAAACCCGCGTAGTCAACCCCAAGACGGCCGGCTACTTCAACATCCTCGCTGCGAACCAGGCCACAAAATTTGATCAGTGTCATGAAAGCCTGGGGTTTGCCTTGCGTATCACTGCATGGTCCTTGCCCGGTTCAGACAGACAAGGACGACGACATGCATAAGCCGGGCAAGATTTCCTCAGCGCCGCTCAGGCTCGAAAAGCCAAGTGCGCCTTCAGGATAAATGGCGCCTGCAAAGTAAAGTCCGGTCGGCGAAAAGGTCGGTGGTAAAAGCCGCCGATCCGCGGCGTGCAGCCATTCAGGCATGCGCTCAGGCGGTTCGTCCCCAGAGCCGATTGCAAGTAAAGCTCCCAACATGTTGCGAATCATATGGTGTAAAAACGCATCCGCCTGCACATGCGCGAGTATAAAAGGCTTGTGGGCCTTGAGGCTGAAGGACTGAAGCGTTCGGATTGGCGATGCAGCCTGACAGCCTGCAGCCCTGAACGCCGAAAAATCATGCTCGCCGATCAACAGGTCGGCTGCCTTTTGCATCGCATCCACATCCAGTTCACGGTAATAAAAACCCGAGCGATTCACCCAATGTGGATGCCAGTCGTTTGCGTTATAAATAACGTAAATATAACGACGCGCAAGCGCACTGAAGCGGGCATGAAAGTCCTCTGCGGTGGTCTGCGCATCGCGCACCATCATGCGCCCCAGCCCTTGCCCATCCCGTTGCTCGTGACGCTGCACCAAAACCCGATTCACCCCCTTCACCCAGGCCGATAGCGGTCGCAAGGCTTGGGTGTCGAAGTGAACCAGTTGTGAAAGCGCATGCACCCCCGTGTCGGTGCGCCCCGCACAGACTACCCGAACAGGCTCAAGAGCAATGTCGGCGATCGCCGCTTCGAGTTCGTCTTGAAGGCTATTGCGATTGGCCTGCGTCTGCCATCCACAATAGCCGCTACCGTCATAAGCTAGGCGCAAGGCAATACGCGGCATCGGCTAAGGTGCCTTGCGCTCGGACTTTTTGCCTTCGCGAACGCCTTCAACAAAGTCGAGATCCGGAATCGGAAACCGCCCATCGACGGCCTTTTCAAGCGGGCTTTGGCTTTCCAAGCCAGCGTCCCTGCCCGCAGCCCGATTGATCGCATCACGCGCTTTGCGCAGCTCGGGAGGCCAGGACTCATCGTCCGATGGGGGTGCAGCATGGATAGGGGTGCGCATGCGCCACAGCACCACAAAGCCGACGAAAAGCGCTGCCAGCAGCACGCTTGTCAACACCATCCCCTCAGTCGTTCGCAGCCAGGCCGGTGCAACCCGCTCGCTCGGTATCACCAAGCTCAGGTTAGTTTGTGACGCCGATGAGGTCGACGCGGCTGCCTGGGTGGGACGGGCAGCGTCTGGCTCAGGCTGATTTGGCGCCGGAGCGACTGCGCCACTTTTGGCTTGATCACGCAGCTCGAGCTGTCGCTTCAATTCAGCGACTTGCTGCTCGAGCACCGCAATCCGCTGCTGGGCTTCAGATGCAGCCTCCGTCCCCTTTTGGGGCGGCAAGGATTCGCTGACCTCGGCCAAACGCTGCATCGTCACCGCATCAGCGCAATCGCGGCAAGACGATGCGAAGCATGCGACGCAAGGGCTCAGCGGCGCCCCAAAGGAGTTGATCTGCGACGGTAAACGCACTCAGATAATCGCCACCGAATGAAAGCTTGCGCAAGCGTCCGATGGCGATATCGAGCGTGCCGGAAACCGCCGCTGGGCAAAGCGATCGTATGCTGTGCTCGCGCGTATTGGGCACCAGACGAACCCAGGGGTTTCCGGCGGCGATCAGCGACTCGATTTCAGCAAGCGGCAGGTCACGCTTTAACTTGATCGTGAGCGCTTGCGAGTGGCATCGCATCGCTCCAACCCGCACGCAAATCGACTCAACCGGGATTCTGCCGGGACCTTGAGCGGGCCGCCCCAGTATCTTGTTGCACTCGGCGTCGCCCTTCCACTCTTCCTTGGAAAGGCCATTGCCAAGGTCTTTGTCGATCCAGGGAATCAGGCTTCCGGCAAGCGCTGCTGCGAAATGCTGCGTTGGCAGCCCAGGCGATCTCAACGATGCCGCCACACGCGCATCCAAGTCGAGAATACTGCTTTGCTCATCGGCCAGAAGCGCTGCCGACTCCTGATGCACATAACCCATTTGGGCAATGAGTTCGCGCATGTTTTGAGCGCCTGCACCGGAAGCTGACTGGTAGGTCATCGCGCTGATCCAGTCAACCAGATCCTCGCGCAAAAGGCCGCTGAGCGCCATCATCATCAAGCTCACCGTGCAATTACCACCGATATAATCTTTAATGCCCCGCTCCAATCCCTCATCGATCAGTTCGCGATTCAAGGGATCAAGGACAACGATCGCATCGTCTTGCATACGAAGCGTTGAGGCCGCATCAATCCAGAATCCCTCCCAACCCAAGGCACGCAGCGCCGCATGGGTGCTTTGGGTGTAGTCGCCGCCCTGGCAGCTGAGCACCACCTCGCATTCTGATAAGGACTTGAGATCAGCCGCATCGGCAAGCGCCAGATCGCCTGCAGGAGCCGGTCCACCGGCGTTGGAGCTTGAAAAAAAGCGCGCCCGGAAGTGATCGAAATCGCCTTCAGCATGCATGCGCTTCATCAGCACCGAACCCACCATGCCGCGCCAACCAATCAGGGCTACAAGCGGTTTTAATCGAGCGCCCGCTGCCACGGCGTCAGCGCGAACCGATGGTTCAACAAAGCCTGCATCCGCTTTGTCGGCAGTCAAGGCTACGGCAGCAGCATCCACCTTAGTGCGCATGTCCCAAGGCTTCGATCACAGCATCGGCCATTGCCACGGTGCCCACAAGCTTGCATCCGGGCTCTTGAATATCTGCGGTGCGATAGCGCTCTGCAAGCACCCTTCGAACCGCAGACTCAAGCCGGTCGGCATAGGGCGCCAAATCGAGCGAGTAGCGCAGCATCATCGCCGCCGACAAAATGCTGGCAAGCGGATTGGCAAGTCCTTTGCCGGCGATGTCCGGCGCAGATCCGTGAATCGGCTCGTAAAGTCCAAACTGCTTGTCGTTCAGTGATGCCGAAGGCAGCATACCGATGGAGCCTGTGAGCATCGATGCTTCATCGGACAAAATATCGCCAAACATATTGCCTGTGACCATCACATCAAACTGTCGGGGATTGCGAATCAATTGCATGGCAGCATTGTCGACATACATATGCGAGAGTGTGACATCGGGATAGTCTTTGGCAATCTCGCTCACGACGTCGCGCCACAGTTGGGTGGTCTCAAGCACATTGGCCTTGTCCACCGAACAAAGCCTGCGCTGCCTTTTCATAGCCGACTGAAATCCGAGATGCGCAATGCGGCTAATTTCCGATTCGTTGTAGCGCATCGTGTCAAAGCCTTCGCGAAGGCCTTGTGCGTTGCGGTGAATGCCTCGCGGCTGCCCGAAGTAAATATCTGAGGTCAGCTCGCGAAGAATCAGTAAGTCAAGACCTGCAACCACCTCGGCCTTCAAGCTCGATGCATGCGCAAGTTCTGGAAACACGATGGCCGGGCGCAAATTAGCAAAGAGATCGAAGTGCTTGCGAAGTCGCAATAAGCCTTGTTCGGGCCGCATCGGACGGGGCAGGCTGTCATATTGAGGGCCGCCTACCGATCCAAAAAGTATTGCGTCAGAAGCCTCACAAAGTGCAAGCGTTTCCGCAGGCAGTGGATCCTTTGACTGGTCATAGCCAGCGCCCCCCACAGCGGCAGCGGAAAACTCGAGCGCCAGGCCATCGTCGCGCATGCTCTGGAGCACGCGCACGCACTGTTCGGTGATTTCCGGACCAATACCGTCGCCGGCCAGGACAGCGATCCTTTTTGTCATCGCTTTGTCCTCGGTGCTTGAAGCCAGGGCTGAGCCTGTAGTCGCCGGGCCTCAAAAGTCCGAATCAGATCGGCGTGGCGAAGCGTGAGCCCGATTTCGTCATAACCGTTCACAAGACAATCCTTGCGAAAGGGGTCGACTTCAAAGGCCATGGTTCTTGAGCCGTCGATCCACGAGACCCTTTGCGCCGGCAAATCGATCAGCAGTTCGAAACCGGGAAAGGCTGCAACTGCATGAAACACAGCGTCAACCTCGGCCTCGGACAGCACGATCGGCAAGAGTCCGTTCTTGAAACAGTTGTTATAAAAAATATCCGCAAATGAGGGGGCGATAATCGCCCGGATGCCAAAATCTTCCAGTGCCCATGGTGCGTGTTCCCGCGATGATCCGCATCCGAAGTTCTTTCGAGCGACCAGGATCGAGGCGCCCTTGAATCGCGACTGATTCAAACTGAAGTCCGGATTCAAGGTTCGACTGCTGTGATCCATCCCCGGCTCACCGCGGTCAAGATAGCGCCAGGCATCAAAAAGATTGGGGCCGAATCCGGAACGTTTGATGGACTTCAGAAACTGCTTCGGAATGATGGCATCGGTATCAACATTTGCACGATCCAGAGGAACCACCAAGCCGCGATGAATTGTAAGCGCTCTCATGCTCAGGCCATCCTTCGAACATCTACAAAATGCCCCGCCACGCCGGCAGCAGCGGCCATGGCCGGGCTGACCAGATGGGTGCGACCGCCGGTGCCCTGCCGACCCTCAAAGTTACGGTTTGAGGTCGACGCACAGCGCTCACCCGGCTCCAGGCGATCGGCGTTCATCGCCAGACACATCGAGCAACCCGGCTCACGCCACTCAAAACCCGCATCTTTAAAAATACGATCCAGGCCCTCGGCCTCGGCCATGCGTTTCACCAGCCCCGAGCCGGGCACCACCATGGCCAGGCTGACGCTTGCGGCTTTGCGTTTTCCTTTGACAACCGCAGCCGCTATCCGAAGATCCTCGATGCGAGAGTTTGTACAAGACCCAATAAAGATTTTGTCGAGCGCAATAGTCTCCATAGCAGTATTCGGGGTCAAACCCATGTACTGCAGTGCGCGCTCCATTCCTTCGCGCCGAACCGCATCCTTTTCCTTATCCGGATCAGGCACGCGGCCGTCGATACCAACCACCATCTCTGGCGAGGTTCCCCAGGTCACCTGCGGGGCAATCTGAGCCGCATCGAGTCGAACCAGCTGATCGAAGTGCGCTCCTTCATCGCTTTTAAATTGACGCCAATGCGAAACCGCCTGCTCCCAATCGGCTTCGCGTGGTGCCATCGGTCGATGGCGAAGGTATTGAATCGTGGTTTCGTCAACCGCTACCATCCCAGCGCGTGCGCCTGCCTCAATCGCCATATTGCAAAGCGTCATGCGGCCTTCCATACTGAGGCTGCGGACTGCCGAACCGGCAAACTCGATCGCGTAGCCGGTGCCACCCGCAGTTCCGATGCGGCCGATGATGGCAAGCACCAGATCCTTGGCCGTGACCCCGCGCTGTAGTGCGCCATCGACTGCTACCAGCATATTTTTCATCTTCTTGGCGAGAAGACATTGTGTGGCCATCACATGCTCGACTTCGGAGGTGCCGATTCCAAAGGCAAGACAGGCAAAAGCGCCATGGGTACTGGTGTGCGAGTCACCGCAGACAACCGTCATCCCCGGCAAGGTTGCGCCCTGCTCAGGGCCGATCACATGAACGATTCCCTGGCGCTGATCGAGAAAAGGAAAGTAAACCGGCACCTTGAAGGCTGCGATGTTCTGATCAAGCGTCACAACCTGTTCGCGCGAAATCGGGTCATCAATGCCATCCAGGCCACGCTCCCAGCCGGTGGTGGGCGTATTGTGATCGGCAGTCGCCACAATCGATTCCGCTCGCCATAAGGGGCGTTGAGCAAGCCGTAAACCCTCAAAGGCCTGCGGGCTTGTAACTTCGTGGACCAAATGTCGGTCGATGTAAAGCAGCGCGGTTCCGTCGGATTCGGTGCGCACCACATGCTCGTCCCAAAGCTTGTCGTAAAGCGTTCTTGCTTGAACAGCCATCAGAAAAATCCCCTGTAAATCAGGGGGTTGATTATGCCATGCGGCTTCCGGCGATTGGCGGGGTCGGCGTTTCGACATCGGCGCACTGGGCCCGGTTCCTCAGCACATGATCGATCAGCACAAGCAGCACCATGGCTTCAACGATCGGTACCGCTCGGATCCCGACGCAAGGATCATGACGGCCAAGGGTTTGCAGCTGGGTTGCCTTGCCGTGTATATCGATCGAGGGCTTCGGGATGCGAATGCTGGACGTGGGCTTGATCGCAACCGAAGCAAGAATCGGCTGACCGGTTGAAATGCCGCCTAAAACGCCACCAGCGTGATTGGTTTCGAAGCCTTCGGGGCTGAGCGCATCGCCGTGCTCGCTGCCGCGTTGATGGATACTGCGAAAGCCAGCGCCGATTTCCACGCCCTTGACCGCATTGATGCCCATGAGCGCATGCGCAAGATCAGCGTCCAGGCGATCAAAAAGGGGCTCACCCAGGCCAAGCGGGACCTTGTGCGCTTCGACATCGACACGCGCGCCACAGGAATCTCCGGCCTTTCTTAACTCATCCATGAATGACTCGAGCGCTTCAATGCCCTGGTCGGTCGCAGCGAAAAATGGATTGTGATGCACTCTGGACCAGTCGTCTTTGGCAATTGGCAAGGGTCCGAGCTGACTCAAACAGGCTCGAACCTCAAGTTCGAACTGCTCTTTGAGCCACTTGCGCGCGATTGCAGCCGCACCGACCATCGGCGCTGTGAGTCTGGCCGATGAACGACCGCCGCCGCGAGGATCGCGCAGGCCGTACTTTTGCCAGTAGGTGTAATCGGCATGGCCGGGTCTGAAGCTTTGCGCTATAGCGTTATAGTCTTTGCTGCGTGCATCTTCGTTTTGGATCAACAGTGCGATGGGCGTGCCCGTCGTTTTGCCTTCATAGACCCCGGAGAGTATTTGCACCCGGTCGGGTTCTTGCCGCTGCGTGACATGACGCGATGTGCCAGGTCTGCGGCGATCCAGATCAGGCTGGATATCCTGCTCGGAAAGCGCCATGCCAGGGGGGCAGCCGTCAACAATACAACCGATGGCAGGGCCATGCGACTCTCCAAAACTTGTAACCGTAAACAAATGGCCAATACTGTTGCCCGACATGGCTATGACTCACTTAAACAATAACAAGGAAAAAGCTGACACCACGAAAAAGCTGACCTGATTGAAAAAGCGGCTGAAAATGCCGATTCTTCAAGCATGGACATCCAGCAAAACGATCGTTCCAATTTTCAGATTGCATAAGCTCAGGCTCCAAAGCCTTGCTTGCGCAATCCCCGGGCAATCCGCTTGGCCAACACCGCAGGCGGCAAGATACTGAGCATCGCATCGACCGCGGGGGTTTGCCCGCTGCCAAAGCACCACCAGCGCAAGGGGATTGCAAGCTGAGGCATTTTCAACTGATGCGTTGCGGTCAAGCCCTTGATGGCCTGAGCAATATCGCTTGCAGACCAGCTCATAGCCTCATCGGGCATCGGGCATGCCAGTACCGAATCGCTTAAAAAGTCAGCGAGTGCAGGCAGCACCTCGGGCCTGAGCGCTTGAGCAATCCCATCGGCAATCCTTTGATCATCGAGGTCGGGGTCCATCAGGATCGAGCAAGCCCAATCGGCCAAGGCCTCGAGCGTGTTGATACGGTCCTTCAAAAGCAGGATCAAGGCAGAGGCTGCACGATCATGAAGCCAGTCTGCGTGAAGCGACCGCCAGCTCAGCCGGCGACGCAGCTCGGTGAGGAGATAGGCATCGTCTGCCTGTTTGATGTAATGCTGATTGACCCAGCACAACTTATCGTAGTCCAACTGTGCGGGCGATTGCGAAAGCGATGTGCCATCAAACCAGGCAATCAGATCTTCACGTCCAAACAATTCAGAATCGCCGTGGCTCCATCCCAAACGGGCCAGATAATTGATCAAGGCATCGGGCATGAAGCCCTGTCGGTCAAATTCGGTGACGGATACCGCACCGTGACGCTTGGAAAGCTTTTGTCCGTCGGGACCGTGAATCATCGGCAAATGCCCGTAGACCGGCTCTTTACCGCCGAGGGCGCGCAGGATGTTGATCTGCCTTGGGGTGTTGTTGACATGGTCATCGCCGCGGATCACATGGCTGATTTGCATGTCGAGATCGTCGACAACCACACAAAAATTATAAGTGGGCGTTCCGTCTGATCGGGCGATGATCAGGTCGTCAAGCTCATCATTGGCAATCGATATTGTTCCTTTAACCATATCCTTCCAGACCACATAGCCGGCGTCAGGATTACGGAAGCGAACAGCAGGCGACACTGCATCAGGAGGCATCTTGTTTGCGCGCTTTTCCGGACGCCAGCGTCCGTCGTAGCGTGGCTTCAAACCCTGGGCACGCTGTGATTCGCGCAGGGCCTCAAGTTCTTCGCTTGTCGCCCAGCAATGGTAGGCGCTTCCCTGCTCGAGCATTTGAGCAATCACTTCGCGATAACGGTCCATCCGCTGGGTCTGGTAAAACGGGCCCTCGTCTGCTTGAAGGTCGAGCCAGGACATACCATCGAGAATGGCTTGCGTCGCTTCGGGCGTTGACCGCTCAGTGTCGGTATCTTCAATACGAAGGACAAAGCGTCCCTGAAAGTGACGCGCATAGGCCCAGGCAAAGAGTGCGGTGCGCGCCCCGCCAATATGCAACAGGCCGGTTGGGCTCGGCGCAAATCGTGTTCGTACGGCATCAGATTGGGAGGCAAGTTCAGAAGGGGAAGCCATGTCGGTATGCATTGGGTTTGGCTAAACCCACAAATATACCGGGGCCCGGCTCTTAAGCCGACGCATTCTCCATCCGCAAGCTCATGATCTGTTCATTGCGCAGTTGATCAAGCCCGAGGCGATGACTGCCGGGGGAGCTGAAAATCGCTAACTTTTCTAGGAAATAGAGCCTTCCAGAGCGCGTCCCCACCGATTGCGCCATGGCCTGGTTGACCTTGGACCACTCAAGCGACAACGACTGTCCGAGCAAATCGCCGAAATCAGGCAGGGTGCTGGCCAGAATATCGGCTTCGTTGACGATCACTTGCAGCCATCGCGCCTCATCCAAACTAAAGGGTAAACCGATAACCTCGCGATGATTGCCGGCTACTTTGCTCGGATCGGTGTACTGAATCAGTCGTTTGATCAGAGCCACATCGTCTGGGCTTAACCCATGGGTAACAAGCATGGGTTCAGCGAGCATCGCCGAGCGACTTTCCATCTCCATCGGATGCTGATTGATGCGCCCGTCGTGTCTGAAATCGTGTGTGACCATCACCAGCATCGCAAGCATTTCCTGCGACTCACGCTGCATGCTGGTGTAGCCAGGGTCTTTATCGGCTTGTTGAGGCGATTGATCGCTGCGATCGCGCGAGGCAGCTAAGAGCGTGGCCATGCACCAAAGCGTATCGCCAAAGTGCAGGCGGTTATGGTAGGCAGCCTCAAGCGAATCAGCGGCCATGGCTGCATGCGCCATCTCAACTTGCTCTGCCATGCCGAGGCAGGCCTCCTTTAAAGAACGATAACGTGATGGCTCGGGATGGCAGCCCTGGTTGTGCTTGAGGCCTGCAAGGCAATGCAACAGCACGGCCGGCAAGCCAGGCCAGCGATCGGGCCAGCTATAGCGCAGGGTTGCAAGTGCAGATCTGAGGTCGTCGACGGTCATGACAATCGCTAAGTAGCCCGATTGTGCCGAAATTCTGTCTTCATTGCCTTATTTTTTGCAATCGATTTATACTCAGATGTCAGTAAACACGAACCGTCCGAAGCTTTGCAATCCAGGGTGGTTAGCTCAGCGGTAGAGCACTGCCTTCACACGGCAGGGGTCACAGGTTCAAACCCTGTACCACCCACCATTGATAGGCTGTTTTGCCTATTTCGCACCGAGCTAATGCCACTTGACTTCCGAGCTTGATCCGGCTGAGCGGCGAACGTTGATCACACTTTCGACCGGCGCCTTCGCAAGTCAGTGCTCGGTGCGACTTTGCGATCCGATGCTCCCGCAACTTGCCCAAGACCTTGGCCACTTCCTTGGCGAGGTGGCCTATGTGATCACCAGCTTTAGCATCGCCTACGGTTTGTTCCAGCTTCTTCACGGTCCGATGAGCGATTACGCGGGCAAGCTTCGCTATGGCAATCGCGTGCTGGATTTAGCAAAAGGCAAGAACAGCGTTGAGGGCTGGGGGTGGTTTAGAGGCGGGCCTAGAGGTGCCCTCTGGTTCTCGAGTTGAGAGACTCGCATCGTTGGCGTGTATCTGAACCCGCACCCGCCTGCCAATCTCGAGTGGTCGTTGACGGACCCATAACGACGAGCCATCAAGGTCCACGCAGCTTAAGTGATAGGCCTGGTCATGCTGTTTGACTACCCCCACAAGGACCACACCGGCCTTGCCCCCAACAATCGATGCGATGGTGGCGCTGCCAAGCCCCTCTGAGATGGGGCCCTGAATTTTCGCCTGACCAAGCTCCAGCCGAACCACATGGTCTGCGAGGCGGGTGAGTTCCTCCATGGTGTGGGGCACATAAAGAAAGAGAAAGGAAATGCTTAGCTCTTCATGCATTTGCTCGAGCCGGGGCAGTATCTCGCTTCTGCGCGCCCTAGCTTTGCTCGGTTTCCGGACATCGCACGAGCAGTTATCACCGCTACCAAGGCCTCGGTCGGCGCTTGCTCTGCAGCTCTGCGACGGTCCGCTAACGAGTTCTAGAACTTGACGTGATGAGCATGCCTGAGCCGATCACTCACCCACCAACTCTATGGCCAATTCTCGGGGGTTATCGGTGCGCTCGCTAACATCCAACATCTCGATGCCAAGCACCTTGCCATCGGCATCAAAGTCAAGCACCACCCCCGGACGGACCTCATCGCTCTCGACCACAGTGCCTGCACGCAAGCGGATATACATGGCGTCGGCACGCTGATCGTATTCAATCTTCATAGTGAAACTCCATACTTTTCAAACTTACTGGTTGCCACCACGGTAATCACCAACACCACCGACTGCCCCTCACTGAGCACGCGGAGCAACTGTTTCTTGCCTGCCCGTTCAATGAAGCCTTGCGACTCAGTTCGGCCATGGTCCGCTGGTACCTTCCGAATAGGATTTAGCAGTGTCTCCTCAACTTCTTTCCGGCTGATACCGCGTTCAGCCATCCTTGCCAAAGCGTGCCGAGTGTAGTCGAGGGTCATGTTGTGAGAATGTGAGCAGTCCTTTCGAACCTCCGTGCACTATTAAAGCGCCCGCGCTTGTTTTGAGCAAGAAGGTCGGAGCGCAAGATGCAGTCGATCGCGCATGGCTATAAGCAGGTCCTACTTATTTGTTGGCTTGTTTTCGGGCCAGTCCATCGGCGTTGCACTCGGTGCACCGATCATGGGGCATTTAGGCTTTGCGTGGCTGCAAGTCGGTTCCGCTTGTCTCTTTTTCCTGCTCGGAAGCCTGACCGCTTACCTCTTGGATCGAGGGCAGGGCGTCAGTCAAAGGCGTAGGCCCTAAAGCAACCGGCCCCAATCTCAACGGGTAACGATCGCGATCGGCCACAAAAGCAACCAGCCACAATCTCAACCGGCAACAATCGCGACCACACTTGCATTCATGCATGAAGCAAGCGTTGCCGCTAAAAAAGCGGGCCAGGCTAAATCAACCAAATCGGACCGACGCTCTGGCGCCATCGTACCAATCCCGCTGATTTGAATGCCAATGCTCGCAAGATTGGCAAAGCCACAAAGTGCGTAGCTTGTAATCAGCCGCGAGCGATCCGACAGCGCTTCCCGGGGCATCGCACTCAATTGGATATAGGCGATGAATTCATTAAGTATACTTTTTATACCGAGCAAGGCGCCCACCTGCCCCGCTTCAGCCCATTCGATGCCCATGCACCAGGCAATCGGCGCAAAAATCCAGCCAGCGACTCGCTCGAGCGTGAGCGGGGCACCGCCAATCCCCGGCAAAAAGCTGATGAGACCGTTAGCCAGAGCAACAAGTGCGGTGAGCACAATCAGGATGGCGATGATATTGAGGTAAAGCGACAAGCCATCTGTGGTGCCGCGCGTGATTGCGTCCATCGTGCTTTCATAAATGCGCGGAGCGGTCTGAAGGGCTTGCTGCCTGCCTTCGTCAGCCGGGATAAGCAAATGCGCAAACAAGACTGATGCAGGCACGGCCATCACCGATTTGGTAATCAGATGACCCATTGCACCCTGAAATAAGTCCCCAAGCATTGCGGCGTAGATGACCATCACCGAACCGGCAATCGTTGCCATCCCAGCGGTCATCACAAGCAAAAGCTCATGGCGCGACATGGTTGCAAGATAAGGTTTGACCAGGAGCGGCGCCTCGGTCTGTCCGAGAAAAATATTTGCTGTCGACACCAGGCCGGCGGGACCACGAACGCCTAATGTTCGTTCAAAAATCAGAGCGATCGAACGAATCAGAACCGGAAGAATGCGCCAATACCAGAGCAGTGCCGAAATCGCCGACATCACAATCAGCAGCGGAAGTACCTGAAAAGCGAAAACAACAAGACTATTCGGATTTGAGACGCTAAAGGGCGTTTGCCCGCCACCGAGATAACCAAACACGAACGAACTGCCACGCATGGTGGCTGCGCCCAGAGCGCTGACCGCAAGGTTGAGCTGCAGCAAGGCTTCTTTCACAAGCGGCGCCTTCAGCATCAGCCAGCAAAGCAGAAATTGTAATGCTATTGCAACCAGAACGAGGCGAAGACTGATACGCCTTGGGTCTTTTGAAAACGGCAGCACAAGCGCCATGAACAACACAATCCCGAGCGCGGCTTGAAAAGATGTTGTCATCGTTGCTTTGCTCGCTACCTCAAGCGGATCTCACGCAAGCGCTCTTGCAAATAATCGTCAGCCAGAATCGCTGCAGCGGCTTGAGCCTTTCCCGGGCCGCAGCAAGACGGTAAGGCTTCGATAAGAAAATCGGGATTAAAGTGCAAAAAAAACGGCATCGAATAGCGGGAACGCGTTGCAGCCGCTCCCGAAGGGTTCAGCACCCGGTGACTGGTCGATCGCAAGACGCCGTTGCTGAGCCGCTGCAGCATATCGCCCACGTTGACGACCATCGCCCCGGGCTCGGGATTCACCGACAACCACTGTCCTGAGCGGGTGCAGACTTGCAAGCCAGGCTCCTCAGCCCCCAGCAGCAAGGTAATCACATTGATATCCTCATGCGCACCCGCGCGCAGGCTTTTCGTAGGCCCTGCCGGCAAGGGAGGGTAGTGAATCACCCTCAGCACACTATTGCCCATGTTGACCTTGTCCTCAAAAAAATCAGCTGGCAGCTCCAACACGCTGGCGATTGCACGAAGGATCTGGCAGCCGGTACGGTCAAAGGCTTCGAAAACCTCAAGGCAACGCCGTTTAAAGCCTGCGATAGCGTCGATCCAAACATTCTCGGGCATGTAGCGTCGGTAGGAATGATCGTGCTCAAGCTCCCTGCCGATATGCCAGAACTCTTTTAGGTCAACCCAATCGCTGCCTTTTGCCGTCTCCACCCCAAAAGGGGTGTAGCCCCTGGCACCAGCAGCGCCAGCAAGTCTGAAGTCGAGCTTGCGTTGTTGCGGCCAGGAAAAAAAATCCTGGAACATCGCAAGAAAGGGATCAATCATCGTCGCGTTGATGCCGTGCTCGGTGATCACCACAAAGCCAAGGCGCTCGTAGGCTTCTTTCAAAAGCAAGACGTTTGGGGGCTCATCAAGCGCATCTAGCCTTATCCGTGGAATTTGTTCGCTCATGAGGCTTCGCGCAAGGATGGGTTGCCCACCGCAAAACATGCAACCTGACGACCCTCGCCCATCGTCCGCAACTCAGGGCGCTCCTGTCGACAACGCGCCATGGCAAGCGGGCAACGGGGGTGAAATGCACAGCCGCTTGGCGGTGAGAGCGGATTGGGAACCTCACCTGCTACCGGCCTCCGATCGATCCCGGCACGCTCAAGATCCGGGATCGCGTCAAGCAACATCTGGGTGTAGGGATGAAGCGGTTGCTCAAAAAGTGCTGCATTGGACGCCACTTCAACAAGCCGGCCTAAGTACATCACCCCAACCCGATCGCTCACATGCCTGACCACAGCAAGATTATGCGAAATGAAAAGATAAGTGAGACCACGCCGCCGCTGCAAATCCTTCATCAGATTCAAGACTTGGGCCTGAACCGAGACATCAAGCGCTGAGGTCGGCTCATCACAAACAAGAAATTCAGGCTCTGAGGCCAAAGCGCGGGCGATCGATATGCGCTGCCTTTGCCCGCCTGAAAACTGATGCGGATAGCGACTGGCATCGGATGCAGCCAGGCCCACCTGCCCCAGCAACAGGGCCACACGTTCACGCATCGCCTCGGCGTGATCAAGCATACGGTGGACGCGAAGCGGTTCTGCAACAATCTCACCCACGGTCCATCGGGGGTTTAAGCTCGCATAAGGATCCTGAAAAATCATCTGAATTTTTCGACGGACTGATCGATCGCTTGGATCCCGAGACCGATCCACGGCTTTGAGCGGTTTTCCTTCGAAAAGAACTTCGCCCATGCTGCAGTCGTAAAGCCCAACCAGCAAGCGCGCAACCGTCGATTTCCCGCAGCCCGACTCCCCGACCAGACCGAAGGTCTCGCCCTTCATGATTGCAAAGCTTAGCTGGTCAACCGCCACAAGATAGCGCCTTGGCTTTCGCTCAATCAGACGATTCAACCAGGGCTCGCTGACATCAAAGCGCATGCTGACCTGCTTGGCTTCGAGCAGCATCCGAGGGCCGCTTGGGGCATCGCTGACCGAGGACAGCGCAACACCTTGGTGGCCCGGGGATCCGTCGCTGCGCTTCACCGGGCCAACACCCAGCATGCCGCTTGTGACTCGGCAGTGGGCCGCAAGCCCGGGCGTTCTTGCATACATCGGTCAACACGCACAGGGCAACGCGGATGGAAGGCACAACCCTGGGGTATCGCATCAAGTCTGGGCATAGCGCCTTCGATTTGTTCGAGCCGCTCACGATTGGCGCGAATCGAAGGAATCGACGCCATCAATCCCTTGGTATAAGGATGTTGCGGGCGTTGGATCATCGCCTCAACCGAGCCAATCTCTGCAAGTCTTCCGGCGTACATCACCGCAACCCGGTCAGCGGTTTCCGCAATCACACCCATATCGTGGGTGATCAGCATGATCGAAGTGCCAAGATCGCGTGACAGCTGCTTGAGCAAGCGAATGATTTGTGCCTGAATCGACACATCAAGCGCTGTGGTCGGCTCATCGGCAACGATCAGTTTGGGCTCTGCGGCAAGCGCTAAGGCGATCACGACGCGCTGTCTCATCCCACCGGAAAACTGGTGCGGATAGTGATCGACTCGGACCTCTGGCGCAGAAATACCGGTGCGCGCGAGCAATTCGATCGCCCGTTGTCGCGCCTGGGTGTAGCTAAACGGCAGGTGCGTCTGAATCGTGTCGGTCAGCTGCCGTCCGACGGTAAACAAGGGATTCAAGGAGGTTAAGGGATCCTGAAAGATCGCTGCGATTTCTTTACCCCGCAAGCTGCGCATCGCATCAGGCGGCAGCGCATCAATTCGGCGACCCTCGAGCCAGATTTCACCTGCTGCGATGCGACCGGGCGGTTCAAGAAGTCCGATGATCGCTGCACCGGTCAAGGACTTTCCTGCCCCGGATTCACCGACCACTCCCAGGGTCTCACCCTTTCGGATCGAAAACGATACATCGTCAAGCGCACGCAAAACACCTTTGCGGGTGGGAAACTCGACCCGCAAATGGCGCACTTCGAGCAAAGCAACATTGGAATCGTTCAAGCGATCAGGCTTCATGCCGGGAAAAGCCTTGCTCGCCTGCCCGCTGGCCTTGACGCTCCCTGGTAGCTACTGCAGTCTCGGGTTGAGCGCATCACGCAACCAATCCCCCAGAAGATTCACCGACATACACAACAATACCAAGCCAAGCCCGGGGAAAACCACCAGCCACCACTCCCCCGAATAGAGAAAGTTATTGCCGTTATTGATCATCGTACCGAGGGACGGCGTGGTCGGCGGTACACCAACGCCTAAAAAGGAGAGCGTTGCCTCCGTGATGATCGCAGTAGCGATATTGATGGTCGCGATGACAAGAACCGGACCCGTCACGTTTGGCAGCACATGCCTGAGCATGATGGACAGAGCGGGCACACCAATGACCCTTGCAGCCTGCACATATTCCTTGTTTTTTTCAACCAGGGTCGAACCGCGTACGGTTCTGGCGTAGGACACCCAGTTGGCTAGGCTGATCGATCCGATCAGCACCAGGATCGCCATGCTGTCACCGTGGTTCTGCTGAGCAAAGACCGCGCGCGCCACACCGTCGATCAGCAAAGCAATCAAAATAGCCGGAAACGATAACTGAACATCGGCAACTCGCATGATCACCGCATCGATCCGGCCACCGACAAAACCTGAAATCAAGCCAAGGCTAACCCCCAAAAACATCGCCAGCAGCACCGAACTGACGCCCACCAGCAGCGAGATGCGCGATCCATAAAGAATCGTTGAGAACACATCGCGTCCCTGATCATCGGTACCGAGCCAGTACTTCCAGCTGCCCTGCTCCTGCCAGGCGGGCGGTAGCAAGGCATCGTTCAGGTCAAGACTTGCCAGATCGAAGGGATTCGATGGCGCAAGCCAGGGCGCAAACACCGCACCAAGCACCATCACCAGGGCAATCAGTCCGGCCGATTGCGCAAGCCTTGACCGGGTAAAGCTGTAGACCACCGGGTGATCGAGCCAGGATGCAAACATCAGTGGCGTCCGGTCGCAGAAGGGTCAACACGCAGCCGCGGATCAACGGTCACATACAGCAAGTCAACCGCCAGGTTGATACTGACGAAGACCAATGAAATCATGACCAGATAGGCCGCCATGATCGGCACATCAGCGGTTTGCACGGATTGGATGAACAAAAGCCCCATGCCCGGCCACTGAAAAACAGTTTCTGTAACAATTGCAAAGGCAATCAGCGAACCGAGCTGCAAACCGACAATCGTGATCACCGGCACCAGCGTGTTTTTGAGCGCGTAGCTGAAATTCACAAGCTTTTCACTCAGTCCGCGTGCTCGGGCAAATTTGATGTAATCGGTGCGCTGAACCTCGAGCATTTCAGCACGCACCATGCGCATGATCAGCGCCAGCTGAAAAAGCGCCAGTGTGACCGCGGGCAGCACAAGATGCTTGATCCCATCGGCGGTGAGCAAACCTGTGCTCAGGCTTCCCCACTGCAGCACCTCGCCTCGGCCGTAGGACGGAAGCCAGCCAAGCAGCACCGCAAAAAAAAGAATCAAAAAAATCCCAACCAAAAACACCGGCAATGACACGCCCAGCAGCGAAATGGCCATGAACAACTGACTCAATAAGCCACGCCTGCGCAGCGCGGTGTAAACCCCCATCGGTATGCCAGTCAATAAAGCGATCAGTGCGGCACAGAGCGCAAGTTCGAGGGTGGCTGGAAATCGCTCGGCGAGCAATTCGGAGACCTTTCGTCCCTGGCGGTATGAAACACCGAACTCTCCTTGCACCGCGTTGCCCACGAAATGGACAAACTGTACGTAAAAAGGCTCGTTTAAGCCGAGGTCCCGCCTAAGCTGTTCACGCTGCTCACTCGTGGCGTCCTGTCCAAGCATCGACAAGACAGGATCGCCAACGTACTGAAAAAGTGAAAACGCGATAAAGGCGACCACCAGCATAACCATGCTGGCCTGGAGCAATCGCCGGACAATGAAAGCAAACAAAGCAAAAAACGATGGGGTAACCGAGGCGCCGAGCCGCGCTGCCCGGCAGGCCTGTGCTTACCTCACCGTTGCGTAGTACATCTTCGGTGCATCATTGGAGTTGTGGGCAATGCTTACGGCCTTTTTCATGGCCCATGGTCTCATTTGATGATGCAAAGTTATATAAAGTACATCGTCACGGGTGATGCTCAGGGCCTCGCGAATCATCGCGTCTCGCTTGGTCTTGTCCATTTCGGTCTTCATCGCATCAACTAAAGCATCAACCTTGGGATGGCTCACCTTGCTCAGGTTGAAATTACCATCGGCACCGGTGGTCTTTGTGCGCACCAAGGACTGCAGACTGTACTGCGCATCGTAGGTTGCCACGCCCCAACCGAGCAAATACGCGCTGGAGTCAAAGTTCTGGATTTTTGAGATAAAGGTTGAAAATGGCATTGCGTTGAGTTTTGTTTTCACCCCGATTTTTGCCCACATGCCGACAACCGCCTGGCAGACCTCTTCATCATTCACATAGCGGTTGTTTGGGCAATCCAGAGTGAATTCAAAGCCATTCGGATAGCCTGCATCAGCGAGTAATTTTTTCGCTGCATCGATATTGGCTGCGCCTGTCTTGTCAAGCTCAGCGGTGTGTCCGTGCACACCTGGAGCCACGATAATGGCCGCAGGAAGCGAAAGATTACGCATGATCGAGCGCTGGATTGCGGCACGGTCAATCGCCGTAGACAAAGCGCGCCGCACACGGACATCCTTGAAGGGATTTGCACCCTTGCTGCCGTACTTCAGTTCATCGCTCCCCTGGTCCATGCCGATGAAAATCGTGCGAACCTCAGGGCCGTCCAGAACCGATAAGCTCGCGGTTGTTCGTAACCGGGCAACGTCCTGGGTCGGCAAATCGGTCACCAGATCCACATCGCCGGCAAGCAGCGCGGCAATCCGGGTGGCATCGGCCTTGATTGGCGTATAAACGATATCGGTAACGTTGCCTTCCGCTTTACCCCACCAGGATTTGTTGGCGCTCATCACAATCCGCTGATCCGGCGCCCATTCCTTGATCACATAAGGTCCAGTACCGTTGGTGTTGCGCGATGCAAACGTGTCTTCTTTCGCCTTGTAGTCCTGTACCTTTTCAGACTTGTTTTTCGCAGCCCACTCCTTGTCCATGATCAGGAAGGTCACAAGGCTGTTCAGCAGCACCGGGTTGGGCTTGTCAAGAATCATATCGATGGTGTGATCATCGACCTTCTTGATCTCTTTCACACCGGCAACATAGATCTGCATGGTTCCTTGGGGTTGCCGGATGCGGTCAAAGGAAAAGATCACGTCATCGGCGGTGAAGCTCGAACCATCGTGAAACTTCACGTCCTTGCGCAGGTTAAAGCGCCAGGTTGTGGGGTTGACCGTCTGCCAGCTTGTCGCAAGACATGCTTCGATGCGGTAGTTCCTGTCGTAGCGAACAAGGCCTTCGTAGGCATGACCAACAATGTTGTTGGTAGTCGCATGATTTTGCGAATGCGGGTCAAGCGTCAGGATGTCGTTTTGTGCAGCCCATTTCAGGTTCGCAGCCTGCGCCAAACCCAGCCCGAGCATGAGGGCGCTCGCAAGGATGACGATTTTTCCTAGAGTCTTGGGGGAGATCAAATTCATGGTGCAAACTCCACTAGCGGATGACAACAACGTAAAAGCGGATCATAGGGCCATCAAAGCCCGAATGCCAACCTGAGGCGATTCAATTTCCTAGATGTGACTTTGATAACGATCGGGTTGCAGCTTTGCAAGCAGCCTCGTGAGTCCAATCACGGTGCCGTAGCGATCTGACTCGCGAAGGGCTTCGCGCAGCAGGTGATGCGCCTCCTGTGGGGTCACAAGTTCCATATCCCAATCCGGCAAAAGACGCTCGTGTTCACCACCCTCGGTCAGCACGATCAATCCGCGGTGCCTGCGATCGCCGCGCAGGCGATACATCAGACGATCAATCGAGGCCTTCGGACCTTCGATAAACTGAATGAAAAGATCACCGCTGTAGGTCAAAAGCCCCGTGATCTCGTCGCGTTTGTTATTCGTTTTTGATGTATCGAGCAATTGATCCAGATCGGCCGAACCGATCGGCCCGCAGGCCTGACTGCAATAACTCAAATGAACCAGACCGAGTTCGAGATTCATGATGGACTCCGGATCAGGATGGTTTTCGCCGCACACCCCAGGCAACTGCTTCAATCGACGCCATATCGGAGCCTTGAAACATCGCGGGGTCATTCAAATAATCGATCAGCCAGTCGATGGTGTCCACACCCCAGAAACAATGGCCATCGATCAAAAGGGTCGGCACGCCGAAGACTGCGGCATCAAGCGCTTGCTGGGTTTGTGCCTGCAAAGTCTGCTTCACCTGGCCGTCCTGGATCCTTTGCGCACCGTCTTCGATGCCGAGCACCTGGCAAAGACCTGCAAAGTCAAGCTCGGGGTCGCGTCCCTGCTCAAAGGCAAAGGCGCTTGTTGCGATGATCGCCTCCCTCGGATTACCCATTGAGACCAGCAAACGCAGCGCCGCAAGCGGGTTAAAGGGATGGCGTGGCGGCATACGAAAAGGCAAGCCAAGCCGGCTTGCAAGCCACACACAGTGCTGATAGGTGTGCTTTCGTTTTGAAGCAATCTCGGCCGGACCGAGCTGGCCCCAGTGAGCGAGCAAGGCCCCGAAAAGAATGGGCCTTAGCTCGATGTCAAGAAGTGGATCGAGGCGATGCAATTGATGAAGATAAAAATACGCATAGGGCGAAATCGGATCGATAAAAAGCTGCGCTTTGCGCCTTAGCCGCGACAGGTTTGACTGATCGCTCACAGGAGCCGCTCCAGGAACGGCCTGCTGGGCGAGGCATAAAAATCCGAACAGGCAAGCTTCACGTCGACTCCAAACAGTTCTTCAGATAAGCGATAAGATGCCTTTACCGCATTGCACCGATGCCCTCACCCGAGTATGCACTTATGTTTAGTCTTGATCCATGGTCATTTCCCAAAACGCGGCGCCCCGACCCCGAGCAACTCGATTTTGATCTGGATCAAAGCCTCAACGCACTGCTTCAACTCCATGTGCAGGTTCCGCCCCAGGCCTATACCGCACCGATCCTCGGCACCACGCGCACCGGACACGGCGTTGCGATTGATACCGACGGTCATATTCTCACGATTGGCTACCTTGTCACCGAAGCAGAACAAGTCTGGTGTCGCAAACGGGATGGCACAGTGGTTCAGGCCGACGTGCTGGCTTACGACCAGCCAAGCGGCTTTGGCTTGTTGAAAAGCTTCTCGCGACTTGACTGTGGCTTTATTCCGCTTGGAAAGTCGAGCCAGCTTGCCGCAGGCGATCCGGTCTACATGCTTGGTCACGGCGGCATTCACCAATGCCTCAAAACCGCGGTGACTGCGATCAAACCTTTTGCTGGCTCTTGGGAATACCTGCTTGACCTCGCGATTTTCATCGAACCGGCGCATCCAGAGTGGAGCGGTTCGCCTTTGCTTGATCAAGACGGAAAGCTCGTCGGTATCGGCTCCTTGCTCACGCAGGAAATCAGGCAGGGGCAAACGCAACAAAGCAATATGGTGGTGCCGATTGACTTGCTGGTCCCGATGCTCGAATCGCTGATCCGTCAGGGCCACAGCGGGCGTGCCCCGCGACCCTGGCTAGGGCTGTATTTGGAGGAACACGATCAGCAATTGATGGTCCAGCACACAAGCCCCGAAGGTCCGGCCGATCTCGCGGGCGTTTTGTCTGAGGACCTCGTGCTCTCGGTTGCCGGTCAGCGCGTTCAGGATCTTGCAAGCTTTTATCGCTGTGTCTGGGCTTTGGGTCAGGCCGGGGTTGTGGTTCCTTTGCAGATTGCGCGTGGCGCCGAACTTCTGTCGATGAACTTACGATCGATCAACCGAAGCGACCGGCTGATGAAACCTTTAAGTCACTAAAAGACGCCTCCCCAAGTCGCGAGTCTTGGCAAGCGACCCCATGACCACTGATGAATAACAGGTAATTTGCCAAAGGTATTCTCAGCGCCGACTACGCTCGCCACATTTCATGGGGGAGCCCCACCGGGTGAACAAACTAAGCTCGCCCTTTTCGAACAAGCGCTGAAGGTTCCTGATTGATGCACGATAAGAAAGAACGACCTAGACATTTCATTGGGCTCATCATCGCGTTTTTTTCCGGCCTGACCGCTTCTGTCGTTGCGTCCGAGTCCCTTCGCCCCGACGCATTGGTTGCGCTTGCAATCGAAAACAACCCCGATTTGTTGCTTTCGCGCGCTGACTTGGTGAGCGCGAAGGCTGCGCAGTCCCTGACTGGCGTATTGCAAAACCCTCGGGTTGAATTCGGACTCGGCCGGGAATCGAGCCAAGCGATTTTGCAAGACCGCAGCGCGCAGCTTCAAAATCTGTCGCTCAGTCAATTTGTTGAAAATCCCGCGCTTCGCGAGTCCCGTATCGCCTCGGCTCGCTTTTTATCGCAGGCTCAGGCAGCCCGGCTGCAATGGATTCGCGCCCAGGTTGCGGGCCTGGTGCGTCGTTCGGCCTACGAAGTTGTGCTGAGGCAAGCAGAAATCAAAGCCGCCGATGAAGCGCGTTTGCTGCTCGAGTCCACGCGGGCGCGGGTGAAGTTGCGCGTTGAAAGCGGTGATGCAGCGCGTTACGAACTCATCAAGGCCGAGGCTGAGTTGATCGGTGCCCAGCAACGCACCCAGGTCGCAAGGCTCGCGCTCGAGCAAGCGAGGATCCGACTGCAGCAACTCCTAGGCGTTGACCTGCCGACCGGCTGGAGCATCAATGCCAGCCTTGAAGATCCAGTCGACCTACCCGAGCGCGATCGCATGCGGATGCGCTTTCTGAAGAATCACCCCGATTTGCTGGCCTTGGGCGCTGAATTCAATGCCGCATCCGAGCGCGTCAATGAGGCCAGAGCAAGCCGCTGGCCGGGCGTCGACCTGCAGTTAAGCCAGCTTCGGGACCGGGGTGTTGATCGCCCGAATCGTTATGAAACCGTGCTCGGCGCAACGATCGCAGTGCCTTTACTGGATCCGAGAAAGGCAGCCATCGATTTGGCGCAATCCCAGGTTCAGCGTGCCTCGGTTGCACTCAAAACCCGCGAGCAAAGTCTCTTGCGTGAATTCGACAGCGCATCGGCTGCGCTGGAGATTGCCGCGCTGCGTGTCAAATCGCTAGACGAAGGCGCAGTTCGTCAGGCTGAGGCCGCCTTGCGTGTGGCCGAAGCCGCTTACCGCTTTGGCGAACGAGGCATTCTCGATGTGATCGATGCCCAAAGGGTCTTGCGTCAGATTCGTGCGGATTTACTAAGCGCCCGGTTTGAGCAACAAGCAGCGGCGATCGCATTGCAGGTCTTGAGTTTTGACATGAACCACGGCGAAAGCTCACCTGCACACCCCAACCAAACCCGGACAAAGTAACCATGCGCCTTCCTGTGATCCATGCGCCCGCGGCTGCCACTGCCCTGCTCTGTCTGATGCTTGCAGCCTGCAGCAAGGATCCCCAGTCCACGCAATCGGCTCCAACCGAAAAGCATGCTGCGAAAAAAGAAGCGGCCAGCAACGGAGGCGCTGCGAGTCAAGCCGCAGCCAAGGACAACGAAGATGACGGCAATGTCGTGCGTCCGCGGGAGGATATGCTCAAGCGCTTTGAAATCGGTCAGGCTGCCAAAATGGCTATCGAACGCGTCCAGGAAATCCCGGGTCGCATCGAAGTTGACGAGAAGCGGGTCACCCGCATCGGTGCCTCAGTCACGGGCAGAGTCGTTGAAATCGCGGTCGATGTGGGTTCCCGCGTGAGGGCAGGCGAAGTGCTTGCGCGCATCAGCAGCACCGAGCTCACGCAGGCCCAGCTCAATTTCCTGCGCGCCAACGCCGCATTCTCGCTTGCCGAACGGGCACTTGAGCGGGCTCAACAACTCTTTAAGGCCGATGTGATTTCAGCCGCAGAGCTGCAGCGTCGCGAATCCGAGCAGTCGATTGCGAGAGCCGAGATGCGGGCAGCCTCCGACCACCTTTCGCTGCTTGGCATTGACCACACGATGCAAAAGCGCCTTCGCGAACTTGGTCAACTCGACCCCACGGTAGGCGTCATCGCAACAAGAGGCGGGGTGATTGTCGAGCGCAAAGTGAGTCAGGGACAGGTTGCACAACCGGGTGACGCTCTGTTCACGGTGGCCGATCTCAGCACCGTTTGGGCGGTTGGTGCCTTGCCTGAGCAGGCTGCAGCCAGTGTGTACCTGGGTCAGGTTGTCGATCTGCAAGTGCTGGCACTGGGCGATAAGCGGTTTCGCGGTCGTATCGTGTTTGTCAGCGACACGATTCAGCCAGACACGAGAACGATCACGGTGCGCACAGAAGTCGACAACGCATCGCGCGAGCTCAAGCCGCAAATGTTTGCAACGATGCGACTTTTCGGTGATCGTGAAGAGCGACTGGCGATTCCCGACAGCGCGGTGGTTCGCGAAAGCGATCGAGACTATGTGTTCTTGCACCAGCCAGACGGCGGCTTCAGGATGATCCCCGTCGAGGTCGGTGCATCCATCAACGGTAAGCGGCCGGTGATTCGTGGCCTGAGCGAAGGCCAGGCAATTGTGATGCGCGGAGCTTTTCATTTGAACAACGAGCGCAAGCGCGCTGAATTGGAATAGCGCATGCTTGCCCGACTCGTCAAGGGCGCACTGAACCAGCGTCTGCTCGTTGTCGTGATTGCGATGGTGGTCTGTGCCTTTGGCATCCGTGCATCGATGAAGCTTTCCGTCGACGCCTTCCCCGATGTGACCAATGTTCAAGTGCAGGTGGCCACCGAAGCGATCGGGCGCTCACCTGAGGAGATCGAGCGTTTTGTCACCATACCGCTTGAAATCGCCATGACCGGCATGCCCGGACTGGTTGAGATGCGATCACTCAACAAGAGCGGTTTATCCATCATCACGCTGGTGTTCACCGACCAGACCGATGTGTATTTTGCGCGCCAACTGGTGACCGAACGTTTGATCGAGGTTCGCGGCAATTTGCCCCCAGGCATCTCGCCTGTCCTCGGCCCCTTGTCCACAGGACTTGGCGAAGTCTATCAATACACGCTTGATCATCCCGATGACGGCAAACGCGAACTCACGCCGCAAGAGCTTGCAGAGCGGCGCATCGTGCAAGACTGGGTCGTCAGGCCACTCTTGCGCTCGATTCCCGGTGTTGCGGAAATTAATTCGCAAGGTGGCTATGTGAGGCAGTATCAGGCCCTGGTCAAGCCTGACCGTTTGCTGCACTACGGCCTGACCGTGAATGACGTCTACGATGCGATTGCAAAAAATAATGCCAATGCCTCGGGCGGTATCTTGCCGCAGCAATCAGAACAGTACTTGATTCGTGGCATCGGCCTGATCCGTTCTGTTGAAGATATCGGCAATATTGTGGTTCGGGAATTGAATGGCGTGCCCTTGTTTGTGAAGAACCTGGCCGATGTCTCAATCGGCCACGAAGTCAGACAGGGCGCAATCATCAAGGGCGGTTATACCGAATCGGTATCCGGCATTGTCATGATGGTGCGCGCGGGCAATGCCAAGGAAATCGTCACCCGCGTGAAGCAAAGGGTCGATGAGATCAACCAGAAGGGATTGCTGCCTAATGGCCTGAAAATTGTTCCCTACTACGATCGAACGGAGCTGGTTGACGCTGCGCTTTGGACCATCGCCAAGGTTCTTCTTGAAGGCATTGTGTTGGTTGTGTTGGTTCTGTTCATTTTCCTTGGGGACGTTCGCTCCAGCCTGATTGTGGTTTCCACGCTCATCATTGCGCCGCTCGCCACCTTCATCGTAATGAATCGTTATGGCATTTCAGCCAATCTCATGTCGCTGGGAGGGCTTGCCATTGCCATTGGCCTGATGGTCGATGCGACCGTGGTGGTGGTCGAAAATATCTTCCACCGGCTTGGCACCAAGCAAGTCAAGGGCCTTGCACGAATTCGCTTGATTCGCGATGCGACCATGGAGGTTGCAACACCAACCGCCTTTGGCATTGCCATCATCATTCTCGTGTTTTTGCCGCTGATGACTTTGCAGGGTATTGAAGGCAAGCTTTTTGCTCCCTTGGCCATCACGATAGCGATTGCGCTGGGGGTGGCGCTTTTGGTTTCATTGACCTTATCGCCGGTGCTTTGTGCTTATGTTCTGAAAGGTGGATCAGACCACGACACCTGGTTGATTGCCCTGCTAAAGAATCGCTACCTTGGCCTACTTGATCGCTCATTGGCTAACCGCCGGCTGACGATAATCACCGCCTTGCTTTTGCTTTTGGGGTCGCTCGCACTTTTCCCCTGGTTAGGTAAATCGTTTATGCCCACCATGAAGGAAGGCGCACTCACCCCTCAAATCAACCGTGTGCCCAGCATTTCGCTTCAGGAATCGGTAATCATGGAAATGGCTGCCATGCGCAGCATTGCGGAAGTCGAGGGCGTACGCATGGTGGTCTCCAAACTAGGCCGTGGCGAGTCCCCCGCCGATCCGGTAGGACCGAACGAATCGGACCCGATCGTGCTTTTGGATCCGGAGTCCGATCGAACCCAGGATGAGATCGACGAAGAGATCCGGCAACGCTTATCGAGCCTTCCGGGCGTGCAAATCGTGCTTTCACAGCCGATCTCAGAGCGTGTGGATGAAATGGTCACCGGCGTTCGCTCGCAGCTTGCGATCAAGATTTTCGGCGACCAGCTCGATGACTTGAGGCGGGTGTCTGAGCAAGTTGCCCGCCTGCTTCGCTCGGTTCCAGGCGCGCGCGATATCCGCATCGAACGTCTCTCGGGACAACAATCGCTGCTTATCGATATCGACCGAGCCGCGATTGCGCGCTATGGCATCAACGTGGCTGATGTCCACGCGATTATCGAGACTGCGATCGGCGGCAAGGAAGTTAGCCTGCTTTACGAAGGTGAACGCAGGTTCGGTATTGCCGTGCGCTTTCCGGAGAGTTCGCGCGGATCAATCGATGCGATCAGGCAAATCACCCTCAAAGCGCACGACGGCGCGTTGGTGCCACTGCAAACGATTGCCAACATTCAACTCAAAGACGGTCCGGCACAGATCAGTCGGGAATCGGCGAAACGTCGCGTGGTCGTGGGGGCCAATGTTGAGGGCCGCGACCTTGGCGGCTTTGTTTCGGAAGTGCAAACTCGCATGAATCAGGAGATCAAGCTTCCCGAGGGTTTCAATGTGTTTTACGGCGGACAGTTCGAAAATATGGAACGAGCAATGAGCACCTTGTCCCTTATCGTTCCCATCACCATCGCTGCGATCTTTTTTTTGTTGTTTATGCTTTTCAGTTCGCTGAAGATGGCGGGTTTGATCATTATGGTGCTCCCTTTCGCGTCGATCGGCGGGATTGTCGGTCTTGCAATCACCGGCGAGTATTTGTCGGTGCCAGCCTCGGTCGGGTTTATTGCGCTCTGGGGCATCGCGGTGCTCAACGGGGTGGTGCTGGTTACAAGCATTCAGCGACTACGGGATGATGGCGTGTCGGTCAGTCAGGCGGTGCGCGAAGGATGCGTCCAACGATTCAGGCCAGTGATCATGACCGCCACCGTGGCTTTGCTCGGCTTGGTGCCTTTTTTGTTTGCCACTGGACCAGGCTCCGAGGTCCAACGACCTTTGGCGATTGTGGTGATCGGCGGCCTGATTACATCCACGCTGCTGACCCTGGTTGTGCTGCCGAGCCTTTATCCCTGGTTTGACGACCCTAAAGAGGCCTGAAGCCTCAGGTTTACAGGAATCCTGCGTCGCCGCCCTCTTTCTTGCGCTCCATGATGATCCGGCCCTCTTGATGAAGCATTCGGCCGATCGTGAGAATCTGCTTTTGAGCATCCTCCACATCTGCCACTTTGGTCGGACCACGGGCAGCAAGGTCTTCGCGCACCGTGTCGGCAGCGCGCTTGGCCATGTTTTTGAAAATCTTTTCACGCAACTTCGGCGATGCGCCTTTGAGTGCCACCACCAGCATGTCCTGGGTGACCTCGAGCATCAGTGTTTGAATCGACTTGTCCTCAAGCTCGATCAAATCCTCAAAGGTAAACATCTTCTCCACAATCGCGTCGGCCAGACTCCCATCGTATTTGCGAATCTCGGCAATTGCCTCCATATCCATGCCACCGGAGAGCAAGTTGAGGATTTCTGCGGTTGGAATCACGCCGCCGACGCTTGAGCGCTTGGTATCTTGAGCGCCCATGTTCATCATGGTCTCGTTCAACTCCTTCAACGCTGCCGGCTGAACCTTTTCGAGCAAGGCCACGCGCAAGACAACTTCGTTGCGAATTTCAGCCGGGAAAAGCTTCAATAAGGCCGAAGCCTGAGGCGGTTCGTAAAAAGTCAGAATGGTCGCAAGCACCTGCGGGTGCTCGTTTTTCAGAATCTCGAAAGCCACATCGGCGTCAAGTCGCTTGAGCGCATCAAGCCCCGACATATCGATCGCAGCTTCGAGTTTGCCAAGCAAATCCGATGCACCCTCGGTACCAAGAGCCTTTTGCAACATGTTTTGCATGAAGGAATCGGTATCGAAGGCGACTTGCGCATTGCTGATCGTTGCTTCTTTGAAATCGCGCAGCACCGAGAGCAGGATGTCCCGATTCAAGGATCGCACGATGGCCATCTTGCTTGAGATCCGCTGCACTTCCATCGGCGTGACCTGTCTCAAGACATCAGCAGCCACTTCGGGTCCAACAGAAAGCAGAACCACTGCCGCTTTAGAGGCGCCATCAAGATCTTCGAATCGCGTGGGGGCAGCCCCCGCCGCTTTGGCCCCTTCTTTAATTTGCTCAGCCAGTGACAGCTGCTTTTTAGGGGCTTCCTGTTCGGTTTCTTCTGCCATAGGATCGGTTTTTGCTAGAAATAGGTTCAGCCCGCGATGTCGATAAAGCGAAGTCTACGACAAGATGAAACTTTTTTGGAGTGGGTTCTCGTACGTTGGCAAGTCCTCTAGAGCAAGCGCTACAACCTTCCCCGAGTTCCCCTGTGAGACCCTTAACATCACGCAATGCTTTATCGTGACGATCGAAAAGCTAGGGCATCGCAGGCACACAGTGAAACACTTTCTCCACCAGCATCTCGCAGCTTCCAAATCCCTGCGCCTTAGGCGAAGCATCGCCTGCGGCCTGCTCGGGATCGTTCTTTCTGGCTGCCACGTTCGAACGCCCGAGTTTCACTGCCGAGTTCCAGATCAAAGCAGCGACAACATGGAGATCGCCATGTCTCCGGTTGAACTGCGTTTTGAAAACCGTCGCTTTGGCTTTGTCGAGGAAAGGGGTAATCAAAGACTTTATCGCGACCGGGAAAACGGCGAGATTCTCGTTTTTGATTTGTCAAGCATGGACCTGATTGCCTACGAAAGTCCTCGCGATCGCTTAGCCCTTGAGAGCTATGCACCAAGCACTGCGCAGCAAATCGCACTGGGTTTTCAGATCGTTACAAAACCGCTTAAACGTTGGCGCTGCGAACGCTACAAAATGCTCTAGCTTTTGAGACAGTGCCCGAACCCAGCATCGTTACCGCGACCTTGACCTTGATCTTGACTTCGATTTTTACTTCGAGGGGCTGGGCTTTACAGCCGTTGCAGACCGATCGATCACGTCACCGCCGTAGGTAATCGTGAGTTCGCCGCCGCTTTGCAGCCGCGATGAAAGCGCAGCACGGACTTTGTCCTCAAGCGATGGGGCCTGCGTCTGCACCACCCCTTGCTTCGCTGCGGCATCGCGGGGCATGGCCTGTGGCATCGCTGCTGACGCGGGGGACGAAGCCGGGGCCATGGTTGCGGCGGCACTTTGCGTGGCTTGCTGAGCTTTGCTTGTCGCCGTCGCGCCAGCGGGAAGGCTTTGAGCGGCTGATGGCCCCGCCGGCGGCTTTGCTTGGACCTGATCAGCGCCCTGCGTTGCGGCGTTTGACCCGGATCCAACCACATTGCCCATCGGCGCCTTCACCACGATGGGATTCAAGTTTGGAGCAGGAGGCTTGGATTCGGGTTTCGGAGCGTCTTTTTCATCAGACCGATCACCGCCCCCGCCTGAGCCGCCACCGGCACCCGACGCGGCACTGGCCGCCGAAGACATCAGCGCCTTCGCCTTGGCACTGGCAACATCCAGATCCGACACTGTTTTAGCAGTCTCTTTGCCTTCGCCTTCACCGCTGGTGGCACCGGCACCTTTACCAGCGCCGAAACTTGCCACGCCTGACCAGACCACCACACTGGGCAATGCGATAAAAAGGAACAACATGGCGCTAAGGGTGCGCCCTGGCGTCATGAAGGCGCGAAAACGCAGAAACGCTGACTCGGTACTCATGATTTGCTCCTTGCTCCAATGACTTAGCCACCCGTACGGGCACGACATTCCTAAATCATAACCATCCCAAAGCAGCTCGCCTCCAATCCATGGGCGTGCCCTGGTCTTCTTTGGTTTCACCCACCGTCTGAGGTTTGCGCCATCGCAGGCAGGTCTGATCGGATTTCCGACCTGCCAACAGCACTTTTAGGGCAAAGACGGCGCTTTAGCCTTGATACTTAAGGCCGAAAAAGCTCAATGTCAGCCCGCATCCGGGCAAAGCCTTCATGCAATCACCCAGTTTTTGGCCCGAACTCGTTCCCCACCTTCGTTGGCTCGGCTACGGCGGTCTAGTCCCATTTGCTGCCTTCGGGCTCGGCGCCTGGTTACTCTCCACGGAGACGCTGCGGCATTTGAGTTTGCTGATGCTCCGGGTATACGGCTTGTCGATCGTGAGCTTCATCGGCGCGATTTCATGGGGCCTTGCCATTTCGGTTCCGGACCTTGATCAGGACGAGCGAAAATCCTTGCTCTATTGGAGTGTGGTTCCTTCGCTGCTTGCCTGTACAAGCTTCTTATTGCCCTCCTCCGGTGGCTGTCTGACGCTGGCTGTCATCGCCGCGCTCGCCTTGGCGGTTGACCTGCGAACCGCGGTGCGCCTCAGTCTGCCCCCAGACTGGCGCATGCTTCGTCTGCATTTGTCGATTGGCGCAATTCTCGCGCTTGGCGCAGGAGCTTATCTCGCCCAAATGACCGGCAAATAGGCAATGGTTTAAGCCTTGCTTATGCCAAAGTTTCATATGGTTTTCACCTGGCATAGGCTTGATGCAAGGCTAGAGCGCGCAGTATCACGGGCTGAAGTTCAACAGTCTGACTCAAGGCCAAAGGCTAGCTTGCGCTGAGTGCAGCGCTCGAATCAGGCCTTATCAGCGTGGTGTTTCGTTCAAGGAGTTGTTTGATGACCGCTGGTTTTCATCTTTTGGGCCGAGAAGCGAGACCGCAAGCACGCCTGCTGCCCGCGGTGATCGGTATCGGATTAAGTCTTGTCGCAAGCGCATCGATCGCGCAACTCAAGGAGGCCAGCAGCACGACGACAGCGACAGCCGCCAGCACGCCAGCGCAAGCGTCGGCAAATCAAACGGTGAACGCTATAGCCAGTTCGTCTGCAGAGCAAACAAAGGCGCAAAGCAAGGATTTAAAGCAAGTCGCAGTCAAACCCCTGATCAGCGCCGATGAGTTAAACAAACTACTTGATGAACCGCTTGTGCGGATCATTGATATTCGCTCGCAGCAGGCCTACTTCACCGCCCATATTCCCGGGGCCTTGAATGCGCCCTACGGTAGCTGGCGAGGCCCGGCAAATAACCCGGGCGAGCTGCCCGCCATCGACAAACTGACGGCACTGATTCAGGGCCTCGGAATCACGCCCGAGCAACATATCGTGGTGACTTCACACGGCGATGACCCGACCGACTTTGGTTCGGCTGCTCGTGTGTATTGGACCTTGAAGGTTCTCGGGCTCGAGCGCTTATCCCTGCTTAACGGTGGCATGAAGTCCTGGAATCAAGCCAAGTTGCTCACCGATCCAGGGACAGTCTCGGTCGCCAAGAGCCGTTTTTCCCCCAGGCTCAACACGGCCATGCTCGCTAGCCGCAGTGAAGTGGTCGAACTTTTGGGAAAACCGCAGTCCAAACTGATCGATGCGAGGCCATCAGCGTTCTTTCTCGGCCAGACTAGACACACGGCTGCGTTGCAGGCTGGCACGCTTAAGGGGGCAAGCAACCTTGAGCACGACCGCTGGTTCGTTGAAGGCAGCGCCCGGTTCGGAACTGAGCAGCAGGCGCGCAGCATTCTTGCAGGCACTGGTATTGATAACGATACGCAGGTGATATCGTTCTGTAATACCGGTCATTGGGCTGCCACCAACTGGTTTGCCATCTCTGAAGTCCTCGGTCACAAGCATGTCAAGCTCTACCCTGGTTCGATGGTCGAATGGACGCAGCAGTCCGAAGCGCTGCCGATGGATCATGTACCTGGAAGGCTCAAGGGATTGTTGATCGACGCAAGGCTCTGGGCCGAAAAGCACTTGTAATCGCTCGAATCGGGCGCGCCTAAACCCAACGAGCAATGGTTCGTATCCAGAGGCTTTCGGTTCCGATCGCAAGCGGCGCATTCTTTCTTTTTTTGGCCGGATTCGTGTCAATCCGGCAAGCGGTTCTTTTTGTTGTCGGAATCGGACTCGGTGCATGTCTTGCCGGCGGGCGCTTCGGGTTTACCACCGGGTGGCGCGAGTTGCTAAGGTCAAAAGATCCGCGAGGCGTGGTCGGGCAGGCGTTTTTGTTGCTGCTGGCCAGCGCCATGGCGCTGCCCCTTTTGTCAAGTTTCGATGAACTGCAAAGCGCAGCCGGACCCATCAGCCTGAGCCTTTTGATTGGTGCATTCCTCTTTGGTTTGAGCATGCAAATCGCCGACGGTTGCGGTTCGGGAACGCTCTACAAGGCCGGATCGGGCGTTGCGCTCAACATGGGGATCCTGCCCCTTTTTGCGCTTGGAAGTTTTCTGGGATCGGTACATCTTCCTTTTTGGCTAAGCCTTGGCAGCCTTCCGCCGGTGTTGATGCTCGATCACATGGGTCCGCTGCTCAGTTGGGCCCTCACAGCCTTGTTGATTGGTCTGCTCATCTTGCTTGTCCGCTGGCATGTGGGCCCAGGCAGGCTTTGGATCAAGAAGCCCTTGATGATCGCAGCGATCGGACTGGCTTTGTTGGCAACGCTGAACCTGCTGTTATCAGGGCAAGCCTGGGGTGTTGTTTATGGCTTTGGGCTGTGGGCTGCGAAGCTCGCGGTGGCAAGCGCTGTCTTTGATCCAGCGCATCACGGCTTTTGGGGCCTGCCACAACATCAGGAACGTTTGCGCGAGAGCCTCTTGCTTGATGTCACATCGATCACGAACCTTGGCATTCTCGCCGGCGCCTTTGCAATCACGCATCGCAGCTCCCTCGCTAAGGGATCGCAGGCCGCGACACAAGGCGCCCAGCCGCAAGGACACAGTGCTAAACAGTGGGCGATTGCCCTGACTGCCGGATTTGTCATGGGTTACAGCTCAAGGCTGGCTTTTGGTTGCAATGTGGGTGCGATGCTCAGCGGTATCACGACCGGAAGTCTGCACGGTTGGATTTGGCTGCTGACAGCCTTTGTCGGAACAATGCCGGGTATCCGTTTACGGGATCGTTATGGCTTCTAAATCTCGTGGCATCAGTATATTTTGGCTGGCGCTAGCTTTTTTCATCGTCTGGGACTTTCGTCGTTCTGAGACGATCGACCTGCGCTTTGAGCCGCCGCTCATTGCGGCAGGCTCTGGCAAAGTCAGCAGCGGCGCCCACTGCGCGATGGTCGGTGACTAACGATTGCCAGGAAGCGCAGCTGCTCAGCCTTGACTGAGGAGGGCTGCGTTGAGCTACAAGGCCTGACCGCCGTCAACCGCGATGGTCTGGCCTGTGACCCAAGAGGCAAGATCGCTGGCTAAAAATGCAGCAACGCTAGCGACCTCCTCCGGTGTTCCATAGCGACCCGAAGGAATACCAGCCAGGATGCGCGCATAAAGTTCAGGGTTGTCGCGCTTGGCGACATCCCAGGTTCCACCTTCAAAAAATATAGAACCCGGAGCGATACAATTGACGCGAATCTTTTTGGCTGCGTATAACAAGGCCTGGGTTTGCGTGTATTCGATCAGCGCAGCTTTCACTGCGCCATAAGGCGGTGTGCGCGCGCTTGCGCCTAGTCCGGATATGGACGAGATGTGAATGATGCTGCCACCTTGCTTTTCAAGCGCGGGCAGCGCAGCATGACAGGCGCGAACCGTCGCCATCAAATCAATCTGCACACTGACGGCCCAACCCGCTTCGTCATCGCTTCGTCCAAAGCCCGATGCATTGTTGACCAGACAATCGATTCCACCCAGACTGTCTTGAGCGTCCTGGACCCAACGCCTGATCGACTCAGCATCGCCTAAATCACAGCTGCTTGCCAGGACCTTTCCACCGTGCCTGCTCAGGCTAAGCTGTGCTGCGTCCAGGGCAGGCTGCGAACGGGCGCAAATGGCCACATCGGCACCGGCCAGGGCAAAGGCCTCAGCGATCGAAAAACCAATGCCGCGGCTTGCACCCGCCACAAGCGCCCTGCGTCCTTTCAAATCAATCTTCATCTCATCTCCTCAATGCATCTCATCAACGAAAGACCGCCATTGTGCCTATCGTGCTAGCCTTCAAAGCGCCACATCGCCCCGCGAAGCTTTCGGGACGTCCCGAATTTTGCAAACCCGAAGCCAAGCCGATCAGAGGAGACATCGAACCGCATGCAAGGCCCTCCGCGTAGCTCCAAGCATGAGCATTTGGTTGAGGCGCAGCGTTATCACTATGCCTGGCGAAGTTTTCCCCTCTTCATTGCAGCTTTCAGTGCCGGTGCAGTGCTCGAACTTGCATCGGCCTGGCAACCGTCGACAGCGCTTCAGGTGTCGGTGTGGAGTGGGTTTGCTCTGCTATGGCTTGGCTGGGCGGTCTGGATTCAGCGCTCGCGTGTAAAAAAGCGTCTCTTGGCCGAAGCCGAAACGATGCCGGAACTTGGGCAGGAGCGGCAACTGCAAGCGCTGTTGCTTGCCGTAGGCAGTCTCGTGGGTTTGGGTTGGATAAGCCTGTTCCCAGCCAGTGAGCGGCATGCGGTGGGCTTTGTGTTGTTCCATACAGGCTACCTCGTGATCTGCCTGCTGTGCCTCGGAAGCTTAAAACGCCTCTTTCTGGTTGCGACCGTGCCGGCACTGCTGCCGATACCGGCTGTGTTGCTTATTTACCGTGACCTTAGCGGATTGCCCTTGCAGGCGGCGATGATTCTGATTCCCGCGGTGATGCTTGGTTTTCAGCGCCGGCTCGAAACCATGATCAGCGAATTGCTGCAATTGCGTTTCAGCCATCTGGATCTGCTCGATGATTTGCAGGCACAGCGCGACGCTGCCCACCAGGCCAATCTTGCCAAGTCAAGTTTTCTCGCCACCGCGAGTCACGACTTACGGCAACCGATGCACTCACTTAACCTTTATCTCGCTTCAACCGCAGCCTATCCCTTATCCGATGACCTGCGCGACATGGTCAAGCGTATGCAGCAATGCGCCGGCTACATGAATGAAATGTTTGATTCCTTGCTTGATATCGCCAGACTGGATGCACAAGTGATCGCACCGCGTATCGAGGCAATCAGCCTGCAATCGATTCTGCTGCGCTTGCAATCGGAGTTTCAAACGCTAGCCGATGCCCGCGCCATTGAGCTTCGTTTCAGCGCAGACCCGAACTTGGCCGTGCTTTGTGATGCGAGCATGCTTGAGCGGATCTTGCGCAACCTGATATCGAATGCACTTAAATATACAAAAATTGGATCGGTACAAGTCCTTGCCAAGCAGCGTGGCAAGCGCGTTCGCATTGCCGTGATCGACTCCGGGCCTGGTATTCCAAAGGCCTTGCGCAGACGTGTCTTTGAGGAGTTCGCAAGGGTTCGTGAAGACGGTTTGGCCGAGGGTCCGCGTGGATTTGGTCTGGGCCTTGCCATCGCGCGACGACTCGCTGAAATTCTGGGTATCGGACTGCGCCTGCGCTCGAGCGTGTTTCGTGGCTCCAGTTTTTGTATTGAATTACCGACAACGCCCTTCGCGCAGCTCAAGCTGACCATGCAAAACGGCCAGCTCCCGGCATCCATCGCCGGCCAGCTTGTCCTGGTGGTGGATGATGACCTTGAAGTCCTCACCGCAATGACGCTGATGCTCACCTTGCACGGCTGCCGTGTCCTGGCAGCCGGCGGATTTCAAGAGGCACTTCAACAGTGCGAAAGAATGCAAGATAAGCCTTCCTTGCTTGTCTGCGATTACGCCTTAGGACTTGAAAAAGACGGGCTCAAGCTTATTGAGCATATTCGGGATGAGTTCAATCACGCGATCCCAGCCGTGCTTGTCACCGGGGACACCTCACCCGATCATGTCGCCCTCTTTGCTCGAGCAGGTGTTGAGGTTCTTCATAAACCGGTGCATCCGGACACCATGATTGAGGCAATGCGCAGAGCACTGCAGCAGATTCAGGTCGAGCTCGCTTGATGAAAGCGGAAATCGCGCCCGGGAGCAGCGGCAAACAAGCTCCTGGTGTAAGCGTGCTGAGGCGCAGCAAAAACCTCAACCGCTGGCCCGTATTCAACAACCTCCCCCTTTGACATCACCACAATGTCATCGCAAATCTGGGCGGCAACCCGCAAATCATGGGTGATAAAAAGCATCGCCAGATTCAGCCGCTGGCGAATTTCTTCGAGCAAATCCAGCACCTGTGCCTGCACGCTCACATCAAGCGCAGAGACGGCCTCATCAGCAATCAACAAGTCTGGCTCCATCGCAAGCGCGCGGGCAATGCTGATTCGCTGACGTTGACCTCCAGAAAACTGGTGCGGATAGCGATTAAGCACTGACGGGTCCATGCGGACCCAGGCCATCAGCGCGCGGGCTCGCTGTGCAGCCTCGGTGCGCGAAAGTCCAAAATTCATCGGACCCTCCATGATCGTCTCACCGACGGTCCGCCGCGGATTCAAGGATCGATAGGGATCCTGGAAAATGATCTGAACGCGTTTGCGCATGGCTCGCAGCTTGGGGCCTGAAAGCTTGGCCAGATCATGGCCCTCTAGCGCAATCGACCCCGAAGTCGGGTCAATCAGTCGAACCACACAGCGCGCCACCGTTGATTTACCCGAACCCGATTCACCGACGATCCCAAGTGTTTGCCCTTTGCGGATGGTAAAGCTGACCGCCTTGGCTGCATGCACCGGATGACGTTCACTGAACCAGCCTTGGCTGCCGTAAAGTTTATCGAGACCGCTGACTTGCAAAACCACCGGAGCATCCTGATCACGCGGCTTGGGTTTGGGGTGGATGCCGGGTACTGCAGCGATCAACATTTTGGTGTAATCATGCTGCGGACGCATCAAGACGTCCTCCTTCGGACCCATCTCGACCAATTCACCCAAGCGAAGCACCGCAACACGATCTGCGATTTCGGCAACAACACCGAAATCGTGCGTGATAAAAAGCACACCGGTTCCGTGTTTGCGCTGCAAAGCGCTGATCAAACGAAGGATTTGTGCCTGGGTGGTCACATCAAGCGCGGTCGTGGGCTCATCCGCGATCAAGAGCACCGGCTCCAGGACCAAGGCCATCGCGATCATGATGCGCTGCCTTTGACCCCCTGAGAGTTGATGCGGAAAGGCGTCGAACATACGCTCAGGATCGGGTAGCGAGACCTCCTGGATGATATCGATGATCTTTTTTTTACGCTCGGTATCGCTCAGCGCAGTGTGGGCCCTCAAGACCTCATCGATTTGCTCCCCACATCGCATGACCGGATTTAATGCCGTCATCGGCTCCTGGAAGATCATCGACATTCGCGTGGCGCGCAATTCGCGCAGTCGGCTGATCGGCGCTCGCGTGATGTCTTCGCCTTCGAGAACGATGCTGCCATCGGTGACCGGCAAGGATGTGGGCAGCAAACCCATCACCGACTGCGCAATAACCGACTTGCCAGAGCCCGACTCTCCAACCAGGCAAACAATTTCGCCGCGACCGACGGTGAAGTTCACAGCAGACACAGCGTGGTGGCGATCACCTTCAGAGGGCAGCGAGATTTGAAGGTTTTCAACCCGCAAGACGGGCGTCATAATCGTTTGGCCATCTTCGGATCGAGGGTGTCGCGCAAGCCATCGCCCAAAATATTGACAGCGAGCACCGTAATTGCAAGAAAAATACCCGGGAAAAAGATGTTGTGCGGGTACTGAATAAACTGCGGTCGACCTTCAGCCATGATGTTTCCCCAGGTGGGAATATCCGGCGGCAGGCCCACACCGAGAAAAGACAAAATCGCTTCGACCAGGATAGCGGCCGCACAAATGTATGTGCCTTGAACCACAAGGGGGGCCACTGTATTCGGAAGAATGTGAAAAAGCATGATCTTCCAGGTCGGCGTACCGATGGCAATCGCCGCCTCGACGTAGGGCTCTTCACGAATGGAAAGCACAAGCGATCGCACCAGGCGCGTGACGCGTGGTATCTCCGGTATGGTTATCGCAATAATGACGGTGGTGATGCTCCCGCGCCAAAGCGCAACAAGAGCAATCGCGATCAGAATCGAAGGTATGGCCATCAAACCATCCATCACGCGCATCACCACCGAGTCCACCCATCGGATATAGCCCGACATCAGTCCAAAGAAAATGCCAAGCGCAAGCGATGCAATGGCAGTGAGTAAACCCACCAAGAGGGAAACCTGAGTGCCGAAGATCACCCTGCTGTAAATGTCGCGACCAAAGGAGTCTGATCCCATCAGGAATTGGTGCGCCAGCACTTCACCCTCAAGCGTCATGATTTCGCCTGTTTTTCCCGGCAACAAATCACGGCTTGCGGCATCAAAAAGCGTCGGATCGACTGTACCCAGCCAGGGCGCAAAAACCGAAATAAAAATCAGTACGCAAAGAAAGCTCGCGCCAAAGCGCACCGAGCCATGGGCACGCATGCGTTGCCAGGCCGATTGCTGGGGTCTGACCGAGGCGCTTTCAACCGAAAGACTTGCTGAATCGGGCTGCGTCATGATGAGAGAGCGACCCTCACTTTAATAACGGATCCGAGGATCGAAGAAAACATAGGACAAGTCGACCAAAAGATTCACCAGCACGTAGACCAAAGAAAAGAACAAGATCACGCCTTGTATCGTTGGAAAGTCCCGCGCAAGCACAGCATCAACCGTGAGCCGCCCGAGGCCGGGAATCGCATATACCGATTCGGTCACCACCACGCCACCGATGAGCAGCGCGATTCCGATGCCGATCACCGTCACAATCGGTATAGCGGCGTTTGCCAAAGCATGGCGAATCAGCACCTGGGACTCAACAAGCCCCTTTGCTCTTGCGGTGCGGATATAGTCTTCACCCAGCGCCTCCAGGACCGAGGCGCGCGTGACCCTTGCAATCAGCGCAATATAAATCACCGATAAAGTCACCGCCGGCAGCAGGAGGTGGTAAAGATAGGGTCCAAACCCATCGGCAATTCGCTTGTAGCCTTGCACCGGAAACCAGCCGAGTTTCACCGACAAAAGCCAGATCAGCAGATAAGCCAGCACAAATACCGGCACTGAAAAACCCATCACCGAAAAACCCATCAACACACGGTCAAACCATCCCCCGAAGCGCCATGCTGCGAGCACTCCAAGCGGTACCGAGACCAATACGGCGATCACAATGGTGAGAGCAGCCAATGAAACCGTGGGCTCAAGCCGCTGACCAATGAGGTCGATGACTTTGATCTTGAAATAGAACGATTCCCCGAGATCACCCATGGCCATTTGTTTGAGCCAGATGCCGAATTGAATCAGAAGCGGCTGCTCGAGTCCGAGGTTGGCCCGGATCTGGGCGATCTGTTCGGGCGATGCCGCATCGCCTGCGAGGATCGCGGCCGGATCGCCAGGTGTGAGCCGCAGCAGCATGAAAACCAGCACCGCCACCACCGCAATCGCTGGAACGGTTGCGACCAAGCGTCGGACAATGTACGCAATCATACTCGCTCAAAAAGCCCTTGCCGAAGTGCTCGGAGGCTATGCGCAGGGATCATGTCGGATGTGGGACCGGTCAGCCGCAAAGCGATGCCGGCCCCAGCACCTTAGTCCTTCTTGATACCCCAGTAGACGTTTGAAAGTCCGGAAACATTCACACCGCTCACGTTCTTGCGCACACCCACCGGCTGAATGTACTCACCAAGCGGTGCGTGCGTTGCAACCTCAAAGGCGCGCGTCTGAATTTGATCGCTGAGCTTTTTCTTGGCCCCGTCTTCAGTGACCCGCAGAAATTGTGAACGCAACTCTTCAAGCTTGGCATCCTCGCCCCAACCAAACCAACCGGCCTTCAGGCCACGCGCATCCAGCGCGGCGTTGTTGATCGGGCTCCAAATATCCGGTGCTACCCAGGCGGTACAAAACATATGCCAGCCACCGTCTTTCGGCGCATCCTTTTTGGCGCGACGCGAAACCAGCGTCTGCCAATCCATCGCTTGCAAATCGACCTTGAATCCGGCCTGGCGCATCAACTGTGCAGCAACATCCGGCAATTTTCCAATCGACTGTAAATCGGTTGGCTTCATGATCACCACCGGCGTGCCGTCATAGCCCGATTTCTTCAACAGTTCCTGGGCCATCTTCATGTTGGATTTCGACTGGATATCGCTGCCCGCCGGGCTGCCGTAAGGCGTGCCGCAGGTGAACATGGAGGGACAGGGCTTGTAGAGCTCCTTCACTCCGACCTGCGCACGCAAAAAAGCTTCCTGATTAAACGATGCGAGTGCCGCACGGCGAACTTCGGGCTTGTTAAAGGGTGCATGCAAATGGTTGAACCGACACATGTATTGCAAACCGATGGTTGGCTTGAGCACATTGATCGCCGATTCTTTCTGCGCCGACTCATAAAGATCAAAAGCGACCTGCTCGAGGATATCGACCTCACCCTTGACCAAGGCATTGAGCGCAGCCTGCGTGTCGCGCAAGGCGAGGTTCCACACGACTTTGTCGACAAACACTTCTTTGCTGCCGGCCATGGCCGAGGGCGGTTCGGCGCGGGGTTTATAGTTTTTGAATTTCAGGTAAACAGCCTTATCACCGGGCTTGAATTCGTCAGCCTTGAAGGTATAAGGGCCCGAGCCGATGTGTTCACCGATTTGTTTGAAAGGATCGGTGTCGGCAATTCTTTTGGGCATGATGAAGGGCACATTGGACGATGGCTTACCGAGTGCTTCCAGCACGAATCCGCAGGCTTCCTTGAACACAATGCGGAATCGATTCGCGCTGATCGGCTCAAGCTTGTCAACAAAGCTGTACATCGCAACACCCATCGCATCGCGCTTACCCCAGCGGTTTAGCGATGCAATCACGTCCTCGGAGGTGACCGGGTTGCCGTCGTGAAACTCCAGACCATTACGAAGCTTGAATTCCCAGACTTTCTTGTCTGCCGAAACCAGCCAGCTTTCGATCATTTGCGGCTGGATTTGATTTTTCGCATCGGTCGCAAACAATGTGTCATAAATCATGTAACCATGATTACGACTCATGTAAGCAGTGGTCCAGATCGGATCCAGGATCGCGAGATTGGAATGGGGGACCACATTGAGCACTTTTTCTTGCGCAGCACTCTGGCTCGGCGCCAACACGGCAAAAAAACAGCTGGCTGCAAGGGCTGCGAAGCGGGATTTCGTGGGCATTGACGGACTCCTGAATTGATATAGCCTGATCGGTCAGCGACCTGGTCGATGTGCGCAATACGCTGCCGGCTTTTTTTCGAGCTTGCTGAAGTGGACGGATTCAAACGGACAATAAACGATTTACGCAGCTCGATGCAAGCCGCTGGTCGGCGCCGATCGGTTGCTGCCGTCAAGCCCATTGCCTCGGATCGCAAGGCCGTGCTAGCGTCTGCCTGAGCGTGAGCTTGTATTGACTCACAGCTTCAAGGAAAAACGGGCACAGACCCTGCTTCAGGCCAATATTCATAGCGTAAAGGAGACTTATGAAATTCATCACCAAAGCTTTAGCCTCGGCTGCCATTGCAACCGGGCTTCTCACAGCCCCAGCGATTGCTCAGGAAAAAAAGGTCAGAGCCCAAATGGGTTGGGCGTTTCCCAGCACCACCGGTTTGCTCGGACCGACCCAGATTCGACTGGTTGAGATGCTGCGTACCTTGTCTGGAGGCAGTATCGACGTCAAAGGCTTTGAGCCAGGCGCCCTTGTACCAGCCAGCCAGTACCTTGATGCGGTTGGCAACGGTTCACTCGATATGGCATGGTCTGTGGCCGGCTTCTGGACGGGCAAGGACATTGCCTTTGCAATGTACGGCTCGGTGCCATTTGGCCCCGGTGTCGGCGAATATATCGCCTGGATGAAGCACGGTGGTGGCGAAAAGCTGATGAAGGAGTTGCATGCGAAATACAACGTCGAGACAATCCCATGCGGAATTATTTCTCCGGAAGCGTCCGGCTGGTTTCGAAAAGAAATTAAAACACTCGACGACCTGAAGGGTCTGAAAATGCGCTTCTTTGGTCTTGGAGCCAATGTGATGCAAAAGCTCGGTGTGTCTACACAGCTCTTGCAAGCAGGCGAAATCTTTCAGGCGCTACAACTCGGAACCATCGATGCCACAGAGTTCTCAATGCCTGTTATGGACCTCACCTTGGGGTTCCACCAGGTTGCAAAGTTCTACTACTTTCCCGGCTGGCACCAACAAGCAACCATCAATCAGCTGATGATTTCGAAGAAGAAATGGGCCGAATTCAGCCCCACGCAAAAAGCGATTATTCAAGCCGCTTGTGATGCAACCATGCTTCAGCAATACGCGGAGGGTGAAGCGATTCAGTTCCAGGCCATGAAGGATATTGAGGCCAAGGGCGTGAAGCTCATGAAGTGGTCGCCTGAATTCCTGCGCGCCTTTGAGAAAGCCTGGATCGAAGTGGTTGCCGAGCAAAACGCCAAGAGCCCCGAGTTCAAGAAGGCTTGGGATTCGTACAGTACCTTCCGCTCCAATTACAAGGTTTGGAAGGACCTAGGCTACCTGCAGTAAATCGGGTCGTCCCTTCACAATCGGGTAGCCCCTTTTACAAAGCAGCGCTCACCCGCACCTTAGGTCGCAGGGCTGGAAAAAGTCAGCCCGCGGTCTAAGCGGGGGGCATCTTTTTCGAAGCTGTCGTGCCAGTTGCAGGCCAAACGTCGCGGTCTGCCCCTTAGCCATGCGAAAACTTTGAAAGCGAATTGAGCATGCAATTTTTGATAGCAATGGCAGACCGTTTTGAACGCGCGCTGCAAAAAGTGGCTGAGTTTGGCGCTTGGGCATTTATCGCCTGCGTGATCGTGATCACCCTGGACGTGATCACGCGCAAGGCCGGGTTTCAAGTCCCAGGGCTTGGATCGACCCGACTTCAGGAACTTGAATGGCAATTGCATACCCTGCTCTTTTGCACCTGGCTGGGATACGGCTATATTCGAAATGCCCATGTGAGAATCGATGTGTTCATCGGCGGTCTCGACGCCCGAAGAAAGATCAAGCTCGAGCTCTTGGGATGCCTTATCTTCGCGATACCCTATTTGGCGATCGCCACCCCTTATGCGTTCAGCTTTTTTTTAACCTCGCTGCTTCAGGGTGAAAACTCGGAGGCACCCAACGGTCTGCCCTACCGTTGGATCGTCAAATTCTTTATTTTTGGCGGCTTAGCGATGGTTTGTATGGCGGTGACGACGGTCATCGCCCGCTGCGTTGTTGCACTTTACGGCAATCGCGAGCAAGCGGCCCGCGTTCACCTCCCCTTTGCGAACTGATCGAGGAGTCGACCGTGGATTGGCTGATTGATCACCTCGCAGTCGTGATGTTTTTCGCTCTTATTTTTATTATGTTTTTGGGCTATCCGGTCGCCTTTTTGCTAGGAGCGATTGGCGTCGCATTCGGTTTTCTCGGCATGGCCTTTGATGTTTTTAATTTGAATCAGTTTGCAAACCTGCTGCCAAGGATCTGGGGGCAGGCTGCACAAAATCCGGTGCTGGTCGCGGTACCCATGTTTGTTTTTATGGGAACCATGCTTGAAAAAAGCGGTGTCGCCGAGGACTTGCTGCATATATTGCAGTTGATGCTGGCACGAATTCCCGGTGGCCTCGCGATCGCGGTCACCTTGCTTGGCACCATCATGGCAGCAACAACAGGAATCGTGGGTGCATCGGTGATTATGCTCACCTTGATTGCTCTGCCGGTGATGCTTTCAAAAGGCTATAACAAATCGCTGGCGGTTGGCACGATTGCTTCAGCGGGAACACTTGGTATTTTGATTCCTCCAAGCATCATGCTGGTGATTCTGGGCGATTTAATCGGTCTTCCAGTCGGCACGCTTTTCACCGGTGCGATTGCACCAGGGCTTTTGATGAGCGCCTTGTATGTGGTCTATATTGTTGTCGTCTGCAGCTTTATGCCCTCGCTTGCGCCCGCGGTGCGGGGCGCGGTGGGCGCATCGGAGGAAAGACTCAACGGCCCGATGGTGCTCAAGGGTTTCGTGCCGCCAGCCTTTCTGATTACCCTGGTACTCGGATCCATCTTTGCAGGATGGGCCACCCCGACGGAGGCCTCAGGCATTGGAAGCCTCGGTGCGATTTTCCTGGCGTATGCAAACAAACGTCTGAGCATGAAAGTACTGAAGGATGTGATGGCGTCCTCGGCCCTCACAAACTCGATGGTGTTTTTCATTATTTTTGGAGCAACCCTCTTTTCTTATGTATTCCGGGCGCTCGGCGGTGATGATGTGGTCATCGACATTTTGAAGTCCTTGGGCATTGACACCGGCTGGGAAATGCTGATCTTTGTGATGATTATTGTTTTCATCATGGGTTTTTTCTTTGACTGGATTGAGATCTGCCTGATTGTGGTGCCGATTTTTGCCCCGATCATGGGCAAAATGGATTTCGGTGGATTCATTCAGGGCAAGGAAGTCATCCTGACCTGGTTTACGATTTTGCTATCCGTCAACATGCAGACAGCATTTCTCACGCCACCGTTCGGATTCGCGCTTTTCTACATGAAAGGCACGGTGCCGCCTTCGGTCACCATGATGGACATTTACAAAGGAATCACTCCCTTTGTCCTTGTCCAACTCCTGGCGCTTAGCCTGTGCATGATTTTTCCTGACATCGTACTTTTTCTGCCAAGGCACTTCGGTTTCATCGAGTAAAAGCAGGAGCTTTAGGACAATGCCCTGACAGGGCTCGCAAGCAAGAATCAAGTCACCCAGGTGGGCTCGATCCCTGCCTGCGGCCGAGCAGTCGATGCAAGGGGGCGAAGCGATGTTGGGCCAGCGCGATTGCAATCAAGCTTGCGCTCAGCATCAAGGCAATAAAGAGAAAAGACAACTCCGTTTGCTTTTTTTCGAGCGCGAGCTTGCCCTGCAGCTGAAGATAGGCCTGCTTGAGCTCTTCGGCGCTGGCTGCGTAAAAGTATTGGCCACCGGTGATTTGTGCGACCGCTTTAAGCGTCTCCTGGTCGACCTTGACAAAAAAAGAATAACCTTCATAGCCGGGAATCACACCATGTTCGGTGCCAAAGCCCACGGTATGAACCTTGATTCCAAGATCAGCAGCTTTTTGCGCGATTTCGATCGGATCAGGCCCCGTAGTCCTTCGACCATCAGAAAGTAGAACGATCGCGGCGCTTCGATCGCTTCCCGGTGCAACCGCTGCAGGCCAGTTTGCGGCCGACGGCGTATAAATCGCTTGCTCGAGATCAATGCCCAGGTCGGGCCTAAGCACATGGATCGAAAACAGCAAACCGGTGCCGGTTGCGGTGGCGCGTTGCAATTCAAAACGGTCGACTGCCGCAAGCAAGGCTTCGCGATCGTCGGTCACAGCCTGCACCACTTGCGCCGTACCTGCAAAGGTCACGATCCCGGCCCGCACATCGCCCGGCAACTGCGCAATAAATGACCGGACCGCCGCCTGAGCAGCCTCGATACGGCTGGGCTCCACATCACGAGCCAGCATGCTTCGTGAGACATCCATGGCAATCACAAGCTTGCGGTAGTCACTTGGCAGCGTGATTTCCGCACTCGGACGAGCAAGTGCAAGCAGCCCCAGGCAAAATGTGAGCCAAAGCAAGGCTGCCGGTAAATGCACACGCCAGGCCGGCCTTGGTCCCTGGACTGCCTTGAGAATCCGCAGACTGGCGTAGCGAACTGCGCTTTTCTTGCGGCTACGCCAGGCCCAGACATAAAGAGCAATCGGGGCCGGAAGCAAAACGAATGCCCACAACATCTCGGGTGCCAACCAGCCCATTAGCCTCTCCTGTCGGTTAATAATGCATATCATGCCAGTAAGCTCTTTTTTTCAACGACGCTTGCCTCCGGTTTCGATGTCCGCGTTCATGAAACGATGGCCAACGCAATCAAGCGTCCTGGCGCTTTTGCTGGCCGCGATACTCGGGGCGCTTGTAAGCTGGCTGGGCTTTGCGATCTGGTTTGCTTGGGGCGATGGCCAACATCAGCTATTGCCCGCGTATCTTCGACCGGGCGTCGACGCCAAAACCGGTGCCCTCCAAGCGCCGCTTCATTTCCCAAACCGTGAGAGCTTTCATCGCGCCTTGTCGCAGGGCTTGGAGAACGTGGATTTACCCTCGGTGGCTGAACGGGCAGCAAGGCAGATCCTGCCGTCAGTGGTGCATTTACGCGTTGAGCTCGGTCAGGCGGACGCGGCAAAGGACGAGCAATCCAAAGCGAACGCGGGCTCGGGCGTTATTGTTAAAGAAGATGGCACGATCCTGACCAACTTCCATGTGGTGGCAAGCGCAGCCGAAGGCAAGCTGATCATCAGCTTTGCCGATGGCAGCGAATCGGAAGGATCGGTGATTCAGGTCATGCTCGAGAAAGATTTAGCGATCGTTAGACCGGCGAAAATTCCCGATGATTTGCAGCCCGCCACCTTGGCGGGAGGCGCAGCCTTGCAGGCTGGCGATCAGGTGGTCGCTGTTGGCTTTCCCTTTGGCATTGGCCCTTCAGTCAGCGCCGGTGTGGTCTCAGGGCTCGATCGGGAGTTTCGAAGCCCAGACGGCAAGCGCAGCCTTCGCGGACTGATTCAGTTTGATGCCGCTGCAAATCCCGGTAGTTCAGGAGGCCCCCTGGTCAATCAGCGCGGTGAAGTTGTTGGGATTGTGACGGCCATTCTCAACCCCGAAAAATCCAGAACCTTTATCGGTATTGGTTTTGCAACGACCATGGAAAGCGCCGGCAGCGCCATGGGCCTGCCAAGGTTTTAACGAACGTCAAGCTTCTCGCGAACATCTAGCGCGACCCCATACCCACCTTATCTGGAGCCTGCAACAATGCTTTCATTACCCACGATCGACCCAAACCTGCAGCAGGCTGTCGATGCGCTGTCCAAGCGCATGGAGCAGGTACTGTTTGAGGTCAAGCGCGTGATCGTCGGACAGGATCGCATGCTTGAAAGCGTGCTGATCGCCCTGCTTGCCCGAGGCCATCTCCTGCTTGAAGGTATGCCCGGCCTGGCCAAGACACTCACGGTGAACACCCTTTCACAGGTGCTGCAGGCACAATTCAAACGCATTCAATTCACCCCCGATCTGATGCCAGCAGACCTGATTGGCTCGCGTATTTTTCATCCGCGCGATGCCGTCTTTCATACGCTGCTTGGGCCTGTCTTTGCCAATCTTGTGCTTGCCGACGAGATCAACCGAGCGCCGCCCAAAGTCCAAAGTGCGCTGCTTGAAGCGATGCAAGAAGGCCAGGTCACCATCGCGGGCGAGAGCCATCGCTTGCCCCAGCCCTTCGTTGTGATGGCCACGCAAAATCCGATCGAAACCGAGGGCACTTATCCGCTGCCGGAAGCGCAAGTCGATCGCTTCATGATGAAGATCATGATCGACTATCCCAGCGCTGACGAAGAGTTTGTGGTGGTGCAACGCGTGATCGGACCGCCCCAGCAGGCGCAGCCGGTGTTGTCTGCCGAGGAACTGATCCACATGCAAAGGCTTTGCAAAACGATTTATGTCGACCCAAGCCTCATTCGTTATGCGGTCTCACTCAGTGCTGCAACCCGAGAGCCCGAGCGCTTCGGTGTGGCTGCGCTGCGACCCTTGTTGATGCACGGTGCTTCGCCACGGGCAAGCATTTGGATGATTGAAGCAGCGCGGGTGCTTGCCGCATTGCGCGCACGCGCTTATGTCTTGCCCGAAGATGTACGGTCGGTTGCACCCGATGTTTTGCGCCACCGGATAAGCCTCTCGGACGAGGCACTTGCCACCCAAGTCAGTGTTGATGAAATCCTCAGGCAGCTACTGTCAGCCATTGCTGCGCCGGCCAAACCGCTTGCCGCATGAAACCTGCGTCGCAATCGGCACGCCGTTTGCGCTGGCGCCTGCTCAAGCGCATGCCGGGGTTGATACAGGCTGACTTCATGAGTCTGGCGCGCGGCAGCGGCTTTGACCTGCAACATATTCAACCTTATCAGGAAGGCGATGATGTCCGCCGAATCGACTGGCATGCCAGCGCACGCAGCGAGCAACTCCAAATCCGGCAAATGCAGGAGGATCGCGAATTCACTGCCTGGCTGGTCGTCGATTTAAGTGCTTCAAGCGCTGCCGGATTCGATGCGCAAAGTAAACGCGACCAGGTGATCGCCTTGAGCGACTGTGTGATCGAAAGTATCGCTCAACACGGCAACCGTATTGGATTATGGATCGATGACGGCCGCCAAACACCGGCACTCCGGATCAAGCCGCGGCAGGGACGTTTGCACCGACTGAACCTGTTGGCAGCCCTCAAGGGCCACCAGCCGCCTCCCAAAGACGCAAAGGCCCAGAGCCATCTTGAGCGCCTTTTTCGACAGCTTTATGCAGCCTTGCGAAGACGAGCGCTTGTGATTGTGCTGTCGGACTTCATCGATCACAGCGGGCAGGATGCGAAAACCTGGTCTGAGGCACTCAGGCAGCTTCGTAGCCGCCATGATGTGGTGGCGGTCAAGATCAACGACCCCAGTGACTGGGAGCTACCGGAACGCGGCTATTTTCTGGCCGAGGATGCCGAAAGCGGCGAGCAGCTATGGGTTGACGCCGACGATCCGGGCTTTCGCGCACGCTTTGCCGATGCGGTACGCCAGGAGCAGCTTGATCTGCAACAGTGGCTGCGGCAAAGCGGCGCAAGGCTGATGCAAATCAGCCACCAGGACGATGCGCTCAGGGCACTCAGCCGATGGATGCGTCGGCGTTCGTGACCTTGCAATGAGCACCCTGCTGCTTGAGGTTTTGCAAAGCTTCAGCCTGCAATGGCCGCTCGCATTAGGTCTCCTCGCCTTGCCCTTGGGTCTGGCAGTTTGGCTTGGCCAGCGCAGCGATGCGTCTTGGCGCGAGAGCCTGTTGCTGGTCTTAGGCCTCATCGTGCTCGTGGTCGGCATGTCAAGACCTCTGGTCCAAGCTTTTGAGCCAGCACCGCTCGACACGGTAATCCTTGTGATTGACAGCTCAACCAGTATGCGAGCCTCGGATATCGCACCAAGTCGCATCGATGCGGCCAAAGCGCTTGCCAAGGCCTTTATTGAGGCACTGCCCGCGAGTGCTTCACTCGGCTTGGTCAGCATGGCGGCCAACGCAAGCGTTTTGCAAGCCCCAACGCGACAACGCGAACAACTGCTACAAAGCCTTGAACGCATCAGCCTTCAACCCGGAAGCGCCCTGGGAAGCGGAATGATCCTTGCCATCGCGCAAGCCCTTCCTCAGGCTGGCATCGATGTGGAAAGAATAACGAGTGGGAGTTCACGACGCAGCGGCGCATCGTCCAATGCGTCAAACAACGCGGGTGCAACGGGTCAAGGCACGCAAGCCTACACGCTGCCAGATACGCCGCTCGAACCGGGTAGCCGGGAAAATGCGGTGCTTGTTTTGCTTGCTGATGGCGACAGCAACTTCGGTCCGCCTCCGCTCGATATGGCCGCCATCGCCCGCGCCTGGGGGCTTCGGATTTACTGCATAGGCATTGGTACCCCTGCCGGCGTTATTGTGCGCAGCGAAGGCGTTGCAGCGAGGGTTCGGCTTGAGGATAAAACCCTCAGGGCGGTGGCACTGGCAACCGGCGCGGAATACTTTGCGGTTGATGAACAGCCAGCCGTTAAGCGCATCTTTGGCTCGCTCAGCGGCAGGATCGGTCTCAAAAAGAAAAAACAAATCGAGGTCACCCACTGGTTTGCGGTCTTGGGTTCGCTACTGATGATGGCAGGCGCTTTGTTGAATGTTGCGCGACGCGGGCGTATTCTCTAGCGCCGGCGAGATCACGCGCCTTCGTGCCCACGGGATAACTTCGTGTCCGCAAGATAATCTCCGTGCCCGAGGGATCATCTTCGTTCCCGCAAGATGATCTTTGTGCCCGCGGGATAATCTCGGCTTGACAATACCCACGGTCGATTCGGATACTCGCAGCCTGATGCCAAAGCCAAGCGCCAATCCTGGCGAACTTCGATCACACTAACGGAAACAAACAATGAACATGATGCGTTCGCTCGCTGCTCTTACCTTTACGGTGATCAGCAGTCTCAGCTTGCTGAATCTCACCCACAGCGCAACCGCCCAGACCAAAGGTGGCGATCAACTCTATCAACCGCAGGTCGGCCAGCCAGGCAAAGATGTGGTGTGGGTACCCACGGGCGATGAACTGGTCACCAAGATGTTGCAAACCGCAAAAGTTGGTAAAGATGACCTCCTCTACGATCTTGGTGCGGGCGATGGAAAAATTGCGATTGCCGCGGGCCGCGAATTCGGCGCACGCGCGATTGGTATCGAATACAACCCCGAAATGGCCGCCCTGGCACAGCGCAATGCCGAACGTGCTGGCGTTGCCGATCGCGTCAAAATCATTCGTGGCGACATCTTTAAAGAAGACTTCAGCAAAGCCACCGTGATCACGATGTATTTGCTTCCCGATTTGAACTTGAAACTCAGGCCGACGCTCTTGAAGTTGAAACCCGGTACAAGACTTGTGACGAATTCCTTCACCATGGGGGATTGGGAACCGGATCAAGTGATCAACTCAAGCGGAAACACAGGCTACTTTTGGGTTGTTCCGGCCCAGGTCGAAGGGCGTTGGATGCTCAAAGGGCTTGAGGGACACGCAGTCGCGAGTCTTGATTTGACGCAGCGTTATCAACGGGTCGGTGGCACCATCAGCCTGGGTAGCAATCCTCCGCAGCCGCTGCTTGGCGTCGACTTGAATGCGGATGAGTTGCGCTTCCGCTACCTTGACAGCGCAAACCAGTTGCAAAACGTTCGTGCCACCATCAAAGGCAATCGCATGGACGCTGAGTTGCTGGGGACCTACTCCAACAACCGTTTTGACGGCATGCGACAGTAGCCCTCAGCGCTAGCCTTCAGCTAACGGGCGAACGGTGTCATTGAACCAAGGGTCGGGCGGCGACCTCGCCGGCGCTGGCGCGGTCTCGCGCGAGCAGATCAATCCAAAACAAGCGCTTGGCGCAAGCACAGCGATCGCAATCATCGTCGGTATTGTGATCGGCGCGGGCATTTTCAAAACGCCGTCGATGGTCGCTGGACTGACCGGCGATGCAGGTTGGATGATGATGGCCTGGGTGCTTGGCGCGGTGATCTCGGTTGCCGGCGCACTTTGTTATGCGGAGCTCTCCACCCGCTTTGCCCACGCCGGGGGCGATTATCATTTTCTAGAAGTTGCTTACGGCAAGCATTTATCGTTTTTGTACGCATGGGCCAAAGCGATGGTGATCAATACCGGATCGATTGCCCTGCTGGCTTTTGTTTTTGCTGACTACATGACTCAGGCGGCGCCGCTTGGTTCGCATTCAAGCGCGATTTGGGCAATTGGTATTGTTATTGCGCTTACAGCCGTTAATCTGATCGGCATCCAGGCATCAGGCCGTGTGCAGTCAGTACTGACCCTCTTTGAAGTCTTGGGTTTACTCGCGGTGGTGCTTGCCGGGTTCAGTGTGTCTGCGCCGGAAGGATCGACACCAGCCTGGTTCAGCGGCAACCCACCCCTTGGACTCGCGGGTTTGGCGCTGGTCTTTGTCTTGCTGACTTTTGGCGGCTGGAACGAATCGGCTTTTATCTCCGCTGAAGTCAAGGGCGGGCCGCGCACGATGGTGCCGGTGATATTGATCAGTCTGAGTCTGATTACAGCAATCTACCTTCTTGTGAATCTCGCGCTGTTGCACGGGCTTGGCCTGAGCGGCTTGGCAAAATCCAAAGCAGCTGCGGCCGATGTGATGGGCATGGCTTTTGGTCCGCATGGTCAGCAGGCTCTGAGTCTGTTCGTGGCGATGGCTGCCCTCACCAGTATCAACGCCACCATGATTGTTGGCGCACGAAGTAATTTCGCGGTGGCCTCATGCTGGAAAGCGCTGCGGCCCTTATCGACCTGGAATCAACAGGTCGGAACACCAATTGCAGCGCTGTTGCTGCAATCCTTGATTGCGCTTGCCTTGGTGGTGTTCGGCTTGCTGCAACATGACGGATTTGAAGCCATGGTGGAATTCACTGCCCCGGTGTTCTGGAGCTTTCTGTTTTTGGTCGGATTATCGGTTTTCAAGTTGCGCAGACTCGACAGCCCTGCGGAGCCGAAAACCTCACCCACAAGGCTTGACCCTGGTGTTTCAAGTCAACCCAACCTCTACCGCTTGCCGCTCTACCCTCTGACACCGGCGGTGTTTTGCGCGGCTTGCGCTTATTTAAGCTACTCCAGCATGACCTATGCAGCAAGCAAAAATGCTGTTCACATCTCATTTGCGGTCATGGGACTGGGCCTTGTTGCACTTTTCTTGATTCATTTAAAAGAACGCTCTACATCCTAGTTTTCTTGCAAGCGAGTTTGGATGAAACCCAGTTGGTGTGCACCCGCGCCTGGATGCAAGCAAGTTCGGACGTATCCTGGTTCCTCAGTCGCGTAGCACACGGCCCTTGGTGATTGGCTTATCAAGCCGGTAAAAGCCTGTGCCGATCATCAGCGCCAGATCAAACGGTAGCCCAAGCACAAGCGACGTGTTGTGGGCGTGTTCGCGAAATGTTGCCATGCGCAGGTCGATTCTCCGCGGTAAGGCGAACATCAATCGATTCTCCACCTCGGGCACTTCAAGCAGGTAAAGGTCGGAAAACACGTCCTGAAACGTTCGAAGCATTGAGTCATAAAGCGGGTTGAGCGCAGGTCCCCAGAGGTTGGCGACCACCACGCCGTTTACTGCGAGCACCTTTTTCACGGCCTGCAAAAACTCGGTGGTGCTCAGATGTTTGGGAACGGCCTCTGCGCTGAAAGCATCGAGCATGATGATGTCGTAGGAAAGCTTTGCGCCTTCGATGAAATTGCGCCCGTCGCGTGCATAAGCACGCATACGCTCGTCTTCCCGGAAATTCAAAAACCGCTTGGCAACCTCAATGATCGCAGGATCGATTTCAGCAGCATCAATCAAAGCCTGCGGGTAGTAGCTTCGCAAAAACATCGGCAGGCTGCCACCACCGAGTCCGATCATCAGGATGCGTTGTGGGCTGGGCACGAAGGCCAGTGCCAGAATCGCCGCTTGGGTGTACCGAAGCTCAAGATATCGCGGATCGTTTAACTTGACCACCGACTGTCTCGGACCATCCAGACCAAAGCGCAGCGTACGCAAGCCGCCCGGTTCTTCGGTCACAACAATCGGGCCAAACATCGAGGCCTGTTGATGAATGAGGCGCGAGGCAGAGGCCAGTGCAGCCTTTGTGGCTTTTGCAGCAGGGCTTGAAACAAGCCCTGAGGCCGTGCCAGCCAAAAGCATGCCGCGACGAAGGATTTCCATGGTGCAGTGCTCCTAAAACGCACCATATCGCTGAAGACTGGCGGAGGCGGTGAGATTCGAACTCACGGAGGGCGTAAACCCTCGCCGGTTTTCAAGACCGGTGCATTCAACCACTCTGCCACACCTCCGAAGAGGGTTATGATAAACCAAGCCTAGATCGGCGGATTCGCTTTCCAATAGCTTGCCGGATGAAATCGTGGCCATGCCAGCAAGCCCTCGTGCATACGGCAAAGCCACAGACAGGCAATCTGTGTTTTCACATCAGCGAGCTGATGACAAAGCAGGGCTTGAAGCAAACTGCTCAGATCCACCCAGTGCAGCTGCAAGCGCTCACCCTCATCGAGCCTTTGCGCAACCGGGCTGAGACCTTTGCAAAGCCAGATATCCATCACTTCGTCGGCAAAACCGATTGCCGGATAAATCCGCGTGAGAAAGGCCCATTCGCGGGCTTGCTGGCCGGCTTCTTCGGCCAGTTCACGCTCAGCGGTCTCAATCGTCGCCTCGCCCGGGTCGCGCTTGCCAGCCGGAAATTCGGTAAAGACCGCCTGCGGTGCATACCGAAACTGCCGCTCGATCAAAACCTTGCCTTCATCATTGATCGGCACGATCGCCGCTGCCCCCGGATGCCTGATGAACTCGCGCGTGTGGATCGATCCGTCAGATTGTCTGACGCGGTCGCGAGAGACCGCAAAGAAATGGCCGCGAAAGACCTC